>ULKC01028663.1_pt1 | contig 28004 bp, 18 predicted proteins | sample 1951041 | NCBI WGS metagenome assembly ULKC01 (sample SAMEA4835489, study PRJEB28245) | human gut metagenome | biome: gut microbiome; material: fecal sample | place: Denmark | collected 2008
CTCGTATAAAATGAAGTTAGAAGCAATGAAAAGACAAGCAGGCAGACCAAACATTGAAAATGGAGTCCCAGTGGGACACAATTCTTTTGTGGGTAAATCAAGGGAAATTTTAGCAGCTGAAAGTCAAGACAGTAATACTCAAATTCAGCGTTATGTCCGCTTGACCTATCTCATTCCCGAACTGCTACAAATGGTTGATAATTCAGTCGAAAAGCCGATAGAAGCGGAAGCTCTGTCTATGGCAATGCGTCCGGCTGTTGAATTGTCATATTTATCTCCTGAAAATCAAAAAATTGTTCTTGATTTTATGCAAGATACGCTTTCTACTCCCTCTCACGCTCAAGCTATACAGCTGCGTGAAATGCAAAAAAAAGGTATCTTAAATCCGCAAGGAATATATGACCTTCTTGCTCAAGAAAAGCCAAATCAAAAGCCAAGCAGTAAGATACCGATTAACAGATTTAGCCGTTATTTCCCGCCTAATACAAGTGCCGAAGATATTGAAAAAGGTATCTTTAAGGCTCTTGATTTTTACCAAAAAGCTAAAGAGCGAAAAGCGTCTTTCAAAAAAGGCGAAAAAGAAACGCTATACTAAACGGAGGTTTAATTATGGAAGTTTTATTTTCTTTCGGAACATCGGAACAGTTCCCGTTTCAAGGTGGTTATATAATCATTAACGCCTCGAACAAAATTGCTGCTGTAGAAGAATTCAGGAGGTTGTATCCTGATATTCATCCGGGAATATTAAATTGTTCAGATGTCTACACTAACCCTGACTTAATCAAAGATTTCAAGGAAAGCGGAAATTTAGGTGCCGGATGTCATTTATACCTACCTTTAAATGTTCCAGAGTATTGTTATACAGTTATTAAATCCACCGGCGAATTTGCAATGCTTCACAAAGGCAGAAAGGGATACAGCCCAATTGACCTTCGTTTAGCTGAAAATCCTAATATCCGTGACCTTGCCTACCTTGCCGATATGCTAAACAGACAATTCGGCGTATCAAAAGCACAGGAAGCCGCAATGGTTGCAGGCTCTATGTACGGTTGGGACAGTCCTCTTGTTGACCAGAACAAATATGACGAAAACGGAATACCGAAGAAGCCAAAAAGCAAGACAAAATCAGACCCCTGCTTATGAAATGTGTGCTATGAAAAAAGTATTATCTATAAATCGAAACGGTAGTTATAACAAAGAATTTTACAAGCTACTTTCAGAGAAAAAGATAACAGACATAACACAACGATTTGACTTTGAATACAATATTTTAGTTTTAGAAGGCTTATTAAAGAAAGGAAAAAACAAATGAACAAATTTAATCCTATTCAAAAAAACGAAAGCAAAGAAACCCCTATATTTTCGCTCAGCTTATATGTTACAGGTAGCAAGCTGACTGCTGATGCAGACATTCTCAACACCTTAATAGCGGCAGGAATAGACACCTCCCCCGATGTTCAAGCTCAACTGCGTGAAATACAAGACGAATTCTTGCAAACGCACAAAAGAGTTACAGAGCGTTTTGAGAACGTTCTCTCTGAATTATTCGGAGCAGAAGCAATAGCAAAAAGCGAGACACAAAGTGTCTGTGCCAGCACCGCATTTTATATTGGAGGCGAACCCTATGAAGATGAATAATCGCAATCTTAATATATTGCGTAAAATAATCGAAGCCGGTTATACCGACGAAAAAACCATATCAGCACTTACAGCGGAAGATATGGTGGATTTTTGCAGAGATTTGCGTGAAATGAAAGGCATAATCGAATTGCAAAAAGCTGTTAAGGCAAATACCCTTATTGCGTTCCTGACTTCGCAGGAGGAATAACACAATGGCAAAACGAATTTATATTGATATGGACGGTACACTGTGTCGCTTCCACGACGCCGAGCATAAATATATTGAGCAAATGTGGGAAAAAGGTTTTTATGCGAACTTGCAACCTTTTGAAGAATTTGTTAAAGCAATTTCTCTCTGTATTGACCGTAACGCCGATACAGAGTTTTTTATTATCTCGGCAGTTTTAGATACCGAACCGCCTTTTGTCGAAGGCGAAAAACGAGAATGGTTGCATAGGCATCTTCCACAGCTGTCAGACGAAAATATGCTGTTTGTTCCAGCCGGAGCTGACAAGAGCAGCATCATTCCCGAAATGAGTGCAGATTGTATTCTGATTGACGATTACAACAAAAACCTATCAGAATGGCGAATACAGGGCGGTACAGCAATCAAGTTCATCAACGACATCAATGACCGTGGATTAGGTGCTTACGGCGGCGAAATCGGCAATATATGGGACGGAGAGCGTGTTAGATATAACGATAGTGCAATGGCAACCTGCTTGCGTATAGAACGCTTATCGGGAATTAAAAACACAATAGAAAAAGAAAATGCCTTTTACGGCTTTTCGGACGATGTTCTTCCCGACCAATTCCTTGAACTGCTGCCGAGTTATTTTTCCGTTCGTCAAACGCACGATACACACTTAATTCAAGAGTTATACCGCAAAGGCGAAGGCTTTTTTGATTATGAGTCTGTATCGGCTCATTCCCGAAATTTTGTCCGTGAAATAACAACAGACAAGCAAAACGGTCAGCTCGCACTCTATCAGCGTGAAAACAACTTGAATGATGCAATGATGAATTGCCTTGATACTTGCTACACCTTATCTCGTGCATACGCTATTCCGTTTAATAAAATAACCGGTTGGATGTCAGCTTCCATTCGGCACGAAAACCTTTGGCAGACTTATCCGGTTACCTGCTCAAATTTACAATCTTATATCACAAAGCAGCTTGCCCGTGATACAAGATTAACTGTTCTTGCAGACCAAATCAAAACCGTATCCACGCAATTAAACAAAGCAGAAAGCAGAGTTTATCTTCCCGCTTCATCAGATGTGGAAATGGATGTTACTTCCGGCGGAGTTCAAAAGAGTGTTCTATCCGAATGGTGCAAACAAATGAAGGCACAACTGAAAGGCTATTCAGACGAATGGCGGCAGCTCGCAGGAACGGAATATCCAAATATTTTGTTCGGAAACGGGCAAATCAAATATCAGAAATATGCTGATACTCAAAAAACTTCTCGAACTATCCATCAAAAATAATTTTAAGAAAGGACTGTTAAAATGGCAACGACAACAGTTTTTCGTGTAGAGAAAAATAAAAACTACACAACAATCTCTAATCATCATTTACAGGACAGAAATCTCTCCCTTAAAGCAAAAGGCTTATTGACATTGATACTGTCATTACCACCCGATTGGGATATGACATTAAAAGGACTGGTATCGCTCAGCGGCGACGGTGTCGATTCGGTTCGTTCAGGTATTCAAGAACTTGAAAAAGCCGGATATTTGCGACGTTCTCGTTCTCGCAACAATCTCGGTCAGCTCTTATGTACTGAGTACACAATTTACGAACACGCAGTAACAGAAAATGTTGCTTCAGAGACAGAAATTGACGATAATTTGAATATAATATATAGTGAAAAAAGCCACATTGGAAAATCCGATGTGGATAAAAATACAACCGAAAAAATCGAAAATAGCCAGATTGGATTTTCCAACATAGGAAAACCCTATATAGGAAAATCCAACACAATAAAACACTTAAATAATAAAGATACTTATAATATAAATAACTATCCTTATCAATCTACATATAGTAGTAAGTTATGTAGAGAGCCGAAAGAAAACTCGATTGATGAGATGGAAAAAGCACAAACGCTTTATGAAGAGCGAAAAGCTTATGAAGAAATCATAAAGCAAAATATCGCTTATGACTTATTATCCGAACAGAAAGAAATAAGCCGTGATTTTTTAGACTTATGTATTCAAGTGATGGTGGATGCTGTAACAAGCAACAAGCCATACATAAAAATCAAAGGTCAAGACATTCCGAAGGAAGCTGTCAAAAGCGTATTGCTTAAATTAGACGATGAAAACATATCCTATGTTGATATGTGCCTCTCCGAGTCAAAAACAGCCATTAAGAATATGCAGTCTTACATATTGACAGCACTTTACTGTTCCCAACACGGAGGCGACACCTATTTCAATCAGCTTGTCAAACACGATTATGCTTAATGACGGCAATATGACAAATTCGCACATTTGTATATACAAAAAAAGCGTGATAATATAATTACAGATGAGGAACACATCATCAACAAACATACGGAGGTAAATATCTATGAAGATGAATTTAGAAAAATTCAAATCAGACAAGAAATTCAGAAACACCGTTCTTTGTTCGGTTATCGGCTTAATTCTTGTTATCGCTGTATCAGTTGCAGTTCCGATAGGCGTACACAACAGCAACATAAAAAAAGCGACAATCAGCGAACAAGCTGCTTCTACTGAACCTAAAACAATAAACGAAATCGAAACAGAGCCTGAAAGCGAAACAACTTCGGCAGAAGTTACCGAGCAGGAAACAACGGAAGCGACAACTGTTGAAGCTTCAAAAGTCAGTCCTCCGAACACAAACAAAAGCAGCTCATCAGACAAGAGTAGTCCTGCAAAGGAAAAGCCGACTCAAAAGTCAAGCGTAAGCAAGAGCAATACCAAGCCTAAACAAGAGACGGTAACAACTTCACCACAGCAGACTGAACACGTATGGACGCAAGCAAAGGTCGATGCCGTTGTTACGGAGATTAAGCAATATGCTATCGACAAAGGATTTGTAATCAATTCAAGACTTACCACACAAGGTACAAGTTGGAGAAATCCTGCCAGCACAGAATCTACACCTGAAAGAGTGAAGTCAAGATTGCATTACTGTGTAGATGATATTTACACAATGGGAATGAATAGATTTGGATATATCCCTGAAGAATCATATCTTAATGTTGTAGCTCAGCAGTACACTGACAGCGACGGTAATACCCAATGGGAAATCTATGTCGTATATTAAATCATAAAAAATTGAATGACCAAACACAAGAGACTTGTAAAAACAAGTCTCTTTTTTTACTCTTATTCGTCCGATGGGGCGTTCACATAGATATTAAACGATACGAAAGGAATTTGAAAAATGAAAAAACAAACAAGTCGATTTTTAGCAGCTTTTCTAACTCTGTTAATGCTGTTTTCTCCGTTGTCGATAGCGGTGTCTGCTTTAAGCCCCGGCGAAACAGTTAAGGTTAGCGGTGCAAGCGAATGGATTTCCGGCTTCTACTACAACTTCTCAAAGTCCGGCTTCGGCACAAATAAACACGGACAGCATCAACGTTTACACACAGCAGACGGAAGACCTGCCTATTGCGTAGAACCGAACAAGCACTTTACGGATGGTAATAAAACAATTCGTGAAACAATAGACTCTTTGCCTGAAAATGTGCAGGATAACATTTCGTTTGCATTTCTTTATGGCTTTGACGGTAACACAAAATACGGTTATTCGTGGCAGACGGAATATGTGGCAACACAGGGTGTCATTTGGGCATTGGTTCAAGGATATTTTAATACGGTACAAGAAGATACATTTTTAAACTGTGCGTTCGGTGGAAGCACTTCATCTGCCAACCGTGCAAACTGTAAAGCAGTGTATTCGAAAATTAAAGGACAGATTTTATCTCATAAAATTCTTCCGAGTTTTGCCGGCGAATTTCCTTCTTGGGGAAGTAAAATTACCCTAAAATACAATTTTTCAACAGGAAAATATGAAGGTAGCGTAACGGACGGCAACGGCGTTTTGTCAGGATACAGTTTTTCTTGCAGCGGTGTGAGCTTCACAAAGTCAGGCAACACTCTGTATATAAGCACCGACCGCATTTTAGATAATGCTACCGTATCAGGCGAACGAACAAGCAATTCTTATATTTCCTCTTTGCCGGCGATATGCGCAGGCTACGCAGTCGGCTCTAACCAAACCACAGCTGTTGCTCTCGACTTAAAAGACCCCGTCAACGCATACTTTAGATTGGAAACCGAATCCGTAGGACACGTTAAATTAGTCAAGACTTCGGAAGACGGCAAAGTTGAAAATGTATCGTTGCACATCAGCGGTAACGGCATAGAAAAAGATGTAAAAACGGGTAAGGACGGTACTATTACCGTTAAAAACTTAATCGCCGGAACTTATACCGTTTCTGAAATCACAAACGGCTATTATGTTCCGCAAACGGCACAGACTTTTACTATTCTGCCGGGACAGACAACTACCGTTACCTTCAACAACGTGCTCAAGCGTGGCTCTTTGACCGTAACTAAGACGTCTGAAGACGGTGTGCTCGAAGGGCACCGCTTCCATCTGTTTGGTACCTCCGAAAGCGGTTTGGAAGTCAATGCTTATGCGGTTACCGACAACACGGGCAAGGCGTATTTTAACGACATTCTCATCGGTAACGGATACACACTTGAAGAAGTGGATACAGGAATTCAATATGTTGTTCCCAACAGCCAAACAACCGATATTGCTTGGAACAGCGTTACAAACGCTTCTTTCGAAAATGTTCTAAAGAAGTTTACGGTTACAGTCAAAAAACAGGACAGCATAACCGGTAAAGCTCAAGGCGACGGAACATTGGCGGGTGCTGTATACGGCGTCTATAAAAACAATACGCTTGTAGATACATACACGACTGACGAAAGCGGCAGATTTACAACCAAAGAATATATATGCGGCGATAACTGGACTTTGCGTGAGCTGACATCCAGCGAGGGCTATTTGCTCAACGAAACTGCTTATCACATCGGCGCAGAAGCCGGCAATTTCACGGTTGAGCACAATGCCGTTTCTATGGGTGTGACAGAGGATGTTATTCTCGGCCAAATTGCGATAATTAAGCACAACGACAACGGGGACACTCAAATCGAAACGCCCGAAGTCGGTGCTGAATTTGAAATATACCTCAAGTCTAAAGGCTCTTATGCTGCGGCAAATGACCGTGAACGAGACTTGTTGGTAATTGACGAAAACGGATTTGCTCAAACAAAAAAGCTGCCATACGGCATATATACAGCCCATCAGACAAAAGGTAAGGACGGTACAGAGTTTATTGAGGACTTTGATATTGTAATCAACAAGCACGGGGAAATCTACCGATATTTAATCAACAATGCAACCTATAAAAGCTACCTTCAATTTACCAAGACAGATGCGGAAACGGGCAAAACCGTACCGTTGGCAGGAACAGGCATACAGCTCTATGACCCGCAGGGAAATTTGATAACGATGACTTATACCTATCCTACGCCGACAACAATTGATACATTCTATACAGATAACAACGGACGGCTCGTCACACCCGAACAGCTTCCCTATGGCAAAGGCTATTCGGCAGTTGAGGTTTATGCACCTTACGGATATGTTGTTGACAAAACACCTGTACACTTCGATATAACACCCGAAACTATGACAAAAGACGGTGCATTAACGGTTGTTAACATTACAAAATCAAATATGCCACAAAAAGGCACAATTGACATCACAAAGCTCGGAGAGGTGTTCAGTTCCACATCCTTTGACGGCACATTCTATCAGCCTGTTTTTTCGCTTGCAAATAACAAAGGTGCGGTATTTACAATTACTGCTGCCGAGGACATTATCACACCCGACGGCACAATACGTGCAAAGCAGGGCGATGTAGTAGACCTCGTTACAATCGGAAACAGCACCTCTCAGTCAAAGCTTTTGTATCTCGGTAAATACCTTGTTCAAGAAACCAAAGCAGCCTACGGTATGGTTATAGACCCAACTGTTTACGAAGTAACCCTCACATACGCAGGACAGGATGTTTCCGTAACGTCCACGGCAATAACTGTTACCAATGCACGGCAAAAGGCGGTTATTGACCTCAAAAAAGTTTTAGAGCAAGACAACTTATTCAAGCTTGGTAATAACAACGAACTGCAAAAAGTGCAGTTTGCCCTTTATGCCGCCGAAGATTTAACGGCAACGGACGGCTCTGTAATCCCGAAAGACGGGTTATTGGAGATCCTCTCCTTGAATGCTGACGGTACAGCAGAATTTGCAACAGATTTGCCGGTAGAAGCAAAAGCTTATGTGAAAGAGTACAGTACAGACGAACACTATATTCTTTCCGATACGAAATATCCCGTAATCTTTGAATATGCCGGACAAAACGTATCAGAAGTACATATCTCAGTCAATAACGGCAACGCAATCGAAAACACGCTCAAACGTGGCAGCATACTCGGTAAGAAGAGCGACGAACAAGGAAATGCGCTTGCTGATGCTGTTTTCGGACTGTTCCTATCTGATGAAACTGAATACACCGAAGCAACGGCACTTTTGACTGCTGTGAGCAACAATGACGGCGTTTTCCGCTTTGACAATGTTCCTGTAGGCGAATATGTAGTTATTGAGCTTTCCGCACCCGAAGGTTACTTGTTAGATAATACACCTATACCCGTAACTCTCAACAAAGACGGACAGATTGTCACGATTAAGGCTGTCAACATATGGGCAAACGGTAAGCTCATCATCACAAAATCAGACTTCTCCGACGGAACGCTGTTACCTAACGTTGGATTCCGTATCCGCAACGAGCAGGGTGAAATTGTCAGCGAAGGCTATACAAACGAAAACGGCGTCGTTGAGTTTGACGGTTTGAAAAGAGGAAAATATACCTATCAGGAATTTGAAGCGAAAAGCGGTTATATATTAGACGAAACCGAATACCCGTTCGAAATCACAAAAGAACAGGCGGTTGTAGAAGTCAATATAACCAACAACAAAGTACCGATACCGGTAGAAATTCCGAAAACGGGAAATAAATCCAAAACATTATACTTCGCCGCAGGAACCCTCGGCGTATTGACTTCGGCAGCTTGGATAACACTTTCGTTCATTAAACGACGCAAGACTAAAAGCACTTTGTAATCACAAGGTGCTTTTGTTATTTTAGACCATATCTTTTTATCGGTTCCTCCTATAAACACACAAGCAACGGCGCAGAAGATACACCTGCGTCGTTGTTTTGTGTGGGAGCAGAAAGGAAATATATATGCAGCTCAAAAAATATCCGATTGAATTATTCGGCGATAAAACAAAAACAGTTCACAGAAAACATAAAATTCGGTATATCAGCCCTATCCAATTTGAACAGCAACAAAACGCTAATATTTGCGGATATACCGATTTAAGACTTCGCAAAAGCAAAAAGCACAAAGAGCCGATAGGAGTATTAAGCGATAACGAGAGCGATATATCTTATGTTTATTCTACCCGTTCAAAAACGGCAGCCATAAAAGGATATATCAAGCTTAAAGACACGGAAAACAAATATATAGCTATCACATCAAACTCTATTCTTCCGTGGCTGCTTATTCTCTTAGCTCTACTCTTGTTAATTCTGATTTCTATATTGTCCTTTTGCAATAAGCAACATCCCGAGTCTCCGATATTTCGTCCTAACATAGAACATAATACCAGCACCAACGAAGAAGAAGAAAACGAAGCAAAAGGAATTCAAGTCAGAGGATTTACTACTTGGTCAATTCCGGCTAACACAAGCAAAAATCTCTCCATTCCGCTTGAGAACCCCGAAGGCAACCCGTGCTATTTCTCGTTTGAGATTAAGCTCAAAGACTCAGGAGAGGTAATATACAAATCAAACATGGTGCCGCCCGGAGAAAAAATACACAAAATAGACATTTCACGTGAGTTCTCGCAGGGTGATTATCCGATTATCATACACATTTATACAAACGAGCTGGAAACCGGCGCCGAGATGAACTCGCCGGAGATGCAGGTAACGATGCACGTCAAGTAAGATTGTTCAGAGGCGTGCAATGAAAACAAGACCGTATACAAAAATCTAAATTGAAAGGAGAATTGCTTTGAAGACCAAAGTCTATTACAAGGTACGAGCAGAGCCTTCTTGGGCTGCATTTCAATAAAAGCAAAAAATTTCAAGAAAGAAAAAGAGGTAATTAACAATGCATTTTAAGAAAAACGTATTAAAGAAGGCAGTAGCCGCAGCTCTTTCACTTGCGACTCTTTGTTCACTCAGCACAGTAGCTTTCGCTGCTGACAAAACACTTAATCAGGACACCCCGACCGGTACTGCAACCGTATACTATCAGGCAGGTAAAGTAACCGACCCCGGTACTCCGGAGGACCCGACCGATGATACGGTCAACGGAACATATATAGTAACCATTCCGGAATACATTAAAGCTGCCAAGGTCGGCGAGACCCCGGTAACTGAAAATGTAACTGCCAAAGAAGTCCTTATTCCGTTCGGCAAGACCCTTAACGTAAAGGTTGCATTTGCAGATTCTCTTGTACTTGCTGACAACGCAGATACTAAGATTACTTACGACCTTCAGAATCAGGGTGAGAAGATAGCAACAGGCGACACCATTCTCAGTGTGGCCGCCGGTAATCCGGATGCTGTAAATTCTACGGCTCTCGGTGCTGTACTTACTCAGGCTCCGTCCTTTTCAGGAACCTATAACGACACAGCTACATTCACTGTATCTGTTGACTAATCTTGTATTCGTAATCGGTCTTGATTGACCCGATTCCATTTTTCAGCGGCTCCTATATATTGCCCCGAACAATTATAGGGGCCGCTTTTCCTATTTCTAAGAAAGGATTGATAAATTTGAAAAAGTTAACAAAACAGATTATATCTATAGCTCTTGGAGCGGTAACAGCCGCAAGCTGTGGCACTATGGCTTTCGCGGCAGATAAGACACTTAATCAGGACACGCCTTCGGGCAGTTCAACAGTTGAATATTCAGAAGAGTCTACATATACGGCGACTATACCAGAATACATCAAAGTACAGAAGATGTCTGAAGACGTCGATACCAACGCCAACAGCGTAACATTAAGAGATGTAATTATACCGGACGGTAAGTCCCTTGTGGGAACAGTTACGTATAACGGCGTTGTAGCTGAAGAAAACAATGTGAAAATACCATATAAGCTTGCTACCGCCGAAGGCGATTTAACAAGCGGCTCGACAATCATAACTCAGACGTCCGGTAAGTCTACTGAAGAAAAAACCTCACACTTTGGTGCTGTTGCAACCGAAAGCCCTAAATATTCGGGCTATTATACCGATACAGCTACGTTTTCGTTCGATGAGGTTGGTGCTACTAATGCCTTTTTTGAACAAATAAAAGCCAACAATTACACGCTTAATATAGGCAAAACCAAACCTGAGTATGTTGTTGCTAAGTTCAATAAAGATTTTTCTAAGGTGACAATATCTAAGAACGGCAATGACTCGGATGGATTGATGAAAGATGATGCTTTTGCCTACGTTAACATGAAAGGCATTACCGAGCGCCATCTTCAACAAACGCTTAAAGAGGCTGAGGTTCTCGATGGCGTAAAGAATATTGGAAATCTTACATTTTATAGTTGTTTACACCTTACAGACGTTAATATTTCTAATAGTGTAATAAGTATTGGAAAAAATGCTTTTGATGATTGCGAGAGCCTTGTAAATGTCAACATTCCCAATGGTCTGACAAGCATAGGACCAAGCGCGTTTCATTTTTGCCCCCATCTCAAGAATATCACAATACCGAGTAGCGTTACAAGCATAGGTAATTTCGCGTTTAATGGTTGTTATAGTTTGAAGTCAATAGAAGTTGCAGAGGATAATTCAAACTATTCAAGTGAGGATGGAGTGCTGTTCAATAAAAACAAATCAAACTTAATATGTTGCCCCGGCGGAAAAGCTGGCGAATATACTATACCTGATTTTGTAACAAGCATGAGTTCGGGTGCTTTTGCCAGTTGCAGAAGTATCACAAAAGTCGTTATACCAAACACAATTGCAAACATTCCATACGGTGCCTTTTCTCAATGCGATGCTCTTACTGACGTTGTAATTCCTAATTCTGTAACAAGTATTGAGGAAAGAGCTTTCAATGGCTGCTCTTCTCTCGCAAATATTACTATACCAAGTAGTGTTACTAATATAGGAACAGATGCTTTTAATGATACTTACAAAAAACAAGAAGGGGAGCCTTTCCTAAGAAAAGACAGGTATATAACGCTTTTCGTTACTACCGGTTCATATGCCGAAACTTGGGCAAAGACTAACGGCTGTAAGTTTGTGGCTCAGTAAAGAAGTTGCTCAATGGAAAGCGAAATAAACAATAAAAACAACGCTCATTTATTGAGCGTTGTTTTCTGCTTGTTGAAAAGAAAATAAACACAGGAGGTATATACCTAATGGCTCAAAAATTTGACGTTATATCAGAGCTTTATGACAGAGCTTGTTTAGAAATAATAACTGACCCTGTAAAATGGCAATCATTTCTCCAGACCGCCGGAAGAAATTTTAAGCTGCGTTTTGACGAACAGTTCTTACTTTTCATACAAAGACCTGATGCGACGGCTGTTCTTGAAATCGAACGTTGGAATGAAACATTTGAAAGATGGGTTAATAAGGGTGCAAAAGGTATTGCTGTTTTTGAGTCTGCCAACAGAAGCCGACAAAGACTTATTCATTATTTTGATATTTCAGATACGCACGAAAGCAGTCATTCCCGACCTGTTCCGATTTGGAATATGAAGCCTGAGTATGAAACAACTGTAATCGAAGCACTCAAAAATGCTTTCGGTAGTGTTTACGATATAACAAGCCTCGAAAGTGTTATAAAAGAAAGTGTTTCTAACATTATTAAAAACAACACCGAAAAATACGTTTCTGATTTTATGAATGTTGGATTAGGTAGTGATATAAAATCTTTACCTACCGAAGAAGCTAACTCTTTATACTTAAATTTCGTGAAAGATAGCGTGTCATATATGATAATGGCACGATTAGGGTTAGACGTTGATAAAATATATTCTCCTTCGGATTTTGCAGTCCTTTCAAAATTTAATTCACAAGAAGTTTTCAATGCGGTTGGAGTTGCAACAAACAAAACCGCAAAAATCGCTCTCGAACAGATAGCAAAGTCCATTTTAATGTACGAACAAAAAAATCGCACATTTGATTTATCTGAAAATAAGAACTATAATGCAGATGTAAATAAAAACGAAGGGAGAAACAACTATGGAAATAACATACACGCAGGTGGGAGATTATCTTCTTCCGGACTTGAAGCTACCGGAACAACCGGAAGTAACGCTGGGAAGATGGGCTCAGATGAGGAGAAATTACCTGAAGAAAGAGCACGAAATCATATATTGCAATCTACTGACGAAAGGGATTCTGATTCAGCACTTGGCAGAAGTGGAAAAGAGAGCGACCGACTTGGAGGAGAGCTTAGTCAAGCAGATGGCAGCGAAAGCAGGTCTGACCGAACAGATGAAAGCGGAAGATATGATGAAGTGGGTAGGTCTGATGAACAACATCAGACACTCGGCGCAGGAAATCGTGAAGGAACAAGTGATTTACGCTTAGATGCCAAACCGTTGCCGTCCGTAAACGAACAATTAAAACTATTTGAACAAGCAGAGGTAAGCAATACAACTACCTCTGCTTTTTCTATTCCACAAGAAGTAATTGATGCAACCGTTCGACAAGGTTCAGGCTTTGTCGATGGCAAAATGCGTATTTATGAACAGTTCCAAAAGAGCTTTTCAACAAAGGAAAATGCAGACTTCCTTAAAAAAGAATATGGTATCGGAGGTTCTTCCCACGCAGGAGGATTTGAAGGATACAGCAAGAATTTCGATGCCAAAGGATTGGAAATCTATAAAGGATACGCTGAAGACCGTCCAAGAGTAATGCTTAAATGGAGTCAGGTAGCAACCCTTATAGAGCAGCAAATCTCACAAGGAAGATACTTAAACGATAAGGAATCAGCAAGGTATCCACAATGGCTTGAAAAAGAAGAAGCAAGACGAGCTGAAATTGAAGAAGAGAAAAGAAACCGTGAAATTCTATCTACTGCTCCACACGCAGAAACAGAGCAACCCGACAACGACGATATAATCGGCAAGGAAGTTGTTATTGATGACCGACGATTTGTCATCGAAAAGGTCGAAAAAATCAGCGGCGATGTTTCAATGCGAGATATTACTTTTGAGGATACAGTCGGCATTCCCATTAACCGCATAGAGAATATTGATTTTGTTCGCAGCTTACTTGCCGAACAAAGTATTGACAAAACACAGCCATTTGAGAACGAATACAGGCTTTTAAGCCGCCTTAAGTCTGATTGCGAATACTTTTTAGGCACGGGAGCAAGAGCAGAAAAGCACTTGTGGGCCGGAAGCGTAGATGAGCAGATTGATAAAATGCGAGAGCTTTACGACCTACTCCCCGAAAAACCGGAGTGGTTATCCAAACAAGATATTGATAACTATGAAAGGCAGATGATAGGGTCTGCACAGAGCAAAAACAATTATGAATATCATCTCGGCGATACGGTATATATAGGAGCTTCAGAATATGAGGTTTTATCGTTCGACGATAACAGAGTAATGCTCTACGACCCGAAATTTCCGTTATTTAACAAGGAATTTACAAAGGATGAGTTTGACCGAAAAGTGCGTGAAAATCCGCTTAATGACCACTTAATCGTTGAGAATGAACCGATGTTGCATTTTGATAGCAACGAGTTTGAAAAGCTTATTCCGCACGGTATGAGATACAAGCAAGCTGAAGTTGTAAACGATAATGAAATGTATTGGGTTACACAAAACATATTTACAAGCGTAGAGCTTCAGCAATTCCAAAAAGCGATTAGGGAGTATGATGGTAACATCGAAAAATTCTATGTTACCTCTCGGGATATTAGTTCATCTTACAACTTTGAAGATGATAGAGCAAACAAAGTATTAGCTGTTGTTACACCCGATAGCATTCAACAAGATGATTATGTGAAGGCAATACAGGAAGCCGGTTTTGGCGAATATCTAAATGAAGCTGTTGAAGAAAAAGAAACCGCAACGGATTATGAAGATGTTTTCTTTGTCGATAAAGAAAACAAAACGGTTACTTGGATGTACTATAACCCCGACAGCAATGCCGGCGGTCAGTATGTAATAAACACTATAACCTTTGATGAAGTCAAAGAAGCTGCACAAAAGCACAAATCGGCAGATGACTTCTTCGATTATCTCGGCAGCATTGCAAATCAGGAGCTTGCCGATGTGGGTACGGAATGGTTTGAGGACGCAGAAGCAGAATTTCATAAGACGCCGGACTTGACCGACTGTTCCCCTGCTACAATGGCAGTACTTATTGAAAATACTGAAAGAGCCGATATGGTTAAAACTAATATCGACAACGAGCCTGAGCCGATTGTTCCTGCTTGGGAACAAAAGAAAAAATCGAAAGCACATAGCTTTGACTTGCACCCGGATATTCCGATGGCGGAGCGACACAGCTTCGATTTAGCACACAATCCGGTTGAGGAAGTGAACAAGAAAGAACGCTTCCACCGAAATTATGCAGCTATATCCGTACTTAAAGAATGTCAGAACGAAAATCGCTTTGCCACTCCCGAAGAACAAATAATTCTTTCAAAATATGTCGGTTGGGGCGGTATTCCCGAAGCATTTGATGAGCGAGCCGGTTCTTGGCAGAGTGAATACACAATGCTCAAAAACATTCTCACTACCGAAGAATATGCAGCAGCGAGGGAAAGCACATTAACTGCCTTTTATACTCCACCTGAAGTAATCACAGCCATATATAAGGCTATGGAGAAGATGGGTTTTAAGGAGGGCAATTTGTTAGAGCCGTCCTGCGGTATCGGTAACTTTATCGGTATGCTTCCGAAATCAATGGAAAATGCAAAGGTTTACGGTGTTGAACTTGATACCGTTTCGGCGGGTATTGCACAGCAGCTTTATCAGAAATCCTCAATAGCGGCACAAGGATTTGAAGAAGTCAATGTGCCGGACAGCTTCTTTGACGGAGTAATCGGTAATGTGCCTTTTGGAGATTTCAAAGTTTCCGACAAGCGATATGATAAGTACAACTTCCTTATTCACGATTACTTCTTTGCCAAGTCCCTTGATAAATTACGCCCCGGCGGTGTACTGGCTCTTGTAACAAGTAAAGGAACAATGGATAAGGATAATCCCTCTGTCCGTAAGTATATTGCTCAGAGGGCGGAGCTTCTCGGAGCAATCAGACTTCCGAATGATACCTTCAAAGGCAATGCCGGAACAGAGGTTGTTTCTGATATTCTTATCTTGCAAAAGCGAGATAGACTAATTGATATTGAGCCTGATTGGGTTTACCTTGACACCGATGAAAACGGAATAAAGATGAACTCATATTTTGTTCAGCACCCTGAAATGATACTGGGCGAGATGAAGATGGTATCGGGTCGTTTCGGACCGGAAGCAACTTGCGAAGCATTTGAAAACGCAGACCTCGGAGAACTGTTGAATGAAGCTGTTATCAATATTCACGGAGAGATCTCTGAATATGAGGTTGCAGATGAGCTTGATGAAGAAGATAATTCTATCCCGGCAGACCCAACGGTAAGGAACTTTTCCTATACTGTACTGGACGATAAAATCTATTTCCGTGAGAACTCCCGTATGTCGCCTGCCATAGTATCTGCAACTGCCGAAAATCGTATCAAGGGTATGGTTGCTATTCGTGACAGCGTTCGCAACCTGATTGAACTGCAAACCGAGGATTACCCGGACAGCGAAATCAAACAGGCACAGGAAAAGCTGAACACTCTGTATGACAGCTTTACAAAGAAGTACGGACTGATTAACAGTCGTGCCAATACTTCCGCCTTTTCCGATGACAGCTCCTATGCTTTGCTATCTGCTCTTGAGGTCATCAACGAAAACGGCGAACTTGAGCGCAAGGCAGACATGTTCTATAAAAGAACAATCAAGCCACATAAAGCCGTAACAGAAGTTGACACAGCTGATGAAGCTCTTGCAGTATCGATGGGCGAAAAAGCCACCATTGATATGGAATATATGCGTGAACTTACAGGCAAAAGCGAGGAGGAATTATTCGCTGACCTAAAGGGCGTTATCTTCTTAAATCCGCTTTACGGCTACGGGAATGTAAGCGAGCAGAAGTATTTGATGGCAGATGAGTACCTTTCGGGTAATGTCAGAGAAAAACTTATCACAGCCAAAAAATCTGCCGAGGTGTATCCCGATGATTATAAAATCAATGTGGAAGCTTTGGAGAAAGTCCAGCCGAAAGACTTAACCGCAAGTGAGATTGCGGTAAGACTTGGTGCTACTTGGCTGCCGCCTGAAATCATACAGCAGTTTATGTTTGAGTTCTTGGGTACACCCTATTACGCACGTTGGAATATCAAAGTCCATTTCTCTCAATATTCCGGTGAATGGAATATCGAGGGCAAGAGCTACGACCGTTCCAATGTGAAAGCATACAGCACATACGGCACTTCTCGTATCAATGGATACAAGATAATCGAGGAAACGCTGAATTTAAAAGATGTTCGTATCTTCGATTATGTAGAGGATGAGGACGGTAAAAGGAAAGCTGTTTTAAACAAAAAAGAAACGGCAATCGCACAGGCTAAACAAGAACTTATCAAACAAGGCTTTCAAGATTGGATATGGGCTGACCCTGCCCGTCGTGAAAAACTTACGAAGATGTATAACGAAAAGTTCAACAGCATAAGACCCCGTGAGTATGACGGAAGTCATATTACCTTTAACGGTATGAACCCCGAAATTGACCTGCGTGAACATCAGAAAAATGCTGTGGCTCATATTCTTTATGGTGGTAATACCTTGCTTGCACACGCAGTCGGCGCCGGTAAAACCTTTGAAATGGTGGCAGCTGCTATGGAGTCTAAAAGGCTTGGACTTTGCAATAAATCTCTGTTCGTTGTACCAAATCATTTGACAGAGCAATGGGCGGCAGAATTCTTACAGCTCTATCCGGCGGCGAATATTCTTGTTGCGACTAAGAAAGACTTCGAAACAAAAAACCGCAAGAAGTTCTGCGGCAGGATTGCAACCGGAGATTATGATGCCGTTATTATTGGTCATTCGCAGTTCGAGAAAATCCCGATGTCCATAGAAAGACAACGGGCAATTTTGGAGCAACAGCTTGAAGAACTGACAGATGGCATTGCAGCTTTGAAACGAAACCGTGGAGAGAATTTCTCTATTAAGCAGCTTGAAAAATCGAGAAAAGCCGTAAAGCAAAAACTTGAAAAGCTCAATGACCAAAGCCGAAAGGACGATGTTGTAACCTTTGAGGAACTTGGTGTTGACCGACTCTTTATTGATGAAAGTCATTATTACAAGAACCTCTACCTCTACACAAAAATGCGTAATGTAGGCGGCATCGCACAGACGGAAGCTCAGAAATCCTCCGACCTCTTTATGAAATGTCGTTACCTTGATGAGCTTACAGGCGGACGAGGAACAGTCTTTGCAACGGGTACACCTATCAGCAACTCTATGGTGGAACTCTACACTATTCAGCGTTATTTGCAATATAACACGCTTGTTAAGAACAACTTACAACACTTCGACGCTTGGGCTTCAACTTTTGGAGAAACGGTAACAGCCGTCGAACTTACTCCCGAAGGAACGGGATACAGAGCCAAAACACGCTTCGCAAAATTTTACAACTTGCCGGAGCTTATGGCAATGTTCAAAGAAGTTGCCGACATAAAGACGGCGGATATGCTTGACCTTCCCGTACCACAAGCACATTATCATAATATTGCGGTTAAGCCTTCGGAAATGCAAAAAGAAATGGTTGCTTCTCTTGCAGAGAGAGCTGAGAAGGTTCGTGGCGGTGCTGTTGACTCCAGTGTGGATAATATGCTGAAAATAACGAATGACGGCAGAAAACTCGCTCTTGACCAGCGTATGCTTAATGATATGCTGCCCGACTTTGAGGACAGTAAAATCAATGCTTGTGTCGATAATATCTACCGTATATGGACTGAAACCGCCGATAAGAAATCGGCGCAGCTTGTGTTCTGCGACCTGTCAACGCCAAAGAACGATGGCACATTCTCTGTGTATGACGACATAAGGAAAAAACTTATTGAGCGTGGTATTCCCGACAGCGAAGTTAAATTTATACACGAGGCAGATACCGACATCAAAAAGAAAGAACTGTTCCAAAAGACCCGCAAGGGCGAAGTCAGAGTCTTGCTTGGCTCTACTCAGAAGATGGGAGCCGGCACAAATGTTCAAGACAGACTTATCGCACTTCACGATGTGGATTGTCCTTGGCGACCTTCAGATTTGGAGCAGCGTTCCGGTAGAATTATTCGTCAGGGCAACTCAAACCCGGAAGTAGATATTTATCGATATGTAACGGAACAGACCTTTGACGCATATCTCTATCAGCTCGTTGAAGGAAAGCAAAAGTTTGCAAGTCAGATTATGACAAGCAAATCTCCGGTCAGGTCAGCAGAGGATATTGACGAAACTGCCCTGTCCTATGCAGAAATTAAAATGCTTGCTACCGGAAATCCGTATATCAAAGAAAAAATGGATTTGGATATTCAAGTTCAAAAATTGAAACTATTAAAATCCAATTTCTTATCGGAAAAGTATCGTCTTGAGGACAAGATAATTAAGTATTACCCTCAACAAATTACCTCTTTACAAAATAAAATCGAGGGACTTAAACAAGACGTCGAAACTGCAAAACAACACCCGAAACCAACAGATGACCGCTTTGTCGGTATGGAGGTTAAGGGCGTTTTCTATTCCGAAAAAGCAGAAGCCGGCAAAGCAATCATTGAAGCCTGCAAGCTGATGAGTAGTCCTGAACCTATTTATCTTGGCAAATATCGTGGCTTTGATATGGAACTTTCGTTTGATACTTTAGAGCGAACATATATGATTAAGACTAAAGGTTCTACAAGCAGAAATGTATTTCTTGGAGAGGACTCTTACGGCAATATTACCCGAATTGACAACGGTGTAGAAAAGTTTTCAGAAGCTTTATCCTTTGCTGAGAATGAGCTTGCAAATACGAAAGCTCAATTTGAAACTGCTAAAACAGAGGTCGAAAAGCCATTTGCCCAGGATGAAGAATTGAAAACGAAGCTTGCCCGACTGGACGAGCTTAACATTCTGCTCAATATGGATAAGACAGAAAACGAGATTGTCGGCGGAGAGCCTGATGAGAGCGAAGTGCCACCCGAAAAAAAGGTAAAAGAGTATGAACTGACAAGATAATAGGCAAAATAACTTTAAGCCGCTTGATTTCATTTAGAAAACCAAGCGGCTTTTTCAATTTCAAAAAGGAGTTTTGAAAGATGGATATAGAAAAAATAGGCAACGGATATGACGGATGGTCAATGTCGAACAATGCGAGAGACGCATACGCAAACGGTGAAATGCCTATATCCAAGTGGAGCAAGACGGAAATATTGAACAGAGTAAGAGAGATTAACCCTAAAGCAGCGGATTTACTTAAAAATGTTTCTGTTTTCGTCCTCAAGGAAAAGGTGCTTAAACAGACATCGTGGCACCACACATCAATGAAATACAATAAAACAGCTTTTTACATCGTAGATGAAGATTTAGTGAATTCTTTGACCGAAAAGCAGATAGCTGAGTGGAGTGACATAAAAAAGACTGTAAGCACAAAGACATATAAAGGCAATTTTACATACGTTAAATGGATAGGCAACGGTCGTAACGTAAAAGCGAATGTGCAGAACCTTGAAAATGTTAATATCGAGGAAAGAGGAAGCTTTTATTATGTTACCGATAATGACGGTAGCCTAATAGTTAAAAAGAAAATAGGTTCAAACGGTACTTTTGTTAAGACTGCCGAGGAAATTCAAAAAGCAGAAGAACGCCGTAAATCAGCACAGGAATATATACGCAAGCGTGAACAGAAACATTATGATAATTCCACAAGCGCTGCAAAAGAACTGCTTGCCGAGATGAACGGCAAATACGAGGAAAGCCGAATGGGCTATCGTTATACTGTGAACAGAAAGCCGCATCCATACGACTATGACAATTTAAGCGAGTTCTTTAACAAGGGTGAAAAGAGGCTTGCTCCGAACGTAAACGGCGGCTTTTATGTGCAAGAATGGGACGGAAATAAATTTATACCTGCGGATAATGAATATGTGAATATCAAATATTCGGCAAAAGTAGAAAAATCTGATGAAGAATTAGCTGATATAGCCGATGAGAATTCTTCAAACGATAAATGTATGGATGGATTAAATCCTATTCGCCACAGAGAGCCGCCGTTATCACTTTAATCAGGGAAAAACAGAATATGTAACAATAAAGAGAAGTTCTTGATGAGCTTCTCTTTTTTTATACTTAATTTTATCTTCTTGTTAGACCTGTTTCAGCAACAAAAATCATATGAAAAGGAGTGGAAAAGTTGAGTGACGATTTTATACAACAATTAAAGCAAATACCTATTACAGAGATACTTCAAAACATTTACGGCATAGCTGTAAACAAGCACGGCGAGAAATCATACTGTAAAATACGCCCGGAGCGTACTGCTTCTTGCTGTATTTACCCCAATAATACTTGGTATGATTTTGGCGGTTCTGTCGGTGGAGATACAATAACACTTGTGCAAACAATGGAAGCTTGTGACAGAAAAACAGCAATGAACAAGCTATCGGAATGGTACAATATTGAGCGTAAGCATCGACAAAGAGATAATAAAACATTGTGGAATTATGAATGGGCAAGGCTCGGAATTCAGGCGGATAGAACGAGTAAAAACTTAAATATCTGTGTTTTAGTGACAGGAGAGCAGCCTAATTTGTTAGCTGATATTTCTTTGTATATTGATAAACCGGAGCAAATAACAGCATTCGAAAGCAAATACAGCATTCCTTTTAATGATTTTAGAAGTGCTGATACGGTAGGTTATCACAACATATTAAAGCAAAGAGTTTGGTATCCGATGCTAAAAGATAGGGACGATTATTATTCGGGACTGTTGATAGACTATCGTCTTTTTAGGCAAATCGGAGACGAAAACTTTGCAAGAACCGCAGTTGTAACTTGTGATGAAAACCTGCAAAGAGCTTCCGATTTGAATGAAAAATGCGTACTGTTACGCCGTGCTGTTGATGATATTTCCTTATTGAAAGTACCGCTTTTTAACTTAAATCCAACTAACGATTTACAAGGAATTTTAGATGGCAGCATACAGTTTCAGACATCCAATTTGCGTTATTACGAACTGTGTAAGTGGGCTAAAGTCAGAGGCGAAGCAGTAAACTGTGTGGAGGTTTCTTATGATGATTACATAGTAAAATACACCCCTTATGACAGTCATTTGCGAGGCATTCCACACTCGGCGTTCTATGTAAACGGCTTATGTAAAATATGCGTTCCACACTCTCGACTTGTCGATACACAACGAATATTTGGCGATAAAGTCCTCAAAACAACAACTCGTTTTGAGGACTTTTCACATAAAAATCAGTATAGAACAACGGATAAAAAAGGGATAAAGACTCTTACTTTTCCGGAAGTTTAGTGCTGTATTTTATCTATTTATATGGGGTTTCAGGGTACTCCCTGACAAGCGGGATTTGGGTTGGTCACCCAAATCCCTTGCTTGCCACGCCTTCCACAAGAAATCGGACAAAGAGAATTTCATCTTTATAGGATTTTCTTCTACAACCGAAATTTTGCGGATTGTATTTTGAGTATTTGAAGCTTCGGCAGGAGGTGAAAAAAATGCGTGAAAACAAATCAAATCAGATGCTTATACGACTATCGCCTTACGAATCAGGGCTATTGACTTATGTCGCAGAGCAAGCAGGCTTATCACGTGCTGAAATTCTTCGTTTAGGGTTGAGGATTATAGCGAGGGCATCAGACCCAAAAGAAGTTCGTGAGCTTCAGAGATTTTACAAACAGAATGGCGGTGCAAAAAATGAATGAGCATAGGAAACGAACAAACCGAATACAGGTTCGGCTTAATGATGATGAGTATGACTATTTCCTATACAACTTGGAAAGGTCCGGTCTTACCAAAGAAGCATACCTGCGGAAATTGATTTCAGATAAAATTCCGAAAACCAAAGAAGTCGGTCAATATGAAAAAGATATACTTGCACAGCTTTATGCTATCGGTAACAATCTCAATCAGATTTCACGCCGAGCTCATTCAATGAATGTAATCAATGTGGAAAAGTTTTTTGATGCGGTTAATAAATTTGATGTCACAATGCAAGAGTTTTTGGAACGGATGTGATTTTGTTTGGCAACGACTAAAAGATTACCCAAACCGCCCAAAACACACGCAGCTGTAACCAAGTTAATACGTTACGTGCTTAACCCATCTAAAACAACGGATGAAGAAAGCCTCTATGCAGACTCCTGCAATTGTTCGCTTGTCGGCGCAGCAAACCAATTCAGAGCTGTCCGAGACCGCTGGGATAAAACCTCCGGGAATTATGCGTATCATTTCGTTCAGAGTTTTAAGCCGGGAGAGACCACCCCCGAAGAAGCAGCGTTATGCGGTAAAGAACTCGCTGAAGCGTTGTTTGGAAACGATGGATTTCAGGTTGTTTTTGGAACGCACTTAGATAAGGCTCATTTGCATAATCATTTTGTGGTTAATGCAGTAAACTCGATGGACGGTAAAAAACTTCAAACTGACCACGATTTCATCAGACGGATGAGAGAAGAAAACGACCGTATTTGCAAAGTTCATAATCTATCTGTTATCGAAGCGCCGACCGACAACGGAAAGTCTTACGCTGAGTGGGTTATCGCTCACAACGGTGGATTTACGTGGCGTGGAATGATTCGTCACGATATAGATGAACTGATACCACGTGTTACTACATTCAAGGAATTGCTCAAAGAATTAGAGTGTAATGGTTATACCGTGAACCGCCGTGGCAAATATTTAAGTTTGTCTCCACCGGGTGCAAAAGTGAATTTCCGATTATACAAACTCGGCAATGGCTATACAGAAGAAGATATTGCAGAGCGAATTATGTATTCGGACAGACGACTTGCTAAAGAGTCCAAGTCCAAACCATTCCGTGTTAGAGTGAAGGCTTATCACTTAAAATCAACATTTCCCATTAGGTCGCAAGGCAAACTGCGTGGACTTTATTATGTATACCTATATCGCTTACGAAAGCTACTAAATTCTTCTACTTATAGCAATGTGCCGATACAAGCTCGCCACGATACCAAACTGTTTAAGGAATTTACCGAAGACGCTACTTTGTTGTTCGACTCAAAAATTGATACGGTTGAACAGTTGCTCAATTTGTATTATCAGCTCGACGAAAAACGACACAAGTTATGCGTGAAGCGTTTGAGCCTCCGTAAAGAACTAACTTACTGTGACTCCGTAGATGTAGCAAAAGGAATTCAATCACAAATCACAGAACTCAACCCGTTGATAAAGCGGTTAGGCAATCAAATGCGTTCTTGTGAACGGATATATGAGCGTTCAGCTCGTATCAGCGACACAAACAGAGAGATAAGCGTAGAACAGAGTGAGGTGATTAAAAATGAAAATGTAAAACCGCAAAATAACAACACCGAAAAAACACAAAAAAATGAAAGGAATGATGATAATGTCAGCAGAAGCTGAAGCAACCGATATTCTCGTTAGAATGACGATGGAAGGTATTCAATATTGTTTTCGATTTACAGGAGAGGCGGCATCTAAAGGAATTGCTCTTTTTTTCGCTGGGGTGCGTACACTCTATGACCGCAAGTCCGGCAAACAGAAGCTCGGCGGTAAGATTAAGACACGAGCTTTTCTTGACAATTTTGTCAGCAGTTCGGTTTTTCCCTTATCTAAAACCGATTTAGATAGGTTAAAGCCGGAATTAAAGCGATTGCATATTCCATATATGCAATACAAAACCACCAAAGAGATGAAGAACGAAGGACACGTTGAAATATCTGTTCGCAGAGATGACGCAGACCGTTTTGTTCGCTTAGCTGAAAGTCTTGGAATTGCAAGCGTGAAACCTTATGACCTTACAATTAACGAATTGTCCCCTGAAGCATATGAACAGGCAATGACAGAGGGCAACGCAAAAGGCGTTGATATTAAAATTTCGGAGGACGGTGCAATCGTTAATGAGCAAGAAAACCCCACGCAAGCTCCAATCGACCGTTCTCTTCGATTGGAGCCGAACTCAACCGAATCAAGTCCTTTCGATATGACTTTTGATGATAAAGCAGGAATTACTCCAAACTTGGAGGAAGCATATCTGGTTAACGCTCGCAGAGACGGTCGCTTAATTCCTATATCAGCTAACAAATCAACCTTACTTGTATCAGAAGCACCGGACAAAGTAGTCTTAACTATCCCCGGTACTATGAAGCAGGAACGGTTAATTGTTCCTAAAAAAGATGTTGTGTCAATGGACGCCGACGGTGGTAAATCTGTCAGAGCGGATTTGCGAACTTCACATCTTTATGAGGTTGTAGACCAAAGAAATCAACCACTTCGTAAAGTCACGGGTGCAGAAATTAAAGAAGCCAGAAAGTGGGCAATACAGCTCAAATCTCACAAAAAACCTGAAATCCCGTTATCTAAAAAGGGAGGTGTTCGATAGTGGAACAACAGCACGAACTTACCCCTGAAGAATTCAAAAAAATGATGCAAGCAAAAGAACAAGCAGCGTTTTCCTTACTAACCGCACAAACAACTCGAATAATGACAAATGAAGATGAATTTCTTGACTTTCTGAACAAGTTAGCAGACCACGTTACCACATCTGTCGGAAACACAGTTTTAGTTCAGGCTCAGTTGCCTGATGCGACAGCAGTCTTGTCAATTAAAGAGTGGGAAAAACGCAATGTATCTGTTATAAAAGACGCAAACGGTTATTATCCCGAAGGAATTTATCAATTTGCCCCAAACGGACAAAGAGTTGACGAAAACGGAGAGGTACACACGAAGTTCAAGCTTTATAAAGGATACGATGCTTGCCAGACTACAAACCCTGAATATGCACGGTCGGTTATGAATAACGCACGCCCTATCTCTGTTTTTATCGGCAGCAACAACCCGGAAAAGTCACGAAATATCGCATTGTGTAATTCTTCTCCGATACGCTGCATAGTTTATGACCCGAAGCAGCTTATCCACACCGCAGAAGACATATCCGAAAAAGATGAGCTCAAGTACATTCCCGAAACAAAGACTGTCATAATCAGGAAAGTAGCTCGGCAAGAATGGTTCCAGCGTGTTGCCTATGAAATTGCATTAGGCATCTTTCACAAGCAAGAAGGCTCGATGTTTGACCGTTCGTCACGCTCTTTTGAAGCAGGAATTGTTTCTTATCTGTTGTGTCGCAGCGTTGGTGTTGACACCTCGGCATTTAGCTTCGATTTGTCCGGACTTCCGAAAAGATACCCCGAACAGACGAGTTTTCGGTCAATGATGGAAACGTGCAATGAAATCGCACACGATTTAGCGTATCGTCTTAATAACAAATTGCGGGAACAAAACACTCGAAATTGTGCCGGAGATAACCGACACTTACACTTTGCTAAGGAGGGATAAACGAAGTGTATAAAAACAAAAGGTCACGAGATAGACCGTTTTATATAGCAGCCGCTATCGGAAGTATAATAGCAGTATATATTGCACTTTGTATCGCACCGTATTCCGAAGGTGGATTACCGTCTGTTTTGCAAAATGCTGAACAAATTAGTTTCAATCCTTTCCTTATTAGTTGGACTCAAGACACCCCAAAAACTATTATGGGGTGCCTTTTGTTTTATGGGATTATTGTCGTCGTGCTTTTCTCATACAAACGCCGACTGCACCGTAGTGGAGTTGAAAACGGAAGTGCGGACTACGCCGACATTAAGAAACTTCGCAAGGAATTCCATTCGACGTCCTCTGACCGTATTGTCTATACAGAGAATTTTGCGTTAAGCGTCACTAAAGCCGATACCTTTATTCACAAGCGTAATTATAATACAGTGCTTATAGGCGGTCCCGGCTCCGGTAAAACAACAGGTTATGTGTATCCGAATTTGTTAGAAGCGAGTGCAAGTTATGTGGTACTTGACCCAAAAGGCGAAGTTTGCAGAAATACTGCAGGTTATTTGCAAAGTAAAGGCTATGCAGTTAAAGTTCTCAACCTTGTCAATCCAAGTCGTTCTTGGGGATATAATCCATTCACATATATCCGAAAGGATACCGATACAGACGCATACGCCGAAGACGACATACAGAAAATCGTAACAGCAATATATAAAGCAACAACGGCGCCGAATTCCCAAACGATAGACCCTTTTTGGGATGAAGCGGGAAAAATGCTTTTGTCAGCTCTTATGTATCTGCTGTATTACTTCGGCGCCGAGGACGAAAAGAACTTCCCGTATCTGATGAATTTAATTCGTGCCGGACGCATTGAAAACAGCGAAGATGATGAGCAACGCTCTGCTCTTGATATTCTGTTTCAAAGCATAGAGCAACGTTACCCGGACCACATTTGCGTTAGATATTATAAGAACGCAACAAGCGGCGCCGGTAAAACGCAACAGAGCGTTCAGATTACTCTTCTTGCACGGTTGCAAAAATTTGAGATTTCTTCTGTGGCTGCAATGTCAATCCAAGATGAATTGGAATTGTCTATGATTGCCGATAAACCTACGGTTTTATATTTGGTTATCCCGGACAATGACACGAGTTATAACTTTATTGTTTCGCTCTTGTATATTCAGCTATTCCAAACTTTGTACGATAAAGCTGACCGTGTGTATCGAGGCAGACTTCCGAGGTTTGTGCATATTATTATGGACGAATTCGCCAATGTAAACACTCCAGATGATTTTCTTGGTATTTTGGCGACTTGTCGCTCCAGAAATATCGGAATTTCAATTATCCTTCAAAATTTATCACAGCTAAAAACTAAGTATAAAGAAGGCTGGGAGAACATAATCGGTCAATGCGATGAGTTTTTATATCTCGGTGGTAACGAAAGTTCTACTCACGAATATGTTTCGAAAATGCTCGGAAAAGAAACGATTGATACAACTACTTTCGGACGAAGATATGGTATGCACGGCGATGCGTCCTCTAACTTTCAGTTTGCAGGCCGTGAGCTTTTGACCCCTGAAGAAGTCCGGGTTCTTCCATACGAACAAGCGATACTATTCATTAAAAACGCTCT
>ULKC01028552.1_pt1 | contig 22603 bp, 22 predicted proteins | sample 1951041 | NCBI WGS metagenome assembly ULKC01 (sample SAMEA4835489, study PRJEB28245) | human gut metagenome | biome: gut microbiome; material: fecal sample | place: Denmark | collected 2008
GAAATGCAATAAAAACAGATTTTCTCCACATACTAAAAAAGTGAGCCGAGCGCACTATTTTTGCGCTTCGACTCATTTTTTCGGGTTGTGACACAACCCTTTAATATTATCTTTATTATTTATTTTTAAGCTCAACTATCAATTTTATTATTTTACCGATATTGACCGGCTTTGAAATATGTCCGTCCATACCCGCGTCTTTGCATTTCTTGACATCTTCGCTGTAGGCGTTTGCAGTGACTGCGATTATCGGCACGTTTTTTGCATAATCCGTATTCAGGCGGCGTATAGCTTTAGCGGCGGCAGATCCGTCCATTACAGGCATCTGCATATCCATAAGAACGGCATCGTAGCAAAAATTTTCGGCACTCGTAAACATATCAACGCATATTTTGCCGTTCTCTGCATGGTCGCATGTAATGCCGTGCATTTCAAGCTGTTCGGAAAGTATTTCGTAATTAAGCTCGTTGTCCTCTGCCACAAGAAGATGCATACCTTTTCCTAAGCAGCTGTCTTCTTCTTTATTTTCATCTGAAATGGCGGTTTCGTCAAGGTACGGTATGTTGATTGTGAGGCGAAAGGAAGTACCTTCCTGCAACTTGCTTGTAACTTCGATCGTGCCGCCCATAAGGTCGGAGAGTTTTTTTGCTATCGCAAGACCCAGACCGCTTCCGCGTACTTTGTTTACTCGGGTATCAACGGCACGGGTAAACTCATCGTACATTTTGCTCATAAACTCTTCACTCATGCCTATGCCGGTGTCGCTGACGATTACAACAAGACGTGTGTTTTCAGGCTCATCTGAGCTTTCTTCATACATTTCAAGACTTACCGTTCCGCCGTCCGGTGTGTATTTGACGGCGTTAGACAAAAGGTTGATTACTATCTGACCCAATCTTATGCGGTCAACGCTGACAATATTATGTTCGATATCGTGCAGGTCACAGTTGTAATACAGCTTTTTGCCTATTCCCGCGCCCAGCATCGACTGCTTGAAGAAATCAAATATCTCGGTTAAACAGGACGGCTCGGCGTTAAGCTCAAAGTGACCGCTTTCTATCTTTGACAGGTCAAGAGTGTCATTTATCAGCTCCTGCAGATTATTGCCGCTGTATTTTATCTTTTCAAGGCAGTCGGCGAGCTTTTCGCGGTTGTCGAGGTTTTGTATGGCTATATTGACAAAGCCCATAATTACGTTCATAGGAGTCCTTATGTCATGTGACATCCTTGACAGAAAGTCGGACTTTGCTTCATTTGCGCGGTTAGCTTCTTCTGCGGCTATTATCCAGCTCTTTTCACGCTGCTTTTCCTCGGTTATGATTCTTACAACAAACAGTAACTTTGCCGGATCGCCGTTTTTGTCGCGTTCCTGGACAATAAACCTAGCAAGATGCCAATTGCCGTCACAGGTAAGATATTCCGTGCCCGTGGATTCGTCGTTCTTAAGGCGCTCTTTCAGTGTAGCGATATCAAAGAAAGCATTTGCTTTTTCCCGATATTTAGGAGCCACGAAGCTGCTGCACATCGATCTGAGCTCAAATGACGCTTTTCCTTTTTTGCCTGTCAGACGGTGTTCTGCGCTTCCGCTGGATATTTCCTCAAAGCAGTCTGCAATGATATCTATACGATAGATAAGGAAGTAGATCTTACTTATCGCAAAGATGATATCGTTGTTAAACTTGGCAAGTTTCAGTGCGGATTCCAGCTTTTCGCGGCGTTCGCATTCTTCTTTTACTATTTCATCTATATGGCGGAAGTCAAGAAGTATCAGAAATTTATCGCTGTCCGATTTTATCTTTGATGCCCTTGCTTCAAAAAACACCTGACCGCGTTTATTGGGGACGCTCATAAAGCGTATGCTTATCCTGTCTTTATCGCTGAGTTCTTTCATAAGGTTTTCACGGCTCAGCTTTTTGAGAAAGTTCGGCGAAGAGCTGTTTACAACATAATTGTCATAATAGGACTTGATCGTTTTTGAATAACAGATCGTTATCCTTTCTTCCGACCTGATAAAATTGAAAACGTTAGTGTAGCTCTCTACCTTGACGACCTGTGCAGTATCGTTGATAAGATCGACACGGTATACCGACGCATTATCGGCACACAGCACCATAAGTATATCGTTTTCGTTTTGTATATGAGCAATATTGTTTTCAAGCTCTTTCTGCTTTTTCCGAAGCAAAGTGAGCATTTTCATATTGGCTCTGGAGATGCCGATATGAGTACCTACGAGCGACAGCAGCTTTATAAGCAGCTCCGGCTGTCCGCAGGGGTTGTCAAGTCCGATAAAGCCGCTTAGATGACCTTTATAAAAAATCGGTACGGATATTTCCGATTTTATATCCTGTGCTATGAGAATTTTGTACTCATCTGGCATAATGCTTTTGATATTTTCGATATCGTCTATGACTATCGTTTCGCCACGATTGAATTTATCGACCCAGTAAGGCATTTCAGATGCCGAGATTTTCAGCAGGTTGTCTATCTGCGGGGCAACGCCTTCGGCACACCATTCGTAAGAGTTTGTAAAAACGTCCGGGTTATCGTCCTGCCTGTCAAAAATATAAACCCGCTCTGCACCGGTTTTTTCACCGATCATTCCTAGCGTTGAAGAAATTGCATCATGCATATCTTCGATACCGGAGATATTATCTATAGTTGCAATAGAATTCAGAATAGTCTGTGCGAGATCCATATTGTCGGAAAGTCCGTCCTCACCTTGCGCAAATCTGTTATCAATCATTCTGCTCATCCCTTATATTGAGAGTAATTCGATGTAATTTTATATAATTATATCAAAATCGACAGAGGAATACAACACGGCAAGAGAATAATGTCAAAAAAATTCCCGTTTTTGTGCGTAAATATCTGCTTTGATATCCAATATCTTTGTATTGAAATATATGCTTAAATCGTGTATAATAAGAACATCTCCCGAGGGAGAAATACATAAGGAGGTCGTTACAATGTGCAATTTCTTTAACGTATGCAGCTTTGCAGACCTTTGCAATGCTATAAAGGCGCTTTGCGGCAAGTTCGGCTGCTGAATGCGGCTATGTGCCCCGTTTCTGTGATCCGTTGAAACGGGAGGTATGATATATCATAAAAACAGCGGCAGTCTGATGATTGCCGCTGTCAGTCTGTCGAAAGGACTCTTGCTTATTTAAAAATGGGGTGTTGAGTATTGTTTGCCGAATGCGAAAGCGATAGTGCTTGACACCCCTTTTGACATGCATACTACAGTAAATTTCAGTGAATTTCAGTAAAATTCACGATTTGATAATAATTACTGAAAATACAAGAAAACCGCTTAAGCAATATGCTTAAACGGTTGTTTCTATGGAGCTTGTGACGGGACTCGAACCTGCGACCTGCTCATTACGAATGAGCTGCACTACCAACTGTGCTACACAAGCAAAATCATTTTATTTCTGTATTACTTACAGCAAAATGCACTTGAAATAAGTAACGGAATATGATAAAATAACTATAGTCGTATTTGTAAGAATGCTTAAAATCGACTATATAATTATATCGTATTTTTAATTTGTTGTCAAGAGCTTTTTTGACGGAAATGAGGCAAATTTGATAAAAAGGTCATCGGTTGCGAGAGTGTTCGGTATTGTGATCGGAATAGTGCTTATTGTTTTCGCCGTATTCCTGGCAGTTACATCAATGCTGTTTTCTTTCGGCAGCGGTTCTGCACCGGATATTTTCGGCTATAATGTTTACATAGTGCAGGATAACGGTTTTTACCAGTTAAAAGCGGGTACTGCCGCTATAGCGCAGAAGGTGTGGCCCGATGAGGTAAACAACGGAGAACTGATAATATATAATCGCTATGAGAACGGCGGGGCGCAACTCGCAAAGGTTAATTCTTCAACGCTCAAAGAGGGCGTTATGAGCTTTGATATAGAAACACAAGGCGGCGAGAACATCACGATTTCACAAAGCCGGCTTGTTGCAAGGGTCAACTATTGCAGTGATTTTCTGGGTGCTGTGATAGGCTTTGCTATGTCACCGTTTGGTGTAATGGCAATAGCAATACTTCCTTGCCTTGCGATAGTTGCTTTTGAGATAGTCAAATTCATATTCTCAAAGCGTCCTGTACCAAAGGTAGAACCCGTAAAGCTCCAGGAAGAAACCCCTGTATATACACCTGCTGCCCCCAAAGAACGGGAGCAGGCAAAAATCAATCTTAACAAGGCTAAGATACCCGCTATATCGGATAAACCGGGCTTGACCCGTAAGCCGCTGACGGACGGCGCTCACAGCAAGACCGATGAATTTACCGATCGCTTAAGGGTAAAGCGGAATGCTACGGTCAATGCCGATGAGATAAGGGACAGAGCGGATTTTTCAACAGCTGCAAAGCGCAGAATGTCTGAGGACAGGAGCTTGACGGAAAAATCGGCGAAACCGGCAGGAACTGTTTCCGTGAACGCCGCACCCGACAGCAGACCCGCTCATAAGCCGACTTTAATTACAGAAAAGAAAGAAGTCGCTGAAAGATTTGTTCCGGACAAGACGAAAAAAACGGCGGCAGGCTCAGAACCTGATATATCGCTTGTTTTTCAAGATGAAGACGATAAGAGATATGATATAGATGATATCCTTGCCGATATAGAGAAACGTCATCATTGACGGACAGAAAAGTGAGAACGAAAGAGGCATCCTTAGAATGGATAATTTGCTTGATTTTAAAAATTCCGATCTGCGGACTAAATTATTTGCAGTTCTTGCGATCACAGGGTGTATATCCAATATAGCCGGTTTTACGGCAAATGCCATTCTGTTTGGGTTTACAACGCAAACGCTTATGTGTGCATTATGCGCAGTGGTCATAATAAGTGCATCTATGTATGGTTTTTTCAGCGGAAGAACGTATGTTGCAACGTTCATAATACTGCTTATACTGGGATTTATCGAATTTCCGTTGCTGTATATTTCCTACGGCGAAAGCACAATGGTGTATATGTTGGTTGCGGAAATAGGAATAGTAACCTTTATGAAATCAGGTCATAGGGTCATAATGGGAACAGCGGTATTCATTGTTGATATCGCGGCTTTCATAGTACGCCATACTTGTCCGCAGTTCAATGTTGCTTCGGACAGCTTGGGTATTGACACATTGATATCGTTTATAATAGCTTTTTTTGCAATACTTGTTGCAGTGGCAATGGTAATAATTCAGTATGAGCAACAGGCGAGGGAACTGAGTCGCATGGGTGAAGAGCTTACGCAGGCAGTGAACACAGATCCGCTCACAGAGATCAGAAACAGACGTTATCTCATTCGTTATCTGGAAAATCAGACGGCAGAGATGGCGGACGAAAAGCACTATGCCGTACTTATAGATCTTGATTATTTCAAGTCTGTCAATGACACATACGGTCATGTTTTCGGCGACAGGGTCTTAAAAAAGTTTGCTGATACGGTCAAGGAAAATCTTGGAGAAAAAGATCTGTTAGCACGTTTCGGCGGCGAGGAATTTATGATACTGTTTGCAACGGATAACGCGGAAGCGGTTTTGACGGTAATGAACCGAATAAGCAAGGAGTATGCTCAATTTTCGGAGAGAGAGAAAGGCAAGGAGTTTACATACAGCGCCGGAGCGGCGCTGTACGGCAGGAACAGCTCAATAACGGATATATTCACTGCCGCCGACAAAAGGCTGTATAAAGCCAAGGCAGCAGGCAGGAATATGATTGTGACGGATTGAGGAATATAATACGCCCCGCTTTTTTAAGCGGGCAATGCTTTTTAACGTCGGCGTTTTTCGGAAATGCCGACGTTTTATTTAACTGTAATTTTAAGTACGGCTCTTGAAGCGCCCGTTTCGGTCTTAAGCCAGTTTTTTATAGTTTGTTGCTTATCAGCCGAAAGAGCCTTCTTTGTTGTTCCGCAGAGCAGTACATATTCGCCCTCAGAGTCGGTCATTATGCCGCAACCGATATCGGAAATTTCCGTAAATATAGCGGCGGCTTTTTCGGAAACCTTTTTCATATCGGGCAGTGAAGCGGCAGTAGATTTCATTTCGTCAAGTTCCTTCTGCTGTTCCTTGATATTCTTTTCCTGCTCGTCAAGCTGTTTCTGAAGCGATTCGATAGTCTGCTCCTGCAGAGCGATCGTTATCTGATCGGAATTGTCGGCGGTAACGGCCTTGTTCTGTGTGATATTGAGCTTGTAGTTTTCAAGGCCGTAGTTGCTGAGGTCTTTTTCAAGTACCGCTATCACATCATCAGAAAGCTGGGTACCTACAAGCGATAATGACACCTCACTGTTCATAATATCGATCTGACTTTGTACGACTTTGGTATCACTGAATGTAAATGAATTATCAAGGTAGCTTAAAAGATTCTGTTTCATTACGGTTTCGTATACTTTATAAGATCCGATCAGAACGCTCGGAACGATCGTAAGAATTGTTATCAGCACTACAAATCTGTGTATTTTGCGCTCCTTTTTAGTATCATTTATCTTGTGGGTCGGGATACGCATGAGTTTTGTTATAAAAGCTGCCGACAGCATTATAAACAGTGCATTTATTGCAAACAGATAAAATGCGCCTGCTATGAACCTCAGCTGTCCGGTAGCCAGTCCGTAGCCTGTGGTGCAAAGCGGCGGCATAAGTGCGGTAGCAATAGCCACACCGGGAATTACGTTGCTCTTTTTCTTTCTGGTATTGCCTATTCCGCCTGCGATACCGCCGAACAATGCGATAAGCACGTCCCACAGCGTCGGGCTTGTCCTTGCTATCATTTCGCTTGTAGCCACATTAAGCGGTGAAATGGCAAAGTATAAAGTTGATGCGATAAGGCTGATTATCACCTGAATGCCGAAGCGTGTAAATGCTTTCCGAAGCAAAGTCAGGTCAAAGGTTGCAAGCGAGTAGCCCATCGTGAGAATACCGCTCATCAGCGGAGAGATAAGCATTGCACCGATAATAACGGCGGTGGAGTTTACATTAAGACCGATAGACGCAATGAATATCGCCATTATCAGTATCCACATATTCGAGCCGCTGATAACGGTGTTGTCCTCCATCATCTGCTGTATCTCGGCGTTGTCCATCATATCGTCACGGATACCGAACAATTTTCGGAAGAAGTTGTACACACGTCCGTGGGATACCGTCTTTGTTATTTCGCCTTTTATTTCGTTTATGTCATCAGATAGGGTAGTTTTCATTTTGGTGTCCTCTTTTCAGGGTGGAATTATATGTGCTGAAACATTTATAATTATAGTGAAAAAGAGGGTGGGTGTCAATGGGGAGAACTTGACAAGTGAATGAAGAAGTACTATCATAAAATTATAATATATCTTTTTGAAAGAGAGAAACGAAATGTACAAGGCAAGTAAGCCTGATAAGGAGCGGTGGATATTTGTTTTTTCGGATGATTACAATGAACCCGATGATTTTGTAAAGCTTGTAAAAGTGTATCGTGATATGGTAAACGGCAGGATTTATCAGGTATCCGAGTTACCGGATTATAAAATTGAGAATGATAAGCTGAACCTCACTTTTCAATGGGATGATTGCTTTGGCATTACTGTTGTCGTACCGGTTGAAACCGATATAAACATTGCGTTTGAAACGTTGAAGAGTTTGTGCGATGAATTGAACAGGAAAAATAATTAGGGAGAAGCGTTATGAGTAAAAAACAAAATCTAAAAGAAAAAGAACAGCAGATTATTGCCGAAATTGAAAAAATTGCAGGTTTCACTCCGTCAAAGCTGTTATTATCGTTAATTTTGAATCCGGAAAGAGTTAATACGCTGAATAATGATTGTCTGAAAGCAATAGTAACAGAATATGCTCCGTATTTTCAAAAAACAGCGCTTACGCTTGACGGTCCGAATTACCTGACATATTTCAATCTTAACCTGACATACAGAGTTTATAAAAAGCCGGAACTTAATGCCGTTCTGTATGGCAAATAATAAGGCAAATTGCTTTCGGAGAAACAAAGATATGAGCAGGAAATCAGATTTCAAAATGATTTATTCTCCATATTCACGGAACACAGATGAAGATATATCCGTGTTGTTTGATGAATATAGCAAAGACAAAAATGCTGTGGTCAGTATTGAGAACAAAACATATTACAGGGCAATTCAGATATTTTCATTGATAATAAGAAAAGAAAAACTGATTGCTCTGCTTGATATCAATATGAAACTCAGCGTCGGTGATATCGTCATAGATGATAACGATAACGAGTATGTAGTGAAAAGCTTTGCTATGTTAAGCTTCAGATGTGATATACCCGATTGGTACACAAAAGCATCTTTTATCGAATTGTCGGGCAGATATGAAAATATCGGGCATTATTTTTTAAAGATATAAAGACAATATATGCTATAGAAAAAAGAGCTATCACCATTCATATGATGATAGCTCTTTGTATCGGATTATATTAGTTTGTATTACTCCCACTCGACGAAGACTAAACAATTTCGCTTATGTACTTTTGCTTTTTGTTTGTCTCACTATTTTGATTTTACGATTTATCTGTATTATCCTGTGCTAAAACGCCCTTGTTATCATTTTGTTATCGAGGTTGATAACAAGAATAATTTCACCGTGGATAATATGGAAACGGTACGCTGATATTATAGCATATATTTGTTCTTGTTGCAACAGTGATTTTTAAATTCACGCACAGTTTTCAAAATTTTGTGCGTGAATTTTTATTGCAACAATTCTTTTTTCGTGTTATAATAAATCCAAACACACATATACTCTTTGTGTGCTCGAATTTTATAATGAAAGAAGGTGAATGAGTGGACATCCTAAAGCAAGTAAAAGAGGTTATCATCAATAACGGCGGAATTGCAAAATCTGCTGATTTTGTCGCTGCCGGAATCAGGGCGGCAGATGTTGTAAATCTCTGCAACGCCGGAATACTTTCCCGTGTGCGACACGGTTATTATGAGATTACGGAAAAGAGTGAGGTTTCCGAGGAACAGCTTCTTGCAACCCTCGTTCCGAAAGGAATCGTTTGCGTTGAATCGGCTCTTTTTCATTACGGCTACAGCGATTTTGCTCCACGCAAGTGGTCGATAGCAGTCCCTCGTTCTATGTCAAGGACGAAACTTAATGTGGATGTTCTCGCTCTGCAACCTTACTATGTGCAAGCAGAACTGTACGATTTGGGTAAAACCACAGATAATTTCAATGGGGTTGTCCTTCCCGTATATGACCGAGAGCGTACCATTTGCGACTGTTTTAAATACCGTGCAAAACTTGACAATGAGATTTTTAATAAAGCGCTCAATGCTTATGCAAATGATACAGAGAAAAACCTGAGCAACCTTTCTGCATACGCAAAAAAGCTGCGTGTATATAAAAAAGTTACCGAACTGATGGAGGTATTGCTAAATGGCTGATATAGCGGCATCCGTGCTTGCACGACTGAAAAATAAGGCTCAGATAAGTGGCAGAAGCTATCAGCTTTGTCTGCAGCTCTTTTGCCAAGAGGAATTTCTGCGCCGTTTGGAAAAATCAAAATATTCAGATAATCTTGTGCTGAAAGGCGGCTTGTTTATCTATACTCTCACCGATTTTGACAGCCGAGTAACGGTTGATGTTGATTTTTTGCTCAGACAAATGCCAAATACGCCTGAGCAGTTAAAAACCGTGTTGGAGGGAATTATTGCTACGCCCACCGGTAATGACTTTATCACTTTTGAGATTAAAGATGTTGCGCCTATTGCCGTTGCGAAAAAATATGCAGGAATCGGTGCATCGGTAGTTGCTCGTATTAAGAACACCAGAACACCGTTCAGTATTGATTTCGGCGTAGGTGATGTCATCGTGCCGAAGCAGGAAAAACGAAAAATTCCGACACAGCTTTCCGACTTTGACGCTCCGACGGTAAATACATACTCCCTCGAAACAACCATAGCCGAAAAGATTGACGCTATTCTCAGCCTTATGGAGTTCTCCAGCAGAATGAAGGATTACTACGATATTTACTATCTTGCTAACAAATTTGATTTTGACGGTAAGATATTGACAGAAGCGCTTAAAAAGACTTTTGAAAACCGTGGACACGCCTTTACGATAGAACAATTTGAGCAGGTAATGGGCTTTGACAGAGACGGCGCAATGCAAAAGAAGTGGAAAGCTTTTGTCCGTAAAATTGATACTAAAACGGATGATTACAGCCCCGTGCTTAAAACAATGAAAGCTTTTCTTACAGAACCGTTTGTAGCGGCGGTCAAAAGCGAAGCATTTACTGAAAAATGGTCTGCCGCCAATGGCGAGTGGATGTAGTTTAGGAGGAAATATTATGAATTTCTACAATGAGGTTTTAAATGTATTAAAAAGTGATGAGCGTTTCTTTTCTGATGACGGGCAATTGCTCCGCAATGCTGTTTACGAAGCCGCAATGCAGATGGATGCAAAACTTATAAAAGCACTCTATGCTAACGAAGAAACAAGAAAACAATTCTTTACGGATGTAGACGGCATCGCCGTTTTTGACAAAGTCGGTTTCGGCTGGGTAATCAATAACCGTGAATTTTTGCCGGATAGTTATACCCGTTATAAAAACAAAATTGGGCTTGTAAACAACAAAGATGAGTACATTTCTGCATCTAACGATGTAGAGCTTGTTTTTCCCTACAAAGATTGTGTGTTAGAGGGCGGTCAGACAAAGGAAGACCAAAAACGCAGTGAGATTTTTTATAACGAAACACTTGCTCCGGACGAAGTAGACAGACTGCTCGATCCAAAGGTATTGACAAATGCAAAAAGATATACTGTGGACGGCGTGCAAAGTATTACCAATATTTCGGAAAACGATAACTTGATTATCAAAGGGAATAATTTGCTTGCGATTTCATCACTGCTCAAAGTGTATGAGGGAAAAATCAAATTGATTTATATTGACCCACCGTTTAATACCGGCTCAGATAGTTTTAACTATAATGATAAGTTCAGCCGTTCCTCTTGGCTTGCTTTTATGAAGAACAGACTTTCTATAGCAAAAAAATTATTAACACGAGATGGTAATATTTTTATACACATAGATATTAATCAATCACATTATCTCAAAGTCTTAGCTGATGAAGTGTTTGGGGAAGAAAACTTTGTCGAAGAACTTATTTGGTCTTATGGTTCCCCATCGGGAGGGCGAGCAGCAACACCTAAACCGGTAAACATTCACGATTACATTTTGCATTACGCTTCCGATTATAATAACCGCAAGCAAAACAGAGTTTATGTACCTTATTCACAAAAGTACATTAACGACTGGTTCAAATATACTGATGAAGACGGACGTAGATATCAACGTAGACAACGAGGAAAAGATGAAAATGGAAATGTAATATGGGAAAAACAATACTTAGATGAAAGCAAAGGCGTTCCGCTTTCAACAGTTTGGTCGGATATACATCAGGTCTATGCAGACCCTAGAGCATATAAAGAAGGTAACACCGCAGATGTAGAGGTTATCAAGGAGTTTAAGGGCGGACAAAAACCTGAAGCATTGATTAAAAGAATTATTGAAATGTCTACAGATGAGGGAGATATTGTTTTAGATTTTCATTTTGGAACAGGCACAACAGGTGCTACGGCTCATAAAATGCACCGAAAATATATTGGTGTTGAACAAATGCAATCGCAAATTGAAATCATCTTGAAAAGGATGCAAAATGTTATTGGTGGCGAAACTGCCGGTATTTCCAAAGAAATGAATTGGCAAGGTGGTGGCTCATTCGTATATTGCGAGCTTACAAAACTAAATCAAAATTATGTTGACTCCATTGAGAAAGCAACGACGGATGAAGAATTGACAAAGCTATATGGCGATATACTTGAAACGGGCTTTATCAGTTACAAAGTCAATCCGAAGGATATTGATGTAAATTCAGACGAATATATCAAATTATCAATCGGTGACAAGAAAAGATTGCTTATGGAACTTCTGGATAAAAATCAGCTTTATGTAAATTACTGCGACATAGACGATGAAACATTTAAAATTTCAGAAGAAGATAAAGCGTTTACAAGAAGCTTTTACGGGGAGGTATAAGCAATGCCGTTCCTTTATGAAAAAATTGATACTTTGCGTGAAGTCGGCGTTTCAAAAGAGCTTGTGCAATATATACCGGACAATTTGAACCCGAGCTTTGAACTGCGTCCTTATCAGACAGCGGCTTTTGAAAATTTCATTACATATTTTGAAAATGATAAACTTTGCCAAAAGCCGACACAAACGCTTTTTCATATGGCAACAGGCTCCGGCAAAACACTTATCATGGCAGGGCTTATGCTGTATCTTTATAAGCACGGCTATCGCAATTTTCTGTTCTTTGTAAACCTATCGAACATTGTTCAAAAGACAAAGGAAAATTTTCTAAACAGCGTATCAAGTAAATATCTTTTTGCAGATGAAATAACTATTGACGGCGAAAAGATAAAGATTAAGGAAGTATCCAACTTCCAGTATAGTGATGATACTGCTATCAATATCTGCTTCACTACCACCCAGGGGCTTCATTCGGATATGTGGAGTGTCAAAGAAAATTCTTTGTCTGTTGACGATTTTGCAAACCGGAAAGTGGTACTTATTTCTGATGAAGCGCATCACTTAAACGCTGATACAAAAAAGATGAGCAAGGACGAAGAAGAAAACTATAAAAGCTGGGAATACACTATTCATCGCATTTTCGGTGCTAACCGTGACAATGTTCTGCTTGAATTTACGGCGACCTGCGATATTAAAAACCCGTTAATAAAAGCAGAATACGAGAATAAAATCGTCTTTGATTACCCACTCTACAAATTCCGTGCGGACAGATATTCAAAAGAAATAAAGACCTTGCGTTCAGACTTAGATGTTGAAGACCGTGCTTTACAGGCTTTAATATTAAGTCAGTATCGCTATAAAGTATTTCAGGACTTCCGTCAAAATATAAAGCCGGTTGTGTTTTTTCAGTCTAGACTGGTAAAAGAAAACGCCGCCAATATGGCAAAAATCATCGATATGGTGAAGTCTTTATCCGGTGAGCGTATAAAGAACCTTTTTGAACAATCAACGAGTGAAACGCTTGCAGAGGCACATAAATACTTTGTTAAAAACGGTATTTCCTATGATGAATTAGCTAGTGAATTGAAAGATGATTTTTCAGAAGAACATTGCATTTCAGCAAATGACAATCAAGATGTTGAAAATAAGCAAATAATGCTTAACTCATTAGAGGATAAGACAAATCCGTACCGTGCCGTTTTTGCAGTGGACAAATTAAATGAGGGTTGGGATGTACTTAACCTTTTTGATATTGTGCGCCTTTATGAAACCCGTGACGGAAAGAACGGTATTCCCGGAAAGACGACAATGAAAGAAGCCCAGCTTATCGGTCGAGGAGCCCGTTATTGTCCTTTCAAAATTACAGAAGAACAGGAAAAGTATCAGCGCAAATACGATAATGATATAGATAATCCACTCCGCATATGCGAAGAGTTGTATTATCATTGTTGGAATGAGCCTCGTTATATCAGCGAGTTACATACTGCTTTGCGTGAAATCGGTATTGACCTTGATAAGACAGTTACGAGAAATTATGTATTAAAAGAAGAATTTAAAGAGGATGATATTTACAAGAGCGGATATGTTTTTGTAAACGAACGCCTTTTGAAAAGTCGTAATGAAGTAGTGGGCCTGTTGCCATCTGTCCGTGATAAGATATTCAATATTTCTATCGCTACGGGACGTTCAGGTGAGGATGTTATTATGGAGGATAATTCGTCACAAGACAGCAACCCAAATACATATACATACAGAACCACAATAGGTGATATTGCGGACATAAATTACGCAATCGTCTATAAGGCGTTATGTAAATACAGTGTTTTCAAATTTAATGTGTTAAAATCATATTTTCCAAACTTAAAATCCACAAAGGAATTTGTTTATGACAAAAACTATTTAGGATATATACGACTTCACATTACATCAAAATATGAGACGCCGAGTACCGATATCTTATATTCTGCGTGCGTAAAAGCTCTTGGGAAGATTGCTGAGAGTATTTCCGGCATTGAAGAAACATATGAGGGTAGCAGTGAATTTACGGCACAGTACATTCACGACATTTTCAAGAACAAGCGTTGCAATTATATAGACCCGCACGATGGCGGGCTCGGTATATCCCAAAACGACAACAGCGTTCCTATTGCTTGGAAAATGGATCTTTCAAAAGAGGACTGGTTTGTTTTCGAGGATAATTACGGTACAAGTGAGGAAAAAGCATTTGTCGCTTACTTTAAAGAGTATGTGAAAGAATTAAAAGATAAATACGATAAAGTATATCTTGTTCGTAACGAGCGCCAACTTGCCATATATTCTTTTGATGGCGGTGAGCGCTTTGAGCCGGACTATCTTTTGTTCCTGCATTTGCAGAAGCAAGATGGTTATGAACAATTGCAAATATTCATTGAACCGAAAGGAACACATCTTGTAGAAAAAGATAGTTGGAAAGAGGATTTCCTTTTACAACTTGAATCAAAAGCAATACCTGTTACTAAATTTGCTGATGACAACAAATACAAGATTTGGGGATTCCATTTCTTTAACAGAGATGTGCGTAGTGCTGAGTTTACGGATGATATGGCAAAACTGTGAGGAACAATATGATAGAAATTTTTAAAACAGCTCTTCCCCTTGCTGAAATAGCAATAATAAAAAGAGATTTTGATTTGTTGCGAAAACTGCTGCCAAGCCTCACTTCGGATGTTCAAACGCAAATGGTTCCATATTCCGCTCTATTTTGTTACGAAGCAATGGTATACCTCAAAAAATATGATCCATCTATTTGTGTGGAACAAACAAGTAAGTATTCCATAAAGGATATACGACAGAAAGCGAAATTCTTCGATTTGAGTATCAACAAACTTATGTATTTAGGGTTTGAGTTACTATTGAAAGTTTAAAACACTAAAGGCAGAAGGTTGTATTGACCCTCTGCCTTTTCTTTCATTTAGGAATATTACATTTTTCAATTCATGTGATGCTTATGAGTAAATCAGTTCCTCGTTAATGATTTCCATTGCTCTGCTACGAATGTTATTCATCCGACCAACCCACGCCATTTGATTGTCCGCTTTTAGTTGTTCGGTTAAATATTCTTTCTCGGCAAGTTTTTTTACAAGCCGAGAAAACATTTCTTCCGCCTGTCGGTCAATATCAGCCAGATAACTGTTTAACTTGCCGCTTGTCAGCAGGTTGGTATAAAACGCCTTTCTGTGCTGCTTGATATATCGTAAGTGTCGCTGTCCCCATATGCCGATTGGCTGTTGTTCTTCAGCGGGTAATGCAAGGTCGGGCAGATAATAATCTCCCTGCAAGGTGTAGCTGATACCCGTTCTTTCGTCTGTGAAATGCTGTTTCATAATGATTTCCTACCTTTCGATACTGTTATTTATTGAGCGTTTCCCACGCTCTTGGGTGTGTGTTTTTGGTGCAGAAATCGGCTCAAATTCAATGCTCTTTTCCTGCTTTTTGAAGTGCTTGAGGATACCGTCGATAAATTCTTTAACGGCTTTTGGCGCCGCTTTTAACGCTTCAAGATACGGTTTACATTTTTCTGTCAGTTCCGTCAGCGCTTGACGCAACTGTGATACTTCCGATTGGAGCGACCATATCCGGCTGGATAACTGTCGGTTTTCATCTCGCAACTCTCGTACATCGGACTCTGCCGCATAACTTCGCTTTGCAAGGGCGGTCAGCTTTTTATATTCCTCTGCTGATGCGGTGTACTTGCCCGTAATGGATTTTTTACCCGAACTATCAATCTCTGAAAAGGTCATAAACGAATCGTGGTTGTTGTCATACCGCACCTGCTCTTCGGCAATCCTTTCGGAAAGTTCTGCTAATTTCTTTTGCTCCTGCTTGATTTTATATTCAAGCGAGGTCAGATTTTCGGCGGTACTGCCACGCTCCCCACGGATAAATCCGGTAAAGCCTGCGTCCTGCATATGCTCAAAAAATCTGTCCTGCAGCACGCCATAAGAAGCGTGATAGGTCGGTTTTCCTTTGCTGTTGAGAATGGGATTTCCATCTTCATCAAGCTTCTTTTCAGACCGCCATTTCTTAGAGTGGCTGACTTGATGAATGACCTCTTTTACCTTTCCAACCAGCTCAGGATCTTTACAGCGTTTCGTCCAGCGTACCTCTTTGTCCACCACCGGCAATGCCATAATGTGCAGATGATAGTGGTAAATCGGCCTGCCGTATTTCTCGGTCATAGCAACATTCAATTCATCTGCGTGCATCACTGCAGAGATTATATTGTCCTTGCCGTATATTTTTTCGGCAAAGTGGAACGCTTCATTATAGAATCGGCAAGCATATTCGTAGCCGCCGTTTTGCTCAAAATAATCAGTGTTTACATCCATAATCATTTCGTCAAAGACGGTGGCATCGGGTTTTAATCCTTTCAGTGAGACCGTTCCTGCGGCGATCAGCTTGTCAAGATATTCGTTATAGGTCAGTTCGCCGCAACCCTTAAAACTAACGTTCATCGGAGTACGGGACAGGTCAACATTCATATTTTCATAGCTTTCATTTTTGCGTTCAATGTGTCGCTCAAACTTACCCACCGATGCTCTCGTGCGGGTTTCGATACGGGCAACACTAAAATTTTCTTTCGCCATACGCTCTCACTTCCTTTCTGTAGGCGAATTTTCGGGAGCCGCTGTTACACAACTTTTTCAAAGTGTGTAACCCACTATGACACTTTCAGCACTTCGGCTGTAAAGGTGTCGTGGGCTCTCCGAGGGGTACGGGACGCCGGTGGCGACCTCTGCCGACATCAGTCGGCAGAAGTACCGACCAAACCGGCAGACGAGACGGAGCGGCTTTTTGAAAGACCACCTGCACCCAGCCAATATTTGATATAATTCGATGAGTATACCCATTTCGTTTTTCAAAGCCATTGAAATTGGCGGTGCTTTCGGTTATAATATTTACAGTACATTTTTGAGAAGGCTGTTCCTTATCTGCGCCAACAGATATTTTCGGAACAGTCTTTTCGGTTTTATATACCATCCGTTTGCCCCTTCAATCCGTATAGTGTGATGTTAATTTGGTCAATGCGGTCGAGTAAATCATCGTGAACGGCGGCACCTGCTTCGATACGTTTTAGTTCATCGAGGACGGCGGAAAGTTCGTTGCGGAGCGCCTTATACACTCTCGGATTGCCTACCACCGTAATTTGCTGCTGCAGGGCACGGGCGCAAAGATAATCCTGTTTTGTAAGTCCCGACAATCTAACATTACTATCTAAAATATCCGCTTCCTGTGGCGACATTCTAAAAGCTATTGTTTTGCTTCTCCAACGGTTGTGACGGTCAAGATTTTTAGCGGACATTTTCAATATCCATCCTTTCATATTCAAGTTTCTTTGCCATTTCCGTCTGCTTTGACGGGAATAGGTGTGCATAGCGGTAAGTGATTTCAATGCTTTCGTGACCTACTCGGTCAGCGATTGCAACCGCAGAAAATCCCATATCAATGAGCAGGGAGATATGGCTGTGTCGCAAGTCGTGAATGCGAATACGCTTTACCCCGGCGGTTCTTGAGCCACGATCCATTTCTCGGTGCAGATAGTTCTTTGAAATCGGGAAGATACGGTCTTTCTTTTTGTATCCGTAAAGCATACCGATATAATCCTGCATTTCTTCGCAGAGGAACTGTGGCATTTTAATGGTGCGGTTGCTTTTCTTTGTTTTCGGTGTGGTAATAATATCCTCACCGTGTAAACGCTGATAAGACTTGCTGATTGTAACCGTACCTTTTTCAAAGTCGAAGTCACCCGCAGTCAGAGCGAGTAATTCGCCCTCACGGATACCGCACCAGTAAAGCATTTCAAATGCGTAGTAGGATACAGGCTTGTCCATCATTTCATCGGCAAACTTCTTGTACTCTTCTTTCGTCCAAAACTTCATTTCCTTGCGTTCCTCTGTACCCATATTTCCGGCTTTTGCGGCGGGGTTGGAACGAAGATCATAGTGTCTGACAGCGTGGTTAAAAATGGCGCTGAGCTGATTGTGGACGGTTTTGAGATAGGTTTGTGAATACGGTTTCTTCTTTTCATCACGAAAAGCAAGCAGTTCGTTCTGCCAAGCGATTACATCTTTTGTGGTAATCTCGTTGACATTTTTCTTTTCAAAATAGGGTAAAATCTTAGTTTCAATGATATGCTTTTTTGTCAGCCAAGTGTTTTCCTTTAAGCGAGGTTTCATATCCTTGATATAAAGCTCCACAAAAGCGGCGAAGTTCATATCCATATCAGCAGCACTCTGCTGTTGGAATACTCGTTCCCACTCCTGCGCTTCACGTTTGGTTTCAAAGCCACGCTTGCATTTTTGTTTGCGTTCGCCTTTCCAATCCAAGTATCGGGTAAGCACATACCAAGTGCCGTTATCTTCATTCTTATAAACAGGCATTCTTATTCTCCTTTCCGGCTTCGTACAGCCTTTCGTTAAAGTATCCTCGATTGATTCTTCCTGAGATGGTTATAAAACCTTTGCGCTTTAATTCCTCATTCAGTTCCCGTATTACCTTGTAGGCATAAGATGTTGAAACGTCTAGAATTTCAGCGACTTCTTCTACTCGCAAAAACTGTTGTCCCATAGTTTTTTCTCCTTTCTAAATTAGTTTGTTGGTGTGCCGTTCTTCCCAAGTGCCGTTCCTGCCCCTGTTTTGTCAGCGGCGTTGTTTTGCTCGCTCCGTCGCCCCTCGGAGGTCTTGGCAAAATCATATCCCACTTGGACGGTCATTCAGTTGTTTTGAAAATTTCCCTATATAACGTCATAATTCGGGAAATTTATGCATAGTTACGAGGAAAATTCTCTATACTAAGCGTATATGCTTAGTAAGCATCATCATTATACTAAGCATTTTTGCTTTTGTCAAGTGGTTTGCAAGAAAATACTAAACTTTTTTGTTTTGATTCCTCTTGACAGTACTAAGCATTTATGCTATACTGTGTACGAACACTTGAAAAGAGGTGCTTTTATGGCTATTAGCGAAAGAATTCACTTTTTCCGCAATCTGCGTGGAATGACACAGAAATATCTCGGTTTACAGCTCGGTTTTCCCGATAAATCTGCTGATGTTCGTATGGCACAGTACGAAACCGGCTCCCGCACTCCAAAGGCGGATATTACCGCAGCGTTGGCACAGGTTTTGGATGTTGCACCCGAAGCATTGAACGTGCCCGATATTGACAGTTACATAGGTTTGGCTCACACCTTCTTTGCACTTGAAGATATTTACGGCATTACCGTCAGTGAAGCCGATGGAGAACTCTGCCTTAAAGTTAATGCTGATAAAGGCAAGGATGCCGCAGAAATTATCCGTATGCTTGCCGCTTGGAATGAGCAGAAAGCCAAACTCGATGCAGGCGCGATCGACAAGGAAACCTATGACCAATGGCGCTATCGCTATCCTAAATTCGATATAACAGGCGGATGGGTAGAAGTTCCTTCCCAAGAACTCAGCGATGCAATGATCGAAGCATTCAAAGACCGTTTGAAACCGGACTAAGAAAAAAGACGACAAAAAGCCCTTAACTGCGGTAATCCACAGTTAAGGGCTTTTAATCGTCTAATACAGATTTAATTGCTGACAACAACCACTTGGTAATTATTCTGATAACCTACAAGCCACTTGGGGTATAGAATAATGGTCGCTCTAAGGATTGTTATCAAATCGTTATCAAAAGGGGTGGGCGAAGTCCGAAAACCCTTGATATTACTGGGTTTTTAGGCTTTCGGGGATTATTCCCACTCAATAGTCGCCGGTGGCTTACTCGTAATATCATAGCAAATTCTATTGATATTCTTGACCTCGTTTACAATTCTTACGCTTGCTTTTTCAAGCACGTCGTAAGGGATTCTTGCGAAGTCGGCGGTCATAAAGTCGCTTGTAGTAACGCCTCTTAAGGCAAGAGTATAGTCGTAAGTTCTGTCGTCGCCCATAACGCCTACAGAACGCATATTTGTCAGAACGGCGAAATATTGGTTTATACCACGGTCTAAACCTGCGTTCGCGATCTCTTCACGGAAGATGTAGTCTGCGTCCTGAAGAATTGCGAGCTTTTCGCGGGTGATCTCACCGATTATTCTGATCGCAAGACCGGGGCCGGGGAACGGCTGGCGCCATACGAGTACGTCTGACAGACCGAGCTCTGTACCGAGCTTTCTTACCTCGTCCTTGAATAAAAGACGGAGCGGCTCGATTATTTCCTTGAAGTCGACATAGTCGGGCAGACCGCCTACGTTGTGGTGCGACTTGATAACTGCGGCATCGCCTGTGCCGCTTTCGATAACATCGGGGTAGATCGTACCCTGTACAAGGAAGTCGACCTTGCCGATCTTCTTTGCCTCTTCCTCGAATACACGGATAAATTCTTCGCCGATGGTCTTTCTCTTGGTTTCGGGGTCGGACACGCCCTCAAGCTTGCCGATGAAACGGTCGGCGGCATTTACTCTGATGAAGTTTACGTCCCAGTCCTTGAATGCCTGCTCGACCTCGTCACCCTCGTTCTTTCTCATAAAGCCGTGATCAACGAACACGCAGGTGAGCTGGCTGCCGACTGCCTTTGAAAGCAGAGCGCAGGCTACCGAGCTGTCAACACCGCCCGAAAGAGCAAGGAGAACCTTGCCGTCGCCGACCTTTGCGCGGATCTGCTTTATAGCTTCTTCCGCATAGTTCTTCATTGTCCAGTCGCCCTTGCAGTGACATACCTTGTACAGGAAGTTTCCGAGCATATCAAAGCCCTGCTCGGTGTGGTTTACCTCGGGGTGGAACTGCGTAGCGTAAAATCCCTTTTCAACGTTCTCAATTGCGGCATAGGGGCACTTGTCACTGTGACCTACAGCCCTGAAGCCCTCGGGGAGAACCTCGATGTAGTCGTTGTGGCTCATCCATACGACCGAGTTCTTCTTAAGTCCGTCGAATACGGGACAGGTTGTGTCAAATTCGCACTCTGTTCTGCCAAATTCTGCGGCGGCGTTTTCGTTAGCCTTGCCGATCGTTCCGCCCAGGCCGTAAACCATAAACTGTGCGCCGTAGCAGATACCGAATATCGGTACGCCGAGTTCAAATATTTCGTTTGCCATTCTGGGCGAGTCGTCAAGATATACGCTTCTCGGACCGCCGGTGAAGATGATACCCTTCGGGTTTTTCGCTTTTATCTGCTCTATAGGTGTTTTGTACGAGATGACCTCGCAGTATATGTTATGTTCTCTGACTCTGCGGGCAATAAGCTGATTGTACTGACCGCCGAAGTCAATGACGAGTACGAGCTCGTGCTCGTTTGTTGAAAATTCCGCCATTTTCCAGTTTCCTTTCCTTTTTGTCTTTCCGTCATTCAGTGCAGAAATCCGCACCGATTATGGCATTCCGCATACTTCAAAGTATATCATATCCCGGCGGCTTTTGCAACTTGTTTTTGAAAAATTAAAATCAGTAATTATTACGGATTATCTTGACAATTCCCTTTACATATGGTAAAATCAAAATCAGAATAAGTGCGATAAAATTACGCACGATATTCCTGATGATATAACAAACAACGAAAACGAAAGGAAGTACAAGCTATGAGCCATATAGAAGTAACAGCTGAGAATTTCAAGGAAGAGGTATTACAGTCCGACAAGCCGGTTTTAGTGGACTTCTGGGCACCGTGGTGCGGTCCGTGCAGAATGCTTGCCCCCGTGCTTGACGAGCTCGGCGAAGAACACCCGGAAATTAAGATCTGTAAGGTCAATACCGATGAGGAGCGCGATCTTGCTGTCAATTTCGGCATAGATTCTATACCCTGCGTAATATCTTTTCAGGGTGGTAAACAGATAGACAAATCGGTAGGATTTGTCAGCAAGGAAAAGCTCCTCGCTTTACTTGACTAAAACTGCAAATCCAGCCGGGGAGCGGTTTTGGGGTTACTTTACGCTAACTTGAAAATGACGTAAAATTTCAGAAAAAAGCGCGATATTTCAATATAAATTTATCAAAAGGACTTGATTTTTTCCGAAAGTGTGTTACAATATAAGCAAGTCATATAACTCTATGACAAATTATCACAAGGAGGATCATTCCGATGGCTTATAAAATTTCTGATGATTGCATCGCTTGCGGCGCTTGCGCTGCTCAGTGCCCCGTTGAGGCAATTTCCGAAGGTGACGGCAAGTACGTTATCGACGCTGACACTTGTGTTAGCTGCGGTGCTTGCGCAGGTGTATGTCCTGTTGGCGCTCCCGCTGAGGAATAATATTAACATAAGGACAGCCATGAGTTTTCAAGCTTATGGCTGTTTTCTTTAGCTTTTATGAAAACGTTAACACGGCAGTGCCGGGTTTTGCTTTAAAAGGAGTATTTAAAATGAAGATATATTCTGTTAATGATAAGGAATTTGCCGCATACGGCAAGGTACATACAGGCTATGATGTAGGCGATCTGCTTTCGGCGCTCGACAAGAGCACACCGTTACCGGATGCTGTAGGATATGTTCCGAGCGAGGCGGCGCTTGAAAACACAAAGCTGTTCGGACTTTTACAGAATAACGCTTACGGCGGTATGCC
>ULKC01035510.1_pt1 | contig 21383 bp, 13 predicted proteins | sample 1951041 | NCBI WGS metagenome assembly ULKC01 (sample SAMEA4835489, study PRJEB28245) | human gut metagenome | biome: gut microbiome; material: fecal sample | place: Denmark | collected 2008
CGAAAAAAATATATAACTCCTGCGTTTGGCTACTTACCTTATTAATTCAATATAAAATTTTACCTAAATTATTTGTTGCTTTTATTTTTTCTTTTTCTAGTGGTCTTCTTTGCACTTGTTTTTCTTCTTGTTGGTTTAGCTTTGTTGTTTTCTTTTTCTTCTGTTCCAGGCTTATTCCAAGAGATGTAGTCACATGTTGCTGGGTTGTTTTCGCAGATGTAGTAGCTTCTTCTTTTCTTTGTTTTTCTTATTTGAACTTTTCCTCCACATTTAGGGCATGGTTCATCTATTGTTTCTACTAAAGGCTTTGCATTTTGACATTCTGGATATCCTGGGCATGCTAGGAATTTTCCGTATTTACCATATTTTATAACCATCATTCTTCCACATTTTTCACAAGGTATATCTGAAACTTCATATTCAAGTTTTACATGCTCTAGCTCTTTTTCTACCTTTTCAACAGTGTTTTTAAATGGTCCATAAAATTCTTGTATAACCTTTTTCCATTCTTCTTTTCCCTCTGCAATTTTATCAAATTCTTCTTCCATTTCGGCTGTAAATTTAACATTTAAAACATCTGGGAAGTTTTCTACTAATAGCTTATTTACTATTTTCCCAAGTTCTGTTGGGTGTAACTGTTTTTGTCTTTTTTCAATATACCTTCTTGCTAGTATTGTTGTAATTGTTGGTGAATAAGTACTTGGTCTTCCTATTCCTTTTTCTTCTAGTGTCTTTACTAAGCTTGCTTCAGTATATCTTGGTGGTGGTTCTGTAAAGCTTTGCTTTGTTTCTATTTTTTCTTTCTTTAATTCTTGATTTTCAGTAAGGTCTGGAATTGTTTCAAATTCCTCTTTTTCTTCAATATCAGCTGTTTCAACATATAGTGTCATGAAGCCCTTGAATTTTAAGTTTTGTCCATTTGCTCTAAAGTTATAGTTGTCGGCTAATATTTTTACTGAAACTGTATCATAAATTGCTGCAGACATTTGGCTTGCTATAAATCTGTTATAAATTAGTCTGTATAATTTATATTGGTCATTACTTAAACTATCTTTAACCTTTTCAGGAGATAATTCGATATATGTTGGTCTTATAGCTTCGTGTGCATCTTGTGCATCTCCTTTTGTTTTATAGTATCTATTTTCATAATACTCTGGTCCATATTCTTTTTCAATATAGTCCTTTGCCCATTTTCTTGCTTCTTCAGAAATTCTTGTTGAGTCTGTTCTCATGTAAGTAATTAAACCTACTGTGCCCTTTTCTGGTATTTTTACACCTTCATATAGACCTTGTGCTATTGTCATTGTCTTTTTAATTGAAAAGCTTAATTTTCTTGAAGCTTCTTGTTGCATTGTACTAGTTGTAAATGGTGGTGCTGGAGTACGCTTCTTTTCTCCTCTTTTTACCTCTTCTACTATATATTTTGCTTTTTCAACATCATTTACAATTTTGTTTACTTCATCTTCTGAATGTATATCTATTTTTTTATTATCTTTTCCATAGAATTTTGCTTGAAAACTCTTTTTGCTCTTTGGGTCTTTAAGTTTTGCATATATGTTCCAATACTCTTCTGGTTTAAAGTTTTCTATTTCTTCTTCTCTTTCTACTATAAGTCTTACAGCAACTGATTGAACTCTACCTGCTGATAAGCCTTTTTGTACTTTTTTCCATAATACTGGACTGATTTTATAACCAACTATTCTATCTAATACTCTACGTGCTTGTTGTGCATCTGTTAAGTCCATATCTATTTTTCTTGGCTCTTTAATTGCATTTTTAACGGCATCTTTTGTAATTTCGTTAAATGTTACTCTGCAAACTGTATTTGGGTCTATATTTAAAATATGAGCCAAATGCCAAGCTATTGCTTCTCCTTCACGGTCAGGGTCAGTTGCAAGGTATACTTTTTTTGCATCTTTTGCATCTTTTTTTAATGCTTTTATTAAATCTCCCTTACCTCTAATATTTATATATTGTGGTTCTAATGTTTTTTCATCAATTCCTAATTTTGATTTTGGTAGGTCTCTAATATGTCCCATTGATGCTACAACTTTAGTGTTACCACCTAAAAATTTCTTAATTGTATTCGCCTTTGCAGGTGATTCGACTATTACTAATTTATCAGTCATAAATATTTTCCTTTCCTATTCAAAGCTTTTATCCTATGAAACTTATAATCTCTTTTGCAAGAGTTTCTTCTTTTCCTGTATATCCATGGTCTGCACCATCTATATAGCCTATATCTAGCTTTTCGTTTTGTATTTTAGATTTTAGAATTTCTATCAAATTACTCAAATTTTGTAAAACTAAATCATGCACATTTCCCCATCTTAAAAATAGTGGAATTTGTATGTTATTTAGTTCTTTAAAGTTATAATCTTTATCCCAAAATCTTGCAAAATCAATATCTTTGTTGTATTTGAAATATCTTAAATATGATCGTACACAAATTGGGTGATCAAAACTTTCTATTGGCATTAAATCATTTAATTTTCCTTCTTTTTCTTTATTTTCAGCATATTCCATCATTTCAGCATATTTATCTCCTAAGTCATACTTCTGGCAATCTGGAATGTCAACTAAAGATAATAGCATAATGCCTTTTATATTTTTTACATTATTTTCGTTTTTTAATTTGTTATAAGTATAAACAATTTTTGTGCAGCCCAAACTATGTCCTTGTAAGTATATATCTGTATAACCTAGTTCAAGCATTATGTTTATTGCTCCTTTTATGTCATAATATCCATCAAGCACATCTTCATACACAGAACCACCATTTAGTATTTTTTCTCCTGTTGTCTTTCTTGTGTATGTCATAAGTTCTGCCCCTCTGTTGTTAAATGCAAAATATGCTACTCCTGCATTTGATATTTCTTTTGATAAAATATCCTCTCTTCTTTTTAAGCAGTTGCTTTGCATACCATGTACTGATATTACAACTCTTTTTGTTGGGTTTGTAGGTCTTTCTAGCAAGCCTACTAGTTCAATTTCATCTTCTGTGTTAAAATATACTCTTTCTAGCATATTTCCTCCTTATTTTTGGCGACGTAATATCCAGTTTGTTTTTGCTTCTACTGGAATATGTAATTTAACTTTTTGGCCTTCTTTTCCTGGGTTTACAAATTCAATTGGTTCATCAGTTTCAGCATCCCAAAGGTTATCTATTGTAAATTTGAAGGCTTCTATTTGGTCTGGAATTATTAGTTCTAATTTATCGCCTATTTGTAATCTATTCTTTATTTCTATTATACTCTTTTCTTTATTAAATTCCTGCACTTTTCCACCAAATTCGAAATTTGGGTTATATTGTTTCCCTTCATATTCTTGGAAATCTCGGTTGTTTTTATCATTAAAATAAAATGTTGTTAAACCTCTTGTTTTTGTTTTTTCAAGTTCATTTAAGTATTTTGTATAATCGTAATTTTCTGGGTCTTTTATATAATCGTCTATTGCTGTTCTATATGTATTTATAATTGTTGCTAAGTAATATTCTGTTTTAAGTCTTCCTTCTATTTTTAAGCTATCTACACCCATTTCAATTATTTCTGGTAATTCTTTTATTAAGCACATATCTTTAGAAGATAATATGTATGTACCATGTTGGTCTTGTTCAACAGGCATCATAAGTCCTGGGTTATTTTTTTCTTCTAAATATAAGTTATATGCCCATCTACAGCTTTGTGCACAATCTCCAAGGTTTGCACTTCTACCTGCTAGGAAGTCACTTAAATGGCATCTTCCAGAATATCCATAGCAAATAGCCCCATGTATAAACATTTCTATTTCTAGGTCTTTTGGTTTATTTTCCATAATAGTTCTAATTTCTTCTTTATTTAATTCACGTGCAAGTATTATTCTTTTTGCACCATTATTATACCAGAACTTGCTTGTATGGTAGCTTACGGTGTTTGCTTGTGTACTAATATGTATTGGTAAGTTTGGTGCTATTTCACGAACACAATCTACCACTCCACCATCCGAAACAATTACGCCATCTGCTTTTATTCTATCTAGCATTTTTATTTGTGCTTTAACATCATCATACATTTCGTCTCTTGCATAAATATTTAAAGGTACATAAACCTTTTTTTGAATAGAATGTGCATATTCAATTATTCTTTCTAGTTCGTTATCATCTATTTCTACTCTTGTTCTTAATGATAGTTTTGATGTTCCACAATATATTGCGTCTGCTCCATATTCAAAAGCAACTTTTGCTTTTTCGAAAGAGCCTGCTGGTGCTAGTAATTCTGGTATTTTCATTATCTTTCTTCTCCTTTATTTTTTGTTTCAGGTTTTATAAAATTATATGGTTTTTTTTCTAAATATTTTTGATGAATGCGATCAAGATTTAGTGTTGGGTACATGTGCTTTAAAGTTTCTATTAACGTTAATTGTCTTACACTTTTGTCTTTAATTCCATTTCTAATACTGCATATCCACATTTCTGGTACATTGTGTATGTCATATGTTCCAGTTTCTAATTCTCTTTGTATTTCTGCTACATTCTCGTTTTTGTATTTTGTATGTGCAGCTTTTCCTGTTGTTGCATTTCTAGCTACTTCAAATGTTTTATATTGAATTTCTATATCTGGTATAATGTTAAATTTTCGTTTGCTGGCAGTGTCTTCATCATGTTTTAGTTTAGATATTGTGTGTGTTGCAATATATCCGTTTGGTTTATTGTATTTTGCTACTGTAATTGGTGTTAAAAATCTTTCTAAATATTCTCTTATAGTTTTAAGTTCTGCCTCATCTGCTGCAAGTATTTCTGTTCCAAATACATCATCTAATTCTTTTTTCTTGCCTGTTTTTGAAGATTGGATATTTATTAAATCATTTCTTAAAGCAGATTTTGGAGATTTTATTCTCGCAGTTAGGTTTATATTATTCCCTATAATTCCTCTTTGACTTAATGTATCTAAACACATTTTCATATAGTTTACTATAAGCAAGAACGCTCTTTTTTGCATTTGTGTATATTCTATGTATCCTTTGTATAATCTTTTTTCACTTTCGCCTGAACAAATTGATGATATATCTAGCTCTTTTCCCATATAGATTGCCCCTTTTACATTTTTTTGCTTATTGCTAGTCCGTCTCCAACTTCTAATATTTCTGTTGTTAAGTTTTCATTTTCTGTTAATTCTTTTAGAAACTCACGAAGTCCTCTTACCGCTGTTCTTTGCTTGTGTTTATTGTAATCACTCATGACATATCCTTTGTATAGAACGTTATCTGCCACTATTATACCATGAGATGCAAGCATTCGTAAAGCTTCTGATAAAAAAATTGGATATTTTCCCTTTGCAGCATCTATAAAAACAACATCATATGGTCCTGTAAGTGTTGGTAATACCTCTAATGCGTCTCCTTCATAAATGTGTATTTTTTCTTCTAAATTTAAGTCTTTAATGTTTTGTTTAGCTTCTGAAATTCTTTCTTCATCTCTTTCGATTGTATCTATGTAACCATTATCGCTTAAATATTTTGAAAATCTTATTGCTGAGTATCCAACGGCTGTACCAATTTCAAGAATTCTATATGGTTTTTTATCTTCTAAAATTTTTCCAACAACTTCTAGTGTGTCGTCCATAATGATTGGAATGTGGTCTTCCAAAGCTTTTTCTTTTATTTGTTCAATTGTTTTCATATATTTTCTCCTAAAATAATATTAAAGAACCTTCTTTAACTTACTTTGTGTAAGGGCTTGAAGGTTCTCTTTTGATTATGCTTTTTTTGCTCTTGCTGCTAATCTTTCTCTTGTTTTTGTATCTAGTATTTTCTTTCTTAATCTAATATTTTTTGGTGTTATTTCTACTAATTCATCTTCTTCTATAAATTCTATTGCTTTTTCAAGTGACATTTGAATTGGTGGAACTAAACGTAATGCATCATCTGAACCTGAAGCTCTTGTGTTTGTTAAGTGTTTTTCTTTACAAACATTTATTGATATGTCTTCATTTCTTGCATTTAGTCCAACTATCATTCCTTCATACACTTCTACACCTGCACCTATAAATAAGTCTCCTCTTTCTTGTGCATTGTATAGACCATATGTTACTGATATACCTGGTTCGAATGCAACAAGTACACCTCTTGTACGTGATTGTACATCACCTTTATATGGTTCATAAGAATCAAATACACTGTTCATTGTTCCTGAACCTTTTGTATCTGTTAAGAATTCTGTTCTGTATCCTATTAAACCTCTTGCTGGAATTTTGAATTCTATTTTTGTATGTCCAATTTCTGCAGGTTCCATGTTTACCATTTCCGCTTTTCTTCTTCCAAGTTTTTCTATAACTGTTCCTATAGATTCATCTGGAACGTTTACAACAAGCAATTCCATTGGTTCACATTTTACACCATTAATTTCTTTCATAATTACTTTTGGTCTTGATACTAATAATTCAAAGCCTTCTCTTCTCATTGTTTCTATTAATACAGATAAATGTAATTCTCCACGTCCACAAACTTCAAAACTATCTGCAGAATCTGTTTCACGTACTCTTAAGCTTACGTTTCTTTCAAGTTCTTTAAATAATCTATCTCTAATGTGTCTTGATGTAACAAATTCTCCTTCTCTACCTGCTAAAGGTCCATTATTTACTGAGAATGTCATAGATACTGTTGGTTCATCAATATCAACAAAAGGAATTTTTTCTACATTTGTTGGGTCACAAATTGTATCTCCTATATTTATATCTGCAATTCCTGATATTTCAACTATATCACCAGCTTCAGCTTCTTCAACTTCTACCTTTTTTAGTCCTTTATATGTGAATAGTTTTGCAATTTTACCTTGTATTGTTTTATCGTTTTTGCATACAGTAACATTCATTCCAGTTTTGATTATTCCTCTTTCAATTCTTCCTACTGCTAATCTTCCTAAATAATCATCATATTCTATGTTTGATACTAGCATTTGTGCTGTTCCTTCTATACTGCATTTTGGTGGTTCTATTGTGTTTATTATTGTTTCAAATATGCACCTTACATTGTCTGATTCTTCGTCTAGGTTCATTTTCGCAATACCATTTTTGGCTGATGCATATATTACAGGGAAATCAAGTTGATCATCGTTTGCATTTAATTCTATAAAAAGTTCAAGCACTTCATCAACAACTTTTGCTGGGTTTGCACCTGGTCTATCTATTTTGTTTATAACAACTATTGGTTTTAAATTTAATGCTAAAGATTTTTTCAAAACTTCTCTTGTTTGAGGCATTGCACCTTCAAATGCATCAACTAAAAGTAGAACACCATCTACCATTTTTAAAACTCTTTCAACTTCTCCTCCAAAATCGGCATGTCCTGGAGTATCTACAATATTTATTTTTATATCATTATACATTACTGATGTATTTTTAGCTAGAATTGTTATTCCTCTTTCTTTTTCTATGTCGTTAGAATCCATAACTCTTTCAGCAACTTGTTCGTTTGTTCTAAATGTTCCACTTTGTCTTAGTAAAGCATCTACTAAAGTTGTTTTTCCATGGTCAACGTGTGCAATTATAGCTACATTTCTTATTTTTTCGTTATTCATAACTTATTCCTTCCTTTAAATTGTTTCATGGGCGGACACAAAGCCCGCTCATAAAACAGCAGGCATGATGTGTTTTTTGAAAATGGTAAGGCAGGTGTTTTTAACCTGCCTTATTTTTGGATTTATTTAATTTGTTTTGCAACTTCCTCAGCGAAGTTTTCTTCTCTTTTTTGTAATCCTTCTCCTTTTTCAAATCTTACAAATCTTTTTATTTCGGCATTGTTTTGGTTTAATAAATCTTTAACTTTAATGTCTGGATTTTTAACAAATGCTTGGTCTACTAAACAAATTTCTCCATAGAATTTTCCAATTCTACCTTTTACCATTTTTTCAGCTATTTCAGCAGATTTTCCTTCATTCATAGCTTGTGCTTTTAGAATTTCCATTTCATGTTCTACAACATCTGCTGGAACTTCAGCTTCGTTTAAGTATTCTGGTCTAGCTGCTGCTATTTGCATACATACATCTCTTGCAACTTCTGATGTTCCTTTTGCAAATTCTACCATAACACCAATTTTTCCATCACCATGTGTGTATGTTTCAATTAGTCCATCTGTTTCGAATCTTGCAAATCTTCTAACTGTCATGTTTTCTCCTATTGTAGCAATTTTATCCGTTAGAATATCTTTAATTGTTTTAGTTTCATCAACTAGCGCTTTTTGTTCTAATAATTCTTCAACTGTTGCTGGATTTTTTACAGCTATATGTTTTGCTGTATCCGCAACAAATTTTCTAAATTCATCATTTTTTGCAACGAAGTCTGTTTCTGCATTAACTTCTAGTACAACACCTAGTTTTTTGTCTTCTGCTAGGTAGCAATATACTAATCCTTCTGCAGCAATTCTATCTGATTTTTTAGCTGCTTTTGTAATTCCTCTTTCACGTAATAATTCTGCAGCTTTTTCCATATCTCCATCAGTTTCTGTTAAAACTTTTTTGCAGTCCATCATTCCTGCACCTGTTTTTTCTCTTAATTCTTTAACTAAACTTGCTGTAATCATTTAACGTTCCCCCTTTTTATATAATTATTCGTTAGTTTCAGCAACTACTTCTTCCATGCTTTTTGGTTCTTCTGTTGCTGGTTCTTGTTCTTGGTTTTCTGATGTTGGTTCTAAGATTTCTCCTTGTCTTCCTTCTATAACTGCATTTGCCATTACATCTGTAATTAATTTTACAGCACGAATTGCATCATCATTTCCTGGAATTGGGTAATCAACATCAACTGGGCTACAGTTTGTATCTACTAATCCTACTACTGGAATTCCTAATTTTTTAGCTTCTAATACTGCTATTCTTTCATTTTTTGGATCTACTACAAATATTGCTCCTGGTAGTTTTGTCATTTCTTTAATTCCACCTAGGTTCTTTTCTAGTTTTTCCATTTCATTTCTTAGAGCAGCTACTTCTTTTTTAGGTAAAACATCAAATGTTCCATCTTGTTCCATAGCTTCTAATTTTTTAAGTCTTTCAACTCTTGTTCTAATTGTTTTGAAGTTTGTAAGCATTCCACCTAACCATCTTTGATCTACATAAAACATACCGCTTTTTTCAGCAGCTTCTTTAACACATTCTTGTGCTTGTTTTTTTGTTCCAACAAATAGAATGTCTTGTCCTTCCTCTGCGATTTCTTTTACGAATGCATATGCTTCGTCAATTTTCTTTGATGTCTTTTGTAAATCGATAATATGGATACCGTTTCTAGCTTGATAAATGTATTCAGCCATCTTAGGGTCCCATCTTTTTGTTTGGTGTCCGAAATGCACACCTGCTTCAAGTAATTGTTTCATTGCAACTACTGCCATTTTTCATTCCTCCTTGTTTTTTGCCTCCACAAAGTCTTCATGCACTTAAAGACACTTATATTCCTTTGGAATTATAAGCACAACTCTAAGCTAAACTATGTGTGCGTATTTTTCAACTTGTATATTATACCAAACCGAAAGCCCAAAGTCAATACTTTGGGCTAAAATTATAATAAATTTGAGTTGTTAATTTATTTGTCTTTGATCCATTCAATAAACTCTTCATATGTTTTTATATCTGTTTCTACTGATTGTACTTTATTAGCTTCATCATCTGTTCCATCTATTGCACCAATTCCAACTGTGTTTAAATAATATAGGCTACTTAATTTTACTTTCTTTTCTGTATTAGAATCAAATCCCAATATTGCTCCAACAGACTCTTCACAATTTTCTATTTTGCCTTTGTTATAGCATTTTGATATGACATCTTCTCTTCCTGTTTTCTTTATTCCCCCAACGATACCTCCAAGTTTGCCACTATCTTCATTTGTTCCTATGCAAATTATATTTCCAGAATTATAACATTCTGTTACAGTTGAAAACTGTAAACCATTATCCTCAGCACCTAATTGCCCTACAATGCCACCAATACCTCCCAAACCTTTTATTTCTGAGGTATTGCTACAATTTTTTATTGTTGTTCCTATCCAATTCGCACCAACAATTCCTCCAGCAACTCCCCAACATGTAATTTTACCATTATTAACGCAGTTATTTATGGTTCCCTCTTTATTACTTTTTATCATAAAAGCACCACAAATGCCTCCAATGAAGTATCCTGAATTTTCATTTGAATATATTTCTCCATAATTTGTGCAGTTTGATATTTCGGTATTATCAGAACTAACACCTACAATTCCTCCTGTTTGAGCCGTTTTACGGCTTCCGTTGTTAATTACTTTACCAGAATTCGTGCAATTCTTTATTACATCTGCTTGGCTTTGGCCAATTATTCCACCTAGTGATCCTGTATCTCCCTCTTGTGTTGCAACCGTTGTGTTGACGTTATGGCAATTTTCTATTGTTCCCCCTCTTACAGCTCCAGCTATTCCACCTGTAAGATTTCCACCTTTTAAATAGCTATTTTTTATTGTTAGATTTTTTACTGTGTTAGAATTTCCAAATATCCCATTTGACTTTTCTTCTCGATTTATATATATACCACAGATATAGTGATTATTTCCTTCAAATGTTCCTACTAGTTGTTGGTTTATTGATGGGCCAATTGGCACCCATTGTTTTCCTGAAGTTAGGTTTCCATTATCATCAAATTTTGCCCCCATGTTTAAATCGTTCATTAAATAAATAACTGTATCTGTAGTAATTGCAATGTCTTCTTTTGTTAAATTTAAATCAGCTAAAAATTTATTGTCAGCTTCAGTTAATGTTTCATTTACATAGTTTGCCAAAAATTTCATTTGCTTTTCATTATAAATGTACCAATCAAAAGCATTGGTTTCTGTGTTCTTTTTTACTTCTGGCATCTCTGTTGTGGTTCCATCCCAATCGCTTGGAATTTCATCCTTTATAAATTCATCTAAGCTTTCATATTCTTTACCATTAATTGTAATCTTTCCACCAGATGATTCATCTTCTGTTGCTGTTTTATACTTGTTTACGGTCTTTTCTGCTGTACCTATCAAATTGTTCTTAATTAAAATATTTACGCTTACTGCTACTAATATTAGCATTATAATTATAGTTATAATTAGTGCTATTAAAGTAATTCCCTCGTTTCTTTTCATTTTTATCTCTCCTTTGTATTTGTTTAAAGCAATTTTACAATAATAGATTACAAATTGCAACATATTTTGCAATTTGTAATCTAAAATTAATATAGTTGTAACATTTTTGTAATATCTTTTATTCTAGCTCAAATGCTCCTGTATATAATTGATAGTATTTTCCTTTTTGAGCTATTAGTTCGTTATGGTCTCCTCTTTCTATTATTTGACCATGTTCTAGTACTATTATTGCTTTTGCATTTCTTACTGTTGATAGTCTATGTGCTATTACAAAAACCGTTCTTCCTTCCATAAGTTTATCCATGCCTTCTTGAACTATCTTTTCTGTTCTTGTGTCTATTGAACTTGTTGCCTCATCTAATATCATTACTGGTGGATCGTTTATTGCAGCTCTTGCTATTGAAAGTAATTGTCTTTGTCCTTGTGATAGATTTGCTCCATTTGATGTAAGCATTGTGTCATATCCTTGTGGTAATCTTGTTATAAAATCATGTGCATTAGCAAGTTTTGCAGCATTTACAATTTCCTCATCTGTTGCATTTTCTTTTCCATATTTGATGTTTTCCTTTATTGTTCCTGTAAATAAGTTTGTATCTTGAAGTACCATTCCTAAAGATTTTCTTAAATCTGTTTTCTTAATCTTTTTAATGTTTATTCCGTCATATCTTATTTTTCCATCATTTACGTCGTAAAATCTATTTAATAAATTTGTTATTGTAGTTTTTCCAGCACCTGTTGCACCAACAAATGCAATTTTTTGGCCTGGTTTTGCATATAAGGATACATCATGAAGAACCAGTTTATTTGGCTCATATCCAAAGTTAACATGTTCTAATTCAATATGTCCTTTAAGTTCCACATAGGTTGTAGTTCCATCATGGTGTGGATGTTTCCATGCCCACATACCTGTACGCTCTTCTGTTTCTACAATTTCGCCATTTTCTTTTTTTGCATTTACAAGTGTTACATATCCTTCATCTTGTTCAGGTTCTGTATCTATTAATTCAAATATTCTTTCTGCACCTGCAAGCGCCATAACAACTGAGTTTAATTGATTCGACATTTGCATTATTGGTTGGTTAAAGCTTTGTGTTAATTGTAAAAATGTTGCAATAGAACCTATTGTAAGTGCTCCATTTCCTTTTATTGCAATTGCTCCACCTATTATTGCAACTAAAACGTATTCTAGGTTTCCTAAGTTATTTAGCATTGGCATTAGTATATTTGCAAATTTATTTGCTGTTGTCATGTTTTTGCATAATTCATCGTTTATCTCATCAAAATGAGCTTTTGCTTCTTCTTCGTATGTGAATACTTTTATTACTTTTTGACCATTTATCATTTCTTCAATGTATCCATTAACCTTTCCTAATGTTTCTTGTTGTTTTACAAAGTATTTTCCACTTTTCCCTGCAACTCTACCTGTAATATTTAACATTAAGAATATAAATACTATTACAAATATTGTAAGTGGTATATTTGTAATAATCATTGCTATAAGTACAGCTATAACTGTTGTTGATGATGCTATGAATTGTGGTAAACTTTGAGATATCATTTGTGAAAGTGTATCTACGTCATTTGTATAATAGCTCATTATTTCACCATGTGTATGTGTATCAAAATATTTTATTGGAAATGTTTGCATCTTGTTAAACATTTCATCTCTTATTTCTTTTAATACTCCTTGAGATATTCGTGCCATTATTCTTGTATAAATTAGTGTTGAAAGCACACCTGTTAAGTACACAAGTGCCATAATTAGTATGGCTTTTAAAAGGCCTGTAAATACTGGGTTTGTTTCTAGCAGTAATGGTGTAATGTAATCATCTATCAATGTACCTAAAAACATTGAACCAGCAACCCCTGCTATTGAACTAAGTATTATACATATAAATACAATTGTTAAGTGTTTTTTATAGCTTTTTGTTATATATTTTAGAAGTCTTTTAGCTGTTTGTTTTTTGTTTTTTACTGTTTTAAGTGCCATGCCTGCTCCTGGCCTTTTTCTAGCTGTTTTCATCATTATCGCCTCCTTTTACTTGTGATTCATAAACTTCTCTATATATTTCATTGCTTTTTAATAGTTCCTCATGTGTGCCAATTCCGTTTACTGTTCCATTATCAAGCACTATTATTTTATCTGCATCTTGAACTGATGCAATTCTTTGTGCAATAATTATTTTTGTTGTATTTGGTATTTCTTCTTTAAATGCTTTTCTAATTAAGCTATCTGTTTTTGTATCAACAGCACTTGTCGAATCGTCTAGTATTAATATTTGAGGCTTTTTAAGTAAAGCTCTTGCAATACATAAACGTTGTCTTTGACCACCAGATACGTTTGTTCCTCCTTGTTCTATATTTGTATCGTATTTATCTGGAAATTCTTCAATGAAATTATCTGCTTGAGCAAGTTTACATGCCCTAACTATTTCTTCATCTGTTGCGTCTTTGTTGCCCCATTTTAGGTTTTCTTTAATTGTGCCAGAAAACAACACGTTTTTTTGTAGAACAACTGATACATTATTTCTTAGAGTTTCTATATCATATTGTTTAACGTCTTTTCCCCCAACTTCGACTTTTCCTTCGGTTGCATCATAAAGTCTTGGAATTAAACTTACTAATGTTGATTTCCCTGAACCAATTCCACCAATAATTCCAACTGTTTCTCCTGATTTTATTTGTATATTAATATTTTTTAAGCATTCTTTTTTCTTGTTTCCAACATAACTAAATGAAACATTTTTAAATTCTATTGAACCATTTTTAACCTCTTTTATAGGTTTCTTTGGATTTGCTAAGTCTGGTTTTTCTATTAAAATTTCATATATTCTCTCTGCTGAATTTCTTGCCATTGTGCTCATTACAAGTAGCATTGCAAGCATCATTAAGCTTGATAGTAGACGAATTCCATAAGTAATTAAACTTGTAAGTTGGCCAACTTCCAAGTCTACCATGTTTGTTGTTACTATAATTTTTGCACCAAACCATGATATTAGAATTATTGCTAAGTACATTGAAAATTGCATAACTGGATTTGTTAATGACATTAGTCTTTGTGCTTTACTAAAGTCTACATATATTTCATTTGAAATGTTCCCAAATTTTTTCTTTTCACTTTCTTCAAGTAAATATGATTTTACAACTCTTATACCATTTGTGTTTTCTTCTACAACGTTGTTAAGAACATCATATTTTTTAAATACCCTTTCAAATATTGGGTGTGCTTTGCTCATAATTACATATAGAGTAATTCCAATTACTGGCATTAGTGCTAAGAAGATTAATGCTAGCTTTGCATTAATTGAGAATGACATTATAAGTGAAAATATTAGCATTAATGGTGTACGTACTACTATTCTTGTTAACATTTGAAATGCCATTTGAACATATGAAACATCTGTTGTAAGTCTTGTTACAATACTTGATGTGCTGAATTTATCTATATTTGTAAAAGAAAAATCTTGAATTTTATAATACAAGTCTTTTCTTAAGTTCTTAGCAAACCCTGCTGATGCTTTTGATGCAGTGATCCCTGATAGTATTCCAAAAGCAAGTGATAAAAGTGAAGCTACAACTAGCATTACCCCTATTTTTAATATTTCGTTCATTTGGCCTGCATATATTCCTTTATCTATTAAATTAGCCATAAGAAGTGGTATTACTACTTCCATAATAACTTCAAGTGTAACTAGAAGTGGTGTTAATAAAGCTGGCTTTTTATATTCTCTTACTGATTTTCCTAATGTTTTAAGCATTTCTCTCATTTTATATCTTTCCTTTCATAATATTTTTGCATATAATATTTTAAGAGTTTTTTATTAAAAAACTCTTAAAGTCTATCTTGTATTATACGTTTAATTAAATTTTTAGTCAATATGTTTTTTGATTTTTTTAAGTTTGATTTTTTTATGTAAATGTTGTATAATTAATTTGTAACAATTTTTGTTACGCCTTTGAAGTTTGTTAAATTTCGGAGGCGTTGTCCTCCGAATAATTAAAAGGAGGAACTTTTATGAAGCGTTACCTTTTCCCGTGCCTGGTGTTTGCAGTCATCTTACTCATCTTTGCTGTCTGCATTACCTATGCAGGCTTTAGCATCAGCTGGGTAATCGATATCATTCGTTTAGTATTGATTGCAGACGTTTCTTTTGCCATTGGTTTGATCTTTGGCAGAAAAACTAAACAGGGGGAATAAAGCTTCGAAAGCTGAAGTTTGCGTTTGCAGACTTCAGCTTTTATTATAATGTATAACTTTTGTTTGTTAAACTAAAAAAATGTAACTTTTTCAAGTTACATTTTGGTGGACAGGGATGGATTCGAACCATCGTACTCGTACGAGAACAGATTTCTTACTATTATAGCTTTCGCTACCATTTATTTTAAAATAAACGTTTCTAGTCTGGACTTTCTCTTCATCTTATATAAGATGCCAGGTGTAAAGTCTCTACACTCAAGATTTCTCTTTAGCTCGGGATTATCATCAGCTTACCTGTTAAGACTTCCCCGACTTAGCCTGATTATCACTATGTAATCACTTACATAGGCTGCAAATTTTATCTTAATTAGATTAAGCTTACAGTCTGCCGCCTTTAGCCACTCGGCCACCTATCCATATTCAAATAAAAATGGTGCTCCCTCAAGGATTCGAACCTTGGACCCACCGGTTATGAGCCGGTTGCTCTGACCAACTGAGCTAAGGGAGCATTTCTCAAACGCGAGATTAATTATAAGATATTTTTTGACACTTGTCAATACTTTTTTGCAAAAAAGTTAAAAACTTTTTTTGCATGGCAGGGGTAGAAGGATTCGAACCCTCACAAGCGGTTTTGGAGACCGATGTGCTACCATTGACACTATACCCCTATGAATAATACCCCTCTATATTAACACAAATTGTGTAAATATGCAAGAGGTATTTTTAATTTTATTAATTATTTTTCAGCTCTATAACTCTATAAGTAGTATTGCTCTTGTACCGTCCATATGGCATTCCATACATAGGTCCCGTTCCATCATCACGATAACTAGGAGATCTTTTTTCATCTTTATAATTTCCTCCTCTATAAACCCTATTACTTGTTCCATATGCTTCTGTAGTCCATTCAAAAACATTGCCTTCCATGTCATAGATATTTCTCGAAACATCTCTATATGGTTCTGATGAATATCCTGAATAGTTTACTTCATAGTCGACTCCTCCAGTCTTTCCTGGAACCTTTGTAAATTTAGAACTTGTATGTCCTACATATTCTGATCGGGTAACATCATATGCCTCACTATTTATAAATTCCATAACTTTATCATATGTTATTCCCATAATCATGCTACTTTGTGTACCTACGACATCATTATCAGATGCGTATGTTTTTTGCTTTGCATACATTAAATACCAGTTTGCTTGGCTTATTCCACTATCAGTGCCTGCTATAATTCTTACTGGAGAATTGTCTTGGTTTGTTATATTACTGGTTTCATATCTTCCAACCCAGAACCCCTCTGCTTTATAGATATTCACCGCAGCATTGTTATAATCTTTTTGCAATGTATTTCTAAAATTCGTTGGGTTCTCATATCCATTACCACATAGGTTGCTTATTGTTAGTAAATATCTATATTTTGTTGTTGTTCCTTCTTGAAAAGTTTCGCCATCCATACTTGTTCCTGTACCATCACTATTTCCTGTTACAATATCAGGTTCACGAATTCCTATTCCTGTTGTGTAAACTTCTGTGTAACCTGTTTTATATGTTTCCCCATAATTTGGCGCAAATAATCTTCCAGCCATCTTAGTTGAATTATGAATTGTACATTTAGCAACATTATTTTCTATAACTATATTGCAGGCACCATTCAATGTTGTTTTTAACTGACAAATAAACATTTCGTTTATATCATTTTTATTAACTGGTATCCAAACGAATTGATCAAACTTATTTTTTTCTGTTCCATCCCATGTCACTTCTTCTAGTTCTTCCTCGGAAATTTTATATATTACTAATCCATCATCTATTACTTCTTCTTCGGGAATTCCAGACACAACAAAACCTGCAGGTATCCATGCTCTATCTCCATTAGTATCTATATATTCTGTTGTTTCTGTAACTCTTTGTCCTGGTGGCAATGTTGTTTTTGACATAACGTATTCACTTACTACTGTTTTATTGTTTATTGTAGTTTTCATTGTCAATGTTTGTTTAGTTGGTGTATCAATTACTTCAAAGGAAAGTTCTGTTATGTTTTCAGCAATTTTAATATTATTGTTTAAATACACAGCTTTATCCTCAATATTATAAGTATACGTATTACCGTTTTTGAATTTTATATTATTATTATTTGAATTGCCACTTTCTATTAGGTTGCCTGTTATTTTAGTTTCTTTCAAAAGCTGAACATTTAACTTGTCATGCTCAACATCTTGTGCCGTTTTTACATTTACGTTATTTAGGTTTGATCTAAAATTTCTAGATAGCATTCCTAAAATTCCTAATACTACTAAAGTTAAAATAATATACATTATTAAAGTAATTAAAGTTATCCCTTTATCTTGCTTCATATTTTTTCCTCCTTGGTTTAAAATCTCAACTTTCACGTTAAAATAATATCATTATGATAAAAAAAAGTCAACTATTTTTACTTTTTTTTCAAAAAGTGTTGACAAATTAAAAAAAATTATTTAAAATAGAGAATGTGCTTATCAAAATACAAGTACATACATCTGGTGGATGTAGCTCAGTTGGTTAGAGCGCTGGTTTGTGGCACCAGAGGCCGTGGGTTCGAGTCCCATCTTCCACCCCACGTTAAACAAATAATTTCATATTGGGGTGTAGCCAAGTGGTAAGGCACCAGACTTTGACTCTGGCATTTCGGCGGTTCGAGTCCTCCCACCCCAGCCAGAATTAGCAGTACTAAAAGTACTGTTTTTTTATGTATAGCAAGAGAAGATACTTATTGCATCTTCTCTTTTATTTTTATTAATGTATTTAGTGCATCTATTGGTGTTGTTTCATTTAAGTTTATTTTATCTATTTCATGTGCAATTTCTGCAAGCTTATAATTGTAAAAGTCTAGCTGTCCCTCTGGTTGTTTTTTGTTTTCCTGTTTCTTTTGCCCTGTTAACATGCTTTTTCTTTCTAAGCTTCTTAAAATCTCATTAGATCTTTTTACAACAGGTTGTGGAACTCCTGCTAGCTTTGCAACATGTATTCCATAGCTTTCGTCTGTTCCTCCTGGAATAATCTTCCTTAGGAATATTATATCTTCTCCCTTTTCTTTTACAGCTATTGAATAATTCTTTACACCTTCTAATTTACTTTCTAGCTCTGTAAGTTCATGGTAATGTGTTGCAAATAACGTTTTTGCTCCACATTTTTCTTTATCCGTAATATGCTCTACAACTGCCCATGCTATTGAAAGTCCATCATATGTAGATGTTCCCCTTCCAATTTCGTCTAATATTACCAAGCTATTTGATGTTGCTTCTTTTAAAATATTTGCAACCTCCATCATTTCTACCATAAAAGTACTTTGTCCCATACTTAAATCATCTGATGCTCCAACTCTTGTAAAGATTTTATCTACTACACCAATTTTTGCATATGATGCTGGTACAAAGCTTCCAATTTGCGCCATAAGTGTTATTAAAGCAACTTGTCTCATATATGTAGATTTTCCTGCCATATTAGGCCCTGTAATTATTGATAACCTATCGCTATCTTTATTTAGATATGTATCATTTGCAACAAATGTTCCTGTATCTATCATTTTCTCAATTACTGGGTGACGTCCGTCTTTTATATCTATCTCTCCACTGTTATCTACAATTGGACAAACATAGTTCATATCTTCTGCAACTGTACTAAAAGATGCAAGTACATCTAACGTTGAAATTATATCTGCAGTTTTTTGTAAACGCACAATGTTTTGTGCAAGTTGATTTCTAATTTCAGTAAATATTTTATATTCAAGGTCTACAAGTTTTTCTTCTGAACCAAGTATTTTGCTTTCTAGTTCGTTTAGTTCTTCTGTTATATATCTTTCTCCATTTGTTAAGGTTTGTTTCCTTATATACCTATCTGGTACTAAATTCAAGTTTGATTTTGTAACTTCTAGGAAATATCCAAATACCCTATTAAAGCCAATTTTCAAGTTTTTAATACCTGTTGTTTCCTTTTCTCTTTGTTCTAGTTCCAAAAGCCATTTTTTACCGTCTGTTGATGCTTTTTTATATTCATCCACTTCACTGTTGAAACCTAACTTTATAATTCCACCTTCTTTTATTGTAATTGGTGGATCTTCCACAATTGCTTTATCTATTAGCCCTGCTAAATCTTCACACGCATCTAAATTTTCTTCTAGTTCCTGTATTAATTCTGACTTGCTGTTTTTTATTATGTTTTTCACATCTGGTAATTGCATTAGAGAGTTTTTAAGCGAGTTTAGTTCTCTACCATTTGTATTTCCATAAGCTATTTTTCCAACTAATCTTTCTATATCATAAACTTTTTTTAGAGTTTGTTGCAATTCTCCTCTTAAAATACTATCTTCTTTTAATTCTTGTACCGCTTCCAATCTCTTATTTATCTCGTGTGTATCTAATAAAGGCTCTCCAATCCACTTTCTTAGCTTTCTTCCGCCCATTGATGTTGATGTTTTATCTAGCACCCAAAGAAGTGTTCCTTTTTTTCCTTTATCATGTTGTCTTTCTAATAATTCCAAATTTCTTCTAGCTGTTATATCAAGTGTCATGTATTTTTGTAAGTTATAAAATTTTATATGGTTTATATGGTCTAGTTTTATTTTTTGTGTTTGTGTTAAGTATGCTAGTAATGCATTTATCGCAATTGTCTCAAGTTCATAGTTATCCAAAGACTCTATTTTTTTACCTTCATACTCCAAGTTATAATTTTGAAGTAACTCATCTGTTTCAAATTTAAAATTATCGTCTGGATAATTGTTTATATATACATTAAATCTTTTTCTAATCTCCTTAATTTCTTCTGTTGAACTAAATAAAAAGCTATTTACAACAATCTCAGCTGGTCCAAATTTTGCAAGCTCATCTAATAGTGTTGCAAAGTTATTGCTTTCTGCTATTTTTGTTGCATAGAAGTCTCCTGTTGATACATCACATATAGCTATTCCAAAATGAAGTCCCTTTTTAAATACAGACATTATGAAGTTATTCTTTTTATCATCTAGCATATTACTTTCAATTACAGTACCTGGTGTTACAATTCTTATAACATCTCTTTTTACCATTCCTTTGGCTGTTTTTGGGTCTTCTATTTGCTCGCATATTGCTACTTTATAACCTTTTTCAATTAGCTTTGAAACATAGTTATCTACTGCATGAAATGGCACTCCACACATTGGAGCTCTTTCTTCTTGCCCACATTCTTTTCCTGTAAGTGTAATTTCTAGTTCTCTTGATGCTAATATTGCATCATCAAAGAACATCTCGTAAAAGTCTCCTACTCTAAAAAATAGTATTGCATCCTTATATTGTTCTTTTATTCCAAAATATTGTTGCATTAATGGTGAAAATTCTGCCATGTTTATCCTTCCTCTTTATTCTAACATTATGTTACGTATTATATCATAATTTTGCTCTTTCAACAATGAGTTTACTATATTTTACATCTAAAGTAATTTTGCTGTAATCTAAATTTCTTTGTTTAAATTACCGTTTGTATAATTTTGTCCTTCAAGTCTTTTTCCTTGTTTATGTATGTTTACTATACTGTTTATTTCTTCTATTGTTTCATCTAAAATATCAATTCTAATTGTATTTGGATTAAATTCTTTCCACTCTATTGACGTTATTTTTGAATTATATATTAGGTTATTACAGTTTATCCTATCTGTATATATTGGGAATTCAAAGCCCATTCTATCTTTTAGTTTGAATGTTCCATGTTCGCAAGTTCCTGGGCAGTTTTTATATATTCCTATTGCACAGTATTCTGTTGTCATAAGCAATGTTCTACCATATACTATTAGTTCCTTTTCTATATTACCATTTAGGCTTAAAATGGTGTTTTTATCTGTTTCTGGTGATACTGTGTACCTTTCTATTCCTAAGTCTTCAAGTTCCTTTATAGAATGATTATTCATTACATTCATGGTATAGTTTGCTATTGTTTTTAGATTTTTAAATGTCTCTAGTTGTGAAATATTTGATATTACAACTCCAGCTATTTTATATTCTTTTAAAATAGCTTCTATATTTATTTTTTCATAATTACTTTTGCTAATTGCTGGCATAAGTAAATATGTATT
>ULKC01022342.1_pt1 | contig 19881 bp, 8 predicted proteins | sample 1951041 | NCBI WGS metagenome assembly ULKC01 (sample SAMEA4835489, study PRJEB28245) | human gut metagenome | biome: gut microbiome; material: fecal sample | place: Denmark | collected 2008
CCCGGTATTCGCGCTCTACATCAACGGCAGCCATTACGGAGATTACCGCTGGGGGTCAAAAGCACGTTGGAATAACGTTCAGCTCCATGACGGCGATGCTGTTCGTCTGGTGCGCATCCCGCTTCAGATGTTCAACAGCGAGGATTCGTCTGGCTACGATTCTTCCAAAGTCTCGATTCTTCCTGCATCTCCTGGTTTCGGTTACTACGAAAGCAGCTATGCGATGATTCATGCGACAGCTCCGTCGGCAACCGTGAAGGTTGGCGATGAGGCTGCGTTCTCCGCAACTGTAACCGGCGCATACGCGGGCGCATCCGGCAGCAAGAGCGCAGAGAACATCACGCTCTTTATCAGCGACCCGTCGGAGACGGAAACGCTGTCGCAGCCGACGCACAAGACAACCGCTACAACGGATGCCAGCGGCAATCTGGAGTACATTTTCAGAGAACCCGGCTATTATACCGTTGCCATGTTCAATGTGACGCCGGACGATATGACGTATAAGTCTGTGTACGGCGAGGTCACGATTGGCGAGTATTACTCCCTGTATGCGGGTGATTACGCCATCGTCCATGTCACCAAAGCAGCAGACATCAATGCGCTGATTACCAAATACCGCAGCGAAAATCTCGCAGCGGCCAAAGCGTATTATGAGCGTTTCCATGACTATGATTTCACAACTGCGGACTATCGGACATTCACATCCGCATATAACGCGCTGAAATCCAACCAGACCTCCGCGACAACGTTCAAAGAGCTGATGGATTCGTTTGATGCAGACTATGCAGCATTGCAGGCGGCAGGTGCAAACGCGCTTGACCATGCGGCTATCATTGCTGCGATCCGCAAGAATCTGTCCTATCTCCCGGACGATTTGAGTACGCTGACTGCGGGCAATAAAGATTTGGTTGAAGAAATCCAGACCGCTTACGCCGCTTTGAACTCGTATCAGAAATCTTTGCTGACTGCGAACGAAAAAGCAACGCTGGAAGAACTGGCTGCAATCAAAACTGAGGAGCTTCCGGCTGTCGCTGTCGTGAATCTGGCTCTTGACGCGGATGAAAGCAAATTCCCGAAAATCACAGATGCCACTATGGGCGCGGCACAATTCGGTTACGAAAACCTGAAATGGAAACAGACACCGAATCCTGACGGCAGTCTGCCCTCAATGTCCGGCAACTGGTGGAAGTTCAGCAGCAACCTGCCGGAAACCGCTTTGGCGGGCGATTATGTATTTATCCGCTATTATCTGGACACAACAGACGAGTTGTACTGGCCTGTCTGGTCGATTGACGGCGGTAAAACATGGCTGCGTTCTGAACCGCAAACGCTGACAAGCGTTCACGGAGTCGATTGGTCTGGATACTACATAATCTCCTACCAGATTCCGAAAACCGCTGCGGACGGCAGCACCGTGACTTTCTCCATCAAGATGGTTTCCAAGACGGAATACCAGCAGAGGTTTGAAACGCTCGACGAAGAAACGATTGCCAAGCTGAAACAGGCGGCTATCGCGGTCGTCGAATCCGCGTTCAATGCCTGCGACAAGAGCAAGTATGATGAAGCTGGCATTGCCAAGCTGGAAGATGCGCTGAAATCCGGCAAGGACGCGATCAACGCAGCAACCACGGAAGCTGCGATCAAGGACGCCCGCGATAAGGCCGTCTCAGCAATCAAGGCCGTGCCGGAAGCCGGAAAGAGCATTACAACCGGCGACATCAAGTACAACTCCGGCACAACCGTCGGCACAGTGACCGTCAGCGTGGAGAACACGACGTACAGCGCAGCTTCGTTCAATGACACCATCGTCTCCGGCGAATACGAGCTTGGCACGAATGACAGCATGATGACCGTGATCCTCAAGGCACTGGAAATTGGCGGTTATTCGTGGAACGAGTACGAAACCAAAGACGACCTGACGGCTGATTCCTACAAGACCACCTACATTGCTTCCATCCATAAAGAAGGGAAGTCTCTGTCTGAAAAGGAGGGCAGCAAGGGGTCCGGCTGGATGGGTACGCTGAACGATTGGTTCGTCAATCAGACTTTCGCCGGCTTCACAGTCAAAAACGGCGGTCTGAAATCCGGTGATGTGATCCGCGTCGTGTTTACCACCAACCTTGGCGAAGATGTCGGCAGCTCGTGGACGAACAATGAAACCACGCTGTCCAGTCTGACCTTCAGCAGCGGCGAGCTGACCCCGGCGTATGCGAAAGCGACGACCGACTATCTTCTGGTCATTCCCAGTGAGCAGGTCGGCACGCGCATCAACTATTCCGCCGCAAATAAGAATTTCCAGACCAGAGCTTATCTGAACACCTACGGCAGCGACAACGCCTACTACGCAAACGGCGACATTATGGCTGTTTCGTCTGGCGACGTGATCTATGTCGGCGTTGGTGACAAGAGCTGGCCCACCATGAACAAGGCATCCAACTACACGACAACCCGCTATACCATCACCGTCGTGCAAAAAGGCAGTGTCTCGGACGTAAGGAAGCTCATCACCAATCTCCCGTCTCCGGGCAAGATCACACTGGAAAGCGCAGCAGATGTGCGCACGGCAAAAGCGCAGTTCGATTTACTGACCGATGCACAGAAAACGGATATTTCTGTTGCGCTGAAGGACAAGCTGAAGAAATGCAACGAGGTCATTACGGACATGGAGGCGGCGAAGATTGTCTCTGACGCGATTGCCGCCCTGCCTGCAACGCCGACCGTCGATGACATTGGCACGATCCGCTCCGCAGAAGAAGCCTATAACAAGTTGACAGACGATCAGAAAGGCTATCTGACGCAACGCGAAGTCGATAAGCTGACCAGCGCGGTTTCCACCGTCTCTACGCTTGAAGTCGGTTATGTGTATGGCCTGATCGCAGCACTCCCCGCAAAGGACGCTGTGACCGCACAGGATCGTGCAGCAATCGAAGCTGCGCGCGCCGCATACAACAACCTGACCGAAGCGCAGAAAAAGCTGGTCAAAAATTATTCCAAACTGACCGACGCTGAAGAAGCGCTTGAAAACCTCGGCAAGACCGCGATCTATGAGGAATACCTCAACAATGTGCTCGAATACGTCAAATCGGAGACGTACAATCCGTCTCTCGGCTCGACCTATGGCGAGTGGGCGGTTCTGGCTGAAGCCAGAGGCAACGTCAGCGCGTCGGTCTGGTACGACAAGTACCTGTCCAACATGGCAAAGACGGTCGCTTCGATGAATGGCAGACTCGATACCACCAATACGCAGACCAAGCACACCGAGTATTCCCGCGTCATTCTGGCGCTGACCTCGCTCGGTGAGGACGCGACGAAGTTCACCGGCTCCAATGGTACGGTCTACAACCTCGTTGAACCGCTGTTTGAGAAGAACGGCAGCACCTACCGTGTTTCCGAACAGGGCAACAACGGCACGGCCTTTGCACTGATTGCACTGGATTCCGGCAACTATTACGACAATGCGACCGGCACCACCGCGCGTAATGCGTGGGTCAATAGCTTGCTTGGCGCGCAGATCAGCGATGGCTCTTGGGGCATCGATGCAGATTTCCCCGGCTCCAACGTTGATATGACTGCAATGGTCGTGCAGGCATTGGCTCCGTATTGCAGCACAAATGCCACTGTTAAGGCTGCGGTAGATAAGGCGGTGGAATGGCTGTCTGCTGAATACCAGCAAAACAGCGATTATGGCAGCTCTGAATCCGCCGCGCAGGTCATTGTCGCGCTGTCTGCGCTTGGCATTGATGCAAAGACCGACAGCAGATTCCAGCATAACGGCATTAGCGTTTTGTCCAACTTCCTGAGCTATGCGGACCCCAACTCCAAGGGATTCCTGCACGACAAGCAGCCGAACAGCACGGTCAATCAGATGGCATCTGAGCAGGCGGCCTACACGCTCGTTGCGTATGACCGCTATGTAAACGGAAGCAAGCGACTGTACGATATGTCCGACGTGACAAAACGCGAGAACGCGGATGCACAGGCTGTTATCGACATGATCAACCAGATTGGCTATGTCGATGAATCCAGCTATAACGCGATTGCGGAAGCGCGCAATGCCTACAACAAGCTCTCTGCTGCTGACAAGGAAAAGGTCACGAACTACAATACCCTGACTGCTGCCGAAACTTCGTACAAGGCAATTCTGAAGCAGAAGCAGACAGATCAGTACAAGGCATTGAAAGCGCACTATGACGATCTTCTGAACGACAAAACCAAGAAGTACGGTACCGCCGCAAAGAAGAAACTCGCAAGCATTCTCCAGCAGGCACAGACGGATATGAACGCTGCGGAATCCTGCGAGCGTGTCACGGCCATCTATGAAAAAGCTATTACTGATCTGGATGCTGTCAAGCCCGGTGATATTGAAGTCACGTTCCGTCTCATCGGCGCTTTGGAAGCAACGCAGGATGTTGACCTGACGACCGACAGCTATCTGCCCGAATATGTCACATGGGTGCCCACCACGACATATGCACTGCAAGAGAACGCTACGGTTTATGACCTCTTTACCGAAGCCATGAGCGATGCAGGCTTGCGGTATATCGGTGCGGAAAGCAACTACGTCAGCACCATCTATGCCCCGTCCTGCCTTGGTGGATACGCGCTCAGTGAGTTCACCAACGGCAAGAAGTCCGGCTGGATGTACACCGTCAACGGAACGCATCCGAATCAGGGACTCAAGAACTGGACGCTCAAGGACGGCGATGTTGTCATCTGGCACTATGTCAATGACTACTCGCACGAAGTCGCAGATTGGTTTAACGATCCGAATTACCCGTCGCTTGGCAATGGAACCTACTACAACGGCTGGCTCCGCGCTGCGGACATCAGACCCGAACAGTATGTCAATGAGCTGCTGGGTAAGATTCTGAAGGTTGGCAAGAACGGCACGGTCGAGCCAAAGCTGACATTCCAGCATATCGGCAAGTCTGTCACCTTCACATTCAAGCCGGATACCGGTTACAAGGTCAAGGACGTCAAGGTCAACGGCAAGTCTGTCGGCGCAGTCAAGACCTATACCATTGACAAGCTCACGGTATCGACCAGAATCGAAGTTGAGTTTGCGGATGGCAAGCTGCCGTTCACAGACGTACATGAAACCGATTGGTTCTACAATGATGTTCTGTTCGTCTATGAGGAAGGCTTGTTTGCCGGAACGAGCGATACGACGTTCTCTCCGAATGCAGCCATGACCCGCGCGATGCTCGTCACGGTTCTGTATCGACTGGAGGGTGAACCTGCCGTAAGCGGCAGAAGCGGATTCTCCGATGTGACGTTCAACAGCTACTATGAGGACGCTGTGACGTGGGCAGCCGACAACGGCATCGTCAACGGCACCAGCATCACGACGTTCTCTCCGAACGCAAATGTCACCCGTGAACAGATGGCGGCAATTCTGTACCGCTATGCGCAGTACAAGAAGTACAATACCGCCGCAAGCTCCAGCTTGAATGGCTTTACAGACCAAGCAAGCGTGTCCGGCTATGCCACGGCTTCGCTGGAATGGGCTGTTGCCGAAAAGCTGGTCAACGGCAGTGCAGGTAAGCTCATGCCGACCGGCAACGCCACCCGCGCACAGGTTGCAGCCATTCTCCACCGCTTTGTGGAAAATGTAGCGACCACCAAATAACACCTTGCAGCACAGGACTGCCCCCTTTGGGGGGCAGCCCTGATTGCCGCATTTATAGGGGGAAATACAAATGAGAAGAATCAAACGAATTTCTGCTTGGATTCTGACCCTTGCAATCCTTTTGACGCTGACCGTTCCAGCGCTGGCGGCGTCCGGCGTCCAGAATGAAGTACAAGGCAGCGCCGCTTATATGGTGTCCGCAGTCAAATCCCCGGAGGTCGGTTCCATTGGCGGCGAATGGGCAATTATCGGTCTTGCCCGTTCTGGTTACACTGTTCCCACAAATTACTATGAAGATTACTATGCGCGCGTCGAGAAGTACGTCAAAAACTGCTCCGGCGTGCTGCATGAAAGAAAATACACCGAGTATTCCCGCGTCATCCTCGCGCTGACCGCCATTGGACGCGATCCGTCCAAGGTCGCGGGCTACAACCTTTTAATGCCGCTGGGCGATTTTGAAAAGACCATCTGGCAGGGTCTGAACGGCCCCATTTGGGCATTGATCGCGCTGGATTCCGGCAATTACGAGATTCCCAAAAATCCCGCCGCAAAAACGCAGGCAACCCGGCAACTCTACATCGATGAAATTCTGAATAGCCAGATGAAAGACGGCGGCTGGAGTCTGACCGGCACCGGAGATTCCGACGTGGACATTTCCGCAATGGCATTGCAGGCACTTGCAAAATATCAGGATCAGAAAGCGGTCAAAACCGCGACAGACAAGGCTCTGACCTACCTTTCCAAAGCGCAGGACAGCAAGGGCGGCTACGCATCGTGGGGCACGACCAACGTCGAATCCGTCGCGCAGGTCGTGGTCGCGCTCTGTGAGCTGGGGGTTTCTCTGGACGACAGCCGCTTTGTGAAAAGCGGTCACACGCTGACGGAAAATCTTCTCTCGTTCCGGCAGTCTAACGGCGGCTTCTATCACGTCCTCGACGGTTCGGACGGCAACAATCAAATGTCCTCGGAACAGGGGTTCTATGCCCTCGTTGCTATTGACCGCGCAGCAAACGGTCAAAACAGTCTGTACCGCATGAGCGACGCGGCGAAGAACACCTCAAAACCCGCCACGAGCGTCAGCAAGGGCAATGTAGACGCTTCTGTGAGTGTCCCCGGTGTGACCGCCCCCGGGACAACGTTCTCGGACATCAAGAATCACGCAAACAAAGCTGCTATCGAAGAACTTGCCTCGCGCGGCATCATCAATGGCATGGGCAAGGGCACGTTTGCCCCGAATAAGACCATGACCCGCGCGGAATTTGCCGCTATCGTCACACGCGCCCTCGGTCTGGCGGCAAAGGACACGAAAGCCTTTACGGACGTTCCCAGCTCCAAATGGTACGCCGGTTACATCGGCACAGCCAACAGCAGCGGCATTGTCAACGGCGTTGGCAGCGGCAAGTTTAATCCGGACGGCACCATCACCCGGCAGGAGGCTGCCGCGATGGTCGCCCGTGCCGCAAAACTGTGTGGCCTTGATCCATCGATGGACGAAGCAGCGACAAAGGATATGCTGGCACAGTTCGGAGATTACCGCAGCGTGGCATCCTGGGCGAAGAAACCGATGGCGTTCTGCTACTCCGTCAATATCCTCGACCAGAGTGACCTCAATATTGAACCCACAAAAGCGATTCTGCGCTGCGAGATCGCACAGATGCTTTACAATATGCTGAGCGCTGCGGAGTTGATCTGATATGACATTTTGGCAGAAACACAAATGGAAAATCCTTGCGCCGGTACTGATCGTACTGGTGCTGGCGGCGGCGTTCATTTTTGGCGACCGGAATATGCCGAAGCAGAAAGACCCATTGGCACAGCCGACCGTTGCTGCCCCGGTGGAGACACCGGCGCAGAACGCGGCGGAATCAAATACGCCGGACAAGGTTGAGACAGAACCGACGCAGACGCCCACAGAAAACGTCTCAGAGCCGTCTGACGACCCGCAGGCAGACAAACCCGCACGGACTGACACCGAGCCGCCAGAGTATCTTTCGCCGGAGGAAATCCAGGCAAGTGCAACCGGCGAATATGAAGAAGTGGGCGGCATGATGATCGACACCGGCACGGGCAAGGACAAGTACCAGACCGACCCCGTGCCGGAGGGCAAGCCAATTCCAGTCGAGCCGGAGGACGTGGAAATTGGCGATGCGGAATACACCTGCACCCTCTCCATCTCCTGCGCGACAATCCTTGACAATATGGACCTTTGTAATAAGGAAAAGCGTGAGCTGGTGCCGGAGGACGGCTGGATTCTGAAACCGATGACCGTCACATTTTATGAGGGTGAGAGCGTTTTTAACATCCTACAGCGCACCTGCAAACAGCAGAAGATCCACATGGAATTTGAGAACACGCCGATCTACAATTCCGCCTATATCGAAGGAATCAATAATCTCTATGAGTTTGACGTTGATAACACTTCCGGTTGGATGTACCGCGTCAACGGCTGGTTCCCCAATTACGGATGCAGCCGGTATCAGCTGCAAAACGGCGACGTGATTGAGTGGGTCTATACCTGTGACCTCGGAGATGATGTGGGCGGCGGCTACGCGACTGGAAGCGAATGAGAAACAAAGACGCCTTTTCAGGCTACCATCCGACGATCAATTTTTTATACTACGCGCTCGTTCTTCTCTTTTCGATGTGCCTGATGCACCCGGTCTATCTTGCGATTTCCTTGACCGGTGCGCTGGCGTATGACATCTATCTCAAGGGCAGAAAAGCGGTACGCTTTGCCGTCATGGGACTGCTTCCCATGGCGGCGCTTGCCGCGCTCGTCAACCCGGCGTTCAATCACGAAGGTCAAACGATTTTGACGTACCTGCCCTCCGGCAATCCGCTGACGCTCGAATCCATGTTCTACGGTGTGGCCGCAGCCGTCATGCTGGCAAGCGTCGTATTGTGGTTTTCGAGCTACAACGAGGTGATGACGTCAGATAAGTTCGTGTACCTGTTCGGGCGCGTGATCCCGGCGCTGTCTCTTGTGCTCTCCATGGCGCTGCGTTTTATCCCGAAGTTCAAGGCGCAGATGCAGGTCGTCTCCGAGGCGCAGGCGTGCATCGGGCGCGACACGAAGAACGGCAGCGTGTTCCAAAGAGTCGGGAACGCCGTCAAAATCTTCTCCATCATGGTCACATGGAGCTTGGAAAATGCAATCGAAACCGCAGATTCCATGCGCGCCCGCGGTTACGGTCTGCCTGGGCGCACGGCGTTCTCGATTTATCGTTTCGACGACCGCGACAAGGCCGCGCTTGCGTGGCTGATCTTCTGCGGCGCGTATCTCCTTTCCGGCTGGATGGCGGGCGGCACGTATTTCCGCTACTATCCGACCGTGAAAAGCGTTGTGCTTACCCCCATGACCGTGAGCTTCATGTGTGTTTATCTCGCACTGGTGCTGACGCCGGTGATTCTTGATCGGAAGGAGGACAGACAGTGGAACTCTTTACAATCAACCATCTGAGTTTTGCATACCCGGAGCAGGAAAAACAGGCAATCTCTGACCTCACACTGTCTGTCCGACCGGGGGAGTTTCTGGTGCTCTGCGGCCCCTCCGGGTGCGGCAAAAGTACGCTGCTGCGGCAGCTCAAAACCGTTCTCGCGCCGCATGGCCGCAGAAGCGGCGAGATCCTGTTCGATGGCAGAAATCTTGATTCCCTAGACCAACGCGAACAGGCCGAGAAGATTGGCTTTGTGCAGCAAAGTCCGGAGAATCAGATCGCGACCGACAAGGTCTGGCACGAGCTGGCGTTCGGCTTGGAATCCCTCGGCTACGATACGCCGACGATTCGCCGCAGAGTTGCGGAAATGGCATCGTTTTTCGGAATTCAGGAATGGTTTTACAAATCCGTTACGGAGCTGTCCGGTGGGCAAAAGCAGCTCTTGAATCTCGCATCCGTTATGGTGCTCCAGCCGAAAGTTTTGATTCTCGACGAGCCGACGAGCCAGCTCGACCCGATTGCCGCGTCGGATTTTCTTGCGACGCTTGGCAAGATCAACCGCGAATTGGGAACGACCATCCTCCTGACCGAACATCGTCTGGAAGAAGCGTTCTCCTTTGCGTCGCGTGTCGCGGTCATGGACGGCGGCAAGCTCCTTTGCACCGGCACGCCCGCCGAAGTGGGCGCGGAGCTGAAAAGCAGTGGGAACGCGATGTTCCTCGCCATGCCCGCCGCCATGCGCATCTGGGCAGCGTCGGATTCCAAAGCGACTTGCCCCATCTCCGTCTGCAACGGCCGAAACTGGCTGCTCGATTATGCGAAAACGCATGAGTTGCGACCTGTTCCGGAAGAAAAGAAAAACACGCCGAACGGCGAAACCGTCGTCTCGGCGCGGGAACTCTGGTTCAAATACGACAAAGACCTGCCCGACGTGGTAAAAGGTCTATCCTTGGAGCTGCACAAAGGCGAATTTCTTACGCTGCTCGGCGGCAACGGCACGGGCAAGACCACCACGCTCAAGCTGCTGGCGAGGCTGCAAAGGCCGTATCGCGGCGAGCTGACCATCACGGGCAGCGTCGGAATGCTGCCCCAAAATCCGCAGGCATTGTTTGTGAAATCCACGGTGCGCGCGGATTTGTTGGAGATTTTACCAAAATCCGAACGCAAAACTGAGCGGCTTGCACAAGTCGTTTCCCTCTGCAAATTGACCGAACTGCTCGACCGCCATCCGTATGACCTTTCCGGCGGTGAACAGCAGCGCGCAGCGCTGGCAAAAATCCTGCTTCTGAACCCGGACGTTCTGCTCCTTGACGAACCGACAAAGGGACTGGATGCGGAGTTCAAGCAGGTTTTCGGGCAGATTTTGCGGACGCTGCAAGCATCCGGCGTAGCGATCCTCATGGTCAGTCACGACATCGAGTTCTGCGCGAAATACGCCGACCGCTGCGCCCTGTTCTTTGACGGAAATATCGTCACAGAATCTACCCCAAAAACGTTCTTTTCCGGCAACAGCTTCTACACGACGGCTGCGAACCGCATTGCGCGCGACGTACTGCCAGATGCGGTCACGCCGGAGGACGTCATTGCTGCCTGCGGCGGTGCAGTCGAACCGGAACCACCCTTACCGGAATACCAGCGCATCCCGCCCGCGCCGGAGAAAGCGACGCGGACGGTGAAAAAGCTCCCGGTCTGGCGGAAGCTTCTTGCCGCCGTGTCCGGTGCCGCTTCGCTGGCGCTGATCGTGCAGGCCATCGGCGTGACGGATTTGACCAAGCTCATAGACGCAAACGGCATGACCGCGCTGGCAGGCGGGCAGCTCAAGCTCTACGGCATTTTGCTTGCTGCACTTCTTGTGTTTGCACTGTCCATTGGCCGCAAGGCAGACAGGCCGGACTATCTGGTGCAGACGCCGCTTGAAAAACGCAAGCTCCAAAAGCGTACCGTGACTGCCACGCTGCTCATCCTGCTTTTGATTCCTCTGACGCTGTTTGTCGGCGTGTACTACTTCGCGGGGCGGAAATACTACTTCATTTCGCTGCTCATTCTGCTCGAATGTATGCTGCCGTTCTTCCTGATTTTCGAGGGGCGCAAGCCGCAGGCGCGGGAGCTGGTGCTCATTGCCGTGCTTGTGGCGCTGAATGTTGCGGGACGTGCTGTGTTCTTTATGCTGCCGGAGTTCAAGCCGGTTGTGGCAATGACGATTTTAGCAGGTGTGGCCTTCGGCGGCGAAACAGGGTTCCTAGTTGGCGCGATGACCATGCTGGTGTCCAATATGCTCTTTTCCCAGGGGCCGTGGACACCGTGGCAGATGTTTGCAATGGGCATCATCGGCTGGCTGGCAGGTGTCTTGTACCGCAAGGGCGTTCTGCGGCGCGGGCGGCTGAGCCTTTGTATCTTTGGTGTGATCTGCTCGACCATCGTGTATGGCGGCATTATGAATCCTGCGTCTGCGCTCATGTGGGCGCACACGATCAACTGGAAAATTATTCTTAGCTATTACATTACCGGCCTTCCGGTCGATCTGGTGCGCGCCATGGCAACGTTCTTCTTCCTATGGCTGGGCGCGGAGCCGATGCTGGAAAAGCTCGACCGGGTCAAAGTCAAATACGGCTTGGCAGAGTAAGCAGTTTTGTGGAAATGCCATTTGGACTACAGAGATACACGATATGGGTCTTTTCTTTGTCCACTTTTTGGGGTATAGTTTATGTCCGCGGATCTCTCAATACAGCGAAAGAAGCACGGTATATGCGCAGAGGTACGTAAAATGACACGATTTGCAGATCAAGGCGAAAATTGACGATTGTAATTTATTTCCCATGCATTATGATGGTCGTAAGGCGTTTTGCCCGCAAAACACCGATCATTATACAAGGAGAATCAAAATGCAGTTGAATTTCGACAACTATCTTGATAAAATGCGCGGATGCTGGAACGGCAAAAATATCGGCGGTACGCTTGGCGCGCCGTTCGAAGGAATGCGCGGCGTATTTGATGTGCGCTATTATACCGTGTTCCAGAATTTCCTCATTCGCGCGTATGTAGACGGTCACGAGGCGCCTTATATTTCGGAAGGTACTGTCAAAAAAAAACGATCACCTTCGAAAATCTACAGCGCCGCCAGCAGTGGCTCACGCTGACGCTGCACACGCCCGAGGGCTGGGAGGTGCAGCCCGGAAAGACGCTGGCCGTCAATCTGGAGCAGGGCCACTGCAACGTGCCGCTGGCGCGCGTCACGCTGGAGATCACGCCGCATGCGCTGTCCCGGGCACGGAACGATCTGATCATACAGGTCGTATCTGAAGGACGCCCCACACAGCTGTTCATCCCCATCGTCCTGCTGGCAAGCAGCGATTACCAAATTCTCAGTGAGTGATCCCGTGCCGCCGTCCCATGGAATGTCCGGTCTGCTCCGGCACGCACATAGGCTGCGTTTTTTGCAATTCTCCATTGCTTGCGGCGCTTTTAGCAGGACGATAGGATGAAGAAAATGCGCGAAAAAAGAGTCCATAAATCACAGCCCGGGAGGATCCAAACGGTTCCTCCCGGGCTGCTCTTGCATATGCAGTTGTATTCCGATATCAGCAGGTACCTGCCTCCAACTCCTGCCGGACGGCGTCCATAAGCGCCGGAATAAATTCATAATTTCTGGGATACTTGTCGAAGCGGATCTCCATGCCCGCCAGCTTCTCGATCAATTCCACGACATGCTCATGCGAGGTGCGCTGCGCCAGCGCTTTCAGGATATCCACATCCTGAAGCGCGTCCTTGAAATTAAGCGCGCGCAGCGACGCGACCGGCCCGTCCTTTCCGGGGTAGACCGAGAAGGGGTCGCCGGACGGCACCATGCCGTCGCTGGAGCTTGTCAGATAGGGATCGATCACATACAGGGAGCGGTCGGTATGATAGAAATTATAGCCCCATTGCAGGAAGCCCTTGATGCCGAACTTGAAGAGCTGGACGCCGAGGATGCGGTTTCGGTACTCCGGGAAGGCAAGGAAGCGGTTGCCGACGGCTTTGTACTCGCCGCAGCAGTAATAGGCCCACTGGTTTTCGACCGGCTCCCGCAGGAACGGCTCGATGTGGTCGGTCGCGCTGACCGGAATGTCGATCAGTCCGTGCTTATAGAAATCGACGTTGGAGATCGCGTCCATGATCGGCCGTCCGCGCAGCATCGGCTTTACAAAGCGCCAGAGCGCGCGGTAGGTCTCCAGATGGTCCAGCCTCGGCTCGTCGGAGATGTGGAAGAAGGAATCCTCCAGCACGCCCTTTTCTGTCAGGAAATCCAGCATGGCCGGAAGCAGCTGCTTCAAAAATGCCTGATAAGCTTCGCTCTGCGCGGGCGTATGCCAGCCGAACAAATGCTCTTCCCTGCCGTCCACACGGACGTAGATGTTCGGCGCGGAGGTCATGCCCCACTGGGAATAGAGGTGCGCGATCTCGAAGCGGCGAATGCCGTTTTCGTGCGCGAGATCGATGTAGCGCGCGGCCCGCGAAAAATCAAAATCATAGCGTTCACCGTGCTTTTCGATCTGGACGAGCTGCACGCAGAGGCGCTCTCCGCCGATCAGCGTATCGAGTGACGGCGTGAGCATCGGCGTCAGGATGGTGTCAATGCCGAGATAGCGCGCCATCTGCATATATTTCCCGATCAGCTCCCAATGCGCCTCAGAATAGACCGGAACATGATGCGCCTCCGCGATGCTGTCCACATGGAGCCACTGCGTAAAATGCACGCTCTGCGCCGGAAGCGCGGCGCTGAGGATGCGCAGGGTCAGCACCGACGTCTCCGAATGTAACTTTTCTGGCGTTCCCGGCTCAAAATAGACGCGCTCCGCGCGGATCTCATAGTCGCCGGGCGCGGCATCCAGCGGCGTATCCAGCGAAAGCAGGACGGACGCAGGCCGGTCGGACAGGCGCAGTACGCCGCCGCTTTCCTCCAGCGGCTCGAGAATATCCGGCATAAGCCCCGGCTCGTCCGTCAGGATGTCTTCGTCGTGATCGGGATAGACCGGGTAGTCCATTGCCGCAAGTCGCAGCCGGTAAAGCCGGAGCGCGGCGGTCAGCGCTTCGTTTTCCGCGCCGTCCGGGCCGAAAACCCTTGCCGAAAAGCGGCAGAAAACATTGTAGTCCGCCCGCAGGATGATCTGATAGGAAAAATGCTCGCCGCGAAGGACCGTCTGCCGGGAAAGCTCCTGCTCCGGCAGGTCGGAAACGCTCCGGATCTTATAAAGGGAAGAGATCTGCTCGCTCCAAAGTGTCATGTGGTGTACTCCTTTTCTGTATCTGTCCGAACGCGGCCCAGCCGCCGGATCTCAAAACGCACCGGTCTCAGCGGGGATCGGCGTCCGACTCCTTTTTCAGAAGCGTTTCCTTGTAAATGCCGGGCGAAATGCCCTCAAAGCTCTTAAGGAAGTTCTGATTAAATCAGCGGCTGTGGACGGCGAGAGATTTTTCGTCAAGACAAGGTTTGAAAAACGTGGGAATACTGTATGTATTTCTCGTTTTTCAAACCGCAGGATTGGCGGAAAAGATCCGTCGTCCGCGGTCGGGGATTTATTCAGAGGTTCCTTAAATACGCGGATAAACGTATTGACGTTCTCAAAGCCAAGCCCCTGCGCGCCTCTTTTGATATACGCCGTACACGCGCCGTTTTTTTCATCCGAAAAGCGATACGGCGCAGACTGGGACAGCTCCTGTGACAAAAGCCCCTGCACGGCAGGCGTGATCTCGTCGCTGTGGAAAAGCGGCGTATTGAGGCTGTCCAGTAAACAGCGGCCTGCTCCGCAGCATATTTCGGATGGAGGTCATATGTCTACAGTACCCTTTCGCCTGTAATTTTCAGTCTCACTATAAACAAGCCGTGCGCAAAATGCAATCTCTATTTTTTGACCCATCTGCAAATATCCACTTTGCATATCCATTGGTGGAGAAAAAGATTTCCACAGCTGAAGAGATCCTGCTCCGGGTCAATCGTTCCATTCAGGCGGAGGGCGTGTTTGCCGCAATCAAGGAAGATCTGAACTTCCGCCGATTTCTGACCCGAGGAAACGCCAATGTCACAGTGGAATGGTATCTTGTGAGCATGGCGTATTACTTTTCACACACACATACCGCTCCTCCGGGATGCGGCAGCGAGGCAGATGTATCCGATGCAAGCCCCGCTTGAAAATCTGTCTGCTTGCTGTGGAAATGTTTATTTTGCAGCGCGAAAGTATAGTTTGCGCTCTTGTTGATAGGCAAAATAAACAAATATAATGAAGCTGCAGAAGAATCGTGCAGGCTCTTGTACCAAAACGCCGCCGATCAGAGGCTTTGGAGAGGGAACGCACGGATTATTTCAGAATGGAGGACAGAAAATGAAAAAGACAGGCAGACGATGGCTATGCGGCCTCCTCACCGCAGCGCTGCTCGGAGGCATTCCCGCATACGCGGAAGGGGCCGCTCCCGTGCAGCCGCAGGAGGCGGAGCAGGCAGTGATGGACGTGTGGGTGCAGAATTCTGCGGATCGCGCCTTTGCCAGCTCGACCATGCCGGAGCAGGCGGCGCAGAAAATCGAGCTGTATGCCGCAAGAAACGAATACGAAGCGGCGCAGATTCTTGTCCGCAGCAGTGCAGCGCTGACCGGCCTCACGGTGCAGGCGACAGACCTTGCGAAAGCGGACGGGACACCGCTGGACGCCTCCAACATTACGATCTACAGCGAGTATTCCGCACCCGCTGGCGGCGTGATCGGTGATGTGGAAAGCACGCCGGATGGCAGCGATCTGTATACGGACGCGCTGCTTCCCAATGCGCCGCTGGACGTTGCGGAAAATACGACGCAGCCGTATTGGGTGCGCGTATATGTCCCAAAGGGACAAGCCCCCGGCGTCTATACCGGTAGCCTGCGCGTATCGGCCGGTGAACGCTCCGAGGAGCTTCCATTCTCCGTGAAGGTCTACGCTGTGACGATTCCGGATACGGACGAATCGAGCTTTAAAATGATAAACTGGTTTTCCACAGCTGGTACGGACTTCGGCGCGCTGGAATCTGCGGTGCCGAATCAGTATGATGTGGAGCTTTTCGACGAGAACTGGTGGCGCGTCATGGAGAGTTTTGCGCGGGATCTGGCCATTCACCGGAACAACGTGATCTTTATGGACGCGGAAGCGCTCCTGATGCCGGAAAGTACGCTTCTCGGCAGCGACAGCCGCAAACCGTATGTGACCGGCACAGACGGCAAAATGGCGGCCGGAAAGTATCTTTTCGACTGGAAGAACTTCGACCGGATGGTAGACCTCTTTCAAAATGCAGGCGCAATGCAGTACATCTATCTGGCCGGCAACAGCAAGGTCATCCGCGGCGCAGACGACCAGATGCAGCTGTATGTGCTGGAGGACGGCGGCAATGGGAAGCTTGTCCGCGTCCTGAAGCCGATCTATACCGATCAGGCAGCGCAGACCGTCAACCCGGAGGCGGAGGAATACCTGAAAACGATGTTCCGCGCCCTGCGCAGCCACATGTCCGAGCGCTACCCGCTGCTTCTGGACAAGCTCTATGTCTCCGCGCTGGACGAGCCGCATGTCAGCGCGCAGAATATGGCCTCCAACTGGTACTACAGCACGATCCGCGAGGTTTACCCCGAGGCGCTCAGCAATGAGGCCCACGATCGTTTCACAACACAGATGACGGAATCGACAACGCTCTGCCCGGTGCTTAATACCTATGAAGAAAACCAGGCGTATTATCAGAAGGAGCGCAGCAAGGGCCGGGAGCTTTGGTATTACACCTGCATCGGCCCGCAGGGCGACTATCTCAACCGCTTTATCCCTTATCATCTGGTCAAAACGCGGCTCATTCCGTGGTATGCCTACCAGATCGGCGCGTCGGGCTATCTCCACTGGGGCTATTCCTACTGGGGCCTCAAGGACACGATGAACGACATGCAGACCGGCGACGAATGGCTGGTGCGGCCGGACATTCCCAACTATGACGTGTTCACCAGCGTCCGCAATGAGGCGCAGCTCGACGGTCTGGAGGACTATGAGCTGCTCACCCAGCTCGGCGCAAAGGACCCGGAGGCCGCAAAGCAGGTGGCCGGTCAGCTCATCCGCAGCGCAACGCTGTATACAAGAGAGGGTGCCGCGGCGACGGCCGCGCATAAGACGCTTCTGGATCTGCTGACGGGCGAAGCCGCAGAGCCGATCGCGGTCGAGCTTTTCCGGGACGATTTCGCCAATGGATACGACTACGCATGGGATAGAGATGGAATAGCCGGAACGCAGTGGTCCGTGCGGGATGGACGGTATACCTATTCCGGCGCAGGGACAAACGCAACGGCCATGAGCACGCTGCACAGCCAGACGCTGCGCGACGGCAGGATCGATTTCACCGTAAAGCTCGGCGATGCGATGAACGGCGACCAGAGCATGTGGGCAGGACTCTGCTTCCGCAAAGCAAATGCCGCCGACACGGCGTTCCAAAGCGGCTATACGCTCTGCATCCGCAAAAACGGCGGCCTGCTGCTCTTCCGCGGCAGCCCGTGGAAGGTGCTGTATGAAGGCTCGGCAGATCTGGATACGCAGGAAGCTCTCCAGCTGTCCGTATCCATGAACGGCGGGCGCATCCGCGTCTGGAACGGGAGCCGCCTCCTGATCGACGCCGAGGACACGGACGCAGAGGCGCCTGCGGCAGGATATCTCAGCCTGGTCGGGACCGGTATTCAGGCGGAGTTCTCCGCTTTCCGGCTCAGCAGCTATCACGGCGTGGAAACGCCCTGCGTGAGCAGCGCAGTTATGCGTGACCAGAGCTATCAGGACAGCTTTGCGGCGGAGACCGGAATCTGGCGTTATCAGGGCGCGGAGATCCGGGACGGCGCGCTGCGTTTTGCCGGAAGCGACAATATCGGCAGCGCTACGTTGGAGGGGCGCGTGTTCTCAGAGTGCGAGGTCAGCTTTACCTGCGATCTCAGCGGCACACAGACGACCGCAAATGCGGAGGATCACTGGGCCGGACTGACGCTTGGCAGGGAAACCATGTACGGCGATATCTGGGGCTATGGCGGATATTTGCTGCTCCTGCGCAAAACAGGCCGCGTGGAGCTGCTGTCGGCGCGCGGTGCGCTGGCCTCCGCGCAGCTCGAAAGCGCCCTGGACGGCCCGGCGCAGGTGCGTGTGGTCCGGCGCGCCGGGACGATTGAGGTCTATGTGAACGGCGCAGAGCAGCCGGTGCTCTCGGCAAGCGCGCCGGACTACACGGAGGGCTTCTTGTCCCTCAACGCCTGCGGCGGTGAGGTCTCGTTTGACGATTTTGCCGTGACAGGTGTCCGGCAGAACGAAAACAGCGTGCTGCTGGACGATTTCAGCGGCGATCTCGGCAGGTGGAAAAAAGTCAAGGAGCCGGAGCGGATCGCCGTTGCGGATGGAAAGCTGTGCACCTCCGGTGTGCTGGTCAAGGTCGACGCCGAGAACGGCGTTCAGGGCAAGGGCGTCTCGCCGGATCTGGTCTATACGGAGCGGACGTTCCAGAATGTCCGCATCGGCTTTGACGTTCGGCTGAAGGACATTGCGCTGACGGAGAACTGGGCGGGCGCGTACTTCCATTCCGGCGGAACGGACGGCTTCTGGAGCAGCGGCGGCTATCTGGTCTATTTGACAAATCTCGGGAATCTGGTCGTATACCGCGCGGGCAGTCTGGCGTCCGCAAGCATTGCGGCAGATCCCATGAAGCAGACCGTCCATCTTGAGGTGGAGCTCCGGAACGGAACGATCCGCGTCTATGTGGACTATGCGGCGCAGCCGCTGATCGAGGTCAAGGACAGCACATTCACGGGCGGCTATTTCGGCCTCTGCTCCGACTTTGCCGACGCGGAGTTTGACAACATCTACTATCAGGATCTCGGCGAGGTCGAGCAGCCGGAGGAGCCGGAAAAGCCGGTCGTCTGGGACGAGGCGTTTGAGGACGATTTTGAGGCGGGCGTCGATTTGTGGACGCTCGTGAGCGATGCGGCGGGCGCGCTCTCCGGTCTGAACGGCAAGCTGCGTCTGACCGGCACCAGCGGAGCCGACCCGGCGATCGCTGCGCTGACGGGGTACGCCTATACCGATATGGACGCGGAGACGGAGCTTGTGCTTCCGTCCAAGTCCTCCGGCTGGGCGGCGCTTGCGTTCGGGCGCGAAAAGTGGAACGACTCCATCTGGTCGAACGGTTATTTTGCCTATGCCTGCTACGATCAGCAGACCGAAAAGGCCGAGATCAGGCTGTTCAAGGCCAATACCGGCGACGTCGGCAGCGCCGCCGTGGACTGGACGAAGGGCGACACGGCAAAGCTCCGCGTGGTCGTATCGGAGAAAACGATCCGCGTTTACTTCGCGGGCGGCGAGGAGCCGGTCATCACTTATCGGGACGAGGCCTATCAGGGCGGCTTCCTTGGCCTGTGCGCCTACATGAGCCGCTGCCAATTCGACAGCTTCCGTGTCAAAAAGCCGGACGCGCAGGAGCAGCCGGAGCAGCCGGAGCAGCCGGTCGTGTGGGACGAAGCGTTTGCGGACGATTTCGAATCCGGTGCGCAGGCATGGGTGGCCGTCAGCCCCAATGCCGGGACGATGGCCTGCGAAAGCGGTGCGCTGAAGCTGACCGGCACAAGCGGTGCCGACCCGTTCATGGCGGCGCTGAGCGGACGGGCCTACACGTCGATGGACGCAAGCGTCGGGCTGACGCTCCCGTCCAAGAGCGCCGGATGGTCAGCCGTCGCATTCGGGCGCGAGAAGTGGAACGACTCCATCTGGTCGAACGGCTATTTTGTCTATGCCTGCTATAACGAGGCAGCCGGAAAGG
>ULKC01008763.1_pt1 | contig 18667 bp, 19 predicted proteins | sample 1951041 | NCBI WGS metagenome assembly ULKC01 (sample SAMEA4835489, study PRJEB28245) | human gut metagenome | biome: gut microbiome; material: fecal sample | place: Denmark | collected 2008
CTGGTGCTGTAGGAGCCGTTGCGGCCGCCGCCGCGCGAACCGCCGGCATAACCTCCGTTGCCGTACCGCGCCCCCGAAGTGCTCCGGCCGGGAGTGTAGCTCCTGCCGCGTCCGCCGGGATTGCTGTAATAGTCGCGGGGCCTGTATCCCGCATGGTGATGTCCATGCCAGCCGCCGCCCCATCCGGGTCCCCAACCGGGTCCCCAGTAGGGATGCCATCCGGGACCCCACCACGGATCGTACCAAGTGAAGCCGAAGCCCCAGTTCCAGCCGCCCCATGCGTAGCTGGGATAGCCCCACCACGAGGGCGAGTAGTTCCAGCCGAAATACCAGCCGCCGTAAGGCGTGCCGCCCCATGTTCCGAACATCGAGGTTATGTATTTGGGTTCGACCCAGACCTCGTCACCGGAAATGATGATGTTGTAGAAAGCCGGATCGTACGCCGTGGCATAGGTGAACGAACTGCCGTAGCGGAAGTTGTAGTAACTCGACGGCATCCGGTAGGTCGGCGACTCGAATCCCCTCAGACGGCGCGCATAGGCACTCTCGTACGTATCGGCCAGAATATCATTGTAAGGGTTCGAACCCGACTCGTCGTAATAACCGTTCTCCGCAGCCAAAGCCTGCGCTTCGGCGATCTTCGCCTCCCACTCGGCGCGGCGCGCCTCGGCCTCGGCCTTGCGGGCTTCGGCAGCGGCCTGCTGCTTGCGGGCGATGGCCGTTTTATCGTGCAGAGCGTACAAATCGTCGTTGGCATACCCCGACGACGCATAGTAGCTCGACGAACAGCCGGCCAATCCTGCGGACAGGATAAGGGTTCCAATTAAAATATTCAACTTTTTCATAGCGCACATGGTGTTTGCGTTAGTTCTTTTCCAATAAACGAAAACCATACCGCTTTTAGTATCGTTTTCACCATATAAACGGCCGGAGCGCAGCAATACTGCACTTGTCCGCCTGATACAAAGATAGAAATTATTTGGCAAAAGCATCAAAACGAACCGCTATAGCCGCATTTTTTCCTGCAGACTGAAATTTTTTTCGCACGAAAATGCCGAGAAATAAAAAATATGTCTATATTTGCAGTCCCAAACGAAAGGTTTTTCGTCCGGGAGATTGGAGAGATGCCGGAGTGGTCGATCGGGCCGCACTCGAAATGCGGTGTACGGGCAACTGTACCGGGGGTTCGAATCCCTCTCTCTCCGCAAACAAGCTTGAACACCAAGCAATTACAGAAAACACGCACAGTTTTACGCACACAAAAGCTAAAAACTGTGCGTGTTTTTATTTTAAATACACAATTAAAGGGACTATCTATCGTAGCCCCTTCAATTAATTACCCATCACATTCTGCTATGGCGTAGCTAAAAGAGTTTTAATTCTAGCCTTAATATTTTCATAAGTCAGATTAAGGCGGGTTTTCGCAATGGACGTAAGTAATGCAGTATGGGCAACAGCATCTCTAATAGGCTTATATTCTTTCGCATCCCGACTTAATCCAGCATCTTTGATTGGGTCAACTTTATCCACAAGATTTGCCAGATGATCCATAGATAGGTATGATATATCACTTTTCCGCGCTCTTATTTCAAAACTGATATTTCCCTTGGCTTTATTATCTGCTTCTGCTTTTTTCCATTTAGTAAATTCGTTTGTAGCTTCTGAGGATATCACTACGTTTTTATCATTAATATAATTGCGTATTAAATTTTCAGAAATAAAGCATTCTCCGTATGTTTGGATGTTAAACTGAGCGTCATCAGTTAGGTCATTGACCCACCCATCAACCTTATCTTTATTGGGCGACCCCGGCGGTGGAGTAAATCCATCCGCGATAAGATTAACCAGTTCTTTTGATTTTCGGTCTTTTTTCTCAATCCTATCATTTTCAGAATCACCGTCTAGTCGCCATTTGACACGCCATTTGTCCCAATCCTCAAGTATAATTTTAAGAATTCGATCAACCTCTTTCAAAGTTTCTTGAAATAGAGGGTCGTCTGATACTATACCTTCTCTACTACTAGTAAATCTATCGTCTTTATCATCCAACGCATTGTAATGTATTTGCCCGTATAGATAACTTTCTACCACACGAGTAGATGGTATATGCTTCAAAATATCTTTTTCTCTCAACCGCCCATTTACATATAAATCAATACTAACTTTTTCCTCGGTACCTCGAATTTTTAAATTGGAAGGTTTTACTACGGAGGCTATAAATCCAGATAGCCCGAACTCAGAAGCTTCTGTTTTATTTTCTTTTAAGCTAGGGTTTTTTAGTAATTGACCGGTTATATACGGGTCTTCTATCTTACCGACAACCCATACAAATTGTGTTGAATCCGTAAGTTCTTTAATTTCATCAAGAGTAACTAATTCGTCGTTTACATAAATATTAAACGAAGGGTCTAAAAGCGAAAAGCGAAAATACAATGCAATTTGTTTCTTTATATACTCTATCCTATTTCTTATACCTTCATCAATATCTTGAAAATATATGATAGTCCCTTTCCTGTGATCTTTCTTCAATGTGTCAAAAACCCCATCCAAAACTGGTGCTAACGAATAATCCTGCGGAGACACATCATTAGTTATAGCTTCATCCAATCCACGATTATCAATAGTACCACCTATATAATCTGTCAAGGCGGTTTTGGTTATTATAGATATCCTTTTAGCGCATGACAATAAAGCCAATTTGCCAATCCCTTTACGTCCTATAAATGGCCTTTTTTTATTGGTTGCAGATGATCCGCCCTTACGTTTAGAATAGCCTATTCTTAAAAATTTGTCTTGAAAATCAGAGGCAGTCATGCCATCTCCATCATCCTTGATAATAAAGCTATTATTAGCTTTATCAATATAAATATGAACATTATTAGCATCTGCATCCCAAGAATTGGATATAGCCTCACCAATAACTGTTATGAAATTTCTATACAGATTTCTTCCTAGATGATTCAATATACTAAGAGAAATATTAAAGTTGAATTCGCCCATTTTTATTATTGTTTAGGTGATGAAATACTGCCAACTAATTTAATAAAAAAAACTCTTTTTACCAAATATCTAAACATAACAATCAATAGCATATCCAATGGAAGCATTTATTCGCCGCTTTCTTTTATTTGTCCGACTAAACTCTCGAGCCGAGTATGTGCTGACGTCTGATTTTTAAGTTCGCACTGCCAAACGACTATCACGTTCCAGCCAAGTTCCTTTAATATTCTTTCCTTGATTGCATCTCGAGTAATATTGCTTGCTATTTTCTCATTCCAATAACTAGTATTGCTCGTAGGTCTTTTTCCCGCTCGACATGTATGTCCATGCCAAAAACATCCATGGACAAATATTGCGGCTTTATACTTCCGTAGTACGATATCCGGCGAACCCGGTAACGCCTTGACATTTTTTCTATACCTAAACCCTTTGGAGAACAAAAATTTACACACGATTACTTCTGGCTTTGTGTCTTTTTGTCCTATCCTAGACATAATTCGCGATCGCGTCTCTTTATCCCATATATCCATAGCCTGCATTTATTCAATATGATATACAAAATTAAAAAAATAACGAGTAATAAACATAATGTTTTATATCTTTGCCCTAGTAAGTAATCTATCTAGACAACAATGTATTCAGAATCAACTCTCAAGAATATAGGGGTTATCGACCTATTTTGTGGAATAGGGGGATTAAGCCACGGCATGAAACAAAAAGGGTTTGATATTATTGCGGGTTTCGATATAGATAAAACTTGCAAGTATGCATATGAGTTTAATAATACTGCTAGTTTTTTTGCTCAAGATGTCGAAACTATAACTAAAACACAAATTGATAAATTATTTAAGAAACATACGGTAAGGATATTGGCAGGATGTGCCCCTTGTCAACCCTTTTCTTCCTATGCTTTCAAGCATAAAGAAAAAGATAGTAAAAAGTACGACCTTTTATATCAATTTGGACGTCTTGTAGAAGAGGTTTTACCTGATATAGTGACAATGGAAAATGTCGCTCAAATCCTATCATTCAAACAAAAACCGGTTTTGCAAGACTTTATACATAAATTGAATTCGCTCGGATACCATGTAAGTTGCCAAAAAGTATATTGTCCAGATTATGGAATTCCTCAAACGAGAAAGCGTATTGTTTTACTGGCATCTAGATTGGGTCCGATCCAACTGATACCACCGACACATAACCCGGAAAATTATGTTACGGTCAAAGATGCCATTGGCGATTTACCTCCGCTCCAAGCCGGAGAAACATACATTTCAGATAGTTTACATAGAGCGAGATCATTATCAGAAATAAATCAAAAACGGATAAAAGCGACTCCTTACGGGGGTGGCTGGAAGAATTGGCCATCGGATTTAAGACTAAAATGTCACTCCCAAAAGTCAGGGACATCTTTTGGGAGCGTTTACGGGCGAATGGTATGGGAAAAACCATCCCCCACTATGACGACTTTATGCACAGGAATAGGCAATGGACGTTTCGGGCATCCTGAACAAAATCGAGCCATATCTTTACGTGAAGCCGCTCGATTTCAAACATTCCCTGACAGTTATAAATTTTTCCCAGATGAACAGCGAATATCAATAACAAAAGCATCTAGATATATCGGAAATGCTGTTCCGCCGAAATTAGGCGAGATTACTGCGATAAGCATAATAAACCATTTAGTATTGCATGACAAAATAAAAGACGAGGCTTAATCTTTTTTAACTCTCTTCATTTTTGATTATATTAATGCAGTAACATCTTTTTCAACTCTACTAAATACACACAGCACAAAAATACTAACATCAAAATTCAAATTTTGAATCATGCGGTCCTTAATTCAAATATTGGACCCGCCACCATAAAAACCAAGAGGTTAGAAAAATAGTTCTAACCTCTTTTCTTTTTATGTACACACACCTAATATAGAGCTTATCTTAAATTCCAATACGGAATATCATCTGAAATTATCACAATACTCTTTGAGTTTTTTGATATGTATCTGATATTGTAGAAAAGGTCCTCACCATCTCTATTGAAAAGATGCAACTCATTCCCCTTCCCTGACAGCATATTTATTCAGAAATTTGGAGATACGCCTTGGTTTCCATACCTTTGTAAAACATACTAACACGGAAAGTGTAGTTTATTCTCGTTAAGCGAATCTGGAAAATTCATTGAAGAGAGAGTAAGCGGACATCTTCCTGCGTCGTATCCATCCGTGGATATGGGCGTGGGGCTGTTGCTTATTTTATCTTCGAGGTAATCCAGAACCTGCTTAACTAAAATAAGTTTTCGGCGCCACGCTTTCTTTTACCCATTAAAATCCGTAGGCGCTGACGGATGCCATTCAAAGCATGGCTTACGACGGATTGGATGTACTGTGCAGGATTCTGAAATGCGAGGGCGGGCTTGTCAACCATATGGTTCGGAGTACGCTGTTCTTCAGACCCGAACAAGTCGCGTTACAAGCGGAAAAGATGTTGTTTTACGTTTCCGGGGCGGAGAAACTTCCCGTGCGGTTCTCCAGCCGCAAGTCTGCTTATAAAACGTCCACTGGGAATATCCGGGTATTTCAAAATAAAGCCGAAGCAGTCCGAATCAGCGAATCCGAGGATATTTATGCAAGCGTCCGGCCCGGAATCCGAATCAGGGTTGACAGGGACGGTAATCACTGGGTAAGAAATGCTATTAAAGAATATACCGGAGAGAAGGTAAGCACAGGCGCTATCAGCACCATTAAGAATTATATGATTTCGCATATATGGGGACGTACCGACGACCCGTTTTATTTTACTGCCCTTTGGAACATCGCCCTGATTCCGTTACACTGCTCATTCGTTCTGGATAAACAGACGGAGCGGACATTTCATATAAAGGCCCTCTATAAAGCAATCTGCTGGGAATTATATCGCCCCGATCTATTACTGGGAATTAATTTCCCGGAAATTCCGGCAGAGGAATACGTTTGCCAAGCCCGCGAATTCATAGATAACGGGATGCTGAACTTGATTCCTGACAATGACATCTTTTCATATAACAACCTTTAAACCTTTTAATTATGAATCCAGTATCAGTTAACAAAGTCCAGTTCAAGGAGTATCTTAAAAATGTCGGCATGTCCGGCAATACTGCAAACTCCTATTTATCAGCCCTCAATAAAGTTACAGCATCAATCCGGAATATTTGCGAAATCGACTTGGGCAGCATATATGCCGTTGTCGATGCCAGATTGCTCAATCATTGGCAAAAAATGCTGATTGGGACTGACGAGTTCGATGCGATCAATCGCGAACGGGACGGTTCACCGCGGGCTGCTTTGAAGAAATACATCGAGTATTCAAAATACCTGTCCCGAAAACAATCTAACCGATAGAATCCGGAGCCGACAATTATTTAGGCCTGTCATTGAATATCATATGTAAGTCCAAATTACATAAATAGCATATTATGAAAAAGATTATTCTTATTTTCTGCATACTGATTTCAGCAACGATTGTAAGTGCACAAAAGCTAATCAAATTGACCGCAACCGGCTTTGTCTCGGTAGCCGATACAACAAAAGACTATATAGTCGTGGATGTTCCCGGCACAACGGCAGAAGAACTCTATGACCGGTTGCGAGCCAAAATTGTACAAGACGCAGTTTCGGCAAAAGATATTCTTAGCGAGGACAAAAAAAGTTTTACGCTCACGTTCAATTCGAATCTTGAATTTACAGGAATGGGGAGTAACAACAGATTGATTTATAACGTGGTTATCTCTTGTAAAGACAATAAAATAAAGATACAACCGAACTTTTTAAGATTATATATCAAGATGATCGAGATGCCACTTACCGGGGGTACTATGTTAGCTCCTGCGCTATTCAATAAAAAAGGAGAAATAAAATGGCGTAAAATTTATGATCCATTGAGCAGCTCCTTCGACGCTATGATAGAGCATATTATCGGATGGGCCGACGAACATGCCTCAGAAGATTGGTAAAACATATGAATAACGAGCCCGGACGCTTGAAGTATAGGCGAATCAGCCTTCAAGCGTCCGGAGTCGAATATGGAGCCGATTTGGGTTCGGGGCAAATAGAAAAATCTTTTTTCAGGACTTCACATTTTTAACTTTTTTCACTCGCTCTCTCCGAGAGGTGCATCCATGAAGTCCGCGTAACCGCCAAGTCCGGCATGGCGAGCGATAAACAGGAACGACCCGATATTGATTTGAGCATAACGCCCATTCAATACGTTATCGAAAAGGTCGTCCGTTTCCGATGAACTATATTTCGGATAAAATTGACTGATTTGATGGAACATTTCGCGCCCCTCTTCGCCATAAGCGTTGGCAAAGGCACAAGCTATCCGAAACCAGTTCTCGTATGTCGTCGTAATATCCTTTTTGAACTTGACAATTTCAGCGATATATCTCCGGACTTCGGAATCGGTCGATGGGCAAACGGAATCATAACGCGCCTGCGCAAGCACTCCGCCTTCCGGCGTGCGGATCGGAATGTCTGCGAAGTTACAGTAAACCTCTGCCGACGGATTGACATACGGGGCATCGTCGAAAGATACGAAACGCTTGCGTCCGACATCCGTACAAGCCGGATCGGTCTTGATCCCGAACAGAAATCCGAACTCATCGGCCAGCGCCCGATAGTGTTGTTTGAGTTTATCCGGATATGCTATGGGAACGATGCAGAAATATCCCTGCCCGCGCGCGGATAAGCCGCAATAAGCCACATAAGGCAGTTGTGCGGCAAATTTTTTCATCCAATGCAGATTCTCCTTGTCTGAATTCATAGCATCGTCGATGTCAAGACACAACAATCCGCTCGGTTTTGTCAGATTCTCTGCTCCTGCAGCACTGAAAGTTCCCGACACGGTGAAGCAGGGAAGCCTTTTTTTCAACTCGGGCTGCCGGTTCGGGTCCAATTCGCGGCGTAACCGTTCGACGTCTTCTTTAAACCAACCGGCTGTAAGTAATTTCAGCAGATTACCATTGCGGGGAATCCGGGTATCTACCGTATCGAAATAGCTGACCGTAACATCCAAAATATGTTTCATAGCGTATATATCTTTGGTATTAAAACCTGCTCCGCCCTTGTCGTGAACGGAGCAGGTGAAAAAAGTGAAAAATGCGGGACCGGACAAAAAGATTTTATTCCATCGGAGCTTTCTGAACATATACGATATTTCCGATCCTGTTCTTATCCGACTTAATACCCTGAGCGGACAGACGCTCCCGGAACGTCCCCTTACGACACGGATGCATTCCGCTTTCATGGCAAAAGTTCCGGTATTCATCGTATATATCCTTGAGTTTCATACTCGCCGTAACCGAAGGGAGATAATTCGTCTCGTCTATGAACAACCTCACGCTGTCCGCTTGCTTACGATACTCTGCCAATTCCTGTTCAACCGCCTCACAAGGCGTGAAACCTTTGTTGGTCAGGAGCCGATCCAAGCCGGAGAGCACCCAATTAAACACCCCGGACAGTTCGTTCCTCGCAATCTTCGTCGCAAGCTGCCGGTCTTGTTCTTCCGCAGGAATCGTGACCTTGAACGGCACGATCAGCAGGCGGCGGAAAAAGGCGTGTGTCTGCTCTATGTCGCGCGGCAGCTCGTTGCAGTTGAAAATCAATTTGGCGTAATCCGTCAGAATGAACGGCCGGCCATAAGGCAAACGGGCGCTCAGCGGCTCGCCCGAAACCAATTGTTTGAAAACCTCGACGTTGATACGGGTACTAATCTCACTGGCATAATTCAGCAACTTGTCGCCGATCATCGCCCGCTGATATTTGTCGTCGTTAGTCAGTTGTTCGAGCGAGTAGTTACAGACATTTTCCGGGCCTAACATCGCCATAATGATCTCGAAGAATACCGACTTCCCGTTCGCTCCCGATCCGTACAGAAGCAGCACCTTTTCCGCTTTCAATGTCTGATTGCCGACGAACAGATAACCGATATACTCAGCCAAAACTTTCCGGCAACTCTCGTCCGGCAGTACCCGCTCCAGATATTTATGAAACATAGGTGCCTCGGCGGACGGATCGTAATCGAACGGCAACTGATAGGTGAGAAAGTCCGAAGCGTCGAACTCCCGGATACCACGGCGGTCAGGCATGATCTCGAAGGTCCCGTTTCGAAGGTTGATTCGAATTCGTTCCCGGCTGAACGAGGGCGTGTTCAGGTAAGCCGAGGTCATAAACTGCTCTAACAGGTTCTTGCGGAAACGGAAATAGCAAGATGTAATATGATCGACACCCATACGCTCTGCAGCTTCGCCCAGAAACGCCCGAAGTTCTTCCTCGTCGACACGCATCCAATAGGCCGTGTTATAGACATAGGTCATTCCGTTGTTTTTGCATAAGCCCCAGTTCAGACGGCTGGCCAGACACATGAGATTCTCAATAATCACAACGAGACGGTGCTTGTCTTCGAGTTTGTTTAATCGCAGTTCCCCGGCAGGGATCGAATCGATCGCATCAGAGGAGAGCTCCCCAGCCTCGATTTTTCGGCGCAGTTCATTGAATTTCGGATGCGCCAAAACATTAAAATCCACGGGGACAATTTGCGATAAGAGCGATTCGAAAATCTCTCTGCCCGTCGGAATCTCCTTATTATTATCGACAGTTTTATTATTGTCGATAGCGAAAATGTCGATCATAATTTACTTTTCATTAATACGTTTAACACTTTGTCCGCATCAAATACAATCTTTTTCCCTATCTGAGAATAACACCCTTGTAAGCGAGGATCATGCTTAATTTTATTCGCGGTTGTATGCGAACACCCTAACAGTTTACTCAGTCCTCGCAACCCGTAAACAAGCCGAGGTTCACAATTCGTTACATTAGGCGTTTCAGATGGTTTCACTACCATTCGCTGTAATTCTAAAAATTCAGCTCCATTCATTTGCCATAGGGGCTTTTGTAATACATTCATATCTATTATAAATTTGGATTCAGACAGTGTTCATTGATCGCTCTATCTGGTACAAATATAAGGTCATATAAAATCATAACAAGCGCAAAATCAATCAAAAAAGCCGACCTGAAATCGGTCGGCTTTGGTCGGAAAATCCAAAAGTGCGCTATGAATTGTTATCTTCCCAACATTAAACTGGTCGGAAAATTTTATATCACAGACTTTACATTGTTCGCGATTAATTCTATCTCTCGAATGTATTTGGAAGGCTTGGAATCTGCTTTATTCAATCTTAGTTTTTGCTTTTTATATTTAAACAATACCTCAACATCTCGTTCCATTTTATTAGTCACAGAAACAAATTGTCGTAACAATTCTCGAAAAGCTTGCTTCGAACTCGCCGTCCATTCAATAGGCTCGTATTTAGATGGATAATGCGTCCCGCCGAATGCCCATTCAAAACTCTTTTCATCAGTATCAAAGGCTATCAACCGATTATTCTTAAGTTGTTCGAAAAGCACTTGTATTTGCTCCGAAGATAACCTTAGCGACAACTGAGGTATTTCATTTTTACACAATTCAGAATGTTGCTGGCTCAACTTTTCTAGCATTTCTTCCAAACATCTGATATTCTGACAAACATGTATTCGGCTCTCATTTTCTCTCATCAATCTAGTATCAGTCAATTTAGCCCCGGATGGAGTAACAAAATAAGGCATTTCTCTGCCACTTTGTTTATACTCATAGCGCAAATGTTCCGAATAAGTCAGTTGTAAATATGCGCCAATCGAAAATATCATATCTTTAATATCTTGAGCCGTCGCATATTCTAATTGCTCTGCAATATATCTCCGAATATCTATCGGAAACAAAACATAATCTGTTTTCCATCCCGTTGCATTATCGAGCATCTCCATCAATGAAAGTTCCAAGTGACCCATATTCTAATAGTTGTTTATTTTTCATCAAACAATTTCATAGCCTCTGCTTTTGTAGCATCCGCAATATCTATATACGGTTTCATAGCTTTATAGTCGCTATGCCCGGTCCACTTCATTACGACCTGAGGCGGTATCCCCATCATAATAGCATTACAGATGAATGTACGACGTCCAGTATGCGTTCCCATCAGTTCATATTTGGGATACACTTCATCTATTCGTTGATTTCCAGTATAATAGGTAACAGCTTGTGGCTGGTCAATTCCACATAAATGCCCTACTTCTTTTATATAATCATTCATTTTTTGATTCGAGATAATTGGTAATGCCCGATTATCGGCAAAAGGGACACCATCATACTTGTTTAAAATTGCCTGACTATATTTATTGAGCTCTATTACCAAACTATCGGATGTTTTAACCGTTGTAATATAAATTGAACCATCTCGAATGTCAGACCGTTTCAGGTTACTCACATCAGAGTAACGCAATGATGTAAAACAACAAAAACAAAAAACATCCCGCACCCGGTCAAGATACTTTTTACTCTCTGGAATCGGAAAATTATAAACTGTCATCAACTCTTCCCAAGTTAAAAATATGACTCTATTTTCAGCGGTTTTCAATTTAGGTCTGAAGGATAAAAAGGCTGTATTAGTATTATATCCCTTATTCGTCGCCCAACGCAAAAACCATTTTAGAAAACCTAACTGCTTTCCGATCGTTGAATTGCGTAAGTGCTTTTCTTGACGAAGATAAGCAATATAATCCGACAATCCCTTTTCATCAAAAGTGACAAACGATACTATGGGCGAGAAACATTCCAAATGCGATCTGACGGACGCAAATTTCTCATAAGTTCCCTGAGTCCAATCATTTTGCGCTCCAGCATCTCGTACAAACTCATCAAATACATCAAAAAAAGTTTTCTCCGCACTCTTATGTGTTTCTATAGGATTTTTCCGAACAGATACATTTTCTTTGATAGAATCGATGGTTACCTCTATCTTCTCATGCAACCATTTATTTTCAAAACGAGTACATTGTTGTGTTATATCATTCAAATGAGAATTGATAACGTTGTAGGTTATACCCTTACCATTAATAGCACCCTGCTTGACTTTTTGCTTTAAACCATCCCATTTCGAAGGATTGATACTATACCCGACAGAAGTGAGTAGCCTGACTCCATTAATCATAATGGAGACTCGAATAGGGGCATCCCCAATTTTATCTGTTCGCTTATCTAAATAAAAATTTACCGGCATAGTGCATAATATTATTTACGCACAAATATACGCACACTTTTTGGCAAAATAAGATAAACTCAAATAAATTTTCTTTAATTATACAAATGCAAATACCTATAATACAGAATATATTACGACACAAAAGGCATTTAAATATATTATAGGTTATAGAGCCTTTCTCTCCGCAGAAATACAACAAATAAAATAGCAAGACCCTGCAATCACACATTTGCAGGGTTTTGTATATTTAGTCCACAGGCATTGAAAAGCAATGTAACGCAGGTCGGCGGTGGCCTATTCGGTGTACCTGAAAACCGGCTGAAACAGTACACCGAATTCCGCGTCACTCCGAACGGAATTCCCTGAGCACTCCGATCCTCTCGGACATATCCGCCTCTTTCATCCTGCGGATCAGTGCGGCCAGCCGCATCGAATCGACCTCCAGTCCCATCGTACGGATATAAACCGCCTTGACGCCTTTCGACTCGTAGAGACGGTCGAACCGCCAGAACCAAGCCGGCCTTATGAGCTGCGGCTTGTAGTCGCGGCCGAGCAGCAGCCGGACCCAGTACTGGCCCCGGAAATAGAAGTCGTCCGCGTAAAGGACGGCATCCCACTCGATCTGCTCGCGGATCGCGAACGGTTCGGTGATGCCGTATTCGGTCAGGACGATATAGGGCCGGCGGTCGAACAGCGACCCTATGCCGTACAACAGGGCGAAGCCCGCCGTTATCACGAAACACCACCCCAGAACGACGTCGCGGACATAGTACAGAACAAGTCCGCCGGCGATGCCCGCAAGCAGCCCTGCGACGGTGATACACACCGCCTTCTTCCTCGATTTATGAATTATCATCCTCATCCTCAACCAGATTTTCATTTCGAAATCGTGCAAATTTGTCTCCAAAGGCATAAAAATTGAATCTCCGGATAAGAAAAAAACCTCGCGGCATGCGCCATTGTAAAAATCCGGATGGCAAAAGAGGAGACATAGATAACAAATTGAACAGATAATTTAAAACCGATCGAAAAATGTTGGAATATGAAATTTGGGGAAATACGGTCCAGACATGGGTCGTTTCCATACTCATCGTAATAGGGGCGTTCGTCGTCGTAAAACTGCTCTCCCTGCTGGGCAGGAAGGTCATAAAGCCGTTTATCGCCCGCACGAACAACCGGGTGGACGACATCATCTACTACTCCCTCGAAGCGCCCCTGAAATTCGCCGTGATGCTGCTGGGCATCTGGATCGCCATTCACCGGCTGGTCTATCCCGACCAGTTGGTGAAGTACGTCGACAACGCCTACCGCATACTGATCATACTGGACATAACGTGGGTTCTCGCACGTCTCTCCACGACCCTGCTCCAGCAGTACTGGGGACAAAGGTCGGACGGCCATGCGGTGAAAATGATGCCGGTGGTCAGGCGGACGATTCTGGTCCTGATCTGGATCATCGGTCTGGTAACGGCCCTGAGCAACGTGGGTGTCGACATCAATGCGCTGTGGGGCACGCTGGGCATCGGCGGCATCGCCTTCGCGCTGGCCGCGCAGGACACGGTGAAGAACATCTTCGGCGCATTCACCATCTTTACGGACAAGCCTTTCGGCATCGGCGACACGATCAACGTGAACGGGCTGGAGGGAACCGTGGTCGACGTGGGCATGCGCAGCACGCGGATACTGGGTTACGACCGGCGCATCACGAGCTATCCGAACTACAAGATCACGGACGCCTCCATCGTCAACATCTCCTCGGAGCCGATGCGGCGGGCCATGGTGAAGCTGGGGCTGACCTACGACACGGGAGCCGAAAAGATGAAACAGGCGCTGGAGATACTGCGGGCCATCCCTGCGAAGATCAAGGACGTTTCCGGAAATCCGTCGGACGTCACGGCCTACTTCTCGGACTACACAGACTCGGCGCTGGTCGTCACGTTATACTACTACATCGAGAAGCAGGGCGACGTCCTGAAAACGACGTCGGACGTGAATCTGGAGATCCTCGACTCCTTCGCCAAAGCGGGACTCACATTCGCCTTCCCCACACGCACGCTGCTCGTGCATCAGGACGACGCGGAAAAAGCCGGCGGCGAACCGGCAGCCGCAGACGGTACGCAAATTCAGAACTCCTAAAAAACATTCCATGACGACTCAGAAAAACCATCCAGCGGCCGGACAGCCCGATTCGTTCGACCGATATCCCGTCTATTACGGGAGCGATCTGGAACTGACATACACCCCTCAGCGTTCCGTCTTTACGCTTTGGGCGCCCACAGCCGACAAGGTCCGGCTGAACCTCTACGCTTCGGGCGAAGGCGGGGAACCGGAGGAGCGGCTGGAGATGCGGCCCTCCGACGACGGAACATGGCGCGTCGCCGCGGAGCGCGATCTTAAAGGGACTTTCTACACCTTCCAGATCGAGAAAGAGGGGAAATGGCTGGACGAAACGCCCGGCATCTGGGCCAAGGCGGTCGGCGTAAACGGCGACCGGGCGGCCGTAATCGACCTGCGCGAGACCGATCCCGAGGGCTGGGAGGCGGACCGTGCGCCCGAACTGAAAATGTATTCCGACATCATTCTCTACGAACTGCACCACCGCGACTTCAGCGTCGCCCCCGATTCCGGGATCGAAAACAAAGGCAAATTCCTCGCCCTGACCGAAACCGGCACCAAGACACCCCAAGGGGAGGCGTCGGGACTGGACCACCTCAAAGAGCTGGGTGTAACGCACATACACATCCTGCCCTCCTTCGATTACGCGACCGTGGACGAAGCCCGACTGAACGACAAGACCTACAACTGGGGATACGACCCGAAGAACTATAACGTTCCGGAAGGCAGTTACTCCACCGATCCGGCCGACCCCGCGGCACGCATCCGGGAGTTCAAGCAAATGGTGCAAAGCCTGCACCGGAACGGCATGCGCATCGTTCTCGACGTGGTCTACAACCACACGGCCTCGGTGGAGCATTCGAATTTCAACCTTACCGTCCCCGGCTACTTTTACCGCCACAACGCCGACGGCTCCTATTCCGACGCCTCCGGCTGCGGCAACGAAACGGCTTCGGAGCGCGCGATGGTGCGGCACTACATCGTCGAGTCCGTCAAATTCTGGGCGAAGGAGTACCATATCGACGGCTTCCGGTTCGACCTGATGGGCATACACGACATCGAGACGATGAACCGCATCCGGGAGGAGCTGTCGAAAATCGACCCGACCATCTTCATCTACGGCGAGGGGTGGCTTGCGGCCGACTCTCCCCTGCCGCCGGAAAAACGGGCCGTGCGGGACCACGTCGGACAGATGGAGGGCATCGCCGTTTTCTGCGACGACTTCCGCGACGCCGTGCGGGGCAGCACGTTCGACGAACACGCCTGCGGATACGCTTCCGGAAATATCGGCGGACACTACGAACCCGTGAAATTCGGGATCGTCGGCGCCACGCAGCATCCTCAGGTGGATTACAACGGACTGCTATACAGCTCCGTGCCCTACGCAGCCGCCCCGTCCCAAGCGGTCAACTTCGCCGCCAGCCACGACGGCTACACGGTCATCGACAAACTGCGGCTCTCCGTCACTGGCGACCGTGCCGAAGAGGAGCTGCTCCCGATCGACAAACTGATACACACCATCCTGCTCACGGCGCAGGGCGTTCCCTTCATCCGCGCCGGCGAGGAGATGATGCAGGACAAGCAGGGCGAACCGAACAGCTTCCGCTCGCCCGATGCCGTCAACCAAATCGACTGGGCGCTGAAAGCCGAACACCGCGGGCTGTTCGACTACGTCCGGCAACTGATCGCCCTGCGCAAAGCGCATCCGGCATTCCGCATCCCGACGGCCGAAGGGCTGCGGCAGTGGCTCCGGTTCCTCGACACGGGCGATTCGGGCGTGATCGCCTATACTTTGGGCGAACACGCCAACGGCGATGCGTGGAAAGAGATACTGGTGGCCTACAACGGCAACCGCCATCCGGCCGAATTCCGGATTCCCGAAGCGGAGCGGATCGTGGTCTGCCGCGACGGCCGGATCGATCCCGACAGCCGCGAGCGTCTCTCCGGAGAGGTCGTCCGCATGGCCCCCTCCTCGGCTCTCATCGCATACTGCGAATAATTTCCCGGAAGTTCATCCTCCGGGGTACAAATTTTGTATTATCCTGATTGTCAACCAAAATTATAAAAATTATGTATTTCTTATGGTATTTACTCATCGGCTTGGCGGCCGGATGGATCGCCAGCCTGATTTTCAAGGGCAGCGGCTCCGGATTGCTGGTCAATCTGATCGTCGGTCTGATCGGCGGCATTCTGGGCGGCTGGCTCGTTTCTTTGTTCGGATGGGTTCCGACGGGCACATGGGGAACTTTCCTCTCGTCGATCATCGGCGCCATCGTCCTGCTGTGGATCGTATCGCTGTTCACACGGCACAAACCCGCTAAAACGATGTAATTATGGAAAAGTATTCGACTAAAGAGAACGAAACCTACCGGGAGCACGCCGAAAAAGCGGTTCACAAGGTAGAAGAACACGGCCAGCAGGCCAGACACAACCTGCAGGAAAACATGCAGAAGCTGAAAGATGACGCCGAAGAGGCGGCCATCGAAGCGAAGAACGAAGCCCGAACGGGCGTTCACAAGATGGCCGGCAAAATCGAAGAGGCCGGCACGAAAGTCAAGAACGCGACCAAAGAGGGCATGACCAAAGCCGCGCACAAGGTAAAAGAGACTGCGACGCAGGCGGCGAACCGGATCAAGGAGAAAGTATGACCCGGCAGCCGCGGCAAAAGAAAAGGGAAGTCTTCGGACTTCCCTTTTTTGCTGCGCCCGTCTAAGCGGGTACGAGTATGCCCGGATCGGCAGCGACTTCGTGCATGAAGTCGCACCGCACGAATTCGCTGTGCAGCTCCTGCTCCGGATAAGGCTTGAGCAGTGCGGCGATCTGCGCATCGGACAGCGCGGGACTGAGCCAGCGGCTCTCATCGTCGGAACGAAGGATGACGGGCATCCGGCCGTTGGCGTTGTTGACGTAGCGCATCAACGGATTGGCTTCGGTAGTAATTATCGAGAATGTCGTCGTCCACGCAGCGGTCGCGCGGCAGTACCAGCGATCGAAAATCCCGGCCAACGAGAAGAGAGGACGCTCCTTCAGGGTCACGTACAAGGGGATCTTACGATGCTGTTCATGGCGCCACCCGTAGAATCCGCTCACGGGAACCAGACACCGTCTCTGGCGGATCGGAACCCGGAACGAGGCGTTTTCGAAAATGGTTTCCGCACGGGCGTTGACCGTCTGGTTGCGGACCGTCACGACATCCTCCGGTCTGCGCAGCCAATAGGGAATCAGCCCCCAGCGGGAATACCGGATCTGCTCGTCCCCGGTCAGGACCGGATAGGGGAGGTGCGAAAACGCGCAGGCACGCAAGGGCGGACGGAGATTACGGATCAGATCGGCCTTCCGGCCGAAATGCCGGGCAAGCTCCTCAGGCCCGGCAGCGAGGAAAATATGATAACACATGGCATGACAGAATTACAATTCGGGCCTGCACGGCCCGTTCGAGACATAAAAACGCAGGGAGCCTGACGACGGTCGCCCCCTGCGCTTTTCATACGGCAAAAACTATTTCGTAGCTTTCGTAAAGTTGCCGTCCTTATCGAAATCGAGTACCGTCTTGTCCGCGAGGGCCACCTTGTAGCCGTCGGCGGTCGTCTCCATCATGACGATCCGCTGCCCCGCATAGTTGTTGCCCGCATAGGTCTTGATCTTGGCGGGAATCACCGACATGGGAACCGAACCGTTCTTCATAATGATCTGCGAGCAATCGCCGCTGCCGCCCTCGAAGGAGACTTGGTTGCCGCTGTTGAAGTAGACGGTGTACTTGTCCCACGACGCCTCGCGGTCCATCTCCACGGCCTTCACCTTTTCGCCGGGGAAGTTCTTCTGAATGAATTCCTGCGAATTCTTCGGCAGTTTACCGAAATCCACCTTCTGGGGAGCAGCGTTCACGGCAAAAGCAAATACCGCAGCTGCGACGAGTAAAAGAATTTTTTTCATAATATAAAGAATTTAAGTGATGAATGATACCGGAATACCTGCAAATGGTATTCCATTGAGGTTGAAATTGTCCGAAAAATATTTTTCATACTGAGAATCAGTTTTTTTCAGGGGACGCCCAAGCCGCCGCATGTCCGGATCCGGCCTGCCGGACAGCACGAACGGACTGCGGGACCGCCTCATACGTCCGCACCCGTAAACAGTTTGAGGATATAACCGATCAGGAAGCTGATTCCAGCGATGCCAAAACTCAGCAGGGCCATTTCGAAAAAACGCCGTCTGAAACTCTCGCACCGGACCACGGCGTAATAGTAATTGAACAGCGCGATCACGGTAAGGGCCGCCAGAAGCATGACTCCCAGCGCGGCAAGCGCACTCGAAAAGAGCAGATAGGGAAGTATCAGTATGGCGACCGTCACCAGATAGGTGACCCCGGTGCAGACCGCAGCCCGCAGCGGATGCTTCTCCCGGCCCTTTTCCGACTTGGTCGCAAGGTACTCGG
>ULKC01000439.1_pt1 | contig 18530 bp, 15 predicted proteins | sample 1951041 | NCBI WGS metagenome assembly ULKC01 (sample SAMEA4835489, study PRJEB28245) | human gut metagenome | biome: gut microbiome; material: fecal sample | place: Denmark | collected 2008
TAATCAATTGTTTTAATTAGGCTTTAGTATGAGATGTCCGCAGGTTCTCTTGAGGGTCTGCCTTCCGTTGGTGAGATGTTTGATCTCACGGGAAAAGTTGCTGTTGTGAGCGGTACAATCGGTCTGGCGCTGAGCGTCATTTACCGGCTGGCGTCCTGCGGCGCGAAGGTCGTATTCGGCGCACGGCGCGAGACCGTCGGCCAGATGGCGGAGGAACGTCTGCGGGAGATGGGCCTTGATGTCCGCTTCCATAAGCTCGATGTCAGCAGCGTGGAGAGCTGCCGGGAGATCGTTGCGTTTGCGGAGCAGACCTATGTCACGGTGGATATTGTAGTCCCGGTCGCAGCGGCATTTTTCGCCCGCGCGTTTGTGGATATCAAGGAGTCAGAATACGACCGCATCGTTGATGTCGACCAGAAGGGTCAGTATTTCCTTGTGCAGGCTGCCGCGCGAAGCATGATCCGCGGCAAAAAGGGCGGAAAGGTCGTGACGGTCGCGTCTGTTGCGTACCGTGGCGAGGATATCGTCCTTGAACGCGGATTCCTTGCGCCAGAAATGACGACGAACGAGGAAAAGACTGCCGCCGAGCTGGATGATCCGCGCATTTTGCTCTGTGACAGCAAGCTCGACAATGTACAGGAGATCTTACCGGCGCTCATTGCCTGCGCGGAGGACGGCTGCGACCTGCTTATCATCTGTGAGGCGCTGAGTGGCGACGCACGCAGCACCATCCTGCGCACAGACATGGACGGCGATATCAAGATCGTCTGCATCGAAGCACCGCTTTACGGCGATGGCCGCCGCTGGCGCATGGAGGATCTGGCGGTGCAGCTTGGCGCGGTGTATTTCCAGAAGGCGCTCAATATGGATCTGCGCAGCGTAAAGCGCAAGGATTTCGGCACGGCGGCACATGTGCGCGTCACGAAGCAGCAGACCGTAATCTCTGGCCCCGGCGGCGACAAGGCTGCCGTGGAAGCGCGTGTGCGTGAACTGCGGTATCTGGCTGCAAATGAGGACTATGAGTTTAACCGCAAACGTCATCAGGAGCGCCTTGCGCAGCTCTCATCCGGCGTTGCGACCATTCACGCGGGCGGACGGACGCAGACGGAGCTTTGGGAGCGAAAGCTGCGACTGGAGGATGCCGTCCATGCCGCGCAGGCGGCACAGCTCGAGGGCGTTGTGCCGGGCGGTGGAACGGCGCTGGTTCGGCTCATCCCTACGATAAAAAGCTGTGCGGATGCGCTGCGCGGAGATGAAAAGACCGGCGCACTGGCGGTCATTCACGCACTGAAAGCACCGGTGTGGCAGATTGCGGAAAATGCCGGTCGGGACGGAAGCACAATCGCGGCAAAGCTGCGCGGTCTGCCGGAGGCCATAGGCTATGATGCGGGCGCAGACCGATTTACAGACATGGTGCAGGCCGGAATCCTCGACCCGGTGCGCGTCACGCGCACGGCGCTGCAAAGCGCTCTGTCCGTGAGCGCGAGCATGCTGACGACAGAAGCCTGCATTACCGGAAACGACCAGAGCACGGAGACATGACGGTAAGCTAAAGAAGATGCTTCTGGATCACGCAAAGAAAAACGGCATCCGTTCTGGAGCGATCTTTATTACCAGGAACGGGAAGCCGTTGGACCGGAGCAATATTTGGGCGCAGATGAAATCCCTCTGCGAGGCAGCCGGAGTAAAAGCCAGCAAGGTGTTTCCCCACAATCTGCGCAAGCTATTTGCACGAACCTTTTATGGTATTGAGAAAGACATCGCAAAGTTGGCCGATATTTTAGGACACAGTAGCATCGACACAACAAGAATCTATATCATGACCGCTGGTACAGAACACCGGCGAAAGATTGAACGATTGGGCCTTGTTGTTTAGCTAAAAAAGACACCACATTATTTCCATTATGTTGTATATCTGCTCCGACTGAGTTCCAGCTGAACTAAAACGGCCCTCTATTTTGGGCGCACAAAAGCACACCCTCATACACGTTTTTCAAAAATGAATTTGAGGGTGGCTTCGTGCTTCCCGCTTTTTGTACTGCCACTTTTATCTTAGATTTTACCATCTTTTTTACATACTTTTCCTGCGCCTCTTGTTGATTTTTTTGTGCTCTTGTGCTAGACTTATTCTGTGTAGATTTTTGGATATGTGTTTATTGCCGGAATCTGCCGGAAACGTTTCACTACATTATGGAAATAATGTTGGTTTTGATAGTTGTTTCAGATTACTGATTCGTGGCTAAACATCATGGAGGTATGTGTTTCACAGCACAGAATAAGGATGATTACGACCGCGTTGCGGCGTAAGGATCTTCTGGGGCAGGCGGAAATGACCGATGCCCATTTTTGCATTTGTGCCCTGTGACACAGATTTGGAGGTGCTCTATGACGGATAAAGAATTGCGGCGTTTGAGCCGGAGTGAGCTGCTGGAAATGCTGATTGCCCAGACAGAAGAAAACAGCCAGCTGAAGATCAGGCTGGAGCAGGCGGAAGCACAGCTTCGGGACCGCAGGATCGAGATCGACAAAGCCGGTTCCCTGGCGGAGGCTGCCCTGTCCCTCAACGGTGTCTTTCAGGCGGCGGAGGCCGCAGCGCAGCAGTATCTTGAGAACATCGAACGGATAAGCGGCCAACAGGATGCAATCTGTCGTGATATGAAGGAACAGGCAAAACAGGAAGCTGCGGAGATCCGGCAGGAGGCGCAGGCATACAGCGAAAAAGCACACGCGGAAGCGGATGCCTATTGGAAACAGATTGTTGCCAAAGCAGCCAAACTGCTGGCAGATCAGGAAGCCCTCCGAAAAATGATCCAGGCAGCCGGAGAGGTTTGGACAGATGAAAAGTAAAACAATGCAGCCACGCGAGCTTCCAACCGTGGAGCAGCTCACGGCAGAGCTTGGCAGAGAAAAATATAAGAGACGATATAAACGGGTCCTGAGAAGCACCATCTACACCCTGATTGTCGTGGCTGCGGTGGCTGTATTGGTGGCCACGATTTGGATGCCTGTGCTGCAAATTTACGGAGCCTCCATGGCCCCGACGCTGGACGAGGGAGATATTGTGATCTCCGTCAAAGGATCGGATTTTGCGCCTGGCGACATGGTGGCGTTTTACATGGGCAACAAGATTTTGGTCAAACGCTGTATCGCCGGTCCTGGTCAGTGGGTGGATATTGACGCTGACGGAAATGTGTATGTGGACGGTGAGTTGCTGGACGAACCATACCTGACAGAAAAAGCCCTTGGAGACTGTGACATTGCATTACCCTACCAGGTGCCGGATAACCGGTACTTTTGCATGGGCGACCACCGCTCTACTTCTGTGGATTCCCGCAGTACAACGGTTGGCTGTGTCTCCGATGAACAGATTGTTGGAAAAATTGTCTTCCGGGTTTGGCCCCTGCCTGACTTCGGAACATTGAGATAGGTAAGCTGGTGATTGGTATATGAAGAAGGATGCTCTTCAGGGCGCAGAAAAATATACGAAGGCACATCAAAGGAAGAAACACTGGTACCGGGTTGTAACCGTTCTTGCCTGCGTTGTGGTGTTCTGCACGGTCTACGCATTGATTCTTCCTGCCATTACCATGGAAAAGGGAGTGTGTGAGATTCCTGAACACACCCATTCGGAGGCTTGCTACACGCAAGTAACCTCTGCCACCCGGACCGAGCCGGTGTGTACCATCGAAAGCCTGAATCTCCATCAGCATGACGATACCTGCTATGACAGCGAAGGAAACCTGACGTGCGGGTATGCAGACTTTGTCGTTCACCAGCATGATTCGGCATGCTATGACGAAAATGGGAACCTTTGGTGCCCGCTGCCGGAGATCGAGACCCATGAGCACACCGGAAGCTGCTATGCCGTGCCGGAAACAGACGCACCCGAAGTACATACCCATACGGATGATTGCTACACCGTGGAGCGCGGCGAATTGATCTGTACGGAATCTACGGAACCGGCCCATGTGCATACGGATGACTGCTACACAGAAACGTCTGCTTTGGTCTGTGAAGAAGATCATGAGCATACCGGAAGCTGCTATGAGACAACGCGGGAACTGACGTGCGGCGACACAGAGGAGCCTGTACACCAGCACACCGACCAGTGCTACGAGCAGATAAAGACGTTGATCTGCGAGCTGCCCACCGAACCGGCGGAAGAAGCAGAACCTGCCGAACCGGAGTTGATCTGTGAGGAGAAAGAAATCATTCTCCACACCCACGAGCCCTATGAATCCCCGGAGGACCCGGGCTGCTATGATGATGACGGCAATCTGATCTGCGGCAAAATCCAGGTTTTGGAGCATCAGCACACGGATGCGTGCTTTGAGACGGTGGAGGAACCGGCGGATACCGAGGCTCTGACCTGTACGCTTCCCGAGGATGAAAAACACACCCATACCGCCCTGTGCTATGGCACCTGGGAATTGACCTGCGATATGGAGGAACATACCCACACGGAGGAATGCAGCACTGCGGAAGAAACAGAAGCGACAGAAGAAACGGAAGAAACGACCGAACCGGAGGAAGAGATGTCCGGCATGGAGATCGATCCCAGCCTGCCGGTTATGGGCACTGCCTACGCTTCTGGCGCCAAAACACGCGCTTATTCGGTGATGACTCTGGATGCGGATACAACAGGGGCAACCAATCCCGTATCCGTAGAAAACTATATCACAGGCGCAACGCTCTACTACCGTACCAATGAAAACGGAGAGTGGACCGATGTATCAGGCGCGACGGATATTCCGGGCAATGCGGATTTCAAGCTGGTGATCAGCTACGGCAACGTCCCTATTGATGATCTCCTGGCTGCGGGCGGGAAAATGACCTATACCCTGCCGGACCTGCTGCGCAACGCCACGGCCAACGGCAGCATCACCAGCGGCAGCACGACCGTGGGCACCATCACGGTGGCAAACAATACGGTCACCCTTGCCTTTGACACCACTTGGCTGGCAAAGCAAAAGACAGAGACAAATACCGTCATCAGCGGCGACTTTTTTGTGGAAGCAGAAGTTAACCTGTCGCAGGTCGGCGAAGATGGAACCGGTCAAATTGTCATTGGCAATACAACGATCAACATCAATTTTGCTGGTGACATTGTCGCCAAGTACGGAAATGTGGATCTGAGCAAAACCGTCTCGGCCATCTCGGAGGAGACAGACGGCGATTATCTGACTTACACCCTGACCGTGACGGCCGGCGCAGATGGCTGCCCGGATGTCAAGGTGGTGGATTGCTTTGCGGAAACCCAGTACATCGAGGAATATGTGGGCGTGACGGGAGTGTCTACCGCAACCAATGATACGGATGGCCCCACGGAAACCGGAGGCACCGGAAGCGTCTACATCGGTGCGGCACCCGCGGAGGATAAACCCATCCCGGATCCCGCAGGTGAAAACCCGACGAAACCCGGCACGCTGGTCTGGGACATCGGCAATATGGCAGCCAACGAAACCAGGACTCTGACATACCGGGTCAAGCTGAAGGATGCATACACCGGCGTCACGGCAAAGGGAAATCTTCAGAACACGGCGAATGTTTACTCCAAGACCTACCAGCGGGACAGCGACAACGTCACCTTTACGCCCCGTGCTGGTGCAACCATGTCCAAAGTGGCCTCGACGTTTACCCCCGGCGAAAACGGCGGAGGCACCATCACATACACCATTTGGGTGAAGGCCAATGCGGACAACAGCTATGTCCTGGACAATGTGAAAATCATGGACGCGCTGGACGGTTCTGTCCAAAATATGAATGGGACCTTAGCTGCCATCCGCAAAAATCTGTCCTACGATGAAACCTCTTTCCACCTCTATCAGGGCGGTTCCAACGGCCAGAACGGAAGCAGCGGCTTAACGGAGATTACGGCAGGAACTACACTGAACATCACGGATACGGACAATGACGGCAAGAAGAACGATAGCTTCACCTATTATGTGGGTTCCCTGGCTCCCGGTGAGAGCAAGACTCTGACCTACACGGTGAATGTGGAGCCCGGTGTGTTCGTGGCGGCGGGAAACAAAGACTTCAAGATCAACAATCGCGCCTGCATTTATACCGATGACAGCAGAACAGATGGCGGCGTATGGCTGAAAGGCTATAACACCAGTAAGAGCATTAACCGCAAGGTCTGGAGCCGAAAGCTGCCGGGCGGGAAGCAGGAGACGGAAAGCACTGTGTCCATGAGCGGCAGCGTGTATGACGCCACCGGCAGTTCCGTTACCCAAATCACCTCCCCTGACAGCGGCTTCACTGTGCCTGCCGGCAGCTACAAGTATCAGGTGGCAGCCAATGAGGCGGGAGACTGGGATATGTCCTCTGCGTCCATGGCTGACAGCCTGGACAGCCAGTACATGGAGTTTGTGGGCTATGTCCGGGTGGAGGCCTATACCATCAGCAGCAATGCACCCGGTTCCGGCCTGGACGATGCAGCAGCCATTGCCAATTTGAGCAGCCGCACGCCCGATCAAACCGTCTGGGTAAAAGTTGACGGGCAAACCTCCTTCAGCTTCACACCTGAGCAGATTGGATTGGATGGAACGCAAGCCTACCTTCTGACCTACTACGCGCAGCCCACGAATATCGACGGCATTACGCAGGTGGTGGTAAGCAACAGATTTAACCTGTCCGGCACGGTGGGTATCGGCAATATTAAATACGCGCTTGCCGGAATTGGCGTGGAGGCCTCTGTCATCGTGGAAGGCGGCAACAGCTTTGCTGCGGAAAAGCAGAGCTGGTACTATGAAGAACCCCAGGTGACCACCGGAGACTTTGCCAAGGGCGCACTGTACTGGGTCATCAAGGTGGATGGAACTGTTCTGCCCAGTGGCACTGCCATCAAGGACGTCACGAATGCGGTCGGCGGGTCGGCTCACTATATTCGGGACACCTCCTTTGTGGGCGTATATACGGGCAATTTGGGAACGAACTCTCTCGCGGATTATGCGGATTTGGATTCGCTAATCGCCAGCAACCTGCTGACGGCCTTAGAAAGCAGTAACTATACCGTTGCGAAAAACAGCTTTTCTCTGACGCTGACCCTGAATACAAAGATTTCCTTGGCGCAGGGTGATTCCCTTTATCTGATTGTCAAGACCGAGCCGAGTCAACTGCCCGCCAAGAAACGAGACGCCTTTACCTATAACAATAAGCTGCAAAGCTCCTCCGACGGCACCAACTGGCTGGACCACAACACGGCCAGCAAGACCCTGTACGGCAGCGAAAATATCTTTAAGGAACTGGGCCGTGTCTTTACCTATCCCGGTTCCGGCAACTCCATCACGGACATCCAGCACGGCACAAATCAGGCCATCAGCATAGGCGCGCTGAACGGAGCGGGTACCTATGTGGCCTGGCAGATTCATGTGAACTATGAGGGCAGCCTGTCCGGGCGGTACCGTGTGGTCGAGCAGATCCCGGATGGGATGGAGGTAACCTATGTCTGTATATGGTGGCTGGGATCTAAAGCAGTTCGGCAGGATCCCAACCCCACCTTTGCGCGGCTCACAGCTGAGGAAATCGCCGCCCTAGGCGGCAGCTGGACGGAATACGCGAAGACCCTGCCCAGCAACAACGCGGGAAGCCAGACGAACTACTATTACACCAACGGTCAGCAGGTGATCTGGGATATTGACAATCTGGTAGCCGGAGGCGGATACCGGGACGATTATGCCGTGGAGATACAGATCGTCTGTAAGGTAACGGATCCTGACGTTCTTCTGGGCGGCGTGAGCAAGGAGTTCAACAATGTGGTCAGCCTGCAAAATCCCGAGGGAACGACCATCGGCAACGACAGCAATGGTGTGACAATCGGAAAACAGACGCTGTCCAAGCAAGGCACATATAACCCCGAAACCAATGGCGGCCGTTATCCGTTCAAAATCACGCTGAACGGGCTTGGTGAAGATCTGGTCAGCGGCGCGGATACCATCACCCTGGTGGACGAGCTGAGCGATACCCTGATTATGGACACCACTTCCATTCAGGTGGTGAACACCAAGACAGGCGAGGTGGTATCGAACTGGACCGCCTCCGTGGAAGGACAGACGCTGAAAATTGTCCTGCCGGACAACCTGCCTCTGACCGTTACCTATGAAACCACAGTCAACGCCGCGCCGGGTCAGACCATCTCCATCTCCAACAACGCCCATTGGGAAGGCTATACCACCCCCAGCGGCGGCAGCGTTGAGGTCAAAGAATTCCATTATTCTACTGGCGGCACCGCTGGTGCGGACACTTCTCCCAGTGTAACAGTCAAAAAACTGGATCAATACAATACCAGCCAGACTCTTTCCGGCGCGACGTTCACATTGGTGGAGGGAACCTATGCTGACGGTACGTTTACCGCAACAGAAAATGGCCTGTCCCTCACCGGCACCACCGGCAAGGACGGCACCCTGACCTTCGGGAAAGAAAGTGGTCAGACCATGAAATATAACACGGTCTACTGCCTGACCGAGACAGTGGCCCCGGAAGGATATGTGCTGGATGCCGTGCCCCACTACTTCGCTGTGGCAAAGCAGCAGGAGGACGGGAAATGTCCCACCTTCCCCAATGGTGTGACCGTCTGGTATCAAAGCGCGGACTACACCTATCAGGCCTACAACCACAAGGGCGAAGCCGCGGTGGCTAAGGCATTTTTGGATGCGGGCGGCAATCATCTGGCAAAAATCGACGGAGCCTACCGTTTCGGAATCTATGCCGAAGCAAATCCCACCGGCAAACCGCTGCAAACGGTGACCATCACATACGCGAACAGCACGGTCACGCCGGAGAGCGGGACAGCGAAGTTTACAAACCTGACCCTTGGGAAAATGTATTACATCTACGAGTTGGATGATAACGGCGTGCCGATCCGTGGAGACAATACGCTGGCCACGGTGAACGGCGCAAACTTCCTTGTCACCTATTCCAATGGCCCCGCGGTAACCATTCCCGAGAGCGGAACCGCCGCAGCCACCGTGACCGTAACCAACCAAGTCTGCTACCCCGAGCTGCCCAACACCGGCGGGGCCGGTACGATACCGTATACCATAGGAGGCTTCTTGCTGCTCACGGGCGCGGCGTTCCTCCTGTTGTATCACCATACCAAGCGCAGAAAGGAGGATTCAGTATCTTCCTGATGCGCGGCAGGATCCCATTACTACGCAGAAACCTAAAAAGAAGAGGGGAAGTCAAACAATGAAACACGCAAGAAAACTCGCCAGTCTCCTGCTGGCTCTAATTATGGTTTTCGCCCTGGCCACCACTGCGTTTGCGGCAGAAAACACTACAATTTCGGCTCCCGAGGGAAGCACCCGCACCTATGATGTATACCAGATCTTCACTGGTGACCTCCATGAGGGTGTTCTGTCCAACATCAAGTGGGGCAAGAACGGCACCGGCACCGAAGAAACTGCTGTCGATCAGACCACTCTGGCCGCTCTGGCCGCTGTGAATGGTAAGAGCGACACCGAAAAGTTAACGGAGATTCAGAAATATGTGAAACTGGATTCTGAAAAATTCGGTACGGTTTCCAATGGTAATTCGCTGACCGTACCCACCGGCTACTATCTGATCAAGGACAACGGCCCTGTCAATGACGGTGAAGCCTACTCCCTGTATGTAGTCCAGGTTGTCGGCCCCACGACTATCTCTCCCAAGGTTGGAACCACAACCTCCGATAAGAAGGTTAAGGACACCAATGACAGCGCGGCGAACTCCACCACTAATTGGCAGGATTCCGCTGACTACGATATCGGCGATGCCGTACCCTTCAAGCTGAGCGCCACCATCGCTCAGGACTACGCCAACTACACCCACGGCTACAAGCTGACCTTCCACGATAAGGAAGATACTGGCCTGACCTTCAATGCCAGTTCCGTCAAGGTCTATGTAGATGGTGCGGAAATTACTTCCGGCTTTACCGTTGTGACCGAAAACTTGGGTGATGACTGCACCTTTGAGGTTCGCTTTGCCAACCTGAAGGACATTGCCTCTGTCAAGGCCGGAAGCGTCATTTCTGTTGAGTATACTTCCACGCTGAACAATCAGGCCGTTATTGGCTCCGCTGGCAACAAGAACACCTCCCATGTGACCTATACCAACAACCCCAATGACGAACAGGCCGGCGAAAACGGCGAAACCCCGAAGGATGTCGTCATCGTATTCACCTACCAGACCATCGTCAACAAGGTTGCCAAGAACCCCGCCTATGATGCGTCCAAGGATACTGGAAAAACTGGCACCGACAGCGACGGCAACACGGAATTCATCCCTCTGAAGGGCGCAGGCTTCACCCTGTATAAGAAGAACGCTTCTGGTGCATATGAAGCTGTAGGGTCCGAGCTTAAGGGTGAGGACATGACCACTTTTACCTGGAGTGGCCTGGATGATGGCGACTACAAGCTGGTCGAGACCACCACGCCCTCTGGCTACAATACAATTCCCGATATCGAGTTCACCATTACGGCTACTCACGATGTGACTTCCGATAACCCCACGCTGATATCCCTCAGTGGCGGTGATAAGTTCACCGGAGTGATTTCCACCGGTGTTGTTTCTGCCAACATTGAGAACCAATCTGGTGCACAGCTTCCCTCCACCGGCGGCATCGGCACCACCATCTTCTATGTCCTCGGCTCTGTTCTGGTCATCGGCGCGGCTGTGCTGCTGGTCACCAAGAAGCGCATGAGCACCAAGGGCTAATTCCCTGATACATATCTGAAACGCACTGACATCCCGCTGTGAACGCCGGGGAGGGACTCCCTCCCCGGCCCACAGCGGCAAGGAGAACCCCGCATGAAGAAGAAAAAAGGAAATTTCACAACGCTGCTGCTGATCCTGGTGCTTCTCGCGGGACTGTCCTTGCTGCTGTATCCTTCCGTCAGCGATTACTGGAACTCCTTCCACCAAACCCGCGCCATTGCCACGTATGCCGAAAAAGTCGCAAATTTGAACCAGGATCAATATGACGAAATCTGGGCCGCGGCCGAAAGCTACAACGCATCTCTGACCGATCGGGTCAATGCGTACCTGCTCAGCGACGCCCAGAAGGAAGAATACCAGCAGCTTTTGAATGTGTCCGGTCTTGGCGTCATGGGCTATATTGAAATCCCCAGCATTGATTGCTCTCTGCCCATCTATCATGGTACGGAGGAATCGGTCCTGCAGATCGCCGTGGGGCATCTGGAATGGTCCAGCCTGCCCGTGGGCGGCGAAAGCACCCATTGCGTTCTCTCCGGCCACCGGGGACTGCCCAGCGCCAAGCTATTCACCAACCTGGACAAGCTGCAAACGGGAGACATCTTTATGCTCCGGGTCCTGGACAACGTGCTGACCTATGAGGTCGATCAAATCCTGATTGTGGAACCCCAAGAGACGGGTGCCCTTCGGATTGAAGAAGGGAAAGATTACTGTACGCTCGTTACCTGCACCCCTTACGGTATCAATACCCACCGGCTGCTGGTACGGGGACACCGGATTGACAATATTGAGGAAGCAAAGACCGTCCGTGTGACGGCGGACGCCATTCAGATTGAACCGCTGCTTGTGGCTCCTGTTGTGGCGATCCCGATCTTGCTATTGCTTTTGATTTTACTGCTGCTGCCCAAGCAGCCAAGAAAGAAACACGGGGGTGAAGCCGATGAAGATCTATAAACGGTTCTGCGCACTGCTGCTTGCGCTGCTGGCGGCGGCCCTTCTGTTGCCGGTCGGCGCTTCCGCGGCGGGAAGCATTGACTTGAACCAGGATGTAAGTTTGACCATTTCCTATCAAGATGGAAACACGCCCCTGGTTGGTGCAGAGTTTGACATTTTCCTGGTTGCCACAGTAGACGAATACGGCGAGCTGACCACCACAAAAGATTTCGCCCAGTTCCATGTCAATATCCGGGGCAAGGATGACGAGGCCTGGCGGACACTGGCATCCACCCTGGAGGGCTATGTATTGCGGGATGATATTTCCCCCACAGACAGTGGAAAGACCAATGATAAGGGATTGGTTTCCTTTCCCACCACCGGAAAGAGCCTGAAAGCGGGTTTGTACTTTGTACTGGGGTATCGACACACGCAAAATGGCTTCCGCTATGATCCCACGCCATTCATGGTAATGCTGCCTGGATTGGACAAAGAGAATAACATTTGGGTTTATGATGTAGCCGTCAATGCAAAGTTCGATTCATCCCAAATCCCTGATAACCCAGATGACCATACCATCGACCGAAAGGTTCTGAAGGTCTGGGCCGATGATGGACATGAAAAAGATCGTCCCAAAGAGGTAATTGTTCAGCTTCTTCGTGACGGCAAGGTATATGATACCGTAACCCTGAACGCGGCAAACAACTGGCGGTGCACCTGGATGGGATTGAATGATCGCTATACGTGGACCATTGTGGAGAAAGAGTTGGAGGGCTATACCGTGGAGGTCACACGGGAGGGTATCACTTTTGTGGTGACAAATAGCTACAATGAGGAAATTCCTGACGAACCTACTCCCACAACACCTACCACGCCGGACAAACCTACTACACCTACAAAGCCGACGCTGCCTCAGACTGGCCAGCTCTGGTGGCCGGTTCCAGTGTTGATTGCCGCCGGACTGCTCTTTGTCGTGATCGGCCTGGTGCGCCGCAGAGGTGCTGTTGATGAGGAATGAAGAAAAAAATAGCAGAAAGCAAGAGGGCTTGCTGTTGATTACGATTGGGCTGCTGCTGATTGCAGCAGCCCTTTTCCTTGTATCTTACAACTTGTACGACGAGCTGCGGGCAGAGCAATCGGCCAGGCAAGCGGTAACCCAGCTGGATGCGTATTTGCCCGCAGAGGCCGCTCCAGAGGCTCCCTCGGACTCCGCCGGGGATCAGGAGCCGTTGGTGAGCGATGAGCGGACTGTTATTCCGGACTATGTTCTATCCCCTAATATGGAAATGCCAGTGGAAACCATCAACGGAATAGACTTTATCGGTGTTTTAAGAATCCCAGCCTTGGAGCTGGAGCTGCCGATTATCAGTGAGTGGAATTATCCCAATCTGAAAACTGCTCCCTGCCGGTACAGTGGGTCTGCCTATTTGAATAACCTGATTATTTGCGGCCACAACTACACTTCCCATTTCGGAACCTTAAAGAATCTCTGGGAGGGCGATATTGCCACCTTCACGGATATGGACGGAAATGTATTCACCTACAAAATGGTGGAGCGGGAGACACTGAACCCCACAGATATAGAGGAAATGGAAAGTGGAAATTGGGATTTGACTCTGTTCACCTGTACCGTGGGAGGTCAAAGCCGTGTGACAATTCGTTTTGAGCTGGAGGAAGACTGATTCCTCCAAAAATAGAAACAGGCTTTCGCATCGGGAAATTGACGGTAGCTATGCCGACTGGGCACGAAAAAACGGCTATACCATCCGGAACTGTGTCTGTGACTGCGATGGTTCCATTGAACTGGATACCCGCACCCTCCAGCGGGCCATATCGAGATAAGCTTCAAACTGCGTGTCGGCTTCCTTGGTTTCCACCCACGCCCCGCTTTGGTAGGCGTAGTGTTTACACCTTAACCCAGTCCATCGTCACCACAGACTCGCAGACTATCGCTGCAAAGCACAACGGCGAATACATCCGTGCTAAAAATAACAACCAGCGGCTCTCTATCCTAGGGAGCCGCTCAGCTTACCATGGTACAAAACTCCATTATCATATTTGAAACCAGAAAAATACCGGGACAGCGCATTTTTTGCTGCCCCGGTATTCGTTTACGCATTGTCATCATCGCATAGCTCTTCACCAAACAGGCTGGGCAGGTAATCTCTCCTGCCATTGGCATCTTTACTTTAGTCATGGATTCCCAGTTCCTTTTCCACATCCTCCGCAGAGAAGTACCCCTGCTCCCCCCCGGAGCGGCGACCCTTTTCCAGCTCTGTCATCAGCTTCTGCATCGCCATCAGCTTTTCATACTGGCGGTATTCCTCCATATCCAGAACCGCATAGCGGTCGTGACCATTTTCGAGTGAACATTTTGTGAACTTTTGCGAAAAGGGTTCTAAAAAGTGCGTTCTCGCTGCCTACCACATGAGAGACTTTTTCGGAGGGGTTCGAACAGGCAACGCAGGCGCGGAAATGTAAATGATCTGTGAATTTTCTCGAAAAGGCTTCTAAAAATCGCGTTCCCGTGGCCTATGCAGTGAGGGGATTTTTTTCGGTGAGACACCGCTCAAAACGCAAAAATCTGTCGGATCAAATAGAGAGCGTTATTGCTGGACGTAAAATATCTTCCCCTCTGAATAAAAAAATTTGCGAAGGAGGGTAACAAAAACGGCTTTTAGTGTCGGATTAAATAGGGAGATGTTTTGACCAGCGAAAAAATTTCCGAATTTTTTGAAAACAGGCTGTCAAAACTGCGATTTTTATCCCTACTAGTAATGAGAGGATTTTTTGCGACAACCAAAATTTTCTCGTACAAACGTCGCAAAAGTTGTGCAACTAAAAGTGAGGGCAAATTTTTTGAAAAAAGTTTGGTACAAAAGCCCTCTGAATACGGATAAAGGGTAGGAGGTGTTTTTTCGGACAGACAAGATACAGACAGGAAGAATGAACACGAACAAAGGAGGACAATTATGAAAGAATCAACCTACAAGAACTATGACAAACTGCCGCTATTTCTGAATGCGGCAACAGTGACAAAGGTGTTGGGTATTGCGCCATCAAGCAGCTACGAGCTGATGCACGAAAAAGATTTTCCCGCGCTGCGGATCGGGAATCGGATCGTCGTTCTGAAAGAAGCGTTCATCCGCTGGGTAGAGCAGCACACGGGAGGAACTGAGTGAAGCGCAGTCTCTGGCCGACACGCGATTCTGTCCGCGACTACTTCCCGCTGCCAAAGGAAATCTTCTCGCTGGGTCTGAGCGCAGCGGAAATCGCGATCTACGCCTACCTGCTGTTCTGCGAGGATCGCCAGACGTTCAAGTGCTGGCCGAGCTATCGAAAAATCAGTGAAGCGGTTGGGTTGAGTCCGAACACGATTCGTAAACACATTCGGTCACTCGAAGAACGTGGGCTGCGCGGGACAGAGCCGACGATGGTGACGACGAAAGATGGATGCAAGCGCAACGGAAATCTGCTATTCACCATCCGACCGATTCAGGCGGCACTCCTGCAGGACTATGACCGGCAGATGCAGAAGCTTACCGAGGACGCAGCAAGGAGGAAATATGCCGATTTTATTGAAAACACAGGTTGATCGCACAGCCAAAACGCCAGTCACAGCCCGTCGCGCCCGTGTCGGCGGTTTGTGCGGCTTTCAGGACACAGTCGAGCGTGTCCCCACCGGAAGCCTGAAAACCGGACGTTGCGCCGACGTGCGGGAGCGTTGGCGAAAAATGCTCGTATTGGCAAGAACGGCAGTGGGAAAAGCCGCTTGCGGAAAATGCAGGAAAACGCTGAAAACGGTCAAAATCGAGGGATTTTGGACGCTGCGGCGAGAAAGCGGCGAGAAAGCGGCGAGAAAGCAGGACAAAACCGCGGGGTCGTGCGCGCCCCGCGGCGGTCACATCTGCCCGCCGTGCGGGCAGTTTCGGAGCTTTGCGAGGGCGTTCCAAAAGTAGCGAAAAACAGCCGGAGGGCGTTGCGGAATGAAAAAAGCCCGCCGTTTCAAGGGAAACAGAGGGGTTCCGACGAAAAACACGAGGTGAATACAGAAAAATGGTAAAAGGAAAAGAAAAATTTGCACTCTGGATCACGCCGGAGTGTAAGCAGCTCGTCGATGACTGTTATGCGGACGATCAATGCCAGAGCCGCAGCGAGTACATTGAAAAGGCAATCTTATTTTATACCGGCTTCTTATACGCCGAAAAAGCAGATCGTTACCTTCCAAAAGTCTTGCAGCAAATCTTATCTGGAACGCTGGATCGATTTGCAGAGCGCATTGGACGGCAGCTTTTCAAGCTGGCAGTTGAGCAGAATGTCAGTAATCATATCCTTGCTTCGGACACGGACATTGACGCCCGGAGCTATCAGAAAATGCGCGGACTCAGTATGGATGAAGTCAAAAGAACGAACGGGAGAATTGATTTTGAAGATGCGCTGTTGAGTGAAAGGGGCGTGTGAAAATGTCAAAGCTGATTCAGAAAGCAGGTTTCCTGAATCCAAAACGTGCCGGTCGTTATATGAATTATATCGCCACCCGCGACGGCGTGGAGCTTTTGGATGAAAACGCAGACAGCATTTATATGCGCTATATTGCCACACGGCCTCGCGCGGAAAAGCACGGCGAACACGGCTTGTTTGGAGCCGAAGATGCTGTTGATCTGGAAAAGACGTTGGGCGAGTTGAAAGCGCATGAGGGCAACGTCTGGACGATTATTTACTCGCTGCGTCGCGAGGATGCTGCGCGTCTCGGCTACGATAACGCCGCAAGCTGGCGGGCGTTACTGCGCTCCAAGCAGGCGGATTTCGCGGAGGCTATGCAGATCCCGCCGTCTCAGCTTCGCTGGTATGCGGCGTTTCATGACGAGGGAGATCATCCACACATTCACATGATGCTCTGGTCAGATGACCCGAAATACGGCTTTCTGCGGAAAGATAAGCTGTTGCATTTGCAGTCCATTCTGATGAATATGATCTATGTGGACGAGCTGAAAGAGGTTTACATCAAGAAAGATATCGCCTATAAAGATGTGACCGAAGCGGCGCGGGAAACCATGCGCAGAATTGTTGATCGGCTAGAGTCTGTTGAAAATCCGCCGGAAGCGATTCAACAAAAGCTGCTGGAGCTTGCGCTGGAAATGCGCACAGTCACTGGAAAAAAGCAGTATGGCTATCTCAAAAAGCCGCTGAAAGACAAAGTGGATTCTATCGTGGACGAACTCGAAAAGTTGCCTGAGGTTGCTGCGTATTATGCCGTCTGGAACGACCTGCGCGATACGCTGGAAGGCTACTACAAAAGCAAACCGAGACAACACAATCCACTCTCGCAGCAGAAAGAATTCCGTGCCATCAAGAACGCCATCATTCAGGAAGCGGAGCGTCTGCGGCAGCAGATGGAGCAGGAATCTTCACAGGGTGAAGAACCGTCTGCGGAAGAAACTTCTAGAGACGCTTCTACAAATCCGACGCTTGCAGATGAAAATACTTCGTCCCCAACCTCTCATTCTGTGCGGCTTCCATCCGAGTATCTGCTGAATTCAACTATCAGATTGTTCCATCAGATGGTGCAAATCTTCCGCGACAATGCCATGCCGCCCTGCAATCCAATGGGCATCCGCATCGACTCCAAGCGCCGCAAAAAGCTGATGCAAAAGCGGCTGGCAATGGGACATATCATACACATCTGTATGCTGCGTTTGAAAATGCCAAGGAATTTTCAATGATACAGCGCCGGTTTTACGGTGCGCACATTGAAGCGGTCAGAGGTACGCACAGGGAAAACCGGGATTATATCCGCAAGGAAGGTAAATGGCGTGACAGCGAAAAATCCGAGACGAATAAGCCAGAAACGTTTGAAGAATCCGGCGAACTGCCAGTGGAATCCGAACGCCGCGTGAAGCAAACAGAGGCCATTTTTGCAATGGTCGAAGATGGCGCATCAAACGCTGAAATTCTGCGGGTGTGTCCGAGCGCCATGCTGCATTTAACGCGTATTGAGCAGGCCCGTCAGACGCTGCTGGAAGAGAAGTACCGCAAAGAATTCCGAAAGCTGGAGGTTGCGTATATCTGGGGTGAAACGGGCGTCGGAAAGACGCGCGGCGTCATGGAAAAGCACGGCTATGAAAACGTCTGCCGTGTGACGAATTATGCGCATCCGTTTGACAGCTATAGCGGACAAGACGTGATTGTCTTTGAGGAATTTCGTTCCAGTCTACCGCTGTCCGACATGCTCTGCTATCTGGACGGGTATCCGCTCATGCTGCCGTGCCGGTATGCAGACCGTGCTGCGTGCTATACGAAGGTCTATATCCTCAGTAATATCCCTCTGGAAAAGCAGTACCCGAATGTCCAGCTTGAAGAACCTGCGAGCTTTGATGCTTTCAAACGCCGCCTGACGTCTGTATATCGGATATCGCCCACCTTGCCGAACGGTGAGCCATTTTAAGGAGGTGGGCGGATGCTGAACGAATACCGCGATATTCTCACGCCGGAAGAACTTGCCTGCGCACTTGGAATCAGCCGGAAATCTGCCTATCAGCTTTTGCATAACGGCATAATCGGTTTCAAGCGTATCGGGAAAAAGTATCTTGTTCCGAAAATCTGCGTGCTGGACTATTTGAACTCCGCGCGCTACACTGCAAAACGATAACAGCAGGCTGCATGTCTGAAAGGAGTAGCCAATGACAGGAAGCCTGCAAGTAAAAAATGATAAATTTTATATGGTGCTGAACAGTACCGAAAACGGCAAACGTAAACAGAAATGGATTTCGACCGGCCTGCCGGTCAAGGGCAATAAACGCAAGGCTGAACAGATGCTGCGTGAAACGCTGCGAAAATATGAAACGCAAGCTGGAATCGTTCATGACGATGTACGTTTTTCGGACTATATTCGCCTTTGGCTGGAA
>ULKC01029620.1_pt1 | contig 16924 bp, 27 predicted proteins | sample 1951041 | NCBI WGS metagenome assembly ULKC01 (sample SAMEA4835489, study PRJEB28245) | human gut metagenome | biome: gut microbiome; material: fecal sample | place: Denmark | collected 2008
TTTTGCTTTTCTTCTCTAAAGAAGCCACTGATTTTTTTAAATCAATAGCCTGTATTTTTTCTTTTAATCCATCAAATGTTACTCCACTTTCCATAGGGCAACAATCCCATATCTTTAACGGACAGCCTTTGCAATCACTTAGAAAATATTCATCGCATGAGGTTTGACCAAGAGTTCGTTCATCATCCATTTAACTCTTCCTCACTTTCTTCTAGGTTCTCTAATTCATCATCAAAAATGCTAAGCTGTCTTGGCTCTTTAGGTGTTCGCCTCATGCCTTGAACTTTAACGCAATAAGGACAATAGGCGGTGGTAGTTCCTACTATCCAGCCTACCTCTCTTGCCCTGGATACAAAATCAACTTGCAATCCTTCTGTTGAAATTTCTTTTCTTTTACAAATGTCACATTCTAAAATATGGACAAATTTATACTGCAGCATTCATACCACCTCTTTGCTTTGATTGCATTAATGTTATAAATTGCTTGTTTACCTTTTCCAGATTTGCTTTTTTAGGCTTAAAGGTTTCCAGCCATTTATAGAAAACATCACTAACTTCTTTAGTCGGTGTACAGTTATTGTGATCGTGTTCATCAGCGTAGAACTGACCGACTTTCTTGTTATAATAAACCTCAGCGGTTGCAATTGGCACTCCTTCTTTGCGAATAAAAACTAAGATTATATCTTGCTTTAATACTTTTTTATCATATCCACATCGTAATAAGCATTGGTACAATACGTCACATTGCTTTGAAATCGTGGCATAATCCGTTGGAATAAAAATTTGATAACCATCTATTTCAGTATTGAATTTAAGCATATCACCTAGTAGCATTTCCATTTTAACTTCGTTATCTTTGTTCTTGGCAGCTTTAATAGCTTTATTTTCAGCAAAAACCTTGTCATGGAATTTCTTTAGGTCGTAAGGAATTTTCCAATAAGGATCCTTGATATCATGACCTACCTCTTTTGCCATTCGTAAATAGTCGCTATAATAGCCCCAATCAGCTTTAGATTTAAGAACTATTTTTATAACAGGTTCTACATCTTCAAGCTTAAACACACCTTTTAACTCGTTATAATACTGACAATCTATAGATTCTAGCATTCTTTCTTTTATTTCTTTTCTTGTTAAGTAAGTATCTATAGCAATTGCATCTATTCCATACTTGTTAAAATATGCAATTAAATCCTTAGGTCCAAGCTGCTTATACTCACTCTTATAGTGTTCGGTCTTGCTTAAATTAAACAATAATTTTTTGAAGCGCTTGGAGTCCTTGCTTTGAAGTTTTTTTAAAACCATTGTTGAAGATTCATACTTCTTCATACCTAGCTTTCTTAACATTTCAATCTCGGGATATTTTTGATATTTTGCGGCAAAAGAAATTGGGTGATCCTTTTCTACATCAAATTGGCTATACTTAAGCTCTGGCTTTAGTTCAAATACATCACTGGTTTTATACATTTTGTGGCTAAACTCGTTATAAGCTTCAATTTTAGTTTTTTTCCAAGCGCCATTGTAATAAGTTGCATAATAATTTTGACTAAAAAGCGTATAGTCAGGTACTTCGTAATAATGAAGTGTTTTACCATAACTCCATGTGCTTGTGGTTACATAAATACCTCTTGAAACGGCTGAATCTAGACCTTCATAAGCTCTATAAATTTCTTGAATGTAGGTAGATTTAACAGGATTTTTCTTTCTCCAGTCAAACATAGCAGCAACAAGGAAGCCCCTCACTAGGAGCTTTCCTCGATACTTTTCTAAGAAGTAGTATAACTGGTAATTTTCTCTAAGTTTGATTTCAGTTTTATTAACTTGATAGTCAATAATTTCCTTAAGCTTTTTATCCAGTGTCTTTTTCATCTGAGGCTTAACCGCAATATACTGCTCAGCCAGTTTTCTAAGACTTTCTTCCTCGTTTTTCATCATTTTACCCCCTAAAATTCAAAATCAAATAGTGATGGTTGCTCGGATTGTGCCGGTTTTGCCGCTTTTTCTTTTGTTTTACGAGGTTTTGTCTCTTCTTTGACTTCTTGTTCATAATCAACATTTGAGGCCTCTTCTTGCTTATTTAAATCAATTTCTTTATTTTCAGTTTCCTCAGTATCATCGGATTCATCCTCATTTTCATCAATTTCTTGAGGTGTTGGCTTTGATGTGGTCTTTGGCTGAGAGGCTTTAACCTCATTGTTGATTGAATCCTCCAAGAAATAATGTCTTGCTTGTTGATAAACTACATTGTCTTCAACTACAGCACAACTATTTACTGCCACTTTTTTAGCTTCGGACTCAATGTACCTAATGCATCCATCTAACGTTTTATCAGTTTCAAGTAGTTTTTGTTTAAAATGCTCATCTTCATTTGCAAAATTAAACAAATACCTTGCAATAATTCCTTTGTAGTCAGTAGCTTGTCCAGCCTTTTCTAAATCTTCTAATTTCATTTTTAACCCCTCCTTGTTTACTTAGCTAGTGGTAGCAATAGCAAGTTATCTTCTTCTCTTAAGCACACTAGCGGTCTATTTGGCGCCATATAGCCGAGCTTCCCTGGGAACTTACATAGCTCCTTTGCGGATTCCTTTGAAATTGTAATTGTCATGTCTTCTATTGCGTTTATGCCTTCGACTTGATGCTCAAATTCTTCCGTTTTGACAATTAGGCTTGAATTGCTGCCGTAGCAAATTGTTATTGGCATTTCATTTGAAGTGGATGCTAGCTTTAAAGCCTCGAATAGTTCAATATTAGTTTCAATTGGTGTAACCACATCAAAAATTTTGATTATCTTTTGAACATCGGGATACTGACCTTCTAGAATGTTTGAAATATAAGTCCAACCATCAGGAGTAATCATTTTAACTGAACGTTCACCTTTTGAAATACTTACTGTCTCATAGTTTGAAACTAACTGAGCAAAGGAAGCAATCAAAGTCACATTCCCTTCTTGGCTATAGTTTCCTGCAAGATAAAGCTTGAAGGAATCAGTTGCAAGTACATGGCTAGGCGAAACATTAACTCCTGTAAGAATTGCCTTAAGCTGGTTTTTAGAGACAAAGCCTAAAGCATTCTTCACATATTGGCCTTTAACCTCAAATGGTTCTTGGTATGTATCAGAGTATTGGGCTACGGCTAGGTCAATGTAGTTTTCATAGAATTTTCCTTTAGAGCTTGAGAAGGTCGCTCTCTTTTCTCCAAAGGAAACAGCTACTCCTCCAGTTGTTGACAAGGCTTTAAGCTTAGTGGTTGCTTTACTTGAGAGTAAGTATCTACCTTCCTCTTCACCAATTTGAACTTGGTCTAAAACATAAGTAGCTTTCATTTGAGGTGAATATACCTCGATAGTAATTTTTTCACCAACTGTGATGATAAGATCACCAAAGCTGGGAATTGTTGAAATTAAATCTTGTGTAAAATTAATCATAGTATCTCCATTCCTTCCATTGCTGGTTTATTTGAATTTTCAATTTCATATTTGTCTTGTTCTCTTACCTTCTTAGACTTCTTTAGGTATTCTTGATAATTAATCCACTTGATACCTTCAGGCAGAAAGTCAGGAAGAGCATTAGTCTGCTTGACAAAATCTCCTATAGTCCATCTTGTTTTAAAGTAGTAAGTGCTATCGTTTAGGACTATTGAGTAATTTTTGATAGCTTGTTTAATTTGGGCTTGTCCATAAAGGTCCAGGGCTTTTTTAAGCAGTTGAACCATTTTTTCATTGATAGTTCTATGGACAACAATACCTTTTGAGTTCCAATAATCGAATAGTTCTTGGAGTTCTTTAGGGATTTTAGGGCTAAAAGGCTGATTTTTTTCTTTTATTATATTTTCTTTTAATACTTCTTTATCTTTATCTTCTTCTTTATCTAGCGCGTTAGGTTGCGTTACGGTAGCGTTACATATAACGTTACATTGTGTTTCATTACTTTGTAATGTCTTTTGTTTTAATCGATGTAACGCTACTCTTTTTCGAGTTTGCTCCCTGATTTTATCTAAGCCATCCAAATTTTGGTATTTCTCCCAATTAGAAATTTGAATAAAATCATCAACTATTTCAACCATTTCAAATTTCTTAAAAGTGGCAATAGCAAGCCTAACAGTTGCAAGAGGTCGATTAAAGATAGAAGCTAGCATTTCTTCGGTATAAGGAATATCCTTTGTGAAATAAACTGTACCACTATCATTGGTTGTGCCTGCTAAACACAATAGTTTAAACCAAATGGCAATTATAGCGTCGCCTTCTGGCATTACCTCAATTAGCTTAATTTTTCGATTATCAAACATATTGGTCGCAATTTTTATCCATTTAACATCAGCCATCAGCAAACACCCCCTCGTTCCTGTGCCACATAAACTACAACATCCTTGCCTACTTCTTGTTCAACTCTTGCTTTTGATATTAGCGTATCGCCATAAGCTGCTGACATATGTAGTAAGTAAACTTCTTTAAGGCTTGAACTTTTAAACTTTTGAATATGCTTAATGCATCCTTCTAAGCTCATATGAGTATTGATTTGTCTACGTTCCCTGTAAGAATCAACTCCAACCTTTTCATCAAGGTAATTACACTCAATCATCATTTGTTGGATTGGGTACTTTGAAAGGTCAGCTTCAATCAATCTACAGTCAGTTGCAAACATCAACCAATCGCCCTGGTGTTCTATAGCATAGCCGAGGCAATAACACTCGCCATGATTAACCTCAAAAGGTATAATTCTACAGCCTTTTACCTCTAGGATTTCTTTAGGCTTAGCACAAATAGCACCTCTAAATTGACTTACAACTTCTTCAGGTCCAATTAGCTTAACTCCTGACCTTGCTACGGGTTTTACTTCTCGTGAATGGTCTTTGTGTTTGTGTGAGATTAAACAAAAGGAAATGTTATTCAAATTAAGCCCTAATTTTAGCATTTTTGAGTTAATATCCCCTGCGGGGATTCCGCACTCAATCATAAAGTGGAAATCACCCTTAGAGATAATGTAGCAGTTGCCAGCACTTGACGAGGCTAGCACATCAATTTTAAACATCTAAATCACTCCAAATCCGGGAATAAGGTATTGTTGCCTCCTTGGTTAGGTGTAGGCTTTTTATCTTCTTTTAACACGTCGGCAAAAATCGCTTCTAGGTTATCTTGAGGCTCTTGCTTTTGCTCCTGTACCTCAACCTCAGGCATAGCCTCAGTTCCTGCTTTTTCCTCAACTTGTTGAACAACCTCTTCTGGTGTTGAATATTGTGTTTCAGCATCAATATATTCACGTCTTGGAGCATCCTCGGCTGTAGTTTCGTAAGTTGCAGCAACATAGCTATTCTTAAAGTCCTTAGGGTACTTCTTAGTACAGTTATTTTTCATTTTTCTAATAATCATTTCTTCTCTTGACTGCGGGCTCTTCCAAGCTGGGGAAATTAAGGTAATCGTCTTTGGCTTTCCATAAGACATTGTTTCAACACCCTCTAAAAGCTCAGGATCAGATAGCATTGCATCAAGGCTCATGTCCTTAATTTTGTTTAAAATTCTATTTTTAACGTCTTTTTCAGCACTCATAAGGTTGTTAGCGATATGGGCTTTTAAATTAGTAGCTACGCTTTCTCTTTCAGAAATCAAATATTCCTTTGTTCCGTCATTTTTAGTCACGACATAGGCTACTGCAATAGGCTTAGCGGTAAAAGAATGAGGCTTCCAGGTGAATGGCTGCATCTTCTCACCATCGAAGTATGGATAGTTAAACTCGTCACCTTCTCTAATAACGATAGGTGGCATTACTTCCTTAACATTTACTCCGTAAGTTCTTAGAATGGCATCGTTTCCATTACCTTCAACACCAAATTCAATGAGCTTCTTTCCATTAGAATTTCTTAACTGGAAATAACACTCTCTAGGTGAAGCTGCAGGGTTAAGCTTGAACATAGCAATTTGTGATAAGACAGTTGTGATATTAGATTGCTCGAGGTTTGGTGAATTAAAAGCGAGGTCATTGGCTGTAAGTAGCTCATTAATTTTGGCTATAGCATTTGCAAGGCATACCTTCTGATATGCATCTAAGTCGAGGTGAATATCAGCGAATGTAGCTACTATCGAATTGGTGTAAGTTTCCGTCATTTTAGATAGAGAACTCTTGAAGGCAGGCTTTAAAGTAACCGCCTTTGCTTCTTGTGTATTTTTAACGTTTTCCATTTTAATTAATCCTCCTGAATAGTTATTATTTTTTCATCATTTGATACTTGAGTAATGAACATTTGCTCCTTACCAAGCATCTTTAAGTGCTCATCATCTAAAGCTTCACATCTATCGGCCATTACTGGAAGGTCATTGCTTCCAATTAAAGTCTTAAGCGAATGAATCATTTGGCAGCCTATGATTAGCTTCCTTGAGGTTGAGCAATTTGAGAATGGGATTTCTAGGTTGCCATCAGTGTATACAGGGTAGCAAACCTCTTTAAGTCCACCATTGAATTGGTCTTCAAGCATTACAAACTTAATACCTGTAGCGTCATAGCATTTAGAATTTACAAGCTTGATTTCAGTTTGAATATAGAGATTAATTGCATCATATAGAGCTTGTTTCTCGTTGCGTTCGTGCTGAATACGCTCTAATTCCTTGATTTTAGCCTCTCTAGCAGCGTTTTGAGTCTTAGCCTGAATAAGAAACCTCAAGTTCAGTATTAACAGCTTCCAGGGCCTTTTCTTGCTCTCTCACTTGAGCCTCAATATACGTTGCTTGATTAATCTCAGCCATTTGTAAATCAGATTCAATTTGTGTAAGCTTATGGGTTCTTTCATCATTAATAGCTTTTAAAGCAACATCTCTTGCTGCAGCTAGCTCAGCATTTTTCTTTTCATAATTTGCTTGTAAAGACTGTAGCTTAGATTCAAGCTCCTTAGTTACATCACTCTTAGGCTCAAATGGAATTTGCTTAATATTTTCAATTTCAGCCTTTTTAGTTTCAATTTGAGCATCAAGATTATCACGCTTTGCAATTAAAGCTCTGTAGTTATCAGCATTTGTTTGTGCATCAGCTGTGATAGCATTAATTTTAGTTTGATTATCAGCGTTTTGTTTCTCGTATGAATTAATATTCATCTTGATATCTTCAACGTCCTTAGAACGCTTATTTTTGAAGTCAGTAATAAACTGGTCATTAAGTACTCCACCACAATGTGGACACACTTGAATCTCGGGTTCTCTTGCGGCTACATTTGCAAGTTCACTCTTTAGAGTGACTATTTTAGTTTTAACGAATTCAACCTCACTGCTTAAGATAGTATATTTGTTCTTTAAGCCATCATAAGTAGCCTTAGCATTATTGCTTTTAGCATCTAATTCATAGCGTTGTTGAACGAGTACTTGAAGCTCAGATTGAGCCTTAATTAAAGGTTCATTCTTGCGTTCAGTTAAATCCTTCTTTTGACTTGCTAGAAGCTTAGCATTAAGTTCATATAAGCTCGTTGTATAATCATTTTGAATGGTACTTTTTTCAATCGTGATTTCTTTAATCTTTGCATCAGCCTTAGCATCATATTCAGCTCGGATTGCATCCTTTTTAGCCTTTAATTCTGCTACTGCTGAGTTAGGATTATTCTTGATGTTCTTAATGTTTAATTGATAGTTAAATGCTTCATCACTTAGCTTCTTATACTTTTCTTCATCATAAGGAAGTGATGGAAGTACCTCGAGTTGTGCCTCAATTTGTGTTATTTTAGAATCAAGTCCAGTTGCCTTATCAGTGATTACTTTGTTAACCCCTGTACGAGCCTTAGCAGCGTCTCCTGAGTACTTTAGGATTTCTTCCTTAGCTAATGCACAAGTAGGCTCGAATGCAATAATATCATCCATTGTGACGTCACCAACTAATGACTCTAGTAATGCTCTTAATACCTTATAGTCAGTCTTTTGGAAGAGGTAAAGAGGGTCTAGGTAGGCTTGAATAATGTTTAAATCTTTATGCTTAAATTTGCACTCTTTAATCTCAAAAAGTTGGTTAATTAAGTCAACCCATTCGCTTTGATTAATGACTGAATCATTGTTGTAAAGCTCGGTAACGTTACCTTCATAGATGGCCTCTAATGAACCACGTTTTTTAACCCATTGTTCCTTATAAACTCTACTAATAGTTTGTCCATTTTCAAATATAGCTTGTACCTTACACTCAGGTCTTCTTCCTCTATCATCACGCTTATTGCAAAGCACTGATTCAATGTCGTTTTCACCGACTCCGTACTTATCAGTTAGCACCTTTCCAATTAGAAGGAATACGATAGCATTAAGTCTGTTTGACTTGCCGAGTTCATTCTTTCCCTTCCAAATAGTTAGATGCTTACAATCAACTTCTTCATGTTCAACATTTCTGAAGTTATCAATAATTATTTTTTTAATTTTCATTTTTAACTGTCTCCTTTTCAATTGTTGGTACTGTACCATTCTTCTTTAATATTTCGTAAAGGAATAATCTTCCTTTTTGAGTCCATTTTGTTGCTAGTCTTGTTTGCAGCTGCCCTTTAGTATCATAGTAAGATGTTGTTTCAGAGCTCGTGTAGCCCATAGATTGATACTTACTATATAAAAGCCATTGATCACGTTGCTTATATTGGATATGTAGGCCTTCCAAAATCTTATTCATGGCTACTCCAGACATTCCGTAATCCTTAGCAATTTGTGTAATATTAAGTAGATTCTTTGAGCCTAGGATTACATCTAAATAGTTAAGCTTAGGCCTTAGTTCATTAATAACTTGTTCCTTTGCCTTATTCTCAAGTGCAAGAACTTCCTTTTCAGCCTCAAGCTTTTCCGTTTTCAAGCGTTCTTCCTTAAGTTTAGTCATTGCTTGAATTACTAAATCGGGATTATTTAAAAGCTCATCTGGAGCATACAAGCCACTTTTTCTAATTGATGGCAAAACTTCATCAAATACCCAGCTTTCAAACTTCTCGGCCTGAGGTAGTTTAGACCTTACTATTAATCGGTAAACGTCACCTTCAGGAATGAACTTCATATCCTGTTCACCACCATTTGTAAGGACTCGGTGTTTTACCGACCCCTTGCAATGTTGAGCAATAGCATCAGCTGGTCTAACATATCCCAGCATACTTGCTACATCACTAGCACAAAAGTAAGGCTTATCATCAATTTCCATTGTTCTTACGTCACCGAACTCAGGATTGTTAAATATTTTAATTTCATTCATCTTCTTCATCTGCCTGCCTTTCTAATTCCTTTATATCTTCATCAGTAAATCCTTCTTCTTTTAACCTCTTGTCTAAGTAGTCAGGAGGCAATTTTCCATCCTCTATTTCTTGTAAGACAGCTTCCTTAATTAGTCTTACAAATCGGCCTAGTGATTCTTGCCTCGAAACTGGAAAGGTACATTTAATTCCGTTTATAATTTCGGTAACTGCCATACAACCATCCCCTTTCTATAAATTATGTTTGTTTAGCTTGTCTTAATGATTAGTGATATAATTACTCCTATAGGAGTGTGATATTTATGTATCTACGCAAAATTGATTATGAAATCCTTAAGAAAATAAATGACGAACAGAGGAAAAATGCCGCTCCAGTTTGCACAACTTATAATTTGGCATGCTTACTATTGCAAAAAGAGCCAAATTTAGATCATGATATAGCTATTAAATATTATTGGGATAACAAACTTATTTGTTATGTTATCGATAATGATACACGTTTACTTGATGAATATAACTATCCATTCATTCAAGTATCAGTGATTGGTCAAGCTGCAATTGAGGAATACGAGCGAACCATTGAAGCTCAATTAACATTACCCAAGGAATCTAACAATCTTTCTAAAGAAGCTAACACCAAATCAGACATAGCTAATAACATTTCTCAAGATGCTAATAAAATTGCTATTGAAGCTAATCACAAATCTGATAAAGCAAATAAGTTTTCATTAATAGCTCTAATCATTTCTTTTCTTATGCTTATAGTATCAATCATTGCTTTAATAAAATCATTTAGTCATTAATGACGAGTCGATCTCACAATAATAATGGCAATATTTATAAGTAGATTTAATATATTTACGATTATAAATAAAACCCATATCACAATTCTTTTACTAGCAAGTTCATTTGATTTTTCAGCAATACTATAGGCTTCGTTTGCTGTTCTTATTCTTTCGTCTACGCGCTTTTTTTCTTCTTCAGCCTTTCGTTCAGCAGCTATTCGCTCAGCTTCTATCTTTTCTTGCTGCAATCTAACAATTCTGTGGACTTTTAAATTATTTTCATCCTTCATTTCCTCAATGAGTTTATTTTTAGCCTGAATATAGTTTGTACAATCAAGGTAGGCATCTTTATACATTTCGCCTTCTTTAGCTAAAGCTGCTGTCTCGTTAATTAGTTGGTCAACATACTTAATTTCTTTTTCCACGTCAGGAAGAGGAATGGTTGGCTCAAAGCCATCTTCACAAAATAATACTGGTAATTCTTCGTATGGCTTAGCTTTTCCACCATCTAAAATTACATCTTCAAATTCATAAACTTTAAAAAATCTTATTCGACCTACACTGTTGCGATGCAAAGGTTTATTGACGTAACAAGTAAGCATTCCAAATCTAGTCCAAGTATATTTCGTGTCTTCCTCAGGAGATTGCCACACCCTGCCCATCTTATTGATAGCTTCACATAGCTTCTGAGCTTTTTCTTCTGTATCACAATGGATAGCTAACTTTTCATCGTTTTTAAAAAACTCACTTAGTGTTATCTTTTTCATTAGTTTTCTCCTCCAAGCAATTCTTTTTTCCAAGACTCGTGTATAGCATCTTCAAGTCCAGCCTTCTTTAAGGCATTGTAAATTTGATTAAGTAAGCTGCCTTCCTTGCCTCTATTGTCTTGCACGTCTCCATACGCTCTTAATGGTGGGTCAACTCTTCTATGTGTTTTTTGGCTTATAGTAAAAATCAATACACTATCAATAAGCCCGCTTCCTACCATTTTGTTTGGATATAGCATTTGTATAAGCGTTCTCCATTCATTATTGGTAACTTCTTTTATCTTCTTAGCAATAATCTTACGCACCTTCTCTTCCGTGAAGTCATAGTATATATAACCAGCACTTTTAATTAGTGCCTCATCTTCTTCTTTGTAATTCATTTCAAATCCTCCTAGTAATCCGATTTTTTCGGAATATCATTCTAAAAAAATATTAGCATCTACTCCAAGCGCATTAGCTATTGTTCCAAGTTCCTCAGCAGTAACTTTACGACCTTTATTAAGAATTAAAGACATTTTCTTTTGGTCAATTCCTGTACGTTCAGCCAAGAACGCTTGCTTAATCCCATGCTCTTCTAAGTATTGCTTAATTCTCTCATTTACGCTCATTCTTTCACCTCCTATTCGCTATTGGCTTCTTTAAGCCAGCAAGTCTTTTTCCATTTGAAATTTTGATTTCCGGCTTAAAACCAACTTTTCTTATTTCCAAAATTTCGTCTAACGAATGTCCTAATTCCTTTTCGAGACTTTCCGCCTCGCTAAGTTTTTTCTTAAGTGTCTTAAATTCTTCCTCACATTGATAGTACAATTCTTTTCTTTTGTCTTTATCAATTTTCGATGCATAGTAGTATTTAATTACTAAATCATGGTATGCAATCTCAATGTTTTCTAACATTTCTAATAGTTCCATCTTCTCACCTCCTATGCCTAAACACATCCTCACTATTCTTTTTCAATACCTTCCACTACATAACCTTGTATCGCTTTGCCACAGCAAGACTTTACACTTCCATGACATTACTTAACTAAACCATGCCTTAACCTAACTTCACCATTACTTCACATTGCCCTATCTTACATAACTTTACCAAAACAACACTTATCAGTACTTTTCTAGCACTAGGCATTTCCTTTCTTCGCCATACCATTACTCCACTATACCGCTCAAAACAACACCAGCACATCACATCACCCATCAAAACTTTGCCTACACTGTACTTCGCCATAGTTTACCTAACTATTCCTTCGCTTTACACGACGTCACCCAACAGAACCCAACATCACATCACCATTACTTAGGTAAATTGCTTTCTAAGACTTTTCCGTCCTTATCAAGTATCTCGTAGTAGAATGATCCTTTGCTTGAATTTCTCCATTGACCTAATCCATTGTATTGACCGTAATCAAGCCATTCCTTAACTAGTTCAATATCATCATCAATTAAGCATCTCACTGTAAAGTTGACCGTTGCTCCTGCAGGTATTTCCTCACTTATTGCAATAGATACTCTTTCGCCTTGCATTGTACTGCATCTTAAAGGCCTTTGACATTCAGTTATTTCATTGTAGTTCTCAATAAAGTTCATTCTATCATTTACAAAAATCGTTAAATCAACCTTTTTCTTGTAAGCCTTAATCTTACTTGACTTAGTCTTTTCAACTTGTTTTAAAGCACTACAAGCACTCTTAAAGAAGCCTCTAATTTGATAGTCATAGATAAATGGCTTCCCTTCATATTTAGGGAAAATAGTCTTTCCTTTTTCGATTACAGCTTCTTCACCTAGATTAGCTACTTCTTCCTCTAGTGTTGAAGCATCTGGAGACTTACTTGCGATGAAGTTCTTATAAACATCCTTATCTCCTGTTAGCGTTCCAAGTATTCCTTGTTTGAACGTAATTCTTACATTTAATTCTTTCATTATTTGAAATCCTCCATAGTATATTTTCCTAAATCAGGTACTCTTTTGTGTTCTATTTTAGGATGCAATTCTTCCCTAGTTGGCATTTGAAATATCCTTGTTCTATCATACGGAAGTCCGTCCTGAATCATATCCATTACTTTCATTGCATCAGATTCGGTGTCATACTCACCTAATGAAACAGCATGTTGGTTTATAATCTCCCAATAAACACGTTTTGCTCCTTGGCACACTTTAATATAACTTGCATCCACTAACATTTTCTTATCTTGACTTCTAATCCACATCTTTTTTTCTCCTTCCTAAAATTAATTGAATCATACACGTTAATATTGTTAAGCTAGCTAGTACGATACAAATGTTTGAGTTATGTGCCCAGCTTGGCTTACCTGTAATTAGATTGATTAATGCTACTGTAAATACGAATAGCGATATAGCTAAACATAGCAAGCTAATCCAAAAACTAGCGTTTCCTTTCATAGCCCTTCACCTCAACCGTTCCTGTTTCTACAAAATCCTTAATCCATTGCTTAGTTATAGAAGCTAAATTAATTCGCATTTCTAAACCTAAAAGCGATACAATCATTATCATTGATTATTCCTCCTTTACTTCTAGCCACATTCCAGATGGCTTTTTTGTTTTAACAACGTTGAATCCACGCTCCTTCAGTTCTTGCATTAACTTAGGGCTTACGGATTTTCCTAAGAAGCAATTCCCATACCACTTTAAATTACGACTAACCCATACAACCTCAGGACAAGCGTCTTTGTCTTGTTTGGCCATTTAATCACCTACCTTAGCAAATACTTTTACTATTTGTTCCACACTTACATCAAGCGCTTTAGCTAGGAGTATAATGCTCTTACAATCAGGCTCACAAATCCCCTTACACCAACTGTAAATTGTTGTATGTGACTTATGAACTATTGCAAAGTTTAAACTAAACAAAATCCGCAAATGAGTTGATATGAATACACATATCAGCTTTTTTGTTTTGCTTAACTTCTTCGCTTGCTGCATCTACGGCCATATCATAGGCTGCAGTTTCAATATCGAATAAATCCTGTTCCATCTTCTTTTTCTCCTTTCATTGAATTAAAGCCGAACGAATTTGTTTATTTGTCTTGAGCAAAAATTAGAGAGAAACAGTACTCAAGTGCCGGCTAAATTATTTAATTAGAGCAAATAGACTGACTAGCAATCCAAGGCCCAAGAACAATACAACTTCTAACATAGCTACCTCCTAGTACATCTCAAGATTAATAGTCTGAGCTTCTTCGTGATAAGTGAAATGGTCGAATGGCTCGGATGTAAAAACGGCGCTTAAATTATTATCTCTAGTAAAAGTCTCAACTACTAACTTGTACTTGCCTTCGTCTTTAGTTATGAAATAATTTGTTCCTATAACTTCGCATATGAAAGTATGATTAATGCATACATCCATCTCAGTTGGTTTTTCAAAATAAATTGTAAATATTTTCATTGCTAAGCTCCTTTATATTCCGAATAACTCGGATTTCACTTGTATATTACATCCGCTTTTTTCGGAAGTCAAGACTTTTTTTACTTTTTTTCGGATAATATTTACTTTTTTCGAGAAATGTCCGATAATATACGTATAAAGAGGTGATACAATGACTAAAGAATTGGGACTAAAATTAAAGCAGCTTAGAGTTGAAAATGGATTTACTCAAACTTATGTAGGAGCTAAGCTTAATATTGGCAATAAAACTATTTCTGATTATGAGAGGGGTGTAAGTGAACCAGATACTACTACCCTAAAAGATTTTGCATCTCTTTATGGTGTAACAGTTGATGAAATTTTAGGCAACCCTAAACCTCTAGTTGGTGATTTCTCCTTCGCACTTCATGGCACTTTCGATAAACTTTCCGATGAGGATAAAAAGAAAATTCTTGAGTATGCCGAACTATTAGCCAACAAATCCTCCCACCACTAATCAAGCCCCTTCTTCTACATATGGGCTTTTATTTTTCTCAATTAAGGGAGTGGTAGTATGACATATCTTGAGAAAATCGAGCAAAAGCTGCAAGATGACAACGTATTGGTGTTCAAAGAGGACCTAACCGAACGCAGCTTTGATGCAGTCACGATTAAAACAAATAACATAACAGGAATAATCCTAGACAATAGAGAATACAAGCCTCTTGAGTACGGCTACATATTGGGTCATGAGAAGGCACACATTGATACTGATACCTTCTATAAGTTCTCTTCTACTTCTAAACGTAGGCGATCATGCGAATACAAAGCGATGAAGCACCAAGTTCTTGAAGCTGGCCTAAATCCTGAAGATATAAAAAAAGACCTGGAGAACGGACTCCAAGCCTGGGAAATTGCTGACAAGTACAATGTGTATGAGCAGCTTATTAATGATGCAATTGAGGTATTTAAGGTTAAATACTGGGCGAAATAAACTAGACAATGAAATAAAAGAGTGCTAAACTTATATTGAATTTTGGGTATGTAGATACGCCACTGATTCATTCATTTGGGTACAGTAGTACGCCACTGACAAAAAGCATTCTTACATAGGATGCTTTTATTTTATATAAAGGAGACTGAATAATATGAAAGAAAAAACAAATCTAGGAAAAATGGTTTTCTATTGCGACGAAAGTTGCCACTTAAAGGATGATGATTCAAAGTATATGGCTATTGCATCCGTTTATTGTAGGAAGGATAGAGCTAAAGCCATTAATGCAGAAATAAAGAAAATTAAAGAAAGACATAACATTTCAGCTAAAACAGAACTAAAGTGGAACAAAGTATCTTCTGCCACACTTGATATGTATAAGGAAATTTTTAAGTTTATTAAAGATAATTCAAAGCTTAAAATAAGGATTTTAATTGCTGATAAATCATTAAACGAAAATACAAACAAATGGTATAACAAGGTTTACTATAAATTAATTGAATTCCCTCTACAATCAATTTTATGGAACTATGACATTGATAAAATCGAAATATTGTCAGATAAAAAAGACAGTAATTCATACAAGGATATGAAAATTATTTCAAGATACCTGACAAGACATTTTGCAAAAAAATATAGTGTACAATTTGAATCAAAAGTATGTGAATCATACGATCTGCAATTAATTCAAATTGCAGATATTCTTGCAGGAGCTGCAACATATAAAATGAGAAAGCTCCACACATCAAATAATGGATCAATTGCTAAAAAAGAGCTAATTAAGTTTATCGAAACAACCTTTAATATATCATTTAATAAAAACACAAAATTTACTTATGGTGAAATATCTCACTATAACGTTTATATTTTCGAAAAGGAGACCGAAAATGACTTCTAATACTTGCATTTTGCCACCTTTAGTTCAAAAAGAATATAGTGAGACGAAAGAGGAATATATAAATCGTAGGAAAAATGACTTTAATACAAACATAAAAAATAAATATGTAATATATAACGGAAAACCTATGTACTTAGTTTACCATGATATTGAAGGTGATGCCTGTTTCAATAAATTTGCAATAGGTAGTGAAAAATATCATACTAAAGCTGATGGCATCATTGGTGAATATGATATATTACGAGTACAACGTTTGGAATGGATTTTCTCTATTCTTAATAACTTAAAACATTGTGAGAATAAATGTAAAGCATTATACCGCGTACCTGATAAAAATTATAAAGACCGTTTTGACTTATATTGTTTAACGAATAATTATAAGATTGTTATTCCTATTAAAGACACTGAAGGGGAATACTTAGTTATAACTGCGTTCTACATAAGAAAAAATAATAAACATAAAAAGCGAAAAAATGCACGCTAAGAAACGTGCACTTAATCATATATTAATTTTACTCTTAGGTAAATCAAACAACGGCTTTATTGTGCAAAACACTCATCCGGCGGGAAATCCCACAGTTTACAAGTCACCTTGCATAATAATAATACAAAATTTTTCCTAGGTTTGTCAAGCCTGACAATACTATTTTATGCAAAAAGCGTAACAAATTATGCAAAAATCGTTACAAAATGTGCAAAAAAAGGTAATAAAAATTTCATTAAGGAGGATAAAATATATGGAATTTAAGCACTACAACAGACTAGCCATCTTAAAGGCTAAAAACAATTTAACTAATGAGGAGATGGCTAAAATAGCTTCACTAGACGTAAACGACTATATAGCTTATGAAACGGGGAACAAGCTAATAGATAGCTCTTCTCTTACTAAGTATTGTATTTATTTTAACGTTGATCCTGACTATATGTTTCTTGAAGATGCACTAAAA
>ULKC01018340.1_pt1 | contig 15400 bp, 9 predicted proteins | sample 1951041 | NCBI WGS metagenome assembly ULKC01 (sample SAMEA4835489, study PRJEB28245) | human gut metagenome | biome: gut microbiome; material: fecal sample | place: Denmark | collected 2008
GATAATTGCAACTGATGATGAAGATTAGATTTAACATACTATCGCTTTTCTTGTTGTGCGCGTTACTTGTATCGTGTGGCACTTCCCGTCAGGGAGGTAAGAAGCAACGGAAAGGGATGAAGACGCAGGTTATGCTTACGCCCGAACAACAGCGTAAATACGATTACTTCTTTCTGGAAGCCTCCCGCCTGAAGATGCAAAATGATTATGGAGCTGCTTTCGATTTGTTGCAGCACTGTCTGAGCATCAATCCGAATGCGTCATCGGCTCTATATGAAATATCGCAATATTACATGTTCCTTAAACAAGTTCCCCAGGGACAGGCAGCTTTAGAAAAAGCTGTGGAGAATGATCCGGATAATTACTGGTATAGTCAGGGACTGGCAAGCCTGTACCAACAACAGAACGAGATGCAAAAGGCTACTGACTTGCTGGAAAGCATGGTCACCCGCTTCCCGGATAAGATGGATGCTCTGTACAGCTTGCTGGAAATATATAATCGTTTGGAAGAGTATGATAATGTGATTACTACTCTGAATCGTCTGGAAGAAAAAATGGGTAAGAACGAGCAGCTCAGTATGGAGAAATTCCGCATCTACTTACAGATGAAAGATAATCAGAGTGCTTTCCGTGAGATTGAAAGTCTGGTGGAAGAATATCCGATGGATATGCGTTATCAAGTAGTGCTGGGGGATGTCTATATGCAGAATGGCAAAAAGGATGAAGCTTACAACATGTACAAGAAGGTACTTGCTACCGAGCCGGATAATGCCATGGCCATGTACTCACTGGCATCCTACTATGAGCAGACCGGACAGAAAGAACTCTATGAACAGCAATTGGATACCCTTTTGCTGAACAAGAAAGTACCTTCCGATACTAAATTGAATGTGATGCGCCAGTTTGTGGTTGAGAATGAACGGGCAGGCAAGGATAGTACTCGCGTGATTACTCTTTTCGACCGTATCTTGGAACAGGATCAGGACGATGCACAAATGCCTATGCTCTATGCCCAATATCTCCTTTCCAAAGGGATGAATAAAGAAACAATGCCTGTGCTGGAACAGGTGTTGGACATAGATCCTACCAACACAGCCGCCCGTATGACGCTTCTGGGTGAAGCGGTTCGTAAGGAAGATTATAAAGAAGTGATCCGGCTTTGTGAGGCAGGCGTTGAATCCAATCCGGATATGTTGGAGTTCTATTTCTATCTTGCTATAGCTTATAATCAGGCAGAACGGGCAGACGATGCACTTGCCGTTTGCCAGAAGGCATTGGAAAACATTACGGAAAAGAGCAAGAAAGAAGTCGTTTCGGATTTCTATGCCATCATGGGTGATATTTATCATACGAAAAAGATGAATGCAGAGGCCTATGCCGCATACGATTCTGCATTGGTTTACAATTCGGCGAATATCGGAGCCATGAATAACTATGCTTATTATCTTTCTTTGGAACGTCGTGATCTGGATAAAGCGGAGGAAATGAGTTATAAAACCGTGAAGGCTGAGCCGAATAATTCTACTTACCTGGATACTTATGCCTGGATTTTATTTGAGAAAGGCAATTATGCTGAAGCACGCCTTTATATAGACGATGCTATGAAGAATGAGGGTGATAAGAGTGACACCATTGTAGAGCATTGCGGTGATATCTATTATATGACCGGTGATGTGGACGGTGCCTTGAAGTATTGGAAGCAGGCCCAGGAAATGGGCAGTGAGTCCAAAACTTTGAAAAAGAAGATTGAGAAAAAGAAATATATACCAGAATGAGAGTATTACACAGCAAATACAACATAGCAGGACGTATTCGTATCCTGCCCTTTTTGCTTCTCCTAAGTCTAGTGGTAGGTCTTTCCGGCTGTAAAACTTCCCGGAGAATGACTTCATCAACAGGAGAACCTCGCTATTTGTCTTCTAAGGTACAACTGACCATTCCTAATAAAGGAGGTACAGTTACAGTGAATGGTACAATGAAGCTTGTGAGCGGAGAACGTATGCAACTTTCTTTTTTGATGCCTATTCTTCGCAGTGAAATAGCTCGATTGGAAATCACTCCCAACGATGTACTGGTCGTAGATCGTATGGGAAAACGTTATGTTCAGGCTACCCGCAAAGAATTGAAAGACATCCTGCCTAGGAAGGCAGACTTTGCCTATCTGGAAAAGATTCTTTTTGATGCTGCCAAACCCGGTGGTAAGGCCACTTTGACGGGCAAAGAACTGGGTATCCCTTCTTTAGAGAAAGGTAAAATTGTTCTTACTGACTTCTCGAACAAAGAGATATCGTTGACACCTACTCAGGTGTCTTCCAGATATACTAAAGTTGAATGGACTGAACTTTTAGAGATGCTGGCGAAGTTATGAGACATTTTCTTTGTATCTTGATAGGTTGTTTCTGTCTGGCTCTGCCGCTTTGCGCCCAATCCAACAAGATGATAAAAGAGTTGGAAAGTAAACGGGGCGCTTTGCAAAAGCAGATAGCTGAGTCGGAAACACTCTTGAACACTACAAAGAAAGATGTAGGTAGCCAGTTGAACGGGCTTGCCGCCCTTACCGGACAGATAGAAGAACGGAAACGGTACATCCTTACCATCAATAATGATATGGAGACTATAGACCGTGAACTCTCCAAACTGGAACGGCAATTGGTTCGCCTTGAAAACGATTTGAAGGATAAGAAAAAGAAGTATGAAGCTTCTGTTCAATATTTGTATAAGAATCGTTCTGTCCAGGAAAAGCTTCTTTTTATTCTTTCGGCCAAAACGTTGTCGCAGACGTATCGCCGTATGCGCTATGTGCGCGAATATGCCGACTATCAGCGTCTGCAAGGCGAAGAGATTCTGAAAAAACAAGAACAGGTCAATCAAAAGAAAACAGAACTGCAACAGGTAAAGAAAGCGAAAGCCAGTTTACTGAAAGAGCGTGAAGTCGAGAAAGAAAAGTTGGAAGCTCAGGAAAAAGAAAAGAGGACTTTGGTGGCCAACCTGCAGAAGAAACAACGCGGTTTGCAAAATGAACTCAATAAAAAGCGTAAGGAAGCCAACCAGTTGAATGCACGTATCGATCGTTTGATAGCCGAAGAAATTGAGAAATCCCGTAAACGTGCAGCTGAAGAAGCCCGCAAGGAAGCTGCTGCCCGTAAAAAAGCTGCTGCCAAAGAAACGAAATCGGCTGCAACTTCTTCTTCCGAAAAGGCTACAACGAAGAAAGCGGCGCCTCTTGAAACCTATACGATGGATAAGGCAGACCGGGAACTTTCCGGTAGCTTTGTCAGTAACCGTGGCAAGTTGCCAATGCCTATTACAGGACCTTATATTATCACCAGCCGCTATGGCCAGTATTCTGTAGAGGGGCTTCGTAATGTGAAACTGGATAATAAAGGGATAGATATTCAAGGCAAGCCCGGTGCACAGGCACGTGCTATCTTTAATGGAAAGGTGGCTGCTGTTTTCCAGCTGAACGGTCTTTTCAATATTCTCATCCGTCATGGAAACTACATATCTGTCTACTGTAACTTATCTTCAGCCTCAGTGAAGACGGGCGATACTGTAACTACCCGGCAAGTCCTCGGACAAGTATTCTCGGATGGTGCGGACAATGGACGTACGGTACTTCACTTCCAGTTGCGTAAGGAGAAGGAGAAACTGAATCCGGAGCCGTGGCTGAATAGGTAGCGTATCAGGTATAGTTTTGTTTTACCTTATTGATTCTTTTATTTTTCCTAAAGGATAATCGGGTGTTAACCAAGGTTGACAGGCTTGTCAACGGCAGTTAACAGGCCCGTTGACCAAGGTTAACAGGCCTGTCAACCTTGGTTAGCACCTGAAACTGCCAGTATCTTGATGCGATAATCTCTTGGCTTTGATGTCTTTGTCCCTTATGTCAGATGTCTTTATCCCCTTATATGGAAGTGGGAGGGATTAGATATCAATGGTTGCTCCGTCCAGTAGTTCCAGATATAACCCGATAGCCTCTTCTATTTCCTGAATGAAAATGAACTCATCTGCCGTGTGTGAACGGCTACTCTTTCCCGGACCCATTTTGAGCGAGGGAAATGACATTAGTGCCTGGTCGGAGAGGGTAGGAGAACCAAAAGGTACACGTCCCATTGCTACGGCACGCTGTACTATCGGATGTTGTTCTGCTACGTGAGAAGAACTTAAGCGGAACGAACGTGCTTTGGCTTCGCAAGAAATATGTTTTTGTATTTCAGTAAATAGTTCCTGATTGCTATAACATTCGTTGCTGCGGATATCTACTACAAAAGTGCAGCGGTCGGGAATGACATTGTGCTGTGTACCTGCATTTATTTGTGTTACACTCATTTTTACAGGCCCTAACAGCGGAGAGACTTTTTCAAAGCGATAGTCACGAAACCAAGCGATGTCTTCTAATACCTTATATATAGCGTTGTCTCCTTCGTTTCGTGCAGCATGTCCGGCTTTACCGTAAGCAGTTACATCCAGTACCATTAGTCCCTTTTCTGCAATGGCGGGCTGCATCTCTGTAGGTTCGCCTACAATGGCAAAGTGGATCGGAGGAAGTTCCGGTAATACACACTCGATACCACCCTTTCCGGACACTTCTTCTTCACAGGAAGCAAGATAAATGAGATTGTACTTCTGTGTAGTGCGACAAAGTTGCAGAAAGACTTGCAATAGGCTGACAACGCTTGCACCGGCATCATTACTTCCCAGCCCGTATAGTTTTCCGTTGCTTTCCTGAGTTGGGGTAAACGGATCTTTTCGCCAACCGTTCACGGCTTTCACGGTGTCAATATGTGAGTTTAGTAACAAGGTAGGTTTATTTAAATCGAACATCGGGCTGAGGCACCAGATATTATTGCCTTTTCGCCCGGTTGCCATGCCTTGCAATTCTATATAATTCTGTAGATAATCAGCCGCTTTTTCTTCATCGCGGCTAAGAGAAGGGATAGCAATCAGAGACTTAAGAACTCCGGTTGCCTCAGAAAGCATTGTTGGTATATCGTAAGCCATATCTCAATCAGTTAAATTATTGTGATGCAAACTTACGGATAAATACTGAAATATGCTTAATCGACAGGATAAAAATACCCTTCCACTGTTGATGCAGATAAATAGAGAGGGGCAGAGTGTGGAAAGGGGGAGAGAAATAGAGAAAAGCGTTATTCAACGCCCTTCTCTATTCTTGATATCGTTTAAAACATAAGTCCTAAAGAAATCATTAGGTTTCTATTCTTGCAGCCCATCAATTCCTCAGCTTCAATAAATCCGAAGTCGTAGCCGATGGAGAACTGATACTTCTTACTGATTTCTATGCCTGCTTTCAGTCCCAATCCAAGGTCAAAACGTTTGAATCCGTCATCGCCAAACACGTTCCCTGATTCGGAAACCTTGGAACCTCCATCTACCAAACTGCCGTCAGCTGTCATTTTCGCTTTACCGAACAGACCGATTGCAATGTAAGGACCTGCATTGGCAAACAAGGAGAAATTTTCATTTACAGCATATTTATAGCCAATGTGTACCGGAATCTCCAAATAGTACGGGTTGATCTTGAAACTGGCCATACTGCCTGCTTCAACTTTGGCGCCTTTCAGCGAAAGCAGCGCTCCGAAATCCATATAAAGACCTTCCGTAAACTGAGGCAGTCCCAATTCAGCCTTAACGCCTGCATGGAAACCTACGCGACTGTCCAATCCGGTTACGTTGAGGCTGCTTACATTCATACCTGCTGTGACACCCCATCTGAGGTTATCTTGTGCGTTGATACTCCCTAAACCTATCGCCAATATGGCGACTAATGCTAAAATCTTTTTCATGTTAGTTAAGTAATTGCGTTGATATTTAAAAAACTATTGGGTGCAAATATATATATATATTTGTATTTCTTTGGAAAAACGAACAAAAATGTAGGGTAATCACTTCTTTTTATAGTAGGATAGTACTAATATTGCGGAAATATATACTAAATATTTAATTCTCAATATAGAAATAGTTTCAAATGAAACCACTACCTTTGTGCCGTATTTACCAATATATGAATAATATGACTTATCATCATTTATCTGTCCTCGTACATCGACGGGCAGAGAAGTATGGCGACAAGGTGGCTCTGAAATACAGGGATTACGAAACGTCGCAGTGGATACCCATCACTTGGAATCAATTCTCACAAACAGTTCGACAAGTTGCGAATGCACTCATAGAGTTAGGAGTGCAGGAGGAAGAAAACATAGGAATCTTTTCTCAGAACAAGCCCGAATGCCTTTATGTGGATTTCGGGGCATTTGCTAACCGTGCAGTGACTATACCTCTGTATGCTACCAGTTCACCGGCACAGGCACAGTACATTATCAATGATGCTCAGATACGTTACATCTTCGTAGGCGAGCAATTCCAGTATGATGCGGCTTTCAGTGTCTTTGGCTTTTGTCAATCGTTGCAGCAATTGATCATCTTCGACCGGGCTGTTGTACGCGACCCTCGTGATATGACTTCCATCTATTTCGACGAGTTCCTGGAAACAGGAAAAGGTTTGCCGAACAACGATATCGTGGAAGAACGCACTTCCCGTGCATCGGATGATGACCTTGCGAACATTCTTTATACATCCGGTACTACTGGCGAACCGAAGGGAGTAATGTTGCATCACTCTAACTATATGGAGGCTTTCCGTATCCATGATATCCGTCTGGTGGATATGACTGATCAGGATGTTTCCATGAATTTCCTTCCCTTGACACATGTCTTTGAGAAAGCATGGACATATCTTTGTATTCATAAAGGCGTGCAGATTTGCATTAACCTCCGTCCTGTGGATATCCAGACTACCATTAAAGAAATCCGTCCGACATTGATGTGTAGTGTTCCCCGTTTCTGGGAAAAAGTGTATGCCGGTGTGCAGGAGAAGATTGCTCAGGAAACAGGCTTGAAGAAAGCTATGATGCTGGATGCCATTAAGGTAGGTAAGATACATAACATAGATTATCTGCGTAAAGGTAAAACTCCGCCATTGATGAACCAACTGAAATATAAGTTCTACGAAAAGACAGTTTATGCTTTACTGAAAAAGACGATTGGTATTGAGAATGGTAATTTCTTCCCTACTGCGGGGGCTGCCGTGCCCGATGAAATCTGTGAATTTGTTCATTCGGTAGGCATCAACATGTTGGTTGGTTATGGTCTGACCGAATCGACGGCTACTGTCTCCTGTTTCCTCAACGAAGGTTATGAAATAGGTTCGGTAGGTACGATAATGCCCGATGTGGAAGTGAAAATCGGCGAGGAGAACGAAATACTTCTGCGTGGAAAGACTATCACGAAAGGTTATTATAAAAAAGCGGAAGCTACTGCTGCTGCTATTGATAAAGATGGCTGGTTCCATACCGGTGATGCCGGTTACCTGAAAGGTGATCAGCTTTATCTGACTGAACGTATCAAGGATTTGTTCAAGACTTCCAATGGTAAATATGTCAGTCCGCAAGCGTTGGAGACGAAACTGGCTATTGATCGTTACATTGATCAGATTGCCATTATTGCCGACCAGCGTAAATTTGTGTCTGCCCTTATTGTTCCGGTCTATGGCTTCGTGAAAGATTATGCCAAGGAAAAAGGGATTGAATATAAGAATATGGAAGAACTGCTGCAGCATCCTAAGGTGATCGGTTTGTTCCGTGCTCGCATAGATACCTTGCAACAGCAGTTTGCACACTATGAGCAAGTGAAGCGCTTTACTCTTTTACCCGAACCTTTCAGCATGGAACGTGGTGAACTGACTAATACTTTGAAGTTGAAGCGCCCTGTAGTTGCAAAGAACTACAAGGAGTTGATAGATAAGATGTACGAAGAGTAAAAAAATACACTTCAACAACTAATATTTCCCCATAAAAGAAGTTTCTGTTTTGTACTTTTGCAAAGTTCTATTAATTGAGCTTTAAAGTATGAAACAGAAACTTTTTTATCTATTACCTATTTTAGTCTTGACCGGTTGTGGACAAGTATCTTACAAAAACACCTCATTGTCTCCTGAAGAACGTGCAGACCTGTTGGTGAAAGAACTGACACTGGAAGAAAAGGTACAACTTATGATGGATGGTTCCCGTCCCGTGGAACGATTGGATATAAAACCGTATAATTGGTGGAATGAGGCACTGCATGGGGTTGCTCGTGCAGGGTTAGCTACCGTTTTTCCTCAGCCTATAGGTATGGCTGCGTCATTTAGCCCCGAAACGGTATATGATGTATTCACTGCCGTGTCTGATGAGGCGCGTGCCAAGAATACTTATTATTCATCTAAAGACAGCCGTGAGCGTTATCAGGGATTAACTATGTGGACGCCTACTGTCAATATTTATCGTGACCCGCGTTGGGGGAGAGGTATCGAAACCTATGGCGAAGACCCTTATCTTACAAGCCGGATGGGAGTAATGGTAGTAAAAGGGTTGCAGGGCCCTGCAGACGGAAACTATGATAAGTTGCATGCTTGTGCCAAGCACTTTGCCGTACACTCCGGTCCCGAATGGAACCGCCATTCTTTTAATGCAGAGAATATCAAACCTCGCGATTTGTATGAAACATATTTGCCACCTTTCGAAGCCTTAGTGAAAGAAGGAGAAGTAAAAGAAGTGATGTGCGCTTACAACCGTTTTGAAGGTGAACCTTGTTGTGGCAGCAACCGCTTGTTAATGCAAATCTTACGCGATGAATGGGGATTTGATGGTATAGTTGTGTCCGATTGTGGTGCCATTGCCGATTTTTATAATGACCGTGGACACCACACGCATCCGGATGCTGAGTCTGCTTCTGCCGCAGCTGTAGTGAGTGGTACTGATTTGGAATGTGGTTCCAGCTATAAAGCTTTGGTGGAAAGTGTAAAAAAAGGGTTGATCTCTGAAGAAAAAGTAAATACTTCCGTGAGGCGTTTGTTGAAAGCTCGTTTTGAGCTGGGAGAGATGGATGATTTGGAAAAAGTATCCTGGGCAAAAATACCTTTCTCTGTAGTTGCTTCTGCTGCCCATGATTCATTGGCATTGAAAATAGCCCGTAAGTCCATGACGTTACTGATGAATAAGGATAACTTTTTGCCGTTGAGGCGTGGAGGGCTGACAGTAGCTGTTATGGGCCCCAATGCCAATGATTCTGTCATGCAATGGGGAAATTACAATGGAATGCCGCCGCACACCGTAACTATTCTGGATGGAGTGCGGAATTTGCTCGGCGCTGATGATAAACTGATTTATGAACAAGGTTGCCCGTGGGTAGAAAGAACCTTGATTCATAGTGCATTCAGCCAATGTAAGTCGGTGGATGGCCCTGGTTTCACTGCCCGTTACTGGAATAATCTGACGCGTGAAGGTAGTCCTGTGACTACTACTCAGGTCACCACTCCTTTCCGTTTCTGCACTTCGGGTGCCACGGTTTTCGCTCCGGGAGTAAATCTGACGGACTTCTCTGCTACTTATAATAGTGTATTTACTCCTGTACAATCCGGAGAAATCGTACTTGAAGTATACTGTTATGGAAACGGGCGTCTTCGTGTAAATGGAGAAGAGGTGAAAAGTTTCTCTAATAAGCATGGTGCCCGTAAAACGACTCATGCCATGAAAGTACAGGCCGGTCAATCCTATGATATAGAACTCGATTTTGAATATCTTCGGAGTGATGCTCAGTTAAACTTCGATCTTGGCTTCAAGAGAGAGGTCGATATTCAGAAATCCGTCGAGCAAGTGAAGGAGGCAGATATCGTTATTTTTGCAAGTGGCATATCTCCCAGTCTTGAAGGAGAAGAAATGGGAGTCAACCTGCCTGGCTTTAAGAAAGGTGACCGTACGGATATTGAACTTCCGGCAGTTCAGCGTGAACTGATTGATGCTTTGTACCGTGCCGGCAAAAAGATTGTCCTGGTTAACTGCTCCGGATCTCCTATCGGATTGGAACCTGAAACTAAGAAATGTGAAGCCATTCTGCAGGCTTGGTATCCGGGACAACAAGGTGGAACAGCAGTTGCCGAAGTGCTGTTTGGCGATTATAATCCGGCGGGTAGATTACCGGTAACATTCTATCGAAATGTATCTCAGCTTCCTGATTTCGAAGATTATAATATGGCCGGGAGAACTTATAGATACATGCAGGATACCCCGTTGTTCCCATTCGGATATGGGCTGAGTTACACTACTTTCAGTTATGATAAAGTTGTTCTTGATAAGAGCGAGGTTACTGCCGGACAAACTTTGAAGTTAACTGTTCCGGTCACAAATACGGGAAAACGCGACGGTGAAGAAGTCGTTCAAGTTTATCTTAAAAAACAAGGTGATGCGGAAGGTCCTGTAAAAACACTACGTGCTTTCAAGCGTGTATTTATCCCAGCCGGACAGACTACTAACATAGAGTTTGATTTGAAAGATAAGGAACTGGAGTGGTGGGATGAACAAACCAATACAGTGAGAGTCTGTTCGGGAACTTATGATATTATGGTAGGTGGTAGTTCGGAGGATGAATCTTTGCAACAAACTTTAGTTACTATAAAATAGTAATAAAGAGTACTTCTTGAATATCAGATTACGCGGGTCACTTAAAGATCCGCGTAATTTGTATATCATCTGTTGGAAGTTATTTTCTCATGATCTGTGTGGAGTCACAATGAATGATATTCACATTCTCCACATCCTTCTCTATATTTACTACCGGCTGATTGGTAATCGGCTTCTTTGAACGTACATCATTCAGGAATATGCCATTGCATTGTCTGAAGTCGAATGATGGTCCTTCGCCCACTGTAAAGCTGACATTGTTAAATCGTATATCTGTTGCTGTTTCCGCTTTAAATCCTTGTTCGGCTACTATATTCATATTGGAAAAGGAGAGTTCTGATACAGGCATCTCTTCAATTCCTTTTATATATCCTATTCGTTTTATATCATTTCCTGTGACATTACTCAAATGAATATTGCGGAAGATAGGTGTACGTTCACTTACAGGCTCCACTTTCGATAAACGGTCATAAAATAAGTCGAAGATAAAGGCATCTCCCTGGATATTCTTCATTACAATATTATCTACCCGGATATCTTCTACTACACCACCGCGCCCACGGGATGCTTTTAACCGGATACCGGCATTAGTCCCGTCGAATACACAATTGGATATTGCCACTCTTTTTACTCCACCTGACATTTCACTACCGATGACTACTCCACCATGCCCGGAAAGCATGATGCAGTTGGTGATTGTAATGTTCTCACAGGCTTTTCCATATTTACGTCCATCAGCATCACGTCCGGATTTGATGGTGATACAATCGTCCCCAACGCTGATAAAGCAATCGGAGATGCGTACATTCCGGCAGGAACTCGGATTGATGCCATCCGTATTGGGACCTTTGGGATTGCTTGACGGATTATTGATAGTAACCCCGTGTATTGTAACGTTATCACAAAATGCCGGATTGATAGTCCAGAAAGGAGAGTTTATGATCTTCACATTCTCGATAAGGATGTTGGTACATTCGTAGAACTGGATAAAAGGCGGGCGGAACATACGGCGTTCCAATGAGGGTTTATAATAGTCGGATATTTCCAGATCTTTATTAGCGTCCACCCACATCTGCTGCAATTTATCCAAGGTAGGGAGTTTGCCGCCGTTTTCTTTTATCACTTTCCGGGTATCGAATTCCCATAGCCACCACTTTAATCCGTTTCCATCCAGTGTACCGCGTCCGGAAATGGTTACATTATCTGCTGAGTGTGCATAAATCAGTGGTGATAAACTTTTCATCACAGTACCTTCCCAACGTAAGGTGACGAAGGGCAGATAATCCTCAAACTTGTCGGAGAAACGCAAAACTGCACCCGATTCCAAGTACAACGTTATGTTACTTTTCATGTGAATGGTAGCAGTCAGATAAGTTCCGACAGGAAAATAAATAGTTCCGCCACCTTCCGAAGCTGCTTTTTCAATGGTTCGGTTGATCAGTTCCGTACAGGACTTGATACCTTTGGCATCTGCTCCCAACTGTTTCATGTCGAATGTGCGGGACATGGCTACCACAGCCACCATTATTCCCACAATAAAAATAGATAAACGTTTCATGGGTTGTCTTATGTTCTTTGATATGTGATAAAATATGAATACGTGGACAAAAGTACGGAATCATACAACGGTGAAGGGGGATTTTTTGTGTAATAAGGAGTATTTATAGATTGAAGTCAAGGAAAATTGCTAACAAAAAAAAGACTGTACACTATGTACAGCCTTTTTTGCTTTTATTTATCGGAAATTTTAGTATCCGAAGATATCTTCCTGTTTCAGTTCAATCACCGGGCCTACCTTCTTCAGACTTTCCATATCCAATTCTTTCTTGTCACCAAGAATACAATAAGTATATGTACGTCCCTTGATCCACTTGTTCTGGTAGTCGATAACATCCTGCAACGTCATGTTCTGCACATCATTGTACAGTTTGATGCGGCTATCCACATTCTGTCCCAAGTATTGAGCACTGATGTAATCCCAGATGACATCCATCTTGATGGTACGGTCAGTACGCATGCGGGCAATCATACCATCTTTAGCAAGTTTGAAAGCAGCTTCTGATTCAGGCATGTTGTTGATGATATCATTGAATGTATTGATTGCATCTATCATCTTATCGTTCTGCGTAGCAATCTGCGTACGGAGAGTGTAGGGATCAGTCAGGTAAGACGGTCTCAGCATACCGGCCCATGCCGAGTAAGCCAGACCGCGGCTTTCGCGCATTTCCTGGAATACGATAGAATTCATACCACCACCAAAGTATTCGTTATACAATTGACGGCCTGATTCTGCAGCAGGATCAAATTTCTCTCCCTTATTGGAGACTTGTGACATATAAATTTGCTTAGCTTCATACGGAGCAATGAAAATCTTCGTTTCCGGTGTGAGCAACGGTTCGAAGTTATTTCCTTCCGGAATTTCGTTCAATGTTTCCGGAGCCTGATGTTCTTTATTGATGATGGCAAGTAATTCATCCTGATTATTGGGGCCATAATAAAGAATACGGTGTTTGAAGCTGTTCAACTGCTTGATACGGTCTACAAGTTGTTGTGGATCCATAGAAGTCAGTTCAGCTTCGGTCAATATGTTGGTTGACGGAGACTTCGGACCATAAGTGGCATAAGTCACCAGGCGTGAGAAATTTTGCATCTGATTCAGCTTGGCATCCTTGCGTGATTTCAGGATATCATTGGCCATATTGGTGTAAGCTTCCGGATTAACTTTGGCATTTGCCATCAGTTTTTCGAAGAGAGCCATGGCAGCAGGCATGTTCTCGCTGAGGCCGGAGAGCACTACATAAGTACGTTTTGTACCCGGAGATACGAAGAATGAACAAGCAAGGCGGTAGAATTCGCTTTTTACTTCTTCCGGAGTCATGTCGGCTGTGCCGAGGTATTCCAGATATTGAGCAGCAGTACCCAATGCCTTGTCATTGTTGTTACCCATGTCAAAAAGGTAAATCAACTGGAAGATGTCATTCGTTGTATTTTGTTTGTAGAGTACAGGAATATCCGATTTAGCCTTCAACTGGGTGAGGTCTTTGGAATAATCCAGGAATACCGGTTCAATAGGAGTCACTACGCTTGCCTGAATTTCTTTCAGGAAAGTGCTGACTGTATCGCGGTTCATCACGATAGGAGTGATTTCAGGCTTCGACATCTTCTTCTCATTCGGGTCTTTGCCTTGCTTCTTGTAGATAACGGCATAGTTATCATCTTTCAAGTATTTGTTGGCAAAAGCTACGATGTCATCTTTTGTCAGTTTAGACATGCGGTCGAGAGCAGTCACTTCATCCGCCCAGTCGCTACCGTTTACGAATGATTCAACGAACATATCTGCACGTGCATCATTGTTTTCTAACTGTTGCATCTGATACAGCTTGAAGTTGTTGATGTTGGCTTCCAGCATCTTTTCGTCAAAGTCACCCTCGCGGAGTTTCTTCAATTCGCCCAATAAGAGGTCTTTGACTTCGTCCAATGTCTGCCCTTGTTTGGGGCGTCCCTGCATCATGAATGCACTGTAGTCGCTCATAGTCATCGGATAACAATAAGCGCTCAGGGTCTTTTGCTGTTGTGTCAGATCCAGGTCTATCAAACCGGCCTGTCCGTTATAAAGTATTTGGGAAACCACTTGTAAGGTTTCTACGTCTTTGTCTGCTGCTCCGGGAAAACGCCATGCCAAGGCAACGCTTTCAGCATCCGGACCTAAAATTTCACGTACAACAGGTGCTGTAATTGGAGTTTCCTTCGGTAAATCCAGTTTCGGCAGATCAGGATTCGGTTTCAAACCACCGAAATACTTATCAATGGTTGCAATCATCTGATCGGGATCGAAATCACCTGAAAGACAGATAGCCATGTTGTTGGGCACATACCATTTCTTATAATATTCCTTGATATTGGTGATAGAAGGATTCTTCAGGTCTTCTTGTGTACCAAGTACGGTCTGTGTGCCGTAAGGATGGTGTGGGAAAAGAGAAGAAAGTACAGCCTCGTATACCTTACGCGGGTCGCGGGTCAGTGACATGTTCTTTTCCTCATAAACTGTTTCCAGCTCAGTATGGAAACCACGGATTACGCAATTTTCAAAACGTTCTGCCTGGATTTTGGCCCAGTTGTCAATCTGGTTGCTGGGGATATCTTCTGTATAGCAAGTTACGTCGAAGCTGGTATAGGCATTCGTTCCGTTGGCACCGATGGCAGCCATCAGCTTGTCGTATTCGTTAGGAATGGCATACTTGGAAGCTTCGTAAGAGATACTGTCTATTTTTGCATAAATAGCTTTACGCTCAAGACTGTCGGTAGTCTTACGATAGATTTCAAACTGTGCTTCGATCTGGTCGAGCAAAGGTTTCTCAATCTCGTAGTTTTGGGTACCGAAGTTTGTGGTACCTTTGAACATCAGGTGCTCAAAGTAGTGAGCTAACCCGGTTGTTTCTGCAGGGTCGTTCTTTCCACCTACACGTACGGCAATGTACGTCTGTATGCGCGGTGTTTCCTTGTTGACGGTCATGTAAACTTTCAGACCATTATCCAGAGTGTAGATACGCGCTTTCAGCGGATCATTAGGAACTGTTTCATAACTGTACTTTGAAGTACAACTTCCTAAACTTATCGCTACCAGTAGGATAAGCATTAAACCAATTTGTCGGAATAGTTTGTTCATAAGCTGACTTATTAGATTGATAACTGCAAAAATATGCGTTTTTTTCATACCTTTGCACGCAAAAAGTAAATATTTTAACTAGAAGGTTTATTTTCATAGATTATGATTACCATAGAACAACTGAAAGACGTAAAGGAGCGCACCGAAGCACTCTATCGCTATTTGGATATAGAAGGAAAGAAAATCCAGGTAGAAGAAGAACAGTTGCGTACCCAGG
>ULKC01012806.1_pt1 | contig 15053 bp, 7 predicted proteins | sample 1951041 | NCBI WGS metagenome assembly ULKC01 (sample SAMEA4835489, study PRJEB28245) | human gut metagenome | biome: gut microbiome; material: fecal sample | place: Denmark | collected 2008
TTATTTTCATAGCTGTTTTGTATAAGATCTTATTTTACCGGAGTAAAAACTCCGACATAACCACCACCGGAAACCATCTTTATTGACAAAGACTTCCCGGCAACGAAACGCACCTTCTTTTTCGAGACTTCTGTCGGCTTTTTATCAGCATTCTTTGCATCAGCCCAATACTCAAACTCGTACTCGCCTGCTGGCAAAAAAGAAGTCTCGATTTCCACAACACGCTTCATGCAATTATTCATTGCACCTATAAACCACTGTTTGCCCGAACGCTTGGTCATCACAATATATTCTCCCGGATAGCCATCAAGGAAACGAGTGTCATCCCATACAGTTGGCACTATTTTCAGAAAATCAGCCCCCGGCTGACCTAGAACATATTTAGGATGTTCGCACATAACCGTTAACGGGCTATCATAAATCACAAACTTAGAAAGCTCGGCACATCGTGAATTGGGCACCGTAGTTGGATTCTTCGGTTTGAACCCTTCCATAGGTACATTTAGAAAACCTCCGGGCGTATAATCCATCGGACCGGCCAACATACGTGTGAAAGCTAATGTAACATTGTGTTCCGGTGTCACTCTTTTAGAAAACTTAGAATATTCTCCCCCCATAACACCTTCACGGGTCAGCAGATTGGGATAAGTACGCCCAATGCCGTCTGGCTTGTATGCACCATGAAAATTCACCATAAGCTTATGCTTTGCCGCTTCCTTTATGGTACGATGATACCAATTCACCATTTCTTGGTCGTCGCGATCCATAAAGTCTATCTTTATACCGGCTATTCCCCACTTTTCGTACAAGGCGAATGCTTCTTTGTAACTATCATTTTTGTTCACGTCCGTACAATAGAGCCATAGCCAGCAACGCACGTTTTTAGAACGGGCATACTCCAATATCTCCGGCATATTCAACTGAGGTGCAGGTTTGGTGATGTCTGCATGAGCCTTGTTGTAAGGACCGTACCATTGCCAATCTATCAACATATACGGCCAACCCTGCTCCGCTGCAAAATCAATATATTCCTTTATTACATCCATTTCCATCTTTACCTCACCGCTCCACCAATGATCCCAAGCACACATGCCCGGTTTTATCCAAGATGTATCTTCAATGGCGCAAGGAGGATTCAAACCATGAATAAGCTCTGTTTCGATGAACCTTCCAGGATGATCTCCTACCAGAATAACACGCCAAGGCGTAGCCATTTTCTCAAAGAAGCGAGCTTTCACTCCATCTTCCTTCTCTCCGGGCAATGGAGAAAGTCTGGTAGCCAATACTTGATTTTTTTCCTGCGCACTGTTACCTTTTCCTATGTAAAATCCAGGATAATCATCAATGCAAGCTTCGGTGATAGCCACATAGTTTTGTTTGTCCACCTCCACCAAGAAAGGAAGACCTGCCACAGTGTCTGCAGGCAGATAGTTCAGCCTAGTCTTCACGAACTCCGATTCCTGGCTGGAAGTATAATTTCGTTTGTACTTCGCTGCCCATCCGGTTGCATCCGCCGGTAATGAGAACCCTGTCAATTCTTTAGTAATCTGTCGGTTTCCAATTTTTCTTCCACCATACAGTTGATAACGGAAAGCCACCCCTTCATCATATACGCGAACCACAAAATCCATCCGACGACGATCCCCCTCCTTCTCTTCCAAGTTAAAAGTCATTTCATTCCAATGCAACTGAACTTCCTCATGTTTATTCTTCACTACCGGAATCCAAGATTCAGATCTAGCTTCAGCTTGAGGAACATTCAGTAATGCAAAATTGCCTTGCATCGGTTTTTCATCCTTGAACTCAAAGCCAAGTGGTGAATCAGCCACCAAGACTTTATCCTTGTAAACAACTGAATAACTCAATGTTTTCTCATTGCTTACTTCCATTTGTATTCTACCGTCCGGTGAAGATATCTGAAAGTGCTGTGCCGACACCCCCGTTGCCAACAACAAACTGAAAAATAAAATAACTCTCCTCATATCAATCAACTTAAATTTTCTATAAAGATAACACAATTAATCAAACGGAGCAAAAACGCCCATATATCCGCCACTTGTCGTTTTTTTTACAGTAAGAGGTTTACCAGCTGTCATTTCAGAATGTTCATTTTTACAGTAAATGAAGCTAGCACTCTGTCACTAGAATATAATTACCTACCACTCATTTCAAAAGTAAAATATTACTATTGCAGCACAAAAGAAGAACATAGCCACTGCGGCCATGTTCTTCCCTTACCAGCATTAATATCCAGGATTCTGTAATAAAGCAGGATTCAATTGAATCTGCGCTAAAGGCAAAGGATAGAGATAATGCTTACGTTGCATATTAAATTGGGATTTACTATTAATGATCAATGCCTGAGACCCATCATCCAATGTTTCATAACCGTAAATAGCCACCCCATCCCATATTTTTTCCACTTTTCCTGCTACCTCATAACCAAAACCGGCAAACTCTGTATCATTTCCATCCGGATTCTTTACTACAATTCCTGACCGGTCAGCATTTAAAGCTTCTTCTGCAATACCCCAACGAAGCAAGTCTGTCGGGCGAAGATTCTCATTACGTAGTTCTACCGCCCTTTCATTACGAATCAAATCCAACATGGTCAGATTTCCAGACTTACCTGTATTTGCTTGGTAATTAGCATTCGCTTGTGCAACAGAAGCATTACTGATACGAGCCGAACCACCACGATCATGTAAAAGATTGATTGATTTATCTAAATCAGAATCAGAAATCCGCCCATCTCCCAATTCACATTTAGCTTCTGCATAAATCAAGTATACTTCTGCCAAACGGAGCACCGGATAATTATAACCTTCATCCGTATCTTTATAATCTTTTCGTTCCGAACACATTTTACGGTTTTGGAAACCAGTTTGTCCTGAATTTTGTACTAGAGGATAATATACCGAACAGCCTGAAGGAAAATCAAAAGTGGTCACATAGTTAGCCTTAAGATAAAGACTCTTATCAGCCCCATTCGCTCCCATCCAATAATAAGTAGTTCCCGGTATTTTAATACAAGAAGTAAAACGAGTATCCCGACAGGTATAAATATCAGTCATCTTGTTATATCCTTTATAATCCTTAGAATAGAAATAAGGCAAGCCATCTGTTACGCAAGGAAACATATTTACCATTTTAATCGTAACAGCTCCTGTATTATTATTGTCACCACCTGTAGCCTTGGTTATATTTTTACCAATGCGTTTACTTGTATGGTTATAAGCGATCTGAAGAATAAACTCATGATTTTTATCTTTAGTAAATCCCATAGGATTCGTGTTTTCATCTTCCAGATTAAACAAATAATTATAGGCTATACCCTCATATATAGTTCCTTCCGCATTCCACAATTGATATTTACCAGAAGACATTACAGCATCCGCTAATGAAGCCGCTTCTGTTAACATACTTTGTATATCAGGATATCCCACGGGCTTATCGCTACCTGCTCCTGAAGTAGTTCCATCACCATCCGTAGTAGTTCCCACATACTTCTCCCACGTAGCCTCAAACAACAGCGTACGTGCTTTGAACGCTTGCGCTCCTTGTTTGCTTATTTTTCCATCATAAGCCAATTCGTCCGGCAAATATTGAATAGCATAATCCAAATCATCAAAAATTTGTTTAGCTACTTCATAACGTGAATTACGTGGAGCATACAATTCTTCAGAAGTTGAAGTAAGCCCCTTTGTTATGACAGGTACACCTCCAAAACGCTGTAACAACCAAAAATATTGATATGCACGGAAGAAACGAGCTACAGCCAACGAAGCGTTGATGCTCCCTGTACCAGTATACTCCTCTCCTTTTTCTATAACCACATTACATTTCCGTATCTTCGCATAACACAGAGACCAATAAGTATCATTTGTGGAAGGTGCTAATATACCTTGGGCAACAGGATTTATTCCAGCTAAAATATCAGAGTTCACATCAAGCATATCATAATATGAACTGGTATACTTAATACCATTGACCGTTTCAGACACATCACCAAAACCATAAAAACTATATGTACTATTGGCTGCCGCCTCAAATTCTTCAGGAGTTTTATAGAAATTGGCTTCGGTTTGCTGGTCTGTGGGATTCAAATCCAAAAAATAATCCGAACAAGAAGCCATTCCCATAGCTATAGCAATTGCACTTGCTGCAAATAAAATCTTTTTCATATTTTTCTTTTTTTTAATTCATTTATTAAAATGTCAAATCAACACCAATTGTCCAGCTACGGCTGAAAGGAAGACTAGTTCTAGTATTAGAAGCCGTATACCCTTTTTCCGGATCAAATCCATCAGATAATCCTGTTATCTCCGCTATATTATCACCTGAGAAATAAAATCTTAATTTCTCTATTTTCCATTTATCAGTGATAGTGGAGGGAATGGTATAACCAACAGTAACATTTTTCAGACGAGCATACCATGCGTTTTGAACAGAAGCGTCATTATTGTCCACATTCCATTTATTTTTTCCACCCTGTAAAGAAAGACGGGCATACTCAGCATTTTGATTATCCCAAGTCCATGTATCCAGTTGAGTTGTCAAAATATTGTTGTAGTTAGCGTAAAAAGCACAAGTGTTTAAACCACCTTCACGCAAGAAATAACGTTGACCTACTCCTTGTACAAATAAAGAAAAATCAATATTCTTCCACTTAGCACCGGCATTAAGCCCAAAGGTAAAATGAGGATCAATATCACCATAATGATACACATCACCAGCTCCAGTATTTCCTTTTCCACCAGTAGTATCATTAGCCGGATCAAGAAGAAGGATTTTTTTACGATCACCAGGGCGAAGATGTGTATTTGTACTAGTTTGTGCTACACCTGACAAGGCACTGTTCCCTTTATACTGTTCATAATATTTTTCAATTTCTTCATACGAAGCAAAAAAGCCTTCAGTTTTATATACGAACAATGAATTCAAAGGATAGCCTTCACGTACTTTCACCAAACCTGCTGTCCATCTGTCGGTTCCCGCATAGTCAAGCACCATAGAACGAGAATCTGCCAAAGAAGCATTTACCCAATAGTTTACATCACCTGCACGATCGTTCCAACCCAATGCTACCTCCCAACCTCTAACCCGAAGCTTAGCATCATTGGTTGCAGCCGGATTTGTTCCCAACACATCCGGATAATTTAAAGAAACTAACATATTATTGTTCTTCTTCTGATACCAATCAAAGCTACCGGTCAAACAATTGCCTAATAAAGCGAAATCAACACCGATATTAAGATTCTCTAATTTCTCCCATGTACGTGTATAATCTGTTAGTTTGGAAAGCCATGCACTTTGAACAAGCCCGGTATTAAAATAAGTAGTACCCAAAGCAATACTTGACAAATAGTCATAATTGCCTAATTCACTCACTGCACCACCGGTAATGCCAAAAGAAGCACGCAGTTTTAAATTATCCAGCCATTTCAAATTATCTTTTATAAAGCTTTCTTCCGAAATTCTCCAGCCGATACTGGCAGCACCAAAATTACACCAACGATAATCAGGATGAAATTTAGAAGTCCCGTCACGACGCCCCAATGCTTCAATCATATACTTTCCCGCATAATCATAATTCAAACGTGCCAAATACGAAACATATCCTTGCTCATTAGATCCTCCCTCTATAGTTTGATGAGAAGCTTCTGCCGACCCAGTGTTCAAATCATGTAAACCATCATACAATAATTCCGTACGTTTTGCCTTTACATTCTTATAAGTTCTTTTCTCCGCGTTCGCTCCTACCATGACAGCTACATTATGTACTTCTCCGAACGTATGATTATAATCCAACTGAATAGAATAATTCTCATAGAAAGTACGTTGACTACGTTCCTGTACATAGCTGGAGGTCCCTGGATTAACAGCATTCAGTTTTTCCTCTATATCATATCCGGTTTCTGCCGTACCTCCCACCACATAAGGAGCCCCTACATAATAGGTTGTCTTATATTCCGTCTGAATATTATTATTTTTAATAAAAGACATAGCCCCTGTAGCCTTTAAATCTTTAGTAAGTTGAGCTGTCAAAGTATTAGAATAACGAAATGTTTCAAACTCCTGTTGGTTTCGTCCACCAGCCTGCATTGCCGACAACGGAGAACGACCTATCATATATAAATCATAATAATTACCTGAAGGAGTATAAGGAGCTGCTATAGGAGCATCATACATACCAGAATTATTACCATCAAGTCCATCAATCGGCCCATCCGTATAGCGATTACTATATGACATATTAATATTAAATGTCAACCATTTAGTTAAATCATAATCAGCATTCAAACGAGCGTTATACTTCTTAGCTCCATCATCCGTAGCAGTAATCACAGAACGGTCATTAGCATAACCTAATGATGCCATCCACCGAGCTTTTTCACTAGATCCCTGAACATTGACATTATGTTGTGTACTCCAAGTTGTTCCATAAATTAAATCCAACCAGTTATTAGACTCATAATAATGCATCTGACTATTGGCATCTACATAAGTAAAGGGATCTCCAATCGCCATTTTATCTAAAACCAGCAAATTTGTATCATCAAAACTAACTCCTGCATGTGGTGTTTTTCCACCTGATACTAAGATATTATTCCACAGTTGCCCATTTGTATAACGCTGTGTGATTACCTCCCCTCCTTTACCATCGGATTCTACATAATCCTGATAAGAAGCTTCCGCCATAGCTGAAGCCCAATCTCTCATACCTGCCAAAGGTAACATATTAGCAGGTGTATTAGCTGTTACCATACCATTATAAGATACTTTCAGTTTATCACCTTTTTTGCCTTTTTTAGTCGTCACTAACACAACACCACCTGCTGCACGTGCTCCATAAATAGCTGCTGAAGCATCTTTCAAAACAGAAACACTTTCAATATCATTCGGATTCAATGAACTAAATTCAGTATTGCTAATAGCCGGAACTCCATCAATAATAATTAACGGTTCCACTTTATTGGTAGAAGAAGCACCACGAATCTGAATAGCCATATCCTCATTTCCTGGACGAGCAGAAGTTCGTGTAATAGTCAGACCCGGCACTTGTCCCTGTAAACCAATCGCTGTATTAGACACTGGGCGGCTTTCCAAAATGTCTCCACTTACCGAAGCTACCGCACCAGTAAGAGTAGCCTTTTTCTGTGTGCCATAACCTACCACAACCACTTCGTCCAATACTTCCGTATCTTCCTTTAAAATAATCTTCATAAGGTTCTTTTCATTTACTGGAACTTCCTGTGTTTTATAACCGATATAAGACACTACCAAAATACCTTTTGAAGCATTGTTCAATGTAAAGTTACCATCAAAATCAGTAATCGTACCATTGGTAGTACCTTTTACCAACACACTGGCACCAATAATGGGTTCCCCATTGGCATCCACCACTTGCCCTTTTACCGTTCCAGTCTGCATAACAGTCTGCACCCCATTCACCTCTGCAAATACAGCCTGCGGACTACCTGCCAACAAGGCAGAAGCCATCACCGTAGAAAACAAGATTCTTCTCGATGAAAATTTAAAGAATTCGTTTTTCATAAACTTGAAATTTAATATTAACAGTTTTATTGTTGTTTTCTTATTATATACACTGTTTGATAAACTCGCGCACCTCATGCCGCCCTATCCTTAAATGGTTTTCAACGGTACGATGCGAAAGATTTAATTCCTCTGAAATATCTGAAATAGATTTGTCTTCAAAACGACTCATTGCATAAATAGTACGACGCTGTGGAGGAAGCAAAGACAATCTATATTTCTCACATGCTTCCAAGTCATCAGCCACCACACGAGCCTCAGTTTCATTTGTATAAGTTACCGCATGCTCATATAAATAAGAAGTCACTTCCTGCCTCTTATAATAACGACGTAAATAGTCAGTCACCAAATTACGGGCAATGGTAAAAATGAAATACTTAATAGTTTCTGCACAGAGCATCCGATCGTAATCCATCAGCCGTACATACACATCTTGTGCCAAGTCTTCTGCCTCTTCTTTATGACCTATCTTATAATAAAGATACAGATAGACCGAATGATGATAATTCGTATAAGAGTCTTTTATTAATTGAATAGATTTCATGGATATGTTTTTCATGTCTTCAGCTTTTTGGGTTACATTTACGAATGCAAATATAGAAGGTAGAAGAACAAGAAAAGCACTTTTCCGGTTCCAATAAATCTCATATCATTACCCTAGACAAAAAACAGTTTAAGCTGCTAATTTATAGCAGCTTAAGAATTTGAAACTATCAGTATCATATAATAATTTGATACTCTCAACAAGAAATAGCGAGGTTATTCATTGTTTTTCCCAATACTTCGGATGTACTCATTGGGAGTGATATTTGTCGCTTTTTTGAAATATCGGAAGAAAGAAGCCCGTGAACTGAATCCGCACAACTCTGCCAAAGCACTCAAAGTGTATTTAGCATATTCATCTTTCTCCACCAAGCGCTTGAATTCAGCTATACGATAATCATTAATATAATCATAATAATTACGGTTTAAATACTGATTAAACAAATAGGACAAAGTATGAGATGAGGTTCCGATAGAGGCGGCCAAATCGGCAATCTTCAAATTAGGATTGGTATAAGGCTTTTCTTTATGCATAACAATCTCCAATTTATCCGCCAACCGTTTACATTCTTCCACACTTATCTTATTTGTCTTATACTTTTCTTCCGCTACAACATTGGTTTCCTTAACCGATTGTATTTCCTTTTCTATAACCTTAGCAGGACCAGGCATTGGTTCTTCCCTTTCGTCCTCTCCCTCTTTCTTCTTTGACAAAAGAACAGCAATACCTCCGGTCACCACTGCTATCACGATAAACACTATGCTCCATATACTGATAGAAGAAGCGATTTTAACCGTCATCTGAGTTTCCGACTCTGGATTCCCCGTCCGCCTTACTTTAAAAGTATAGGTACCGGACGGCAAATCATAATAAGTCATATCCGAACGACCTGTCACAGCTATCCATCCGGCATCCTCACCCTCCAACTGATATTCATATGACATAAAGGCAGGTGCCGTATAACTGAAATCGGAAAAGTAAAAGGTAACATTCTTTTGAGAAGACTCCAATGAAATTTCACTCTTGCCGCCATCTCTCACAACAGATTGCACTACAGATTTTCCATTTACACATACCTCTGTTATGGCAACCGGATAGGGAATGGATTTCTTCTGATTCATCCGCACTGCATCCAAATATAAGAGCCCTTTGGAGTTTCCAAACCAAATGCCATTCTCATCACGCACCGGCGGACAAAGAGTAAATATGGAACTGGGAATGCCATCGACAAAATTATAAGGAATAAAACAGTCTTTCTTATCATACCGGAACAAACCATTGTTAGTTCCCAGCCATAACCACTTTTCACGATCCTCCACAACAAACATACCATCATTCCCATCCAGAGGAGTCCCCGGCTGCAAACGTCTGAAAGTAGTCATTGATAAATCAGAGATAAAAAGCGAGCCTTTGTCCGGAAAAAAATAAAGATCATGGTCGGAATCTTCGTAGATCACTCTTACTTTTTCCTTATGAATAAATCCTTCAGGAAACACATCGGTTTTTAATGTCCGGACGGAAGGGTCCCAAATACACATTCCATTCTCCGTACATATCCATCCTTTATGGGTGGAATCAAAATAAATTTCATATACATTCCCTTCCGGCAACTTAGAGTTGGCACTGGTATAATGAGCTATCTGTCTGCCATTTTTATAGCAGAATATTCCTAAAGATGTCCCTATCCACAAATTACTTTCATTATCCTGCTTGATACAGAAAATATGTCCTTTACTGAAAGGCATTCCTCCATCGGGGGCAAAATCTCTGAGTGTCAAAGTTACAGGATTGAAAACATACATTCCCCCACCGTATGTACCTATATAATACTCATTCTGATAATACAGACAACTGAAAATCATATTTGAGCGTAACTGTGGAACCTTGAAACTTTTATAACGATGATTTTCTTCGTCAATATAAAAAAGTCCGTCACGAGATCCGATCAGCTTTTCCTTCCCCTCGATGGCAAGTGCACGTACCGGCATATCTCCGGAATCAAAAAAAGGAGCATACGTATAAGTGGAGAACAACCCGCTCTGATATAATGTGTAATCCAATCCCAGCTGATAGAATCCTACCCATATCAATCCTTCCTTATCAACCAAAACAGAATAAACGGAATTAGAACGCAAAGTCTCATCCTTCCCTGTTTCATGACGCATGGAACGAACAACTTTCTTTTTATCCGTTGATACAAAATGAACTCCGTTACCATCCGTCCCTACATACAAAAGGCTTTTGCCATCACCGGACAAAGAAGAAATGACATTACAACCTACATCAACAAAACGGGCAAATTCTTTAGTTTGTGTATCAAAACTGATGATTCCCTGTCCCATCGTTCCCAAATAAAGCATACTCCCTATCCGGGCTATATTCTTAAAGGAACAAACATGTTTCTCTTCCACCACATTATGATAAGCCTCTATTTTTCCATCTGAGAGTTGTAAGGAATAAAGACCATTCTCCGTAGCCATCCAAAGTATTCCATCTTCCCCCAAATTCAAACCACCAATCGAATTCGCCGCCGACAACATATTAGGATCTATCATAATTTGGTTCAGGCTCCCTCCTTTATAAATGAAAAGTCCTCTTTCTGTTCCGATATAAAGTATTCCTTTCCCGTCATGTAAAAGAGAGCGCACAGCATATCCTATCGTTTCACGGGCAATGGGCTCCAAACTATTTTTCTGCTTGCTAACACGCCATAATCCACTGCCATTCCCCATCCACAATTCATTGCCAGGCATCTCAGCAATGGCATTTACCCGTTTCAATTTTTCATCTGAACCCGGAATAAGATAATGCTTGAAATGAATTCCATCAAAACATTCCAACGAATTGCCGGTCCCCAACCAAACATAACCTAAAGAATCTTTATAAATGGCGTTTACCACTAAATCTGACAAACCCTCAGTTACAGACAAGCCACGAAAAGCGTAGGAACGAGAGAAAATGGGTAAAGACAAGAATATAAGAAACAATATAAATATAAATCTTAAAATGTTTTTCATTACATTGTGCATATTTGGAACCTCGTGTTTATCAAATAATGCAAATATAGTGAAAAGGGAATATATTTTCCCTATCAAAAAAAGAAAAAATCATCATCCACTTCTTATTTGCTGTATGAAAAAGAAAGGATGATGATTTAAAAAGATTACTTTATAAAAGAAAGTTTATATCAAAGTTTGCGTAAATCATGTCCGGGCAACAAATTATATTCTTTTCCATTCATCCTGACTTTACAAGGTGTAGAAGCTGCATATTTCCAAACGCCCTCTTTATACACCAACATCACATCTGTTACTGTCAATGAACTTATTTCAACATGTGGAGTTTTCAATAGTGTACCTCCTCCCAAAAAGAAAATACAATCATCGCCTTGTTTATTTCCCCACAATGCATAAGCTGCTTGTACAGTCATTTCTCCACTTTTACACAAATGGCCTGCATCATCCGAAGAAATAATCCGGTCCACACGCCCCTCTTTTTGTTGGATACAAATTCCGACATGACTTCCAGCCACACCACTTTCCACTTCTGGAAAAGTAACGGAGGAAATACATCCCGGCTCCTTTACAGAAGAAGGTTCATAAACAGCTACAAACGGACGATTCCAAGCTTCACCTTGTTGGCGGGCTACAAAAGTCAACGTAGGTTGCTCTTTGATAGCATAAGGCATATCCGGAATCCGGCTCAACCCTTCAGTCATCGGGCTCAAAGCCGAGAACACTTTACGTTCAGGAGCACCTTTCATCCACATATTCATACTGATATTATCCTCATCCGGCATCTGTATAGTAAACGTTGTTTTAATATCTTTGGAGGTCTCGGCACTTTTCTTATCAAACAAATAAGAATAGGCATATATATGTGCCCCTGCAAAAGCCAGTTCCTCCGTTGGTTGAAGAAACAAGCTACTCCCGTCAGCAGCAGTCAAGTTCATGGTTTGTCCCATATTATGATAAAAATAATCATGCATTTTATCTCCTCCCTCCACTTTCCTGCTACGGAAAATATCGACATAATATCCGTTCTTTTCTCCTGTAGTCACAATACTCATCATACGGTTTTGATCAGCCTGTGATTCAGGTTCACGGAAAAAGACTTCGCTATAACTTACAGGCTGATAATCCACTTTCACCCCCGTTTCGGGATAGCAGTTCAATAATTTGAAAGCATGATTGCTTTTCATAACCGGATAAGAAGAGATTCCATCTACACAAACCGTATTGTGTGCAGGGAACTGACTGTAATACTCCAAATAATCCAAACCGGAATAAAGGGTCAAGCCGATGCCGCCGTCCGGTGCCAGACGATATCCTTTTCCATAAAGTTCCATGCTGATGCCATTGGCATGCATGTGGTTCCCTTCACTGGCGTTTTGAGCGATCATCAGACTATGGCGTTTGTCCATGCCATTGCGTTGCACCAGCCAACTGGCATTGGGAGCATAAAAAGTAGGAGTCACATAATCATTGATATCACCGGCAGGTATCTTATCATCAATCACCAAAGGCTTATCACTGAAGAAAGAAGTTACCGCCACCTTCACGTTTTTCTTTTCAGCCGCCGATTTGGACGCATCGGGATCAAATAACTTCAACATAGCAGTAAATTGCCTTTCCTGATCTTTTTTACCATGCTTTTGCGCATTAGTTACCATACGGGCAAAGATAGCAGGATTCAATTTACCGGGATGTGTATCGCCAAAGCCCATTGTCATACAATCCGGAAACAAATATTGCGGGTCGGCGGCCACCGCTTTTTTTATGACGGGAATCTCTCCGGTCAGGTCCATACCCAAATTACGGTCAAAGATAGTAACCATATCCGTATAATCTCCGATAACCACTTGGCTATACCCCGGACATTCAGCCCAAATACCGGTTTCTGTATCATAACCATAATCAGCAAGCTGCTTCAGTGACCATTGACGGATGGAAGAACGATTCAACACATAATCAATATAATATTCGCCTCCCTTTTTGTCCGGATAAGAAGCATCAGGTTCCAAAATCATGCCGATGCTCATGATATAACGCGCCTGCATCAGATTCCAGTTATTATGCGGCACTCCATTATCAATGATATTATCCGCCCATTTCTTGAATGCTCCGGCATAGATGTCCATCTTATCAGCCTTATCGGTTTTTAAATAATCATATAAAAAATCATACAATGGAACCAAAGCATTCACTGCATCCTCATGAATGACTTCAAAACTACTCATACCCACCAAAGTCTGCTGATGTCCATAGTTCAAATCCTTGGGAAGATTTCGGTAATAGATCCCCGTCATATAAGTATCAAATACCGAAGCTGCCAAATCAGCATATTTCTTCTCTCCGGTCATCCAACCAAAGAAAAGCGGCATCACGGGCGATACCCAGTATCTCTACATTAATACTTTGGATGATATTTCCGGTTTTACTGATATTCACCCATTCGTATGGTCTGCCTTCCAACGTCCCATTTGCCAGATACATTCCCCGAGCATCTTCCTGATAAGGCTTCAAATCTTCCAGCTTGGGACGTACATAGTTAGTTGCATGACTGCGTGCACCGGTATACATCACCGTAGGAGCCGGCGCCTTCTCTCCTCCTGCATGATCATAATATTCTCCTTTAATATATACCTCCGTTGCATGAGTTTTCCAATACATTTGCAAGCGGGAAGTAAGCCATTCAGGCCCTCGGTCAGCATACCGGTCAGTCCGTTGCTTTAACTTTTCAAACACTTCCTGTGCCCATGGTTCTTCCTTTATCAACTTCTGCGTTTCGGCTTTGCCCTTGTTATCCGTCAGATATCGGGGATGACCTTGTGACAGTTTTATCGACAAAAAATTCTCTTGTGCATATAATACACCTGTTATCAGCAAGCATATCAATAAAATAGTCTTTTTCATAATTCTATTCATTCTCTTTCACAAAAATACGTATCATAGAGCTATTCCACTCAATCCGAATGAATTATTTTATGATCCGCCTATTTAATTCATTATTTAAAGTCAACGAATATAAAATGTTTGCTTTACCGGCTCTGCTGTCTTTATCTTTGGATATGAGTTTTTTCCGTATTGCCAGGCTATCACAGTCACTTTCACCGGATAAGCAGCCTTAGGAGGAATAGCAGTTAATATCAATCGATTACCATCCACATAAGCCGGTCCCGATTCTACATAAAAATCAACCGGCAAGCCACAACTGGAAACAGCAGATAAAGAAACGTACTTAGTACCACGCTTTATGTCCGGTAACGTTGCAAATTCAATATGTTGCGGCTGTCCTTCCCTATTTTTAACCGGAATTGTAATCTGAGCTTGCTGAACAGCCGGTTTATATTCTTTATCTCCCGGATGAGTTATTGAAAAAACAATATCCGATTTTTTGTCCGTCCATAAAGTTCCCCGATTCCATTGAATTCGAAATGTCACAGAATCAACTAAAACAGCTGGACCGGTAATCATCTGCAAGACAGGGGATTTTCCGGCATGACCAATAGATGCTCCGACAGGTAAATCAGTCCAATTGGAAAGTCGGGGGCTTTCTCCTGGAACAGTATCCAGAAAAACAGGAGTCAATTGAAATGTGATACCATCTTCCTGTGGCATAAAAGCCGGGTGAACTTGTAAATGAGTATTCTGTTGGGATACTGTTTTTCCGTTTTGAGACACACTTACCAATTGTGGCTTCATATCGTAATATCGGGATTGATACGCCAAAGTAGCCTCTATCATCTCACGATCAAAAAACCAAAAAGCTTGTGCAGGATCACCTTTAAATTGATTTACCGGTGCCGGAATACAAGAAGGTTTTTCATTTTTTTTCCATCGCTCCATCAACCATCCTTCCTTTGTCGGATCCACATGTCCATAGTGCATTGCCTTTTTAATATAAAGAGCTATATATTGTGCTTTTTCCGGGGTATAGGCAAAGTGGCCTT
>ULKC01009993.1_pt1 | contig 12832 bp, 4 predicted proteins | sample 1951041 | NCBI WGS metagenome assembly ULKC01 (sample SAMEA4835489, study PRJEB28245) | human gut metagenome | biome: gut microbiome; material: fecal sample | place: Denmark | collected 2008
GTGACAAATCCCTCTATATTGAATTTGCCGCGCTGGATTATGATGCATCAACATTCGCCAACTATTATTACCGTTTGAAAGGATTTGACGACAAATGGATAAAAGTACCGGCCAATAAGCGACAGGCCGCCTATACTAACCTACGCCCCGGCAAGTATACTTTCGAACTACGTTATGCCCCCGACGGCAAACAATGGCTGGAGGAAACGGCTGCACTCCACATTACCGTATCACCTTATTTCTATAAGACCATCTGGTTCATTCTTTCCGTATTGGTTCTTCTATCTTTCATTCTATACAAGATATTATCATGGAGACTTCGTTCCTTAAAAGAGCAACAAGAAATACTCCATATCAAAGTAGAAGAACGCACCCGTGAACTGGAAGAACAGAAAAAGCTGCTTTCTACTCAGGCAAGCGAACTCTATCGTCAAAACCAATTATTGAAACAGCAAAACGAAAAAATAACCAAGCAAAAAGGACAACTGATCCAAATGTCAAAAAAGGTGCAGGAATTGACTGTTGACAAACTCGCTTTCTTCACCAATATCACCCATGAATTCCGTACTCCGTTGACATTGATTGTAGGGCCTATAGAAAGAGCATTGAAACTAAGTTACAATCCTCAAGTCATCGAGCAATTACATTTTGTGGAGCGTAACTCAAAATATCTGCTCTCCCTAGTCAACCAATTAATGGACTTCCGCAAAGTGGAATCTGGAAAAATGGAAATTGTACGTAACCCGGGCAACTTTACCAGATTGCTCAATGAACTGCTGATTCCTTTCGAGGCATACGCTTCCGAAAGAGAAATAGCCATTGAACGTCGCTTCCGTCTTCCATCATGTGAAATCATGTACGATGAGGACGCCATGCATAAAGTGATTGTCAATTTGATAGGGAATGCTTTGAAATTTACCCCTCAAGGAGGACAAATTACCGTCTATGCCACTACCCTCCGTCAAGAGAACAAGGAAAAGTTATTCATCTGTATCCGGGATACAGGACCGGGACTGCCCGAAGAAGAGATAGAAAAAGTATTCAATCGTTTCTATCAATCGCAAAACAAAATGCATTCCTCTATCAACGGACAAAGCGGGACAGGAATCGGTCTTTATCTATGTAAACGAATTATCCAGTTACATGGAGGAATGATTTGCGCCAAGAACAATCAGATCAAAGGATGTTCTTTCCGCATTCTGCTCCCTTTGCAATATGCCGACTCGAACATTCCGCCCATCCCAACGGAACAAATAAAAGAACCGGTAAGTTCTTTGATGACATTACAACCTGTCACCAATGGGAAACTGACGATTCTGGTAGTAGAAGACAACAAAGATATGCGCGACTATATCCGTTCCATCCTGACCGAGTATTATAACGTACTTGAAGCATCCCAAGGTGAAGAAGCATTGACTGTGCTCCAATCACAAAACGTGGATTTCATTGTCAGTGACTTGATGATGCCTGTCATGGATGGTATGGAACTGTCCCGCCGGGTAAAATCTAATTTTGCCATCTCGCATATCCCCTTCCTGATGCTTACGGCCAAGACATCCAACGAATCGCGTATCGAAAGCTTCCGCATAGGTGTGGACGAATACCTTCTGAAGCCATTTGACGACACATTGCTGCTGGCCCGGATCGCCAATATACTGGAAAACCGCAAGCGTTTCCAACAAAAGTTCTCATACAGCATGGATGTGGATGCACTGAACATCGAAAAAGAATCCAGTGACAAGAAGTTCCTGGACAAAGCAATGCAGATTGTGAAAGAAAACTATAAGAACTCTTATTACGAAATAAGCGATTTCATCGAAGCAATGGGGGTAAGCAAAAGTTTGATGAACAAAAAAATGCAAAATCTGACGGGACAGTCTGCCGGACAATTCATGCGTAACTACCGACTGAATATTGCGCGAGAACTTATTCTTCGTAACCGGCTGACACACAACATGAACATCTCTGAAATAGCATACGAAGTGGGATTCAATGATCCCAAATACTTCACACGCTGTTTTACAAAACATTTCGGAACAACACCCAGTTCGATGATGGAGAATGGAACCGACTGACTTATTCCAGAGCGTAAAATGAACGGATTGTATACCATAAATGCTCCGTTTTTCTACGCTCTCGTTTCGCTAAATAAATTATCTTTGCCCTACATTATAATAGCATATTTAATACCCATGAAAAAACAATTTATGACTTGGCTGCTTGCCATCACTACAATGTCAGCTTTTGCTCAACAAGCTACAGTTACAGGACCCGACTCCTTTTTAAGAGTGAATGTATCCGTAAAACAAGGCATCCCCGTTTATTCCGTTACCTATAAGGACAAGACCATCCTGGAAGATTCACCTTTAGGTTTCATTACCAATGTGGGGGACTTCAGCCGGGATATGACTTTCACCGGACAAAAAGAAAACAAAATAGATAAAACTTATACACAAGACCGTATCAAGCAATCACAAATACATTACCAAGCCAATGAACTTACATGCACCTTTACCAATAAAGAAAAGAAAAATATAAATATAATATTCCGCGTAAGCAACAACGATATTGCTTTCCGCTACGAAATGCCCAAATATGGCGATACAGGAAGCATAGTGATAGAAAAAGAAACGACAGGTTTTGACTTCCCATCCTTCACCACTACTTTCCTGTGCCCGCAAAGTGACGCCATGATAGGTTGGAAACGTACCAAACCCAGCTATGAGGAAGAATATAAGGCTGACGCTCCTATGAATGTACGTTCACAATATGGGCACGGTTACACATTTCCTTGTCTGTTCCATGTAGGAGAAAACGGCTGGGCGCTTCTCAGTGAAACCGGAGTAGACAGCAGATACTGCGCCTCACACCTGAGCGATGCCACCGCCAACGGACTTTATACCATCGCTTTCCCCATGCCCGAAGAAAACAACGGTAACGGCACGGCATCTCCCGGCCTTGCATTGCCCGGTTCCACTCCCTGGCGTACTATTACTGTAGGCGAAAACCTGAAACCGATTGTAGAAACAACGATTCCATGGGATGTCGTGGAACCTCTCTACCCAACGGAGCATACATACAAAATGGGACGCGGAACCTGGAGCTGGATACTTTGGCAGGATGGAAGCATCAATTTCGACGATCAGAAAAAATATGTAGATCTCGCCGCCGCCATGGGATATGAATATGTATTGATAGACAACTGGTGGGATACCAACATCGGCCGTGAACGTATGAAAGACTTCATAGACTATGCACACAGCAAGAAGGTTGATGTATTTTTATGGTATAGTTCCAGCGGCTACTGGAATGATATAGTGCAAGGTCCTACCAACTATATGGACAATCCCATTATCCGTAAAAAGGAAATGAAATGGCTACATAATATAGGAGTAAAAGGGATCAAAGTAGATTTCTTCGGAGGTGACAAGCAGGAAACCATGCGTCTGTACGAAGCCATCCTGAGCGATGCGGATGATCATGGACTGATGGTCATTTTCCACGGCTGTACCCTTCCTCGCGGATGGGAGCGTATGTATCCTAATTATGTAGGAAGTGAAGCCGTGCTCGCATCGGAAAACCTGATTTTCCAACAACATTTTTGCGATGAAGAAGCATTTAATGCCTGTCTGCATCCATTTATCCGCAACACCATCGGTTGCATGGAGTTCGGCGGTACATTTCTCAACAAACGCTTGAACCGCAACAATGATGGCGGAAGCATACGCAAGACCACTGATGTATTCCAACTGGCAACAGCCGTTTTATTCCAAAATCCTATTCAGAATTTTGCGTTGGCGCCTAATAACCTGACCGATGCCCCTCAAGTTTGTTTGGATTTCATGAAGCAAGTTCCCACCACATGGGACGAAACAAGATTCATTGACGGCTATCCGGGCAAATACGTAGTACTGGCACGCCGGCATGCCGATCAATGGTATATAGCCGGAATCAATGCACAAAAAGAACCGCTGAAATTAAAGTTGAACCTTCCCATGTGTACTAAAGGAGATAAAGTGATGCTTTATCAGGACGATAAAAAACTAAATCCTCACGCTGAAGAGATAACATTAAAAAAGAATGATGAAATCAGCATTACGATGCAGGCGGAAGGAGGATTTTTACTTGTGAAATAATTCCTTTCAGAGAATTGTATTTTATCCCTCATGTAGCCGGACAGTCCTTCATCAGGTTGTCCGGCTACATGATTTTTTATAAAAAAGCCTTCTCCTGAGCCTATCTCACCGCCTCCAAAAGACATAAACTATAAGCGAAATAAATACATTTTTTCCCATTATTCATTCGTCCACCCTATAAAACCGTTTGTCCACCCCTGTTTACGGCATAAATTTTACTTTTGTCATGCAATCGGTACTCAACTTTCGGAAGAGACCCCTGCTTTTAAAATTTAATCCTAATCTTAAATATTATGAAGAATAGCTCCAGCATATTTATAAACTCTGTGGTTTGTCTACCTAGAGTATTCAACATTGGATTGTACAATAATCCAACATCTCAATTCAATATATCAGCAACAATTTAATCTACTAATTTAATACTTAAAAAAATGAGGAAACATTTATTATTTTCCGTAATGCTTAGTCTGTGTGCTATGGGTGGCATGATGGTGTATTCCACACCTGTTATGGCTACCGTGGCGCAATCTCCGACTATCAAGGTTCGCGGTCAAGTTATCGATGAACAAGGTGAACCCCTCACAGGGGCTACCGTCAGAATCAAAGACGGACAAGGCGGAACCATTACCGATGTGGACGGAAACTTCCAATTGGAGGTTGCCGGTAACGCTATCCTTTCGATAAGCTATGTAGGCTACAAGGATCGTGAAGTAGCTGTTCGCAACCGCGCCATCATTGAATCCATCCAATTGCAACCCGACAATCAGATGCTTGAGCAAGTAGTTGTCATCGGTTATGGTACACAGAAGAAATCCGACTTGACTGGTTCCGTAGCCGTAGTAGATGCGGAAGCCCTGAAACAGACATCCCATTCCAATATCTCCACCATGCTAGAAGGTAAAGTATCAGGCGTACAAGTCACCTCCGACGGACAGCCCGGTGCAGACCCTACCGTCCGCATCCGTGGTGTCGGATCTTTCGGTGACACTTCTCCTCTTTATGTTATCGATGGTGTTCCTATGGGTACCTCCATCCGCGATTTCTCTTCAAACGATATTGAAACCATCCAAATCCTAAAGGACGCATCAGCCGCTGCCATCTACGGTTCGCGCGCCGCCAACGGTGTGGTCATCATCACTACCAAACGCGGTCAGAAAGACCAACCGCTGAAAGTAGATTACAATGGCTACGTGGGTATGGACTATATCCCCAGTAATGTCTATGATGTAATGGATGCCGACCAATACAGCCAATACATCGGTCAGGCATGTACCAACTCCAACACTCCGCTGCCCGGCGGTTACAAGCTGGACAGTACCACCGGAAAATATCATTTCCAGGACAACACCAATACCAACTGGTTTAAAGAAGTATTCAAAACAGGTATCCGTCAGAATCACAATGTGAATCTCTCCGGTGGCGGCGCCCACAACACCTATAATGTTTCATTAGACTACTACAACCAGAAAGGAACACTGGAAGGCGCCGGTCCTAACTATGAACGTTACACGGCACGTGTCAACAACACGATGGACACCAAATTCATCAAGTTCCATACCAGCCTTGTCTACTCTCACTCCGATCAAGACAACATGGGGTTGTCAAACGCTTCCGAATACGTTCAAGGTCTGTATGGCGACGTAACCAATGTGCTGCGTGGTACTTTGCTGATGCAGCCCACCATCAAAGCCTATGACAACTCTACTTGGGTACTTGACAATCTGGTAGGTATCGCCAATAACTTCAACTATGACTCTTACGGCTATGGTGTTTACTACGATACTGTACATGGTGACATTTCGGCTTCCAACCCCTTGCTGGTCAACAATCTGCTGAAGCGCAACACCCGCGTGGACCGCTTCGTAGGAACAGCTTCTGCCGATGTGGATCTCCTGAAGATGATTGGCGTTGACAGCAAGAATCACAAGCTCAACTATAAAGTCAATCTCTCTTACAGCAAAACCCATTGCAAGGACTTCACCTGGATTCCCGCATGGGTACAGAGCAATCGTGTCTATCTGGCCAAGAGCAACGAACGCCTCACTAAGGCTAGCCGTTCTTATGCCGATGCTTTGATTGAAAACGTGCTGACTTATGATGCTACCGTCGGCAAACACCATTTTAACCTGGTAGCCGGCCAGACTTACGAAGAAGAAAACACCGACCTGTTGACAGGCTGGGGCGTCAACTTCACCGAGCCTTACTTCCTGCAACTCCAGAATGCCGCCAACACTTATGCCGAAAGCTTCGAATACAAACACACCATCCTCTCTTACATCGGGCGTATCAACTACAACTACGATGACCGTTACCTGTTCTCGGCAACCGTGCGCCGCGACGGCAGTTCCCGCTTGTCCAAGAATATCCGTTGGGGTACTTTCCCCTCCGTATCTTTAGGATGGCGTTTTGACAAGGAAACTTTTTTCCCTTTCAACAGAAACATTGTCAACATGTTCAAGGTACGCGCCAGCTATGGTGAACTCGGTAACGAAAACATCGGTGAATACATGTATCAGGCTGTAATGGCACGTAACAACATGACTTATAGCTTTGGTAACACACCCATCACCGGTTCTGCCATTTCTACTTTCGTAGACAATAACCTTTCTTGGGAAAAGAAGAAAAGCTACAACGTAGGTATCGACCTCGCCTTCTTCAACAACCGTTTGGAATTCACCGCTGAATGGTACAAGAATACCAGTGAAGACCTGCTGTATGCCGTTCCAGTTCCTGAGCAAGCCGGTGTATCCAACACCACTGTAACGATGAACGCCGCCTCGATGAATAACTCAGGTTTTGAATTTACGACTACCTACCGCAACCGCGACCACGACTTCAAATATGAAGTGTCAGCCAACTTGAGCACCATCCGTAACCGCGTAACCTCATTGGGCTTCGGTACCGATTCATATATATCCGGTGCCTACATCACCAACGTAGGTGAAGAAATCGGTAAGTTCTACGGATGGGTTTATGACGGCATCGCCCGCACACAAGCCGACCTGGACAACCATGCCACACAAGAAGGTGCCCAGATTGGTGACTGCCTCTATAAGGACGTAAGCGGTCCCGACGGAAAGCCCGATGGAAAGGTGGATGCCTATGACCAAGTAGTACTGGGCAGCGGTATGCCTAAGATCAACTTCGGTTTGAACGCCCGCTTTGAATACAAACGTTTCGATCTGAGCATCGCTACGTTCGGTGCACTCAACTATCACGTAAGCGATGATATCCACAACTCTCTGAACTCCTGCTACGGCTGGGGCAACAAAGATGTAGCCATGCTTGACGCGAACCGTTTCAGTGAAGACGGCAGTACCTATCTTTCCAACGTGCCACGTACCTATGTTACCAACAGTGCCAGCTTGGCCTGGAATGATCTCTTCAGCGACCGCAAAATTCAGAACGCAGCTTATTGGAAAATTGCCAATATAGAATTGGGCTACAACTTCCCCAACGAATGGTTTGGCAAATACATATCCGACGTACGTCTCTATGTGTCAGCACAGAATTTACACACATTCACCGGGTACAAAGGTTATAATGTAGACTATGCAGGAGGTACCTTCACACCGGGATATAACTTCTGTTCTTATCCTACCGCACGTACCTTCATGTGTGGTGTTCATTTCACTTTCTAATCACTAAAAACATAACAATATGAAACTCAATAAATATGCATTGGCTCTCATTTTGGGATTAGGCACATTGGCTTCTTGCAATGATAATTTGGAGCTGTTGAATCCCAACCAGCAAACCTCAAATACATTCGGCTTCAATGCCGATGATTTGGAAGAGAGCGTTATTGCCGCCTATAACCATATCCGTATGGAAGGTTCTTACGCCCGTGTAGGCTACACCATCGACGTGTGTCGTGGTGATGAAGCATGGAACTCATCACAAGTATGGTATCTGCCTTTCGATGACCTGAATGCGGAAGTAACCTCGGACATCACGTGGTGGCCCTGGCGCGAATGGTACTATACCATTAATGTATGTAATTTTGCCATTTCCCGTTGCGATGAAGACAACAGCCAACTTTCCGAGAAAATGAAACGCATCAAAGGACAAGTACTCTTCCTGCGTGGCCTGTCATACTACAATCTGGTTGGTTATTACCAGAACCCACCCCTCATCACAGATTATGCTACCTATTCTTCATTGGATGGACTTTATACCGGCAACAGCACATACGATGCCGTACTCGACCAAGTGGAAAGTGACTTCAAAGAAGCCATGGAATTGTTACCTTCACGAGATCAAGGTGGTGAATGGGAAAAAGGACGTGCCACCTGCGGTGCCGCAGCCGGCTACTATGCCCGTGCGCTCATGACACGCCATAAATTCAAAGATGCCCTTACTGTGCTGAAAGACATTATCGGCAAGAAATATGGTACTTATGAACTGATGGATAACTATGGCGACAACTTTCGTGAAGGTCCTGCCTATGAGAACAACAAAGAAAGCCTTTTCGAAGTGCAATTCCTCGACTTGGAATCACAAGGAACCGATGACGAGTGGACTCCGGTGAACACCAGTCCGAATGCCACCCAAGGTTCGGCCATCGAGAGTAACTTCGCTCCCGGCAATTATGGTGGTTGGGCAGACATCTCGGCTTCCCCGTGGCTCTACCATCTCTTCAAAGCTGAGCGTACAACTGACGGGAAACTCGACCCACGTCTGTACTGGACCATCGGTACTTATGAATCCGACTGGGAAGATTTCGAGTTTGGTAATGTAGCTTATACGAACAAACTTACAGCCACTGACAACATCGTAACCAACAACACATACGGTGGTCTGCCCATCGCCAAGTTCACAAACCTTCGTACCGGTCTCTATAGCACGGTTATTACAGGTTTGCACGATGGAATCAACTTGCGTCTGATGCGTTACTCCGATGTGCTGCTCCGCGCCGCCGAATGTGAAAACGAAGTCAACGGCCCCACACAACAGGCCATCGACTGGATTAACGAAGTGCGCAACCGTGCTGACTTGCCCGACCTTGAACTGGCTGACTTCCCTACAGCCGACAAACTCTTCGAGCAGATTGCCAATGTGGAGCGTCCGAAGGAATTCGGGTGCGAGTTCGGACGCGGATTCGACCTTATCCGCTGGGGATTCTTCTATAAAAATGACCGTTTGCAACAACTCAAGGAACACAGCGTCGTACGCCGTTCTTTAATCGGAACCAAGGACCCTGTAAACTACAACGATATCGCAACCGATCCCGAACTGAAAAGTTCTTTCGACACCTACTTACCCGGACACGAATTCCTGCCCATCGTACAGCAGTTGTTGAACAAGAACCCCAATTTGAGTGGTAACTCCGCGAACTTCAGCACAGACAACTCTACTTATTTCAGTGAAAATGGATGGACAGTTCGTCCGGTTGTTGACTTAAGCAAATAAACAAACCTATTAAAATTTAAGACAATGAGAATACTCAGAAAATTAGTATACGTTTGCTGTTCCATCACCTTGGGGTTGATGGCATTGTCAAGCTGCGAGGGTGGCGAGTTATATGATGTAAACGCCCCTGACTGGATCTCCGAGAAAGTGGACTCTATAGCAGATTCAAAGAAAGAGCCGGAAGAAGAAGTACTGGAAGGTATGCAGGAAGATGTCTACTCCTTCGGTAACACAGACTACACCTCCGGTTTCTGGACAGCTTTCTCCAAGTATTACGTCGTGCCCGACGGGCAGAAATGGCATGGGGTGTTCAATCTCAACATCAATCCCGCCGACAATACCTATTATAAAAACTTCGCCCTCGTCATTACCAACGATACAGACCGTGGAGGAGAAGGATATACGGAATATGGTGCTTATCGTTTTGACACTACAAACGATACTTTGACCTATAACTCCCAATGGGGTTCCCATCTTTTTTTCAAATACACATCCAGCACGCTGATGCTGTCACCCGTTGATAATCTGGACGAAACTGTACAGAAATTGGGCGGCAAAGTGACACTCACCGTAGACCGAACCAGTGAAAATGCCTTCTCTATCAAAATCCAGAACGCCTCGGCAACCAAAACCTACAAACAGCCGTACAAGTTACCCAATCTGAATATAGACAAGAGCAATACCAACATCCGCTGTTTCCTAGTACCTGAAGGCTCTTATATCAACTTCTTACAATCAAACATCATTCCTATCGGTGGCCTTACTTCTGCCGAGGACAAGAATCCGCTCTCGATGGTACTGCAAAATGTACCCGATCAGGTCAATGTAGGTACTACCCTCGAAGAGGCTGTATCCGGTATCACTGCCATTATCAGCTTCGAAGAAGGTGTGACTAAGACCGTAACTGCCGAAGAGCTCCAGTTCACTGCCATCCCCAATATGGAAGAACTGGGCACAAAGACACTTGTAGCCATCTACAACAAGACCTTCAAAGGTGAAAATTGCGACCAACCGATTGTGGCTAATGCGACATTTGAAGTCGTGGAAAAAATAGTATCCATCGAAGTGACCGCCCAACCCTCGCACGTGCAATACTATTACTACACTTCGGCAGCCACCGAAGCTTTGACAGACCGGACAATGGCCTTCGACCCGACAGGCATGGAGGTTACGGCAACTTACGCCAATGGAAGTTCAAGAGTGATTGACAGCTCAAAACTCAGCTTCTCTGTCGTTCCTGCAAAAGTCGGTTCCCAGACCGTTACCATTACCGCCGATGAAGGGGTTACTGCAAAGATAAATGTCACCGTATCCGAATCGGCAGTTTCCGCAGTGAACAACTCCGCCAGCATAATAGGAGCCGAAGACAACTCAACAGCCTTCTGGGGAGCCTTCTCAGACAACTTCAATGTGCCTGTAGGCGAGACTAAGTCCATCACCTTCACCAATTATAGCAGTTTGGCCGGTAACTGGAATCACTTCGTTGTAGTTCTTCGTAATACAGCACTTGCCGAATACGGAGTAGTTCGCGCCGACAACTATGGATGGGGTAACGGCTATGATGGAAATGCTAACCTCGTTACAGGCGGAACACAAGGCGACTGGGCCACTTGGCTTGCAGGTATGAACGGAGCACAAGTGACAGTCTATGTGACCAACTGCGGTAATAGTACCGCCGATATTCAAGCTGTGATGACAGGTACTACAGGCACAACCTCCACCCAATACTATTTAGGTATCAACACAGTGGATCCAGCCGACTTGAACTTCGCTTTGACCGTTGACGGAAGTCACCTCATCTTCGATGCTAAATAACTATTAATTTTACCCATGCCGTTTCCTCTGATTATTTAGAAGAAACGGCATGGTCCCTAACATGAAAGATATGAAAAAGTTATTATTATTCTGGATATTCTTGTCGGTTCTCTTTGTTTTCGCAGCTTGTTCTGACAGCAACGATGACGCCGGAAGCGGTAATGTAGCCATAGGTATTCCTGAAATAACCGCAACCACCACCGGCTCTCTGACCGTCACTTCATCGGTCAGCGGCAATACCAGTCAGATTGTCAAGAAAGGCTTCTGCTACAGCGTCAATACCCAAAATCCAACCATTAAGGATAACGTAGTGGATGCTAATGAGAATTTCAGCGCCACAATTTCCGGCTTGACGCCCAATACCTCTTACTATATCCGTGCATACGTTTATGGTGACAGCCGTTATACCTACTCGGATGCGCTCACGGCAACCACAGAAAACCAAAGTATTGATGAACAGCTCGAAAACTACGTAGCACCTACTTATGTAGACAATTACGTGGATATAGCCGGATGGGAGCAACGCGATAAATGGAACCTGGCAAACGTACACGACCCCACCGTGGTGCTGGCCGAAGACGGATATTACTATATGTATCAGACGGATGCCTCCTACGGCAATGCACATACAGCCGGTGGACACTTCCACAGCAGGCGTTCCAAAGATCTCGTGAACTGGGAATACTTAGGCGGAGTGATGCAATCATTACCCGATTGGGTGATTCCAAAGCTGAATGAAATCCGCAAGGAAATGGGACTGAAAGAAGTTTCTCCCAGCCTGGCCGACTTCGGTTATTGGGCCCCCTGCGTGCGCAAAGTGCGCAACGGACTTTATCGTATGTACTACTCCATTGTATGCCCCGGCACCTTGAACGGAAACGGCACTTGGAGTGAACGCGCCTTCATCGGCTTGTTGGAAAACTCAAATCCTGCCAACAACAATGGTTGGGAAGATAAGGGCTATGTCATCACCAACGCCTCGGATAAAGAGTTGAATTTCAATGTTGCTTCTAACGATTGGGCTAACTGCTATTACAAATGGAACGCCATCGACCCAAGCTACCTGATAGACAATGACGGAAAACACTACCTCATTTACGGCTCATGGCACAGTGGCATAGCCGCCTTGGAAGTGGATACTGAAACAGGAAAGCCGAATGCCTTGCCCCTTCCCTTTGGAAACAACGAGGATATAGCGGCTTACGGCTCACTGATTGCTACCCGTAAGATGGGAGATCGCTGGCAAGGCTCGGAAGGTCCGGAAATCGTGTACAATGCCGCCACCGGCTACTATTACCTGTTTATGGCTTATGATGCATTGGAGGTTCCCTACAACACCCGTGTCTGCCGCTCCAAAAATATCTATGGACCCTATCTCGGTATAGACGGCACCGACCTGACCCATACCGGAGGAGATATGTTACCCGTTGTGACTCACCCTTATAAATTTAACGGCAGCTATGGCTGGG
>ULKC01022804.1_pt1 | contig 12819 bp, 9 predicted proteins | sample 1951041 | NCBI WGS metagenome assembly ULKC01 (sample SAMEA4835489, study PRJEB28245) | human gut metagenome | biome: gut microbiome; material: fecal sample | place: Denmark | collected 2008
AACTCTACTACTAATCAACTGGAAACTTTTCGGGCAAATAACAAATGGGTTTAAAAAAATTTTTTTAAGTGCCCCTCCTACTAACCAATTGGGAAATTTTTTGAGATTTTGGCAAAGTAATTTGAAAAATCCTCTCAGCTTTTCAAAAGATCCCTTCACTTACTCTGAATAAGGGGTGCCATTTGGCAGGGTGCTTTTCAAAATTCCCCGCAAAAATATTTCTCCCTTCACTTACTCTGAATAAGGGGTGCCTTTTGTGGGGGTGTTTTCGAGAAATTTCTCAAAAAATTCTCCGTCCTCACTTATTCTCAAAATTGCAAGACCATTTGTGGGGGCGTTTCTGAAAAAAGAGATATGTAGTAAAAAAAGGTTTCTCCGCTCAAATCAGTAAACTGAGCGGGGAAACCTTTCACTTTTAATTATAAGATTTTCTTCTGAATCCCTCGTAAATCCGTAATAATCCTTGATAAATCGGCATCGCCGTGATATACTTAAATTGTATAATTATAGCTATCAGAAACCGCCTGAAAGTGAGGACATTTTAATGGAACCAACCATCGAACGCTGGTACTCAATGAAAGAGATTTGCGAATACCTCGGCGTCAGCCGTGATACGGTACTCGCTTGGATAGAGAAAAGAAATATGCCCGCTGCGAAAATAGGCCGCCTTTGGAAATTCAAGCTCAGCGAAGTAGACGCCTGGATGAAGTCCGGCGTGGCGGCCGATAAGTAATTATTTTGGAGGTGCATTATGGCACTGGAAAATAAATTGGGGCTGACAAGCTCCGCCGATCTTGCCCGTGAAGAAGAACGCATCAGCAAGAAAAAGGCGGTAGAACTGTTCGAAAACGGTGTGCTGGACACCCTGCCAGCGGGCAAATTCTCGACTTTGCAGGCGATTCACAAATATCTGTTTGAAGATATTTACGACTTTTCCGGAAAGCTGCGCACGGTGAATCTGGCAAAGGGTAATTTCCGCTTTGCGCCGCTGATGTATCTGGAAGCAGCACTGGCCAACATCGACAAGATGCCGCAGTCCACTTTTGACGAGATCATCGAAAAATATGTGGAAATGAATATTGCCCACCCCTTTCGGGAGGGCAATGGGCGCAGCACCCGCATTTGGCTTGACCATATCCTGAAAAACGAAATCGGCAAGGTCGTGGACTGGAGCAAGGTGGATAAAGAGGATTATCTCCTCGCAATGGAACGCAGCCCTATCAAGGATGTGGAGATCAAGGTGCTGCTGAAGGCGGCCCTGACCGATGAGGTCAACAGCCGTGAGGTGTATATGAAGGGCATTGACCACAGCTACTATTACGAAGGGTACACGACCTTCAAAGCGGAAGATTTGAGTAAGGAATGAGGTGCAAATATGCCGGATCAGAATTGGCAATTTGAACTGGAAGAATATATCAAGCAGGGCGAACCGGACCGAACCGAAAAAAGTGAAGCGTGGCAGACTGCCATCGGCTTGCAGGCGGTTGATGGACTGAATACCTCTGCCTATCTGCTGGATACGGCCAAAGACCACATCGAAGGCAAAATCACCATCGATGAAGCCCAGCAGCGCATCCATAGCTATTATGAACAGCGCACCACCCGCACCGAACTAGAGAACGAAACTAAAGAAGCGGACATCGTTTCCGCCAGAATCGCAAAACTGCTGGGGGAAAAAGCATTCCAATTCTCGCCCGCCGAGTGGCTCTCCATCCACCGCAGACTGTTTGAAGGCGTGTTCGGTCACGCCGGACTGGTTCGGCAGTACAACATCACAAAGAAAGAGTGGGTGCTGAACGGCGACACCGTGATCTATGCAGACTGGAACAGCATCAAGGATACGCTGGATTATGATTTTGCCAATGAAAAACAGTTCTCCTATGAGGGTTTGTCCGTAGATGCGGCGGTGAAGCACCTGGCGAAATTCGCCTCGGATATTTGGCAGATCCATCCCTTCGGCGAGGGAAACACCCGTGCCACTGCCGTGTTTATGATCAAGTATATGAAAACTTTCGGCTTCCGTGTGAACAACGACGCCTTTGAAAAGAATTCGTGGTACTTCCGCAACGCCTTGGTCAGAGCAAACTATACGAATCTGCAAAAGGGCATTCACGCCACCACAAAGTTCTTGGAGATGTTCTTCGGCAATCTCCTTTTGGGCACGGATTACGAGCTGAAGAATCGTTATATGCACATTGATTATGTGAACGGCGATAAGTCCCAAAGTATCAATCCCAAAGTTCCAAAATATCAATTTGATACTTTGGACTGCTCGCTGGAGGAATTGGCCGTCTTGGAACTGGTCGCACAAAACCCGGCCATCAAGCAGCAAGAGCTTGTGACCGCAACGGGAAGGTCCATCGCAACCGTGAAGCGGATTATGAAGTCACTGCAAGATAAAAACTATATCCGCCGAGAAAACGGCAAGAGATACGGAAGATGGGAAGTGCTGGTTTGATTTATCGCACGCTCCAATGCAAAAAATAACGTAGGAAGGAATTCATTCTATGGCTAACGGAAACAACGCCACAATCGGCTTTGAAAAACAAATCTGGGACGCTGCCTGTGTCCTTTGGGGGCACATTCCCGCAGCAGAATACCGAAAAGTGATCGTAGGACTTATTTTCCTGCGCTACATATCCAATGCGTTTGAAAAGCGTTATCAGGAGCTTGTCGCTGAGGGCGACGGTTTCGAGGATGATCGTGATGCCTACGCCGAAGATAACATTTTCTTCGTACCAGAGGATGCCCGGTGGAGCAAAATCGCCTCTTCCGCTCACACCCCTGAAATCGGCACGCTCATCGACAATGCAATGCGGGCTATTGAAGCCGAAAATAAAAGTCTGAAAAATGTGCTGCCCAAAAACTATGCCAGCCCAGATTTGGACAAGCGTGTTTTGGGCGATGTGGTTGACCTGTTCACCAATATGGATATGAGCGATACCAAAGAAAACAAGGATCTGCTTGGTAAAACATATCAGTATTGCATTCAGCAGTTTGCTGCATACGAAGGTGTTAAGGGCGGCGAGTTCTACACGCCGGAAAGTATCGTTAAAACGATTGTTGCAATTCTAAAGCCTTATGAAAATTGCCGTGTGTACGATCCCTGCTGTGGTTCTGGAGGTATGTTCGTTCAGTCAGCCGATTTCATAGAAGCACATCGAGGAAACCGGGGGAAGATCTCAGTCTATGGGCAAGAGTCAAACGCCGATACTTGGAAAATGGCGAAGATGAATATGGCGATCCGTGGTATCGACGCCAACTTCGGACCGTATCAGGCAGACACTTTCTTTAATGACCTCCACCCCACGCTGAAAGCAGATTTCATTATGGCAAATCCGCCGTTTAATCTCTCCAACTGGGGACAGGAAAAGCTGAAGGACGATGTGCGTTGGCAGTTTGGTACGCCCCCTGCCGGTAATGCCAACTATGCGTGGATTCAACATATGATCCACCACCTCGCCCCCAACGGCAAGATAGGTCTTGTTCTTGCAAATGGTGCGCTGTCCACTCAAACCAGCGGTGAGGGGGAAATCAGAAAACGCATCATTCAGGCTGACCTTGTGGAGGGAATTGTAGCTCTGCCGACACAGCTTTTTTATAGCGTGACCATTCCCGTCACCCTCTGGTTTATCAGCAAGAATAAAAAGCAAAAAGGCAAGACGCTTTTTATTGACGCCCGAAAGATGGGACATATGGTTGATAAAAAGCACAGAGATTTCACCGACGAGGACATTCAAAAATTAGCAGATACCTTCGAAGCTTTCCAAGAAGGGACATTGGAAGATGTAAAGGGCTTCTGTGCTGTGGCAGATCTTCCGGCAATCGAAAAGCAGGATTTTATCCTGACTCCGGGCCGATATGTGGGCATCGAAGAAGTTGAGGATGACGACGAACCTTTCGAGGAAAAAATGACCCGCTTGACTTCTGAACTTTCGGAGATGTTCAAAAAGTCTCACGAGTTAGAGGATGAAATCCGCAAGAAACTGGGGGCGATTGGGTTTACTATGAAAGATGAGGAATGCGAATAAGTATGGGCACATATGAAAAAGCATACATTTACTTTGATACAAATTCTTTAGAATGCCGTCATTCTGGGAAGTCGCTATACCTTTCTCAGTTTATAGTTAATCCCATCTATTATGAGATTGAGGATTTAATTCGTAATATGGGACTGACGGGTAAAGTAGAAATTTGCATACCAGATATAGTCTGTTTTGAGCTTAGAGAGCACTTGCTCAAACATTTCAAAGCAGAAAAAAGTTCTATGGAAACAAAAATTGGAGCTTTTCGCAAATCTTTTGGAGATTTAGCGGAGGTAATCTGTGAATTTAAGGATTGTCGCACAGAAGAAGAATATTCAGATTATGCAGATGGCATTATTCAAGATTTTCTTGATAGTCCTCGTGTAAATGCAAAAATTATTTCCTGTCCCAAGGATGAGGAATCCGTAAAACAAATAATCCAACAAGCAATCCATTCAGCTCGCCCATTCAGAACTGCTAAGGCCAGTGGAAAAGAGTATACAGATGCCGGATTCAAAGATGCCCTGGTTTTTAATACTATCCTCGCACACACCGGTGAGCAACTCGGCTTGTTTGTTTCAAATGATACCGATTTTTCGGAGCTATTTGACGAGAGACCCACAAGCAATTTAAGAATTTGCAGCAGTGCAAAAGATGTTCAAGTAATTCTGTCGAAAGAGTTTGATGTAATATCTATTGCTATAATTGAGGATCTTCTAAAACCAGATACCTATTTGATGCAGCGCATCCTGTCCGAATGCGATCTTGAAGAAAATTGCACTGTATACGGCATAAAAATAGCATCTTGTGAAACAAAGGATGATAATGTTGATGTACAGTTTACAGCGACAGTAAATGGGCAAAAGCTCACTTTCGATATTACATACAATATAAACGCTAAGGAATTGTTAGAAGCATCCTGCGAGCCTTATGATGAGGAGGCAAATTAAATGTCAATATCTGCATATCTATTTAAGTACATAGATATAAATCCTAAAGAACTTCTGGCCAAAGGGGCATTGGCAAAGAAGATTTCTATGGACAAGCTCCAACCTTTTTGCAGAGATGTTCCTGAGTATGAAATAGCTAAATTTAGTGGAGGCACTAGATTTAGGAATGGTGACACTATTATGGCACGCATAACACCATGCCTTGAAAATGGGAAAACGGCAATGGTTAATATTCTGGAACCGGGCGAAGTCGGATTTGGGTCAACTGAATTTATTGTATTCAGAGCCAAAGAAGGCTACACAGACCCCAACTTTGTTTATTATCTCGTGAAAAGCTCCTTTGTACGAGATCCAGCGATAAAATCTATGGTTGGATCATCGGGTCGTCAGCGTGTTCAAACAGATGTGGTGCAAAATCTTATTGTACCCTTCCCAAGTTTATTAGAACAGCGCAAAATTGCAAGCATATTAAAGTCACTTGATGATAAGATAGCCCTTAATACAGCGATAAATGATAATTTAGCGGTTTTAAAGTTCGACGGAGGATACATCCAGTTCGCCGGACATCAGTTTGGGCAAAAGAGAATCCCGGATTTCAGCAAGTTTGATATTTTCGTCTTCGTTTACCCAAATTTGCTCAAAAATCGGGGTAACAGCTTCCGTAAAAGCGCTCATTATTGTTTTGTCAGGAACGACGATCTCTGTTTTGCGAAAATCAGGGACAGTGAGCTGCTGCTGAGTTGTTCCCGTTCCGGCAATGTGAAGTTGACACAAGTACAAATATAAATATTTTGCGCTTACTACATTTACATCCGGAATCAGTGTTACCAAGCGAACGATTGGCACATAAGGGTGATGCCTCAAGCAGACGTAGCCAATCGTGCCTCTCGCAGAGACGGTAACGCTTTCATCTTTAATCTTTGGCTCGTTGGTATAACCGTATAAGCCGTGGTTATTTATGCCGTTTGAATAAATTGGATACGGATGTGAAAGTGTTTTGACGGGTGAAGATTCCTTCGGCTTATCTCCACCTGCCCCCATTTCGGTAATGTCACCAAGGGTGCAGACTGCCCAATTATACGGCATTATTCCGTTAAACGGTTCAAAATTCACAAACCAAGATTTAAAAATTGCCTGAGTCTGCTGCTCTAAATTATCATTTACCTACTTATCAATAGCCCTTGCGAGTGGCGGGGGTGAAAACGAGGATACACCACTCCATAGTTGTTCTCAATAAAAAGGAGAGTTCAACTATGAAGCAAAAAATAGTCGCTGCTGTTGTGCAAGGTATGCTCCCATATCTGAACAACGCACAAACCGAAAAACTGCAAGAGGTTTTGCTGCACACTCTATGGGATTATGACATTAGCGTTTCTGATGGCAAAGCCGAGAGGCAAGAGCAAGATCTTTTATCACTTTTTCTCGCCGCAAAGCGTATTGAAGGTTGTTCTGAAAAGTCGTTGAAATACTATCAGGCCACCACACAGGCAATGCTTGACGGTATCGGGAAACCAATCAAAGAGATTGTAACAGAGGATATTCGCCAATACCTGACGAATTATCAGCGGGAACGGCATTCCAGCCGAGTAACCATAGATAACATTCGGCGTATTCTTTCGTCGTTCTTCTCTTGGCTGGAAGATGAGGATTATATCCTTAAAAGTCCGGTGCGCCGGATACACAAGGTCAAAACAGCGTCAAATATCAAGGAAACCTACTCCGACGAAACCCTTGAGCTGATGCGGGATAGCTGCTCTGAAATGCGGGATTTGGCAATGATCGACCTGCTGGCTTCAACCGGAATGCGTGTCGGAGAAATGGTACTTCTGAACCGTGATGATGTGGATTTTGCAGAGCGGGAGTGTGTGGTGTTCGGTAAAGGAGACAAAGAGCGAATGGTCTACTTTGATGCCCGAACGAAGCTGCATCTGCAAACCTATTTAGACAGCCGCAACGACAATAATCCGGCACTGATTGTTTCTCTGAAAGCGCCTTTCAGCCGTCTATCCATAGGCGGTGTCGAAACAAGATTGCAGGAATTGGGCAGGCAGTTGGGCGTACACAAAGTGCATCCGCACAAATTCCGCCGAACACTGGCGACAATGGCAATAGACAAGGGTATGCCCATAGAACAGCTTCAGCAATTGCTGGGACACAAGCGGATTGACACAACTTTGCAATACGCAATGGTCAAGCAGAGTAATGTAAAACTGGCACATAGAAAATATATTGGATAGAGGGAGTGTTAAAAAATGCAATGGGGTGATTTGATTACCTTAGAATACGGAAAGCCGATTAAGGATAAGGAGTCTGCCAATGGGCCTATTCCCGTGTATGGCACTAATGGACAAATAGGAACTTCCCATTTAAAGCCACTGTGTGAGCATCCGTCTTTTATTCTTGGAAGGAAGGGCGCTTATCGGGGGGTTCATTATTCGGATACTCCTTTTTCTGTTATTGACACAGCTTTCTACGCCAAGCCCATTAGTGATAAGGTTGATTTGAAATGGGCGTACTATAAATTTTTAACCTATGACATTAATCGTATGGACAGTGGCTCGGCGATCCCATCTACCGACAGGTATGAAATATATTCGATTGATGTTGACTTGCCAGACTTAGTTACGCAGCGCAGAGTAGTTTCCGTCCTTGAACTGCTTGATAATAAAATTCAAGATAATAACAAGATAAATGATAATTTAGAGCAGCAAGCTCAGGCAATTTTTCGGCGAGAAGTGCTTCGAAATGGGAAATTGCCCCCAAATTGGACAACTGGTAGCCTTCTTGATATTGCGGGCTATCTTAATGGGCTTGCTATGCAAAAGTTCCGCCCAATTGATGGCGAGAGAGGCTTGCCAGTTCTCAAAATTAAGGAGCTACGCCAAGGTTTTTGTGATTACAGTAGTGAACTCTGCTCTCCAAACATCAAGCCTGAATTCATTGTCCACGATGGTGATGTGATTTTTTCTTGGTCTGGTAGTCTGCTTGTGGATTTATGGTGTGGGGGAACCTGTGGCCTTAACCAGCATCTATTCAAAGTGACATCCGATAAGTATCCTAAGTGGTTTTACTATGCTTGGACGGCACATCATCTTGCTCGATTTGTTGCGATTGCCGCCGATAAGGCCACAACTATGGGCCATATTAAACGTGAAGATCTGGCAAAAGCAGAGGTAATCATTCCCGATACAACTTCTATGGAGCGTATTGGCGGTGTGATAGAACCGATTTACGATCTCATAATTAACCAACGCGTAGAAAACAGAAGGCTATCTATGTTGCGGGATTCTCTTTTGCCCAAACTGATGTCCGGCGAACTGGATGTATCCTCCGTCGAACTTTAAAACCGCTAAATTATCATTTAGCATTCAAGAAGGAAGTGAGATTGGTGTTATGTTTAAAACCGAAGTGTTTGACAACAAATCTGCTTTAATAGCAAGGCTTACAGAGTTAGCCGAGAGCGGCAACTGGGTTTTTCGTGGATATTCAAAGCAAGACCAGTTGCAACCAAATATTATACGGCGAAATTTAGTTGATAAAGAGAGAGAACTACTTTTTGAATTCGAACGCAGTGCAAATCAGTATCTTAATACAAGTAACCCTGTCGATTTTATGTCATACGCACAACACTATGGACTGGCAACACGGCTACTTGATTTTACATATAACCCATTTATTGCACTGTTTTTTGCGCTATTCACTCCTAAAGGCAATAAATATATGGTCAAAGAAGACGCTCTATATTACTATATTCGCTATTGCAACTTAGAAGATAGTATCCTGATCCGCCATGTTCCTATTTTTAATCGAGGTGACTTTTTCGAAATCAATTCGATGGCTAAACGCAGCATAGAACTAATTGAAACCGTCGATATGATGTTTAATGAAAAGCACGATTTTGGAACCTCAAAGTATTTAAGCAAAGATATAGCAACTGACCAATTTTTCAGGATTATAGCTTCTAAAACTCTGACGACTGACCCTGATGAATACGTTCGTGTCAATGCCTCAAAAATCAATAGGAATTCACTGTTTTTTATCGACCCCAATCAATTAAATCAGCGGATAGTTATGCAACAAGGCCTATTTCTTTTTCCATATATACTCGAAAAAGAGAAACACATAGATTTGCTTGATAATAATACTGGGATTATTAAGATCTCCAAGGATATAAGGGATGAGCTACAAACCTATTTAGACACCATCGGAATCAATTCATATCGCCTAATGCCAGACCTGTCAAGCGTTTGCGAAGCTGTGGAAAGAAAAGTTAGAGATAACCGAACAAAGTGCCGTTCACTTTTCAAAAAGAAATCGTAGAGAACCCACATAAGTCTGTAAAAAAGGAGCAATCAACCATGCCGGGATATAACACAGAAGCGGATTACGAAAACGCAATAATTGAGCTTTTCAGAAACGATTTGGGCTATGAGTATGTCTACGGCCCGGATATAGAGAGGGACTTTAACAGCCCACTCTATGATGCTGTACTGGAGGAATCTTTGTATCGCCTGAACAAGGGCTTACCTGCTGATGCCATTAACGACGCTTTATTCAAGCTGCGCAACTTTGAAAATGGCGAGCTTGTGCAGAAGAACGCCGAATTTATGGAGTATCTACAAAGCGGCATACCGGTTCGCTACTTAGAAAAGGGCGAGGAGCGTTCCGGCATTGTGTATCTCGCTGACTATTCCCATCCCGAAAACAACTCCTTTATTGTTGCCAATCAATGGACCTTCATTGAGAACAGCAACAAGCGCCCGGATGTCATTATCTTCCTCAACGGCCTGCCTGTTGTTCTTGTTGAGCTAAAATCCCCCTCCCGTGAGGAAACGGACGCTTCTGAGGCCTATCGGCAGCTTCGGAACTATATGCAGGAAATTCCGTCGATGTTCATTTACAACGCCATCTGCGTAATGAGCGATCAATCTACTTCCAAGGCAGGAACGATCACCTCGGGTGAAGATCGTTTTATGGAGTGGAAAACGAAAGACGGCAGTTATGAAAATACCCAGTATGCACAGTTTGACACCTTCTTTGAAGGGTTGTTCCAAAAAGTTCGCCTGCTGGATATTATCAAAAACTTTATCTGCTTTTCAAACGAGGGTATCAAGAGCTTCAAAATTCTTGCCGGATACCATCAGTATTTTGCGGTAAGAAAAGCAATCGAATCTACCAAGCATGCAACCGTGACGGACGGCAAGGGCGGTGTTTTCTGGCACACGCAAGGCAGCGGAAAGTCGTTGTCTATGGTTTTTTATGCTCATCTGCTGCAAGATGCCTTGGACAGCCCCACGATCGTTGTTCTTACCGACCGCAACGATCTTGATGATCAGCTTTACGGCCAGTTTGCCAAGTGTAAGAAGTTTTTGCGGCAAGAACCTATCCACGCTGAAAGCAGAGAGCATTTGAAGTCGTTGCTTGCCGGCAGACAGGCAAATGGGATTATCTTTACTACAATGCAGAAGTTTGAGGAATCCCACGAGCCGCTTTCTGAGCGCCGCAATATTGTCGTGATGGCAGATGAGGCACATCGTGGGCAGTACGGACTTGCAGAAAAAATCAAAATCACAACGAACGAGGAGGGCAAAGAAGTCGCCAAGCGTGTCGTTGGCACGGCTCGCATTATCCGCAACAGCTTGCCCAACGCTACATACATCGGCTTTACCGGCACGCCGATTTCCTCCAAGGATCGCAGTACCCGTGAAGTGTTTGGCGATTATATCGACATCTACGATATGACGCAGGCTGTCGAGGATGGTGCAACACGCCCGGTCTACTACGAAAGCCGTGTTATCAAGCTACATCTCGATGAAGCTACATTGCACCTCATTGATACAGAATATGACATTATGGCCAATAACGCCGATCCGCAGGTTATCGAGCAGAGCAAGAAACAGCTCGGCCAGATGGAGGCGGTTTTGGGTAACGACCAGACAATCAATTCGTTAGTCAGCGACATTCTTGACCACTACGAAAATAACCGTGCGAACTTGCTCACAGGTAAGGCGATGATTGTTGCATATTCCCGTGCCATCGCTATGAAGATATACAACTGTATTCTCAAACTGCGCCCGGCGTGGACGGAAAAAGTCGCCGTTGTAATGACCGAGAGCAACAAAGACCCGGAAGAATGGCGTAAAATCATTGGAAACAAGCACCACAAAGACGAACTGGCACAGAAATTCAAGGATAATGACAGCCCCCTGAAAATTGCTATTGTCGTAGATATGTGGCTGACGGGCTTTGATGTGCCATCCCTTGCAACAATGTATGTCTACAAACCGATGCAAGGCTACAACCTGATGCAGGCCATTGCCCGTGTCAATCGAGTCTTCCGTGATAAGGAAGGCGGTCTTGTCGTCGACTATGTAGGTATCGCTTCCGCCTTGAAGCAGGCAATGAACGACTATACGGTACGGGATAAAAAGAACTATGGCGATACTGATGTCGCAAAGGTTGCATATCCTAAGTTCCTCGAAAAGCTCTCTATATGCCAAGATCTGTTCCATCACTACGACTACTCAAAGTTTATGTCCGGCACGGATCTTGAGCGGGCAAAAACAATCAGCGGTGCTGTAAACTTCATAATGGGTCGGGAGTTGGAAGAAGAACGGGATACTTTCCTCAAAGAGGCACTGATGCTTCACCAAGCACTGTCTCTCTGTTCTTCCTTGGTAGATGAGCCGATGCGATTCGAAGCAGCTTTCTTTGAGTCTGTCCGTGTCCTTGTTGTTCGACTGACCAATCAAGGTAGTGGGCAAAAGATTTCTCTCCCGGAGATGAACGCCCGGATCAACGAACTTTTGAAACAGAGCATCAAGAGTGACGGTGTCATCAATCTGTTTTCTGATGTGAACTCCGAATTTTCTCTGTTTGATCCGAAGTTCCTTGAAGAAATCTCCAAGATGAAAGAAAAGAATCTTGCCGTCGAATTGCTGAAGAAGTTGATCGCCGAGCAGGTTCAGATTTACCGCAGGACAAATGTGGTCAAATCCGAAAAATTCAGCGAGATTATGCAGCGGGCGATGAACGCCTATCTGAACGGTATGCTGACAAATGAGCAGGTCATTGATGAGATGATGAAGCTCGCCAAGCAGATCGCCGCTGCGCACAACGAAGGCAAAGAACTTGGCCTCACGGCGGATGAGTTAGCATTCTACGATGCGCTGACAAAGCCACAGGCAATCAAAGATTTTTATGAAAATGATGAGTTGATCGCCATTACCAAGGAACTTGCTGAAACCCTTCGCAAGAACCGCACGATTGACTGGAACAGGCGTGAACAGGCAAGGGCAAGAATGCGCATGCTGATTAAACGCCTTTTGAAAAAACATAAGTATCCGCCCGAAGGGATGGACGATGCTGTTCAAACTGTTATGACGCAGTGCGAGCTTTGGACGGATAATATGGAGGAGTGAGTATGGATACACAGAAGCTTTCTATAGCAATTCAGGCCTTTATAAAAAAGCAATCCAGCAATGCGGCATATTATGAAGAAAACTGGAATGAACGGAAAGAGCGAAAAGCATACTACCAATCCTTCACCAAAGATAAGCTCTTGGCAATGACCGAAGAAGATTTCCTTGAGTATATCAGCAGGCTTTGGGCAGTGCTAATGTGGGGAAACAAAAAATATGTTGTCGATAAGCTGATTGAAGATAATGGCTTTTCTACGCTTAAAAAGCAGTTAGCCGACCTGTTGTACGGATCTGCCTCTGTAGAGAAACGGTGGGATATTTTTCTGAAATCTGTAAAAGGTATGGGACCTGCTACGATCAGTGAACTGCTTTCCTATATGAATCCGCAGCAGTACATCGTATTCAACAAGACAACCATTCTTT
>ULKC01006649.1_pt1 | contig 12653 bp, 6 predicted proteins | sample 1951041 | NCBI WGS metagenome assembly ULKC01 (sample SAMEA4835489, study PRJEB28245) | human gut metagenome | biome: gut microbiome; material: fecal sample | place: Denmark | collected 2008
CTAAACAGTTTTAAACAAGGCACGGGTCTCGGACTCTCCATCTGCACCATGATTGCCGAGAAAATGAACGGAAAAGTGGGCGTCAGCTCTATTCCGGGGAAAGGTTCCGAATTCTGGTTCGAAATACCCTATCAACCTACCGGAAGCCAACCTGCATAGAAAAGCCCGCCACTGACATGAACTCTGTCAACGACGGGCAACCTAAACCATCACCGATGCTATCCTGACTCACAATACCTATCGAAGCCTAAATCGCAGTTTTCCACTCTGCACCAGTTCTTCATGAGTGATACGATATCGGGACAGTTTTTTTCCTCCCAGTTCCATTTCACGGATATAAAGCGACTCTGCCGACGGGCGTTCCGTCTCTATCACCAGTTGGTCGCGTCCCCAATACTTAGGGTCGAGCTTTATGGTCACCTTATCAAATACCGGAGTAGACAGCGTATAAGCCGGTTCTCCGGGACAATCCGGATAAAAGCCCATCATATTGAAGATAGCCCAAGCGGACATCGTTCCGGTATCATCATTGCCGGGAATTCCGTCGGGGGCATTCTTGAAATACTTCTGCAAAAGGCGGTGCAGCTCTTTCTGCGTGCGCCACTCCTCACCCTTGAAATAAGAAAAAAGATGGGCGTATGCAATGTCCGGTTCGTTGGCAGGGTCGTACAGTCCTTCGTCGAACACACGCTGAAGCTTGTCTACGAACGGCTTCTTTCCACCCATGAGCCGGGCAAGCCCTTTCACATCGTGGGGAACATAGAAAGTATAGTTCCAGGCACAACCTTCGTGAAATCCGGGGTTCGGCTCAAAGTTCTCTCCCTGCCTCGGGTCGAAAGGAGCATAGAATTCACCGTTAGGCAGGATAGGACGGAAAGTACCGTACTCCTTACAGTAATAATGCTTGTAGCCCAGCGAACGTTCGTGGAACAGACGGGCATCCTCCTTCTTGCCAAGCGCAGCGGCTATGCGCGACAAGGCATTGTCGGCAATATAGTATTCCAGGGCATGCGAAACGGAATTGTCATACTGCTCCCGCAGGGGCACATATCCCAATGACACGTAGTCGTCATTGTCCGGACGGAGCAGATTCTCCGCTCCCGGCAGGGTGGCTCCCTTGCACATGGCCTCGTAGGCCAGTTCTATATCAAAGTCGCGCAGACCTTTCAGCCAGGTGTCGACGATGACGGGAATGGAAGGGTCACCTTCCATGGTCAGCGTCTCACGTCCGTAGAGTTCCCATTTGGGAAGCCAGCCGTGTTCGCGGTACATGTCGAGCATGGAGCGCACCATCTGCAATTGCCGTTCGGGATATACCAGCGTAAGAAGCTGGTGCACATTGCGGTAAGTGTCCCACAAAGAAAAGACGGTATAACGGTCGCCTTGGGTAGTCAAAATCTTATCACTCTCCATAGCGGGATATTCCCCGTTCACATCTTGCAGGATATTGGGATGTATCAGCGTATGATAGAGTGCCGTATAAAAAACGGTTTTCTGCTCTTCCGTACCTCCTTCCACAAGGATGCGCGAGAGGTCATCGTTCCAGCGGCGACGGGCTTCTTCCAGCACTTGACCGAAGTTCTTTCCCTGCTGCTCGGTATCCAGATTGAGGCGGGCATTCTCCATGCTCACAAAAGAGACTCCCATCTGTACTTCCACCTGCTCGCCTTCTTCGGTATCGAATGTAAGATAGGCGCCGATATCATCTCCCGCCAGTTCCTTCTGGTAGCGGGTGTAAAGTTTGTAGCGTCCGTTATCGGGGTCCCATTCGGCCTCTACACCGGTCATGGGGCGCTGCTTCTTCCAGTAGCCCGAAGCGGCGGGCTGCTTGTTGACACGCATCACAAAGTAGATGGGAAAAACGGCTTGTGGGTTGTAGCAGAAAGTACCCAGCAGCTTCATACCTTCAAACTCGCATTTACCCGTCTGGCGCAGAAAAGCTCCCGATTCATTGGTCAGGCCTTCGCCCAGGTTCAGCAGCACATGGCTCTGCCCGGCAGGAAAGGTGAAACGCGCCACACCCGTGCGAGGAGTTGCCGTCACTTCCGTCTTCACATTGTAGCGGGTCAGGAAGTTGCTGTAATATCCGGGGGATGCCTGCTCGTCCTTATAGCGGCTTCCATATTCCTTATAATCTACGGACAGCTCTCCCGTAGTGGGCATCAGCAGCAGAGAACCCAATTCCGGACAGCCCACACCGCTCAAATTGACATGCGAGTATCCGGTGAAGAAACAATTGTGATACTCATAGGGAGTAGACCACCAGCGGGCATCTTTATCGTATTTGTTGTCCTCCGAACCCATCACGTTGAAGGGCACTACGGACATCATTCCATTGGGACAGACGGCTCCCGGATTCGTGGTACCGAAGTTAGTGGTACCGACAAAAGGATTCACATAGTCCGCAGGATGCTTCTCCGCAGCCATAGATGCCGTGAGCATTCCAAAGGAGATGATACAGAAAGTAATCAGTCGTTTCATAATATAGTAAGGATTTGTTCTTTATTAGTTAGTGAGCACGCTACCCATGCCGGTGTCATTGCATGCACTCTGCAAAGTTATTGCAAACGGTCTGCAGTGATACTGCAAACTACTTTGCAGTAGCGCTGCAACAGTTTTGCAGTGACGCTGCATCAGCTTTGCAGTGGCGCTGCAACGGCTTTGCAGTAGCACTGCAAAAAGCATGCAGTATCTTTGCAGTGATATTACACTAAGTATAAGGCAGTTACGGCAGGCGCTTTTCAGCAATACCGAGCGCCTGCCAACTGCTTGGTACTTACAAAATACTTGTGCGCTTCGTGAACTCCAGAATCTCGCGGATATACCCAAAGGCAAGCCCCACTACCGTATCGGCTGCACCGTAGTATACAGCTACACGTTCTCCATCTTGCAACGCTGCGCAAGGGAACACCACGTTGGGAACATCACCTTGCAACTCATAAGGAGCAGCAGGCGCAAGCAGATACTCACGGGTGCGGTAGAGCAACTTGGCAGGATTGTCCTTATCCAGAATAGCTGCTCCCATGGAGTAACGGAAACCGTTACAAGTGGTTATCACGCCATGATAGAACATCAGCCAACCCTCGTCCGTGAGGAACGGTACCGAACCTGCCCCTATCTTGGTACACTGCCAGGCACTTTCGGGGAAAGGCGTAGGAGCCATCACATGGCGGTGTTCGCCCCAGAATTTCATGTCAGGGCTGAAGCTAATGTAGATGTCGCCAAAAGGAGTATGTCCGCTATCGCTGGGACGGCTCAAGAGCGCATATTTGCCATCGAACTTCTGAGGCAACAACACACCGTTGCGGTTGAAAGGCAAGAAAGCATTCTCGCACTGGAAGAACTCCTTGAAATCGAAAGTATAGCCGATGCCGATGGTGGGACCGTAGTAGCCGTTGCACCACGTAATCCAGTAGCGGTCCTCAATCCATGTCACGCGCGGATCGTATTTATATTCGGACTCTATCATGTCCGTATTCCCGGCCTTGAACTTGATTGGCTCATGCTCTATTTCCCAGTGGATGCCGTCCTTGCTGAAACCGGCAAAGATATTCATCTGCACCGCCCGGTTGTCACAACGGAACACACCGGCATAACCATCCTTAAACGGAACCACCGCACTGTTGAAAATGCTGTTCGACGACGGAATATGGTAGCGGTCTATTACGGGATTCTCCGAATAACGCCACATTACATCCTTACAGCCTGCCGGCCGTTCTTCCCAAGGCATTGTGATTTTGTTGCTCATAATTGCTCTATATTATTAATTGGTTATTGTTGTTTCTTCTCATCGGCATACGTAAATGGTATGAAGTACGTAATGAGGAACGCCGGAATGGTGGCAAACAGCGTGAAGGTAAAGAACGCCTCGTACCCCAACCAGTCGCTGACAAAACCGCTGATTGTGCCCGGCAACATCACACCCAGATTCATGATGCCCGAAGCAAAGGCATAATGTGCCATCTGGTGCTTTCCCGGCGCCACCTGCTGCATCATGAACAAAGTCAGTCCCACAAAACCAAAACCATAACCGAAGTACTCGAGCACGATGGCACTACCTATCAGCAACCCGCTTTCCGGCTGGTACATGGCAAGCAGAGTATACGCCACAAAAGGCAGATTGAAGATGCAGCACAGAGAGAACAGCGTCCGCCGCAATCCCCGGTGCGAAATGTAATAGCCTGCCAACAGTGACCCCAGCACAAAGGCTGCCGCCCCATAAGTGCCGTAGTACAAACCTATCTGCTGCTCATTCAGTCCCAAGCCACCTGCCGAACGCTCCGCCTTCAAGAAAAGAGGGACAATCTTCATGACAAAACCCTCGGCAAGGCGATAAAGGATAATGAACGCTATATAGTACCAGATGTGCTTCTTCAAGAAGAAATCCTTGATTACCGCCACCAACTGCTCCCACGTCTCTCTTGCCGACTTGGCGCCGGATGCGGCCGCACCGCCCGATGGCAGCATGCGCATGTGGTAGAAGCCAAGCAGCAGCATCACCGCCGCCAATATCAGCATCACCGTCATCCATGCATGCCGGGTAGCCTCGTGGCGGACTGCCTCTGTGGCACCCTCCACCCCACCGAAACCTACCAGCAAGGCACCTGCCAGCCAGACCAACCCGCCGGACGCCACAATCTTCGCTATATTGTAGAAGGCTCCCTGCCAACCGATATACTTGGCCTGGTCCTGCTTGTTCAGTTCCGACATGTAGACACCATCCGTAGCCACATCGTGCGTGGCTCCGCTGAAAGCAATCACTGCCAGCAGCGCAATGCATATCGCAAAAAAGAACGGTAACTGCAACGCCAAAGCCACCAGAGCAAAACCTGCTCCGGTAACCATCTGCGTCAGTACCACGAAAAACTTCTTCGTCTTGAACATTTCAAGGAACGGACTCCAAAGGAACTTCAGCGTCCAGGGCATCATGATGAGCGACGTCCACAGAGCAATCTGCGCGTCACCGATACCCATCCCCTTGAACATCAGCACAGAAACCATGTTCAGCCCCACGAACGGCAATCCCATGGCGAAATATACGGTGGGGACCCACGATATAGGATTATGATTTTTTCGGCTCATCCCTTCTGTATATTATCTGTGTCACTTCAACGGTTCACTGCCCATAGTCAGCTCCAGCGTACCGCCGTCCACTATATCCTGATGCGTGAAGAATGGAGTCTCCAACTTATTGCCGTTCAGCACAATGCTCCGCACATACTTGTTGTCGCGGCTGTTGTTGTGGGCTATCACCTTGAACGACTTGCCGTCTTTCAGATGAACGGTCGCCTCGTTGAACAGCGGGCGTCCGATGGAATATACCGGCTTGCCGGGGCATACTTGATAGAAGCCCATCGCATTCAGAATGTACCATGCAGACATCTGTCCGCAGTCTTCATTGCCCGAAAGTCCGTCGGGGTTGTTGAAGTAAAGCGTATGCAGCACCTCATCCACAATCTCCTGCGTACGCCAGGGCTGGCCTACGTAGTTGTAGAGATGGGCAATGTGATGGCTTGGCTCATTGCCGTGGGCATACTGGCCTATCAGACCGGAAATATCCACCGAGGTCGATTCACCTTCCAGCTTGGAATCGGCCGTGAACAGAGAATCCAACTTGCCGATGAAGGCGTCGCGTCCTCCCATCAGTTCCACCAGTCCGTCCACATCGTGGGGAACGAACCAAGTCCACTGCCATGCCGTACCTTCGCAATAATCATCGTTACGGTGATTGGAAGCGCGGGGGTTGAAAGGCGTACGCCAGTTGCCCTCACTGTCCAGTCCGCGCATGAAGCGGGTACTCGGATCGAAATAAACTTTATATCCCTCGGCAAAAGCCGCATACTTATCGCGGTTGGCTTCGTCGTCCAAGGCACCTGCCAGTACGGAGATACACCAGTCATCGTAAGCATATTCCAAAGCTTTAGCCACAGATTCATTGTCTTTATCGCAAGGCACGTAGCCAATCTTGTTCTTCCAGTACTTGGCCTGCGGCATCAGATGCGGCACAACCAAAGGATGGGTGATAATACCCGTCGTATCGTATTCTGCCGTACGGAGGCAAGCCTTGTAAGCCTCCTGCACGTCGAAGTTACGGTATCCCTTTACATAAGAATCCGCTATGAGGGAGGCTGCATGATAACCAATCATGGTACCCGTATAGTTTCCGGCCAGTTCCCACATAGGCAGGACGCCGCCCTCGCGGGACTTCTGGATGAGCGAACGGATGAAAGCCTCGTTCAGTTCAGGATCAATAATCGTCATCAGCGGATGATAGGCACGGAAAGTGTCCCATAAAGAGAAAATGGTGTAGATAGGCTCGTCCACCCTGCCTTGATGGGGCTTCAAGTCCATACCAAAGTAACGTCCGTCAGCATCGGTAAACAAGTTGGGCTGCATACCCGTGTGGTAAAGTGCCGTGTAGAACATGGTACGCTGGTCGTTGTCCTTCGTATCGATGTCAATCTTGGAAAGATAAGTGTTCCACTGCTGGCGGGCAGCACGGCGCACACCGTCAAAATCCCATCCGGAGATTTCGGCTTCCACATTCTTGCGGGCACCGTCCATATCCACGGCAGACACACCTACCTTTACCAATACCTCCTCATTGGGCTCCGTCTGGAATTGCAGTAAAGCTTTAGCTGTAGGCAGAAGCGGACCGCCTTCGTCCAATGCCATGGAGTCCGTGACCAGCGTATAGGTGAATGGTTTGGAGAACTTGGCATAGAAGTTGATATACTGGTCGAAAGCCCAATATACAGTCTTCTTGCGTCCACGGATTTCAGTATCGCTGATTACTTCCAGCTCCATCTGTTCATTCTTCTGGCGCTGGATACTGTAATCCAGGTCGAGGATAAAACCTGCATCTTCCGCTTTCGGGAAGGTATAGCGATGAATCGCCGCACGTTTGGTAGAGGTCAGTTCGGCTTTCACCCCGTAGCGGTCCAAAAATACGGAATAATATCCCGGTTCGGCTGTTTCATTCTCGTGGGAAAAGGCAGAGGCGTACGCCATCTGCTGGCTCTTCGAGCCCATGGAGTGGTAATCCTGCCGACCTACAGTGGGCATCAGCAGCACATCCCCGTAATCGGCACAACCCGTACCGCTGACGTGGGTATGTGAAAATCCGTTGATAGTAGTATCTGCATAGTAATATCCGGAGCAGGCATCCCACTCGTAGATACGCGTGTCGGGGCTGGGCTGAATCATCCCGTTGGGAACTACCGCTCCGGGATAGGTATGCCCATGTCCACCCGTACCGATGAACGGATTGACGTAAGACGCATAGTCCGGTGCCGTCTGGGTACAGCTGCAAACCGCCCCCAGCAGAAAAAGTCCGCCCAACAGTATGGAACTAGATTTCATGTTTTTCTTCATATTGTTTATTGTATAAGTAGGTGTATAGCTTCATAATAGAATCTTGTTATATGAGAATGCTTGAGGAGGGCCGCCCTATTACTTTGAGCAAAGCCCTCCTTTGTTTCATGTATGAAAAGGTTCAAGCATCCGTTTTCCGAAACCTCAGTTTACGGAAAACACGGCATCAGCGTACCTTCTTCATCGTATAGTTCTCACTCACGAAGTAAGGAACATCGGGGAAGATGTCGGTCTCAATCTCACCGCCTACATACTTATAGGGATTGATAGCCCATCTGTTGCCCAAGCCATAGATATGCATATCACCGTTAGGAGCAATAGCACCATCCATATAGTAATCATCATAGTTAGGATATGCTTTCCACTGGAAATTCTTGCTGTAAGTACCGAAATGCATCTTGTAGGTAGCAGGGTCTTCAGCATCGCCCTCATGAATGGTTTGCGGATAGATGAGCAGTGCACCGTTATAGTAATCGCAATGCATCGGATACTTACCGGTGATTTCGGGGAAAGTGCCCCAGTTGTAAACCACATATCCGGTACCTTCTTCATCCTTCTCTATAATTACATTCTTCTCAAACTCCTGACTGCCTTTCCAATCCCACCAGCGAGGATTGCCTTCTTCATCCACATAGGTAAAGAGAGAATTGCTGGAAGTTACCTTCCACTCGCCGACCAAATCTTCATAACCCAACATTTTGCCCTGATAAGCTTCACCGATACGGCTCCAGTACTTGCCGCTCCACTCCACTTCATCATCAAAAAGTACTTTACTTATTTCCGAAAGCAACGTATAATACTGATACACCAGCGGTTTGGGATTGTAGAACATCTGAATGCCATAACCTTCATCTTTCACTTTCTGGAATTTGCTCTTGTCAAATCCACTCCAACCTCCGTTCAACTCATCATTAATCTTCCAAGGCAGCGGAGCATACTTGGATTTGGGCAGGTTCTCAAAATGAGACTCTTCACGGCCAAAGGCTCCCTCGGGATTCTGATTCTGGTAGTAACCGTAGGTCATATAGTCCACAATGTCACCTACCTTCATACCCTCTACCTCACCGTCTGGAGAGTCGAGCGAACCATATTCATACACACCGATCAGCTTGTCTCCAAATACCTGGCGGCACTCATAAACCAAACGCGCGAAGTTGGCACGTGAGCGTGTTTCGAAGCCGGGACCGGGATTGGAGTTGTTGTAGTTGGTGTACTCATCATCAAAGTCAATACCATCCAAGCCATAAATATCCAAGTAGGCTTTCAGTTCCTTGGCAAAGTCTTTGGCAGCAGCTTCCGAAAGGTTACCCATACCAGCCTCGTCATGGTTGCCAAGAATAGTCATCACCACCTTAATGCCCTTAGCCTGCAAAGGACGGATGAACTTATCCGCATTTCTCAGCAAGAAGGAAACCTGGTCATTGCAGAAAACATGTACGCGACCGGTCTTGCTATCCACATTGATGTTGGCAGCAAAAATGCTGACTACATCAAAGAAAGGCTTTCCGTCGCTCTTCATGGTATATTCACCCATATTCAAGATGTTCTCGTCATTTACTTCCACAAAGCAATGTGTAAGTATATCACCCTTACTGATACTCTCAGGAATAGCAGCCAAAGGCTTTACCAAGTAAATATATTCCTGATTGTTTGTAGAAACTTCCACACCGTTATTGGCAGATGCAGAAACGGCAACAGCATAAGTCTGTCCGATTGTGCCTCCGGCATTGATATTCAGTTCCACAGAAGCCGACTTCTGTTCGCCCGCCTTGATAGTGGCAGTTCCACCGTTCGCCAGGCTCAGCTTATCGGCGGGATACATTTTATAGCTTGTTCCATTCTTCTTATTGTAAGCCTCCAAAACGTCTTCGTCCACTTTGAAGGTCACCGTAACATCCTGCTCTGCAGCTTTGCTCAGTTCAAAATAGAGATGTCCGGTAGCAACCTTGTCGCCAAAAACAGAAATCGGAGTAAGTTCACGTGCACCGGCGGCAGACTTTACATAGCCATACACGCCATCCACAGTATCCAGCTTGTCACTGTTGCCGGTGTTGATGACAACATCATCTTCACAACCGGTGAAGCATATTCCTGCACATGCAAAAGCCATTGCCAGCAAGCCTGATTTTACATGATTCATATATTTCATAATCAATATCTTTTTATTTGAATTAAGGTATAACTAAATTATTTAGCGGGCAGTTCCACAGCAGTCCAAGTCAATGATTCCACTGCAGTAGCATTGTTCTCATTTCCGCTATAATCGTGAATGGCAGTACCGGCGCCCTCATCGAACTTCCAGTAAGAAACCAGTCCGTCAGCATCCGGCTCTACCTGGTAGAAGTGGTCCTTTGCATTGATTTCTGCTGATGTCAACACCTTGTTCCAGATACGCACCTCTGAGATATTACCTTCCAACCAACGGTCACGATTGTATGAATGGCCAATCCAGAATCCGTTACCTTCATCGGTCATGGTCTGGCCCCAGTTCACGACTCCGCAGTCCAAAGTAGTCTCCAGCATATTCTTACCATTGATGTAGATTATAACTGTTTTTGCATCCGCATCGTAGGTCACAGCGATATGTGTCCATTCGTTTGTCGGAATAACCAGACTCTCATCGGTCACATTGCCGCTACTTGTAGCCACCTGCAACTGGTTTTGAGGAATTCCGGCATCACCGATGCGGAGCAGGAACTTACCTTCGATACCCATAATGGAAGTCAGCATCTTGTCGAACTTGCTTACGCGAATCAACGCTTCTGCCGTCAGTTTATTCATATTATTGGCAACATCCGGATTGGTCCAAGTTACGTAAACCAGATTCTTGGTAATATCAGGAACCGTATTAATCAATGCGGCACCCTTCAGCACGTAGTACATGGTACCGGAGCTCTTCAAGACTCCGATGCTTGCCTGGTCTACCGTAACCGGCAATACATATACCTTCTCACGGTCCAGCTCCGTCAAGTTCTTGAAGCTGACAGTGATGTCGTCTGAAATGACAGCACCGGCCAAAATGGTAGCCTGCGGAGTTTCTACCGTATAATAGTTTTCCGGCAGAGCCTCGGCTGTGTCATAATAGGTAGCGTTATAAGTAGCTACCAGTGAAGGGTCCGCCTTCAAGGCAATAGTTATATCCTGCGATTCAGGACGGGCCATTGAAATCCGGAATGAACCTTCCGTATCGGAAACAGTGTTTTTCAACAACACAGTACTGGTCATCGCCGAGCCGTTGATATACACCTGATTATCGAAATTCTCAACGTCATTATCATTACAAGCAGCAAATACACCTGCCAATAATGCCATCGATACTAAATATATACTTTTCAGTTTCATGATATTCTTTTATTTTTTAGGAGCAGGATTCATAATATTGATAGCTTCTCTCACGTATTGATAGGTATTGGTAGCATTGTAATAATCATTCTGCATGTTCTCAATAGCCAGACCAGCTTTTGTAAACTCTGCAGACGGTTCTGTCACCCAATAAGCAGCTTCCGACAGAGCTCTCAAAGCATTGTAATATCCGGTAGTCTTATCTGTTGTATCCAGAGAGACGGTAGATGCCGATACAATGAAGCGGTCAGCCGGAACACCGTCTGCCATCAAGGCCTGAAGCGCTTCTATCCCCAGTTGGGCAACATCCGTGACATCATTTGTAATCAAGATGATATGGTCACAAGAAGAGAGCACAGACTGGCCTATCAGGTTGGCAGGATACCCCTGGAACAGCAGTTGCTTACCTGAATTGGCACTCTTCCAGTTGGATATCACACCGAAGAAAGTATCCTGATTTGCCTTTGCTTCAGCCTTGTCGGCTTCGGACATGTAGATAGGATTGCTACCACGATACTCGGCTACAATACCGTCGAAAGGTGCTTCAAGAGCTATCAGTCTGTTCAGCTCAGCCGACAGATAAGCCGAGAATGCAGATGTTTCTGTTCCTTCTTTCACCTTGTCGGTATGTTCCTTCAAGATATTGTCATAGCTGATGGAATAGAATACTTTCGTTCCCTTCTCATGTACATTTGCAATATCTTCCAATTCGAATTCCGCCAAATCGGGAGTAGTTGCGATAATTACGTCCAGGCTGTCGGGAACATCCGACATGTGCTGCCCGCGGCTGAAAGGAACTTTCTCACTATTATCAAACCAGCCGTATACAATCTTATGGTCAGAATTCTTGTATTCCTGCAAGTTCTTCAGATACTTGGCATACAGTTCGGGAGACTGTTCGTCGATTCCGGGTTCTTTCAGTTTAATACTCTCTGAATCCGTCCAGTCGGAGCAGGCAGACAATGCCAATACGGAAAAAGCTGCCAGCGCGATTCCTTTGAATGATTTCTTATATAATTTCATAATTATTCAGCATTTATTGTTATTATTTGCGTGCCCACCATACGTCAGTAGCCATGTTGTCCGGTCCACCCAGATAGCTGTTTACTGCCTCTTGCACGTTTTCAGTATTACTTGTATATTCTTCAGAAGGATAAGGCATACGGCGTGCACCTTTCTCGCTATCAACAATTCCACCACTCAAGTTACCTTCACTGGTTACAGGCAACAGTTTGGGATAGCCTGTACGGCGATAGTCAGCCCAAGCTTCGTTACCTAACGGCCAATTCGCAATCCACTTCTGGGTAATGATACGTTCCTGTTTTTCTTCCTTGGATGCCCCTTCATTCCACTTGACAGTAATGGCTGAAAGGTTCTTTTCATAAGTATTAAGACCGGCGGGATCTTTGTAAAGAGCAGGTACACTGCTTTCATCAGCCAGATAGCTGTCTACACCGGTAGCTCCCCACTGTTCGAAAGAGAGACGGACACCTTGTTCATAAAAATCAGCAGCGGTTCCTTTCATGTTGAAACCATAGATTGCAGTGGCTTCAGCACGCAAAAAAGCAACTTCTGCCGCATTCATCCAAAGCACGGGATCAGAAGAGGAAATCTTCACACGTGAATAATTGATGAAATACTCCTTCATCTTACTGAGGTTGATACCGCGACGTAATCCTACATAAGTCTCTCCAGGCCATTTTGATTCCTCAAAATAGCTGGCACGACGATTGTCGTTGTAACCGTTCATGTAGCAGATGATGTCGGCAGCAGGATGGGTATCACCACCTGAAGCTTCTTCATTGTAACGTACTGCCACAAACAACGGATTGCTAATTGTACCGAAATACTTCCATGTAGCATTGTCTGCATTTGTTTCAATCAGCCCCAACTCGTGATTCACTGCACTTTCAGCCATTTCTTTAGCCTTAGCAGGG
>ULKC01023633.1_pt1 | contig 12495 bp, 10 predicted proteins | sample 1951041 | NCBI WGS metagenome assembly ULKC01 (sample SAMEA4835489, study PRJEB28245) | human gut metagenome | biome: gut microbiome; material: fecal sample | place: Denmark | collected 2008
CTACAGGAAGATGGCGTACCCCGATCATCAGCGTGCATCCAGCTTGCAAAGCTACTGGCTCATCGTGCAATTGGTACTCGTAAGAAATTGCGGCTGTATCTTTAACCACCTGACAGTTCAGTGCCACATCCTCATACAACATCCCTCGGGGGATAACCAGTTCCATACCCGGTTCCTGAACCACATTACCTTTATTCCATGCCAAATAATGTTTTACTTGCGGATGATATTCCTCTATCGGCTGCCTATGGCCACGCACAATGAAACGATAAGTCGACTTATTACCATATAAATCAGCTAATTCATAACGAAAATGATAATCACGTTCTTCATCAATCGTAATCACCCCTCCTTCATCGTTGGCTTGTAACATGCGCAAACTATTTCCGGGAAGAATTTGTGAGCGCATCACCCAATTATGCCTCTTTACATTCTCCTCATAGTCTGTCCAAGCATTAATCATCCGGTTCTCTTCAGGCAAAACGCCATCCACTGTACTGCGAAAAACTTCTGTCGTATCCACATAGAGTACCACGGAACGCACACCATAATTATTATGTGTACCATCCATATAGTCGTATGCCTTAATACCAACGGCTATTTTCCCCCAAGCAGAAACCGGTTGCCCCAAAGAAGCAACAGGTATGGATTTTTTTCTTTGTGAGCCTTCCACAACCCCAGCGCCCCGCTGCGGATAAAGCATAATCATTGACGCACGTGGCGGAGTAGTGTCTTTGATTTTATCGGTATAGAATTGTAAGGGATCTATCAATTCACCAGTATCCGTACAGCGTATCTCCATATGCAGATGCGGTCCGAAAGAATATCCTTCATTACCGCTTAAAGCAATGATTTCTCCAGCTTTGAAACTGACCTGATGAGGTTCGAATTTCAAATCCACAGCAAAAGTTTCATGCCGATATTGATATTCCTCCACTACTTTTGCCACTGCGGAAGCAAACTTCAACACATGCCCATACACTGAAGTATATCCATTGGGATGAGTAATAAAAATAGCCTGCCCATATCCGCCGGGAGTAACCAGTACACGGCTCACATATCCGTCGGCAATGCAATGAATAGGTTTTCCCACCTCTCCCTGGGTTTTAAAGTCCACTCCTCCATGAAAGTGGTTAGAACGCAGTTCACCAAAATTACCGCTCAGAGTAAGCGGAAAATCAAAAGGAGGACGGAATACAGGAGCAGCCGGTTCTTCCTGTGCCCGTACAGTGAAAATACTGCCCAAAGCTACTATGATTATATAATTTCGTAAAGTCATTTTCTTTATTTTATGGAGAACTCATCACAAAAATTTTGAATCTCTCCGCAAACTTACAAATAAAAAACAGAATATCCCTTAAAATAATGTTGCTAAACATACATTTATTACGAAAAAAACATATCCAGACAAAACCTACTTTTCTGACATTTTGTTATCTTTGAGGCAGTCAAACCCCTTAAATGTGACAATTATGATAGTAGGAATTCCTAAAGAAATCAAAAACAACGAGAATCGTGTATCATTAACCCCTGCAGGAGCACACGAGTTGGTACAGAGAGGTCACACGGTGTATATACAACACACCGCAGGTATAAACAGCGGATTTTCCGACGAAGAGTATGAGAAAGTCGGAGCGCGTATCCTTCCTACTATAAAAGATGTGTACGCCATCGCTGAAATGATTATAAAAGTCAAGGAACCCATCGAATGTGAATATAATCTGGTACGTAAGGACCAACTGGTATTTACATACTTCCATTTTGCCTGTGACAAAGAATTAACAGAGGCAATGATGCGTAGTGGTTCAGTATGCCTAGCTTACGAAACTGTAACAGACAAACAAGGAGGACTGCCTCTGCTGATTCCCATGAGTGAAGTGGCGGGACGAATGTCCACTCAGGAAGGAGCACGTTTTTTGGAGAAGCCTCAAGGAGGACGTGGTATCTTACTAGGTGGAGTTCCCGGTGTCAAACCAGCCAAAGTGCTGGTATTAGGCGGCGGCATTGTAGGAACCAATGCAGCTTTAATGGCTGCAGGGCTAGGGGCTGATGTCACAATCTGCGATATTTCATTACCCCGCCTGCGTCAGTTAAGCGAGTTCATGCCTAAAAATGTAAAAACATTATTCTCGTCCAGCCACAATATAGAAAAAGAACTGCCAACAACTGATTTGATAATCGGTGCGGTACTTATCCCCGGTGCAAAGGCCCCCCACCTCATTACACGCCCCATGCTGAAACTGATGAAAAAGGGTACCGTACTGGTAGATGTGGCCATTGACCAAGGAGGATGTTTTGAGACGTCCCATCCTACAACTCATGCCGAACCTATTTACGAAGTAGACGGTATCATCCATTACTGTGTGGCCAATATTCCGGGAGCTGTACCATGTACTTCAACCTTGGCATTAACCAATGCTACACTGCCATACGCCATCAGATTGGCAGATCTTGGTTGGAAAAAAGCTTGCGAAAACGATCCTGGACTAAAAAACGGCTTGAATATTGTCAACGGAAAGATTGTGTTTCCGGCCGTGGCAGAGGCCTTTGGCTGGAAGATTTAATAAAGTATGGATCCTAATGGAAAAAAGGAAGGCCGTCACGAAGGTCTTCCTTTTTTACGATATAATACTTATAAGGATTATCATCTCATGATTTTTCAAGCACTTCCTCCAAGGATTCTTCCTGCTGTTTTTTCCCTGTCCGACTTACAATCCAAATGCTGACTTCGTAAAGCAAATATATGGGCACAGATACCATCATCAATGTAAAAACATCTGACGTAGGAGTGATAACAGCTCCAACTATCAGAATAATAACAATAGCATGACGACGATACCGCTTCATAAAATCAGCCGTAAGAAATCCCAGTTTGGCAAAAAGCCAACAAAGGACAGGGATCTCGAAAACAATCCCCATCATCAGACTCATCATCATCAACGTATCCATATACGAGGACAAAGTAATCGTGTTCTCCACTTCCATACTGACCTGATAGGTAGCAAGAAAACGGAAAGTAAGAGGAAAAATCAAAAAATAATTCAAAAGAACTCCCATCATAAAAAGAAAATAGCCCCATCCTACAACCCGGGTAGAATATTTCTTTTCATTCTCGTATAAAGCCGGCGAGACAAAACGGAACAACTGATAAATAACATAAGGAGATGCCAACAAAAAACCCGCATAAAAAGACACACTCATATGAGTAATGAATTGAGCCGCCAATTGGGTATTGATCATTTTCACATAAAACACTTCCGGACATAATGAAGGCATAGCCATAGAATCAGCTATCCGGCAAAAAAAATGATAAATAATGAAATCAGCATTCTTAGGCGCTAGAACAATAGCAAAGAGCTCATCCTTAAACAAGAATGCTACCAACATTAGAAATACCACAGCCACTGCAATGCGGAACAAGACATGGCGTAGTTCTTCCAGATGATCCCAAAAGGTCAGTATCTTCTGCTGCTGTTCCATTATTTGTCACTTTTTCGTTTCCCCTTTCTTATCTTTCCCATCTATATCATCCTCCAACCCGTTCATCCCTTCTTTAAAACTCTTAACCCCTTTGCCCAACCCCTTCATCAGTTCGGGTATCTTCTTCCCACCAAAGAACAAAAGAACAATCAATGCAATGAATAACACTTCCTGCATTCCTAATCCTAAAAATAATAATGTGCCTGTCATTTTATCTATTAACTATTAAATGATTTATCAAAAACCAAAGTCATCTATTTATCGTGCTCTCCATCCATGACAACTACCAGGACATAACCAGCACCACCATTTTCAGGTTGTTTCACAGTTTGCAACATTAACATCAAGTGTTTACAACTCATCTTTTTGCAATAGCTTTCAGCAATGCATAGCCGCCAAAAATCTGGAGCAACATGCCCGGAATCCCAATCCGGAAATCCTGTGCCGCCAAATAGAAATCACCGACAAGAACCCATTCTATCAAGGTACCCACCACCTGATATGCCATAACAGTCCCCAGCAATGCAGGAATTGTAATCTTACGGAAACGGTCTGCCATATATCCCGCCACCAACGCCAACAATACCGATTTTACCAATATAGCCGGCAGTATGGCCACAGAAGGCATTCCAAACAAGATGCTATTGGCAAGCGGAGAAAGAACAGCCGTCAACATCCCCACTTTGAATCCATATTTATAAGCACCTATTAATGTAAAGAAATAAATGGGTAACATAGCAGGACCACCCCAATGCACCAAATGACAAAGTTGCGGCAATACCACATTACCTACAATAAACACGAACGCAAATAAATAAGTATTTACGTTTGTGTAGTTTAACGAATAGAATTTTGTTGTTGATTCCATAAATACTAACCTTTCATTTAATTTCTGCAAATATAATCATTTCATAAAGCAAGCTCAATCTTTTTTTCTCTTTTCTTGTTTATATTATCAAATATTCCTCTATCTTCGCAATAAATTGATAAAATTCCAACTATGAAATATTATAAATTCATCTATTTTTTAGCCTTCGTCCTTGGAATATCAACATGGGCACAGGCACAAAGCACTCCTTGTACCGGAAATACATATAGTACAAATGCAGACTTCTTCCGTGCCTCGGCATCAGCTCAGAGCGGTGACGCCACTGCCTCCAAAAAGAAGGCGATCATTACAGCCCGTACCGCAATAACTAACCAGATCAAGGCAAAAGCAGAAATGGCTGCCAAGTCTCAAAATAAATTCGGTAATGCAGAATGGGAACAATTTTTAGATCTGATCCAAATGGTTACCCAGCAAGAGGCTGCTAACTTAAAAGTAATTTGTGAAAACAGCCGACAGAACGGTGGTAAATATAAAACAGACGTTGTAGTAGAATTGCCCAAAGCAGGAGTTCTGTCCACAATCATCAACCAAATAAAAAGTGATGATAAATTAAAAGGACTTTTTGAAGAAAGCAAGTTTAAGCAAGCGTTTTAAAACCATTTGAATCCATCAGAGGGGTCCATGTGGTTTGAACAGAAAAACCAATTACATCAACCTAATCTTGACAAATTTATGGAAAAGTTGTACGATTACCTTCCCCAGCAATTGGTTACTTTCATTCTAGTAACATTGTTCTCTTTACTCATCGGTTTATCCCAACGGAGAATCAGTCTGAGACGAGAAGGGGAAACTACGCTTTTCGGCACAGACCGGACTTTTACTTTTATCGGTATTTTGGGATATCTCCTCTATATACTTGACCCTAAGGAAATGCATTTATTTATGGGAGGCGGGATAATTTTAGGCATGTTACTGGGTATCAATTATTATGTCAAGCAATCCCAGTTCCACGTGTTTGGAGTGACAACAATCATCATCGCTCTTATCACCTATTGTATGGCTCCTATCATAAGTACACAGCCTTCCTGGTTTTATGTCATGATGGTAGTCACCGTGCTTCTTTTCACAGAAATGAAACACACCTTTACCGAACTTGTACAACGGATGCAAAATGATGAAATGATAACACTGGCAAAATTTTTGGCTATCAGCGGTATCATTTTGCCCATGTTACCCAAGGAACCTCTTATACCGGGTATCAATCTCACTCCATACACCATTTGGCTGGCTACTGTAGTCGTATCGGGCATCTCCTATTTATCCTACCTGCTGAAACAATATGTTTTCCGCGAATCAGGCACTCTAGTTTCGGGTATTATCGGTGGTCTGTATAGCAGCACCGCTACCATTTCCATCCTTGCCCGCAAATGCAAACGGATACAAACGCATGAAATACCGGAATATGTATCTGCCATGATGCTTGCTATCAGCATGATGTTCTTGCGTTTCATGATTTTGATCCTTATATTCAGCACTTCCATCTTTCTGGATATCTACCCCTATCTGCTCATCATGTCTGTAACCGCCGCCGGCATCGGTATATTCATCCATAAAAAGCATACTATAAAAGGCGAGCGCGAAGTTATTGAGGAGCCGGAAACGGAAAGTAATCCGCTGGAATTCAAAGTCGCTCTGATCTTTGCTTTATTATTCGTAGTATTTACATTTCTGACTCACTATACATTAATTTATGCAGGAACAGGAGGTTTGAGTATTCTCTCTATTGCAGCAGGATTAAGTGACATCACCCCTTTCATACTTAACCTGTTACAAGGCGGAAGCATTCCACCAACTATCGTAGGAGCCTGCATCATGCAAGCTATCATCAGCAACATTGTGGTGAATATGTTCTATGCCATATTTTTTTCCTCCCGCAGAAAAGAAATACTGCCTTATGTATGGAAAGGATTCCTCACTGTCATTGGGATAAACGCTGTATTATTACTCATCTATTACTTCTAAATTATATTCTCATAAAAAAGCATGCGGATAACAGGATTTAAATCCCTATCAGAAGAGTAGAATATAAGCCAATGAACTAATACTAATCACTGCCCAAAGAGCAACACCTTGAACCAGAGGTTTCATACCGACTTGCTTCAGTACATCCATAGACAAGGAAGCTCCAATAAAAAACATGGTAATAATCAATCCCTTACGTGCCAGTCCAGAAACGGCCTGCCCGAATTGAGGTACACCATCCAACACATAAGTATTCAGAACGATAGCTACAACGAAATAAAGGATAAACCAAGGAATGCTTACTTTCTTACCACTCCCCTTGAAAATAAAAGAAGTAGCGAATGCCAAAGGAATAATCCAAAGGGCACGGGTCAGTTTAATTGTAGTCGCCACTTTCAACGCTTCTTCACCGTATGCCGCACCTGCACCCACCACAGAACTCGTATCATGAATAGCAATAGCTGCCCAAGTACCAAACTGTTGTTGATCTAACCCAAACGTATGACCTAACACCGGAAAAATGAACAAAGCGATAGCATTCAATACAAAGATAGTAGCCAAAGCCACAGACATCTCACTATCTTTAGCTTTCAATACAGGCCCCACAGCAGCAATAGCGCTCCCCCCACAAATTGCAGTACCTGAACTGATAAGGTAAGCCGTATCACGGTCTACCTTCAAAAGTTTACGCCCTATAAACATACCTATAATCATTGTACCGATTACAGAAATGATCGTAAATTCCATTCCTTCCTTGCCGGAAGCCAAAGAAGCCTGAAGATTCATACCGAACCCCAATCCCACTACAGAATATTGCAACAAATATTTAGAAACCTTTTTATTGAATTTAGGATGGGCCTGTCCGCAAACTAATGCAAATATCAACCCCAGAAATAAAGATACGGGTGGAGTGACCCACCGGGAAAATGGAGCCAATACCGGAATATAGTCCATCAATAAAAAGACCGTTAACGTGGAAAGCAAGCCTACATAAATAATTTTGTTGTTTTGCTGTAAAGCTGTTACTGAAATCATATATTTTACTTTTTAACATTATTTCTCTATTTCGAGGTGCAAAGGTAGTATATGTTTCAATAACAATCTAATCGTTTTTAATTATAGGTTATAACTTTTCCTTATAATGATTGGCAAACTGCATGAACAGAGTCGGAAGCCCTGTATCCTGCCCTTGCAATTGGACAAAATCAAATTCACGAAACATCACCAGGTCTTTTATATCCAATACTTTAAACTTTCCTGAATACAGTTCTTTATTAATAGACCGGATAGACAAAATCCCCATGCACTCACTATTTTCCAAAAATAATTTAATGCTTTCTGTACTCCCCAGGTGCATACGGATAGTAAGGTCCGATAACTTTATGTTGTGTTTATGCAAAGCGGTAATCAATACATCCAATGTTCCCGAACCTCTTTCACGAAGCACAAGAGGAACTTCTTTCAATTCATCCAAAGTTATCTCATCATAATCCATCCACTTACTACGAGTATGGACGATAGCCACCAGCTCATCTTGCAGAAAAGGAGTATATTTCAAATTAGGTTGCCGGGTATTGCCCTCTACCAATGCCAAATCTATGCGATGTTCTTGCAATGCCTTTTCCACCTCAGAGGAGTTCCCGCTGAAAAGTGATAAAGACACTTGCGGAAACTTCTCGATGAAACGAGCCAGCAAGGGAGGAAGCACATATTGGGCAATTGTAGTACTGGCTCCCAAGCGTAACTCACCGGTATGCTCATTACGTAATAAGTTCATCTCGTACTCCAAGCGTCCGTAATCTTCCAAAATTTTCTCACAATGTTCCAACAACAACCTGCCTGCATCAGTCAGCAAGATCTTGTTACCCATTCGCTCAAAAAGGCGCGTCTGGTACATCGTTTCCAATTCCTGAATATGCTTGGTTATAGCCGGCTGGCTGATAAACAGCTCCTGCGAAGCCTTTGTAAAGCTGAGATTTTTCGCAACACTACTGAATACTCTTAACCTGAAATCAGACATGTTTTTTAATGATTATAGTTCGTCTGCTTTAATTCCTAACGACTGTAAAACTGCGAATCCAAACATCTCCCACTGATAAGCCACTTCACAGGCTGGAGGATTCATGCCGAATACTGTCATTTTTTCTTTTCCGTCCACCTTATTTAATATAGCAGGAACTTTATCCCCATATTCTTCTTCGGCAGGGACAATAATTACCCGTTTCACCTCTTTTGCATCAACCACCACTCTCAAAGACTCTAGAAACAACTCTTCGCGACTAGCCATATCCGACGGTTCGAAAGAATAAAGTACAAACTCTCCCAACTGGCTTTTGAAAGCCACGTTATTTAATTCCTTTTCCAAATCCGACGGCTGAAAAGCATCCATTTTCTTACTTTCCTCGTCATAAATAAATAATACCTGAACTGCATTCTCCCCCAAGGGTATTCCACTATCCAGTGACAGACATTCCAACAACACCGGCAAATCCGCTTTCGGCAACTTACGCCCCACCACGTCACCAAAATGTTTGGATAAATCACCCGCCACCCTATCTACATAGGCTACATCCACCAGAATTACAGTATCTGCAAACTTTATTTCATTTGTCATCTCGTTTTCATTTTATGATTTCGATGCTAAGATAGCAATTATCATCTGCCTGCAAAAAGAGTTATCTGCCTTTTTGTGTACAATTCGGACTTTTTTTCATTTAAAAGCCGGAAAGCCTGTCATTTTGTCTTCTTATTTTACTTCATTAGCTTTCTTTTTCTTTTTGGCAAACTATTTGACGATTATCAAATGAAATCGCAAAAGCCACTGAACAAAGCAGTGACAGTTACGTTTTCAATAGGTATTTGAATAATATTTAGAAAGGAGATACAATATGAATTTTAACAACTTCACAATTAAATCACAGGAGGCAGTGCAACAAGCGGTGAACGTAACTCAAGCCCGCGGACAGCAAGCTATCGAGCCTGTGCATCTGTTGGCCGGAGTACTGAAAGTAGGTGAAAACGTCACCAACTTCATTTTCCAGAAATTGGGAATGAACGCCCAGCAGATCGCATTGGTCATCGACAAGCAAATTGACTCGCTGCCTAAGGTTTCGGGAGGAGAACCTTACCTTAGCCGTGAAAGCAACGAGATATTACAAAGAGCCGTACAGTATTCCAAAGAGATGGGTGACGAATTCGTTTCACTGGAAGCTATTATCCTGGCCTTATTGAATGTAAAGAGTACTGTCGCTACCATATTGAAAGACGCGGGAATGACAGACAAAGAGCTGCGCTCCGCCATAGCAGAACTACGTAAAGGTGAAAAAGTAACTTCACAATCCAGTGAAGACACTTATCAATCCTTAAGCAAATATGCCATTAATTTGAATGAGGCTGCCCGCAGCGGAAAACTTGATCCGGTTATCGGGCGTGATGAAGAAATACGTAGAGTATTACAAATATTAAGCCGCCGTACCAAGAATAATCCGATTTTAATTGGTGAGCCGGGTACTGGTAAGACCGCCATTGTTGAAGGTTTGGCACACCGTATCATCCGAGGTGATGTACCCGACAATTTGAAGAACAAACAAATCTTCTCATTGGATATGGGCGCACTGGTTGCTGGAGCCAAATACAAAGGTGAATTTGAGGAACGTCTGAAATCTGTTGTCAATGAAGTGGTCAAAGCCGAAGGCAGCATCATCCTGTTTATCGATGAAATCCATACCTTGGTCGGAGCCGGTAAAGGTGAAGGTGCCATGGATGCCGCCAATATATTGAAACCCGCCTTGGCCCGTGGTGAGCTCCGCAGCATCGGAGCCACTACTTTGGACGAATATCAGAAATACTTCGAAAAGGACAAGGCATTGGAACGCCGGTTCCAAACTGTTATGGTAGCCGAACCGGACACGCTGAGCACCATCTCTATTCTTCGTGGATTGAAAGAACGTTACGAAAACCATCACAAGGTACGTATCAAAGATGAAGCCATCATTGCCGCTGTAGAATTGAGTAACCGGTACATTACCGAACGTTTCCTTCCGGACAAGGCTATTGATCTGATGGATGAAGCTGCTGCCAAATTGCGTATGGAACGTGACTCTGTGCCTGAAGAACTAGATGAAATCTCACGTCACCTGAAACAACTGGAAATTGAACGTGAGGCCATCAAACGTGAAAAAGACGAGTCCAAATTACAACAGCTGAATAAAGAGATTGCCGAACTGAAAGAACAGGAAACCTCTTACAAAGCCAAATGGCAGAGTGAAAAGGAACTGGTCAACAAGATTCAGCAAAACAAGCAGGAAATAGAACAATTGAAATTTGAAGCCGAGAAAGCGGAACGTGAGGGAGATTACGGTAAAGTGGCCGAAATCCGTTATGGAAAATTACAGGCTTTAGAGAACGAGATTAAGGATATCCAAGAAGACCTGAAACACAAGCAGGGTGACAGTGCCATGATAAAGGAAGAAGTTACCGCTGAGGACATTGCCGATGTTGTTTCACGGTGGACAGGGATACCTGTTAACAAGATGCTGCAAAGCGAACGTGACAAATTGCTTCATCTGGAACAAGAATTACATTTGCGTGTGGTAGGTCAGGATGAAGCCATAGCAGCCGTATCCGATGCCGTACGCCGTAGCCGTGCCGGATTACAGGATCCGAAACGTCCGATAGGTTCATTCATCTTCCTGGGTACTACCGGTGTAGGTAAGACAGAACTTGCCAAAGCATTGGCCGACTACCTGTTTGATGACGAGAGTCTGATGACGCGTATCGACATGAGCGAATACCAGGAGAAACACTCTGTATCTCGCCTGATCGGAGCGCCTCCCGGATACGTAGGTTACGATGAAGGCGGTCAGTTGACAGAAGCCGTCCGACGCAAACCATACTCTGTGGTATTATTTGATGAAATAGAAAAAGCACATCCCGATGTGTTCAATATTCTGCTGCAAGTTTTGGACGACGGACGTCTGACTGACAACAAGGGACGTACGGTAAACTTCAAGAATACGATTATCATCATGACTTCCAACCTGGGCAGCGCATACATTCAAAGCCAGTTCGAAAAGATTAATGACGAGAATCGCGAAGTGGTGATTGAAGAGACGAAGAAAGAGGTAATGTCCATGTTGAAAAAAACGATACGACCGGAGTTTCTGAACCGTATAGATGAAACAATTATGTTCTTGCCTTTGAACAGAGAAGAGATAGAACAGATTGTGATGTTACAAATCAACGGTATCAAGAATATGCTGGCCGGCAACGGCATTACTTTGGAAATGACCGATGAGGCCGTCCGTTTCATTGCCAGCACAGGCTATGATCCCGAATTCGGCGCCCGTCCTGTGAAACGTGCCATCCAGCGCTATTTGCTGAATGATTTGTCCAAAAAACTATTGTCACAGGAAGTAGACCGAAGCAAACCGATTATCGTAGAAACAGCTGGTGACGGATTAAAATTCCGCAACTAGAATGTTACAAACAGCCAGGAAAGATAAGATCTTATCTTTCCTGAGTAAAGGGGGGGCTCATCACTTGTAAGATATACAATCTTCCACCTGCAACATTACTAATCTTACAGCCCACGCATTAGTAACGTGTCACCCCACACGTTACTAACTTTCCGGCATGCACATTACTAACCTCTCAAACGTCCTGTTCTTTTCTGAAAAGAACAAGGTCTTTAAAAAAAAGAACAAGACGTTTTCATTGAAAGAACAAGAGCTTTTTAAAATTTGACCTGTTGTTTTTTCCATAATGGCATCTACATGCCGAAACTCCTTATTTTTCCTTCAGATCTTTCAGCTACTCCGCAAACACCCTGCCCGCCGACATTCCGGCTGAAAGATATACATCGCGAAATGTTTCAGCCGAAAAATATCCTTCAGGAAAAACGATTCCCTGAAAATCAGAGAAACACCGATTCGGCTGAAGGATTCCAATCCCCGACTGAAGCATTCTCGAACCCAATCCTTCAGCCGAAATGCCCACGAACAAGGCGTTTGCGGGAAGTCTGAAGGATTTGAAGGATTTTTCAGGGTATCCTTTATAGAGCACGATCTATGATCATATTCCACTGAAAGAAGTAAGATATCCTACTTCTTTTACCAATAATGCCGATGAACAAAAAGCCCGTCAAGCAGATTGTAAACTGCTTG
>ULKC01031672.1_pt1 | contig 11930 bp, 7 predicted proteins | sample 1951041 | NCBI WGS metagenome assembly ULKC01 (sample SAMEA4835489, study PRJEB28245) | human gut metagenome | biome: gut microbiome; material: fecal sample | place: Denmark | collected 2008
AACAGTAACTTCTTTGGCCGGAGCGGTACCTGCATCTCGGGCTGCTGCTGATGGTGTCGTTAAAGAAGTCAAAGTGGTTAAAGGACAAAGCCTGAATAAGCAGGATGTCGTGGCAGTTATTGAATATCGCTGATTATCTTAGGAGAATTTAAAATGTCCGGTTTTAGAATAAAATACAAAGTACTGGCTATATCAGTATGTCTGGTGTTTGCAGGTTGGGCAGCTGTTTCAGCAGAAGAATTTCTTCCTGTTTCCGAAGTGCGTGAAGGGATGCATGGATATGCAAAAACGGTCGTTCATGGAACACAAGTAGAGACCTTTGATGTTGATGTGCTTGGTGTAATGAAGCAGAAAGGCGCCACGGGCGGGGATCTTATCCTTGTAAAAGTATCGGGGGATCTGATTGATAAGACGGAAGGGATTGCTCAGGGAATGAGCGGAAGTCCGGTTTATATTAACGGAAAACTTTTGGGTGCCATTGCGTATGGATTCCCGCAGTCGGGGGGACGTATCGGTATGGTGACTCCTATTTCAGATATGCTTGATCTTTGGCTTACCGATAATAAGAAGTCCGCTTATATACCAAAGCCGTCTTCTGATCTAATCCCTATTGATACGCCGCTTATGGCATCGGGATATAGTGCGGGAGGCATGGAATATCTGTCTGATAAGATGCAGGATTTCCATATGATTCCTTTTTCGGCCGTCTCCGTGGATCAGGATACCGTTGCAAGACCGCTTGAGGCGGGTGGTGCAGTGGCGGCTTCTTTGGTGACAGGAGATTTGAAATTAGGGGCGATTGGAACGGTTACTTATGTAGATGGAAACCAAATGCTTGCTTTTGGGCATCCTTTCATGAGCAGGGGAAATACCGGTTATTTCATGCATAATTCTTACATATTTACTGTAATTCCAAGCAAGAATATTCCCTTTAAATTGGGATCTGTAGGCGCAGAAATTGGTACAGTAAATCAGGACCGTGGCGCAGGAATCGGTGGAATCAGCGGAACATCTCCGGATTTTGTGGCACTTCATGCGTTCGTAAAAGACAAAGATACGGGTGTGGAAAAAGATTTAAATGTTCGGATGATACAAAATGAATCCTTGCTGCCTACGCTTTCTGCTACATCTGTTTATAATGCAATCAGCACGGCCATGGATCGCCGCGGACAGGGGACGGTGAAGTTTACTTATACTTTGCACCCTAAAGACATGAAGCAAAAACCGTTTACCCGGACAAACATGTACTGGTCTTCTACCGATATTGCAGAACGAAGTGTGGATGAGATTTATCAGATAGTGAAACTTTTGGAGCAAAACCGGTTTGAAAGTTATGCTCTTAGAAATATTTCCATGGATATGGAAGTGACGCAGGAAAGGAATACAGCAAAAATCCTTGATGCATCCGCATCACCTATTGTGGTAAGTCCGGGAGACACAATTTATGTCCGTGCTCGTCTCCAGCCTTGGCGCGGAGAGGTCTTTTATAAAGATTTGTCTTTTGATGTGCCTGAAGATCAGCCGCTTGGGAATATGGTGCTGGAAGTACGTGGTGGAGGTGTTGTACCATTACCATACCTGCTCCAGCAGCAGAAATACAATCTAACGGAAGAAATATTAAGCCGTCTCCGCAGCTATAAGAATTTTGATGATCTTCACGGAAAACTGATGAAAGAAGATCAGAACAACCAGGTTGTGGTAGAAATCATTGATCCGGATGTCAGCATGGTTTCGAAAGAGGAAGATGGTAAAGTGAAAGCGGAAATTCAAAACAAACCGGCGGGCAAAGATCCGGTAGATTTAAAAAAGAAAGAAGGCGGAACCGGCCTTGATACTGATAAAGAATCACCAAAAAGCCGTGTGGATACGGACTATGTTATTTATGGTGATGGGCAATTTACGTTCAAGGTGATGAATCCATCGGACAGGGATACTGCTTTGAAAAAATTGGCTAAATCAAATAAAAAACTTTCTGCCAAAATGACGACGGAGGAAAAGAAATTGATTGACGGTGAAAAAACAGATGAGAATACTGATAAAAATAAATCGGAAAAATCATCACCGGGGCCTAAAGATAACGGGAATAAGGGGAAAAAATAAAAATGACGTATAGTCAAAAATATTGTATCAAACTATATTTTGAGGTATTATATTAGGGATTCCTGTAGGTTTAGGAGAAAGAGGTGTTACGGTGGGATTTTTTGAACTGCTTGGCAGCAAGACCATTGGTCTGTTCCATCAGCTTGGCGCCGTAATATTGCTCCTGAATTCCTCATGCAAGGAGTTAAATCATCTGCGTTTTAGGGAAACGATTAAGCAGTGTCTTGATTTGGGGGTACTGTCATTTCCCATTGTAGCGTTGACCCTTTTATTTACGGGGATGGTTCTTTCTGTGCAGATTGCGGGAGAACTGACAAAATATGGCGCCGGTTTTACTGTCGGTGCAATTGTAGCTATCGGAATGGGGCGCGAATTGGGGCCGGTGCTTTGCGGAGTTGTTTTGGCGGGGCGCGTGGGTGCTGCTATTACGGCAGAAATTGGGACGATGCGCGTGACTGAGCAGATTGATGCTCTTCGATGCATGGCGGTCAGCCCTGTCGGCTATCTTGTCCTTCCACGGCTACTCTCATGTATGGCGATGCTGCCGATTTTGACAGTATTCGGTGTTTCTATTGGTGTTTTTGGCGGTATGATTGTAGCATCGTTGACTCATGGAGTTTCTTCTTATGTTTTTATCCATTCCATTGAAGTCTTTTGTATACCTTCCGATCTTTATATCGGCGTGATGAAATCTGTCGTATTTGGGATGATTGTAGCACTTGTCGGATGTGATCGCGGAATGACCTGTGAAGCAGGGGCGGAAGGTGTCGGGAGGGCGACAACCCAGTCTGTTGTATATTCTATAATTATGATTTTTGCGGCTAATTATCTTCTGTCTTCTATTTTATTTTGAGGATATCTATGATTGAAGTAGAACATATATGCCTTTCTTTTGGGAAAAGGAAAATATTGGAAGACGTTAATTTAACGGTTTATGATGGGGAAACCATGGTAATCCTCGGCGCTTCAGGATCCGGAAAATCAACTCTCCTGAAGTTGATTATAGGGCTTTTGAAACCTGATTCCGGTTCTATCAAAGTCAATGGGAAAGAGATATCGTCATTGACAGAACGGGAAATGAATGAGGAACGACGCCGTATGGGAATGGTATTTCAATATTCAGCTCTTTTTGATTCGATGAATGTAAAGGAAAATGTAGCTTTTGGTCTTCGGCAGCACACCGATTTATCAGAAGAAGAAATAGAGAATATCACGGAAGGAAAACTGCATTTAGTAGGCTTAGATGATGTTGGTGATTTAATGCCTGCCGATTTGTCCGGCGGTATGAAAAAGCGTGTGAGTCTGGCCAGAGCCATTGCACTAAATCCCCAAATTATTTTATATGATGAGCCTACGGCAGGATTGGATCCGATTCGTGCGACCGATATTAGTCTGTTGATTAAACAAATGCAAAAAGAAATGAAGGTCACCAGCATTGTGGTGACTCACGATCTGAAATCAGCGGAAATGGTTGCTGATAGAATGGCTTTTCTTTATGAAGGTTCATTTTTAGCTGTCGGTACGGCAGAAGCATTAGCATCCTCGAGGGATTACAGAGTTAAACAGTTTATGAATGGATTGCCTTCAGAACAATACACGGTAAGGGCGGGTGAATTTAGTTGAAATGGTCACAAGAAGCGAAAGTAGGAGTATTTTCCTTTATCGGAATTTTACTTTTTTCCGTGATTATAATTCAGCTAAGCAGTGCTGTTTTGTTTGGCAAAAGCGGATTTCATGTAACAGCATATTTTCGGGAAGCAGAAGGGATCGAGCCGGGAAACCCTATTCATTATGCCGGTGTTGATGTGGGCATGGTAGATCATATTTCTATCGAAAATGGAGAAGCTGTGCTTGTTCTTCGGTTTTATGATGACGTAAAAGTCCCAAAGGATGCGAATTTTTCTATCCAAACCAGCAGTGTGATGGGCGGACGGTTTGTCAAAGTCGTTGGTGGACATCAGGATCGGGGATACTTGCGTGAGGGGATGACTGTACAGGGGCAGGCTGCGCCGGGGATTGATGCAGCAATGGACAAAATGGATAAACTCATGGCTTCTGCGCAGGTGATGCTTGACGGAATCAATACAATTGTAGGCGATCCGGCGGCTCAAAAAAATGTCAAGAGAAGCTTAAACAACTTTGACGCTATTTCTGAAAATCTTACTATATTGACAGCGCAGGGGATACAAATTGCCAATCAGATACAGGGTGTCACGTCGCAGATGAATTCTATGCTATACCAGCTGAATGGTGATGGAAAAACAGTGGCGGATGCAAGAAAGATCATGGATAATTTGGCAGTTGCTTCAGAAAATGCCAGATTAATTTCCGGTGATGCAAAAAATGTTTCTGACAAATTAAACAATCTTATGGCAGGCGGCAGTTTGTCTGTGTCGGGCGAATTATTATATAATACGAAAAGAGAAGATTTTTCTCCCAATGTATCGCTTCGTATCGGCAGAGATTCCCCTTTAATTCTTGGTGTTGAGTCTTTTGGCAACGACAGCGTATATAATGTGCAGTATGGGCAGAAAAAGGGAAAATTCGATATCCGGGGCGGGATTATCCGTAATAAATTGGGTATCGGGGCCTCCTATAAAAAAGATAAGTGGAAATTTGATGCAGATCTCTTTGATCCGAATGATTTAACTGTCAGGCTGCGGGGGGCTTATGAAGCATATCCCGGCATTTATGCGGTGGGGCAATCAATATTCCCTCATGGTCGTCATGGCGGAGGTGAATATATCGGATTAGGCTATGCGTATTAAAAAATGATTTTGGAAAGGGCGAAGAGAAATATGAACAAGCAGAAGAGTGTAATTTTATCAATAGCGTTATTGTCAGCTTTATCAGCAGGTATTACTGCAGATGCGAGAGAGGGCCTTCGTTTGTCGACTGACCCGAAACTGACAGAAAAGGCGATTGAAGCCCAAATGAAACAGAGTGTTTCTGCAAAAGAAGTAAATTTTGATAATATGCTTTTGCAGAAAAATTTAAATGATATGATGCCCGAGGGAAAGGTAAAGGCAGAAACATCTAATATAGATATAGATTTAAAGGGTGCAGTTTCTACGGCCATTCAAAATAATCGTGATATCCGGTTGGCAGAATTGTCTTTGGAACAGGCGGAAACTGCAGTCAGCCAGGCGGCAGCGGCTAAAAACCCATCATTATCTTATAAATGGGCAAGAAACCAGGTGAAAGCGGGCTCTGCTAATAGTGCAGGATTTTACGGTGCAAATCATGGATATAATCAGGGGTTGACGTTATCTTGGCCGATTTGGACAGGGGGAGCCGTAGAAGGTGCGATTGATGCAGCCCGTTATGCGGAAGATGTGGCTCATATAAACGTTTACCAAACGGAAGCTGCAACAAAGCTTGCAGCGGCTAAGGCATACTACCAGTATTTAGAAATGATTAAACTGGCGGATGTAGCTATGGAATCGGTTACAAACCTTGATGGGCACCTGACTAATGTAAAACAGCAGTATGATGCGGGGGTTGTGGCAAAGCTGGATGTTCTCTCGTCAAATGTTTCTCTTGCAAATGCAAAACAGAACAGTATTGCAGCGGCAAACTCTCGTGATATAGCGGAAGCGAATTTGAATAATATCATGCGCCTTCCTATGAATACGAAATTAAACCCAATTGATAAAGATTTTCCGGAACCAACTTTTGATATTACGTTGGAACAAGCTATTGCCATGGGGCAAAAGTACAGATGGGAACTGATTAAAGCAGATTATAATGTCCGTATTGCCAAGGAACAGGTTCGTATTGCAAAGGCGGGATACATGCCCACAGTCGCTGTAGGGGGCGGTTATTCTTGGAACACGGCTGGTCTTGGCGGTTTGGATAAAGATGATTGGACTGTTACAGGAACGGTGAGCTGGAGTATTTGGGATGGTGGTACGACTGATGCAAAAATTAAGAGTGCATCTTCCGGCTTGAAGTCTGCGGAAGAAACCTTATTAAAGGCAAGAGAATCGATAGAGCTTGAAATCAGACAGGATTATTTAAACATTTTATCTGCTAGGGAGCAGATCCGTGCGACAGAAGCTGCTGTAGAACAGGCGGAAGAGGCGTACAAGATTGCGACGGTCCGGTATCGTTCAGGTGTCGGAATCAACTTGGATGTTCTTGATGCCCAGCTTGCTTTAAATAAGGCGAGGACAAATCATATTACCGCATTATATAATTACAATGTCGGTTTGGCTACGCTTGAAAATGCCATGGGGATTCCGGCAGTTATCCATCCGGAGTTTACTGCCAAAAAGTAATTGTCACAAAATTATCCATGATAGGAGTTTATTTTGAACGATAAAATTAAATGGTGGTTAAACGGGATTGGTGCAATTATTTTTCTTGCGCTTGCCGTGGTCTACCTTCTTATACGGCCTATTGTCGTGCAAAATTTAGAGCCTGTTATCCAAGATGCTGTTAAGGAAAAAATCAATGGCACACTTGTATGGCGTACAATGGATTTAGATCCCCGGTATAATCTGTCTTTTGACTTTGTGGAATTAAAGGATAAAGAGGGAAAAGATGTTTTAAAGTCTGCTAATGTGACAATCAACTGGTCAGCAGGTGCTCTATATAATTATCTGATGCATGATGGTGATCTTCTTAATGTGGTGAGTGGTATCACTATGGAAGAACCGATGATGACTGTGCGTGAAAGAAAAGACGGGCAGTGGAACGTGCAGGAATTGGTTAAGCACTCTGCTGATGAATCTGCAGGAGAATTTCATGGTTCCGTAGCTTTGAAAAACGGGAATCTCAAGGTGGAAACGCAGACGGGAGACATCTACACTTTTGAAAGGGTAGAATGCGATCTTACCAGGGGGGGAGATGAGAAAATCAAAGGAACCCTGGCAGGAGAATTTTTGAAAGTCCCTTTTGATGGGGATCTGTCATATACGGATGAAAATAATTTTGAAGGAAATATACAGACGGAACCGGCATCTTTACAGTTTTTAAAGCCGCTGATTGAGAAAATGCCGGGAGCGGTGCATTCTTTTGATATAAGAAACGGTATGGGAGAAGTGACGGGCGCCAGAATCTGGAGAAGTGATGGCGTCCTGTCTTATCATGTAAAAGGTCGCCTTGATCAGACTGCGGTGAGCTATGAAAATTATGCTCTTACGGATGTGGCGGCCTTTTTTGATATTTGTGACGGGGTTCTTCAGATAGAAAATTTTTCAGGGAAAGTGAATGGACAGATTATTGCCGGCAGCGGAGCAATGAATTGGAAAGGCGAAGATCCTCTTATCAGTGGTAATGTGAATTTTTCCTATTTAGATGCATCAAAAGTTATTTTAACGGAAGACGTTAAGGGGTATGCTACAGGAAATGTGCATATAGGAGGTAGTCTTTCTAATCCGGTACTGACAGGGAAAATCTCTGTAAAAGACGTTTGTTGCCGGAATGTTTTAATACAAGACGGATCGGCAGCTTTTGATTATGGTGAAAGGACGCTGGCACTTTCATCGTTGATGATTCATATGGCCGGCGGAACTGTGACAGGAAAAGGGAAGTACAGTTTTTCAACCGGTGATTTTAATGGTGAAATAACTGCAGAGGATATTTCCGCAGGCGATATTCCTTTAGGCTATGACTTATCAGGGATTATAAACGGGTCGGTTATTGCCCAAGGTAATTACTTTGATGGAAGTATGACTTTATATTCGGCAACGGCAGCGGGAAAAGGACAGAATATCTCATATAATGGGAATAGTGCGTCTTTTATTACCGGTGAAGGCATTTATAAAAATGGGAGATGGACATCGACTTTTACCGGAGATGGTGTAGAAGTTAATGGGCTTTGTGCGGATTCCATTGCCGGTGAAATAGCGGCTCATGATGATACATATGAGATTTCTTATTTGAATGGGCAATCGGGAGAGGGAATATTTTCTATAAATGGTATTTATGCTGCAGATGATATGAGTATCAGGGCTGTGGGGACGAATTTAGATATGGCGCAGTTTTCTGAGTTCGTCGATATAAATATTGCGGGGAGAACTTCTTTTGATATGCGGATTACGGGGTCAGAGTCGCTTCCTTCTTTTACAGGGGAGATTCATGCCCGTGACGGGCATATATATAATGCCGCTTTTGATACTATAGACGGACATCTTACCGGAGCGAAAAATAGTTTGAGGATTGATTCTCTCGTGTGGAAAAACGGGGAAGGCAGTCATCATGTAAAGGGGACAGTCGGATTAGAGACGCCGCACGAATTAAATTTAAGAATTGAAAGTGAAAAAATTCGTATAGAAAGTATTTTGAAAATGGCAGGTATGTCATATCCTGTTACCGGATGGGTTGAAAATACGGTGAATGTCACCGGAACATCCGAGAAGCCATCCGTGTCGGGGGACTTTCTTGCATGGGACGGATCTGTTGCAGGGCAATTATTCCAAAGCGTATCAGGGAAATATTCCTATGATGATGGAAAGATAACCATTCAGGACGGGTTAGCCTATATTTATGATGGGACGGCTTTGATTAATGGCAGTATTATCGGCGATACGCTGAATATGGATGTCACGCTGACAGATATAGATGTAGGTGAGCTTTTGCCTGATAAGGGATTCGACGGGAAAGCCACATTGAAAGGTCATGTTTCCGGAACGACTGATAATCCCGCATTTACAGGAATGGCACAGAGCCGTGAAATTCAAATCGGTAAAGGCCGTCTTGGCAGTCTTTCTGCGGGGATTCAATATGAGAATCATATACTGTCCGTGTCTGATGGGGATTTTCATCAAGGAGGAGGGGCTTTTAACTGGAAAGGCCTATATAATGAAGAGTCAGGAATTATAGCGGGCGATTTGGAATTTCATGATTGGGATATATCAGAGGTCGTCCGGTTTTTGGGGTTACCGATTTCTAATATTAGCGGAACTGTAAATGGCGGGATGTCTCTTAACGGCACAATGGAGGACCCAAATATTACATTTCGTGCGAAAGTGAATGGGGGGCAGTTGGCAAATGCTGTTCTGGGAGAAGGCGATATAGATTTCTCTTATATAAACCATGCACTTTCTATACGAAAATTGTATATTCCTGTAGGAGAGGGTATTTTAGCTGCTCAGGGCGGGATGTCAAGTAATGGTGATTTTGATATTCAGGCGGCCGCCAGCAATATGGACATTTCTTGGATACCCCGGGTGACAGGGAAAGAAAATATAACTTTAGATGGAAAAATGACTGCAGCAGTCGATTTAAAGGGCACAAAAGAAAATCCGCAAATTGACTTTTCTGTAGGTATTGATCATCCGGTTTATAATGGCTATGCTTTTGATGATATTTCATTTATGGGGAATACGGAAGGGGATGTAATCTATATTTCACAGGCTCTTGCAAGGAGAAATCCGTATAAAGCAAGCATGAAAGGATCCATACCTGTTAATGTGCTTACGCGTGTTTCTTCCGCCAATGCGGCGCCATTGGATTTAGATATCAATCTTGATCATGCAGATATGAATGCGCTGGCACTGTTCTTTAATCCGGTAACTTCAGCAGAGGGCCCGATCAAAGGATATGTAAAGGTATCAGGGGCTTGGGATGATCCGGAACTCAGAGGGGATGTTTCCGTAAAAAATGGACGAATGGAATTGCTTACTTTACACGATCCTATCTTTCCTTTAAATATGGATGTGAAATTTGATGGAAAGAGCGCAACTGTGGAGGGGAATGCCGTTTTTGGGACGGGGAAATCCTCAGTAAAAGGCGGATTGGAATGGGATCGTGGTGCTATTATTGCATATAATGGGGAAGCGCATCTCCATGCGCCCGATATACATTCTGATTACTATAAAGGCTCTTTAGATGCTGATTTTGGCCTTGGTGAAGTGATGGACGTACCGGGTATCGAGGGTAATATTCATGTTCATGATGCGCTTGTTGAATTTCCGCTTACATTGCTCTCAGATTCAGGCAGTTCATCCATACCGGCCTTGATAAAGCTGGAGGTCCTTGTCGGGGATAACGTCAGGGCAAAAAGCAGCTCTCTTTATGATTTGCGACTGACAGGAAATATAGAAACAGAAGGTCCTGTCAGTGCACCTGCTGTCATAGGGAAGGTCAATGTAGAAAAAGGTACCGTTAAAGTCAATATGACGGAATTTAATATTTCTTCAGGATATGCGGCTTGGAATGGAGAGCAGGGAAATATCCTTCCCGCAATCCATATGAAAGGAACAACAAAAGTAGGAAGTTACAATATTACAGCGGAAATGGATGGAATTCCCGGTAATCTGAAAACAGAGTTCCACAGTGAACCATATCTGAACGATTCCCAAATTCTCATGCTTCTGACATTACATGCTAATCCGGAAGGCGATAATACCGAAGCTATAAAAGGTGCACTTTTCAATGCGGGTTTGACGATGGTCTTGGGAAACAGTGTGCAGGATTTCTTTAAAGAAACCATCGGACTTGATATGATCAGTATTACATCAAGCCTGACTGATTATTATGACAGCAGGACGGTAAATAATGATAACTATTACTATATAAAAATAGGGAAATACTTGTTTAATGATTTTATGCTCACTGCGACGACCGGTGTTAATAATAATCAAACAAGTATCGGATTCCATTATGATTTAAATTCGCACATAGGTATTTCTTCATGGTATAATAACGAACATGATAGTTATATCGGTACGGATTGGAAGTTTAAATTTTAGGAGAGTCTAATGTTATCAGAGTATATAAGTTCCCTCCCTAAAGAAGGGAAGCTGTCCCGTGAAGAAGAAGCACGGCTCTGGGATGCCTATAAGAATGAAGGGGAACTGGAGGCACGTCAGAAACTGATAGAGCATTACCAGCTTCTTGTGTTCAAAGAGGCGACAAAGTATCCTGTACAGGAAACCGTGCTTTTGGATTTGATTCAGGAAGGGACAGTCGGGCTTATGGAAGCCGCTGAAAAATTTGATATTGAGCAGGGCGTTGCATTTTCTTTATATGCCATTCATCGCATCAGAGGAAGAATGCTGGACTTCTTACGGAAAGGCCAGAATGATATTCTTATGGGGGAAGAACAGGAAGAAAAACTTTTTACACTGCAGGTTGCACCCGATACGGCTTTTGAAATTACTGACAGAAATTCTCTGCATTCTGCTGTTTCGATGGCCGTCAATCGATTACCAATGAAAGAACAGGATGTTATCCGAAGTGTGTATCTGAAGGAAAAAACGGTAGCTGAAACTGCCAATGAGATGGACGTAAGTACGGCTTATGTGTATCGCCTTGAAAAACGCGGAATCCACCGCCTTCGCGGTATGCTTTCCAAGCTAATGCATGAACGTAAATAGTGAAAATCGATACAATATGATTTCATGCTGAAAAATTCAGAAAACGGAAGAAATTGATAGAGGAATGGCGTGTTTAGGCAATAATTGATGTTTATAACCACATATAAAAACCGGATTATGTTTATATAAGGGGGGAAATATATGCCTGGCGATAAACTGAAACGGGTAAAATCTGTAAAAAGATGGCTCGATAAAGCGGAAAATTCTTATTCGAATAATAAAGACATTTCCGGTGAGTTAAATTTAATGATGGCGCAGGCGGAAATGCAGCGGCTGAAGGAAACACATCCTCATGAAAAAGCAAAGAAGTGGGGAATCCGACTTTCCGCCATGGCAGCCGCGGCAGTCCTGTTTATTGGATTTAGCAATCTGTTTTCTGCAAATGCGGATAAATCCCCTGTGATATCCCGGGAAACAACTGTTTCAAAAGAAGAAGTGCCGAAAGTGCCGGAAGATAAAAATCTGGTGCTTCCAGAAACGGTACAGCCGACCGTGGCGGCAACT
>ULKC01030412.1_pt1 | contig 11859 bp, 9 predicted proteins | sample 1951041 | NCBI WGS metagenome assembly ULKC01 (sample SAMEA4835489, study PRJEB28245) | human gut metagenome | biome: gut microbiome; material: fecal sample | place: Denmark | collected 2008
CCTCCGGTGGGATCTTTATCTCCGACCGCCATCTCCGCCCAGTTCATCATTGCCTGCCATGCGGTCAGCGTGTCATAGGCAGTGGAAAGCGCCGGATGTGATGCATATGGGTTATCCTGCGGATGAGTGAGCTGATGCGCCGCGGAAATGGAATCCATGACATTGGTCGCCGCACCGGCAACCGTGAATATCCCATCGCCGACCTTTACCGCATCCCCGTATTCGGAAGCAAAGTCAGGCGTGTTTTTTATTATGTTCCACCTCTCCCCGGCCTGACTGAATCCGCCGGATATGTTATTGCCGTAATCATTCCAGAAGTTGAGTGAGGCTGTATACGCATCGGAAACCGAAGAGCCGACGTGATCAATTACATCTCTTACTGACGGTGTGGTTACCGGTTCGCCAGACGGGCTTCCTCTGTTTGCCGAAACATTGATCGGCAAAGCACTCATAAACAAGCCGCAGACCAGTATAAGAGACAAAATCTGTTTTTTCATTTAAGCCGCCTCCCTTGCTACGCATTCCTGATAGGTTTCAATCAGCTCTGTTAAATATTTATCTTTTTTTGCGGCCTTCCCGGCTCTTTTCAGATATTCCTGCGCTGCCTTATAGCTTCCTCTGTCATAGGATATTACGCCGAGATAGCACAGGGAATATCCGTCCGACGGATCGAGAAGCTGCGCCTTTTTCAGATAATAAATTGCCGATGTATTATCTCCGTTTTCATAATATGAAAGTCCCAGCATCAGATGTCCCTTTGCCCATGACGGATGTTCGGCAACTGCGTCCAGCAGCGTGCTGACCACATAAGAAAAGTTGCCCTTGTCGAATTTATTGTACCATTCCGTCATTGTCCGATAATAATCTATGCTTGTTTTATTCTTCAGCTTAAAAAGCATCGACCTGCTTTTATCCGCCTCATCTGCCTTCATATAGTATTTTGCCAGGCAGAGCGCGGAGGAATCGTCCTCTCCGTATGTTTCGATATAAGCATTGTATTTTTCTTCGGCGGTTTGTACGGTTTTCGCGGAGACGATTTTTTTCAAAAGCGTTTCTTTTTGCTGCAGCGTACCTGTGCCTGCACCGGACGTAATGAATATACAGCATACAACCGAAAGAATTAGTCCCGCCGACGCCGATATTATGCCAAAGCAACGTCTTCCTTGCTTTTTCAGCAAAATTAAAGATACAATACCCGCCGCACAGAGCAGCAGCCCGGCAATGCCCGGCAAAACAGCCCCTCCGAGAAAGAAGGTTTGAAGGAAAAGAATAATAAAGACCACAGATAAAAGTATAATTAACATTATTCGTTTTCTCCTTTCTGCGACACCTTGTGCTGCTTTTCTATCATCGCTTTCGCTCCCTCGCGGTATGAGTACGGATGGATACCGATGCCTTCATAGTCGCTGTAATAATTAAACCAGGGACTCAGCCCCACGGCGATTTCGGCGGCGGTATAGGCATTTTCCCACTCCCCCAGCTCTTCATATGCAGCATAAAGCGCATACCATATCATCGGGTCGTCGCTCTTATACTCGATCGCTTTTTTGTAAGCCTCCGCAGCTTCCTCAAATTTTTTCTGCTGCATAAGTGTCACACCCTTGAGGTAATGAGGATAGCAAAGCTCTCCCCGTTCGGAAATCACCCGATCTGCAGCGGCAAGTGCCGTTTCCATTGCTTCCGTATAGGCGTCGTCATAAATGGAATGACCGCCGTAAGACGGATAGCATGCATTCACGTATGCCTCCAGATAATTCTTTAAAAATTCATCGCTGCCGAGCTTATTAATCTGCTCCTTGCTGAGCAGACTGTACTTTGCTTTTGTGGTTTCGGTATCAACAACAAGCAGAGAAAGATAGGCATGCAGCAGCTCATCCGCCCTTTTGGGATACTCGCTCGTCTTAACCTGCTTTGCAAGCTCCAGCACATAACCGACGGAAGCGTTAAAATCTTCCTTTCCCAGGGTGGCTGCCGCCGCATAATAGAGAGGTGCGGGATCCGTTCCGCCCTGCGTCTCCTCTGCAAGTTTCAGGCATTCCTCATATCGCCCGGTTTTCAACAGCGCATACATGGTGTTTTCCCTGATAAAGGGTGTATCAAGCTCATTCAGTGCCTCCATGCCGTAATCCGCGCATTTATCCAGAGCCAGCGCCCGCAGATAGGTCTGCATGACCAACCTTTTAATACCGATTTGTTCTTCCTCGGTCATGTCCTTTCCAAGCTGCTTTTTAAACTGATTTTCAAAGTTTTCTGCTACTGTAAGAATTCTCTTATCATCCGAATAATCCGAAACAAGGTTCAGAGAATGCTGCTCCTGATTGTTGTACAGCATCACCGCCATATAGTTCCACACGAAGTCCTCCGGATTTTTCAGTGCCTTTTCGATGGCTTGGCTTACAAATTGGTAAGTGATACCGGTACCGACTGAATCGGCAATGTTGGTGCCGTTTGTAACGCCTACGCGCATTTTTGCAAGCAGTCCGGCATATTCAAAGCTGTTCTGATAAGATGAAGCATTCTCTATCACCTCTGCCATCACCGCGGCATTCTCCTCAACCTCCGGAAGTCCTCCGATATACAGTCCGTTTGCCGCTAAATTAGTCAGTATCTCTGCCCGGCGATTCTTCTGCTCTGACGTCAATGTGTCCGCTTTTTTATATTCAGACAGCATTTCAAAGCAGTAATCGGTATCCCTGATATAGCCTGCCGTGTAATACCTCTCCATGGTTTCCAGACGGTCATCGGCGTGATTGGCATAGGTATCAAGATAAGCCAGCATCTGATTTGAGACGATCTCACTCTCGGAAATATCGTTCCAACTGCCGTCGGCAATATTTTTCCATATCTCAAGCTCCCTCTGTATATCGCTGTATTCGTTGACTGCCGTTATGATGTTGCCACCCAACAGGTTATAGCACGCCATGTTCGTGCGGGAATAATATTCATCCTTCAGTCTGTCGGCAGGCGAAACCGTTTGCGGAAAGAGCAGTACGGCAGCGCATAACAGCACGGCGGCACTGATGCAGGTCGTAATATAGGGCAGAAAGGATCGTTTTGATTCTGTCGGCACGGCTTCTTCTTTTTCTTCCGACTGTTTTTCTTTGCCGCATATGAATGCAAGGGCAGGCACAAGGAGTGCCCAGCGAAACACCGTATTCAAAAGCTCCGCTGCCAGCTTCGCACTCCATGATTTGTTCCCGGAAAGAACGGTTTCCACGCCGAGGTCGAAGAAGTACGGAAGCAGATACAAACAGACGATCGCCAGTAATACGGCGATTCCGATTCGTGCAATTTCCCGGCCTGCTTTCCTTTCGGCTTTCCCTCTCATGGCAGATCCGAGCAAATAAAATGACAGCCCGAGAAGTGTCCCGGCCACAGAGCAGGCGATGATTTTTCCGGTTGTTCCGAATTTCCCGCCAAGAAGTCCTGCCGGTATTTCACCCGCATACAAAGCCGCTATACAAGGAAGACAGCCCTTGAGCCATATACCGGCGGCTTGTTTTGCGTTTCCGTTCGTCGAGCGGACTGCCAAAAAAGCCGAAATACAGGCGCAGACAATGCAGAACAGGTCTGCAAAAAACACCGCGCCTGCGGTAAGCGATTCTTTTGTTATGCACAACAGAACCGTTTTTGTTAAGGTCGGCAAAAGGCTAAGTGCCGCAAGCACCCCGAAAATCCATTTTGCCGAGAAACACCCATATGCCGCTCGGACATATTCTCCGAATTTTCTCATAGTCATTTCCTCCGATTTTTCTTTGCTTCAGGCTTTCGATTATGATCTGAAATCAAGCCTTCAACTTGTTTATCACAAGCTCGTTTTCCAAATGCTGCGATATACTGTCAGCTATGGCGGTCCTTGCCCGCCGGATACCGGCGTCAGACAGTCCCTCGCAAGGATGTATCATCGTTACGGTGATTTCTGTTTCCGTTTCCTGTTCATTTACGGAGACGGAAAACCGGCTTAAATTACCGTATACCGACATCTCTGCTAAAATGGTGGATGCGTCTGTTTTTTCATATTCGGCACCGTTTTTATCCAGCACTTCATAGACGGCAAAGATCACATATTGCCGATTGTACGGCAGCGTTCTCTTTGTTGTTTTGCTGTCCGGCAGGACGGGATGCTGCATATTCACCGTCCGACACCTCCTTTTCATCACGGTTCTATGGTAAACCGTTTTTTTTATGGTGTTATTGCTTTTCAATATACCCGCTGATAGGTTCGGCATACATATTGTCGTCGGTGACGGGCTGATACCGCTTGCCGTCATAGACATCGGTAAAGCCGTTGGTGGCCTTGTAAATTTCACCGGTTTCGATATCGTACACGCGCTCGTAACCGAGGGTGGCGTCGCTCTGCTTCTGGCTCATAATGGCCTGACTCCTGTTGCGTCTTTCCCATGATGACATAAAGCCGTCCATAGTCGCATTAAAGTTCTGACTGATCTGTTTTGCAAGGGCAACCTTTTCGTTGCTTGTGTTGCAATTCGTATTCCTCCCGACCGTCTTTGCATATAATTATACTTACAGAGTACCGATTTTGATATAAGGGAAGTCCGCCAATCTGCCGAAAATGGGGTGGCGGAACTCCGCCATTCTTAAAATCGAGGCAAAATTATCGGTTTTCCCTGAAAAAACCGCAAAAAAATATCCTCCCACATCGGTGGGAGGATAAAATGCTTTTTGTTATGTTTTATTATGCGTTGTTATAAAGAGTAACAAGCCCGATCCGGGATTTTGCACCTGTTTTTTTATATATGGCGGAGACATATCTCTCTAAGGTTCGTCTGGAGACATACAAACTGTCGGCTATCGTCTGCAATCCGTCTTCGGTATTGACAAGCAGTCCGAAAACCTCGGTTTCTCTCTGTGTCAACGAAAACTGATCTGCCAGCCTTTGCAGTTTTTCACTGTTGCTTAGTTCGCTGCTGTCCGCTTCGGCAAGCCTGTCAAAAAACGCTTTTCTTTTGTTGGTATAGAAAGGCGCGACAATGCTGGTGGCCACGAATAAAATCAGCTCTATGGTGATTATGACAATATTGTTTTCGGAATGCAAAAGTGCAAGGGAGCCTCCCGAGATTGCAGCGGCAACAAGATTATTGACGGTTCTGCCAAACCCTGACCATAACTCGGGGGTATCCGTGTATCGGGCGATCTCCATAAAGGAAGAGGTAAAGAAAACAGCAAAGAAGCCGGCGGACAGATAGAATATGACCAGACTCACCGTGAACGGCCCGGCAAACTGAATAATGACAAGGCAGGTCGTAGACAGAAGCATTACGCAGTACATGATCACACTCATATATTTTCTGCCTGCAATATCAAACAAAAAACCTGCCATAAGACCGCTGAGTGCGAGAAGTATTCTCGGCCACTGACCAATATTGACCATTCCGTTTGCGTGGTATACGGTGACCGCATTGTCCATGGTGCCGAAAATACAGGTCATCAGTGCGACAAAAAGGACGAGGAGCAAAATGATTTTCAGGCTGTCCTTTCCGCTTTCGTCGTTTTCCTCTTCGTTTTTGCTTTTGGAGAAGGCAGGGACAACGCTGTTTTTCTCTGCTTTTATCAGCATAAATGCCAGCAATAGTATAAATGCAGAAAGTATGCCGGCTTCTATGTAATCTATATGAACCAAATTGTTGTTTGCGATTTGAAGCAAGATTCCAAGCATATAGGAAACGCCTGTCAGTCGCGCAATATAGGTGTTGTCCTCTATCAGACATAGTGTTTTGTAGAATACGGCACTTCCAAACGCGCCGAGAATCAGAAACAGCAAGAGTCCCATGCCGAGTGTAAGTGCATAAGAGGCATGGCGGCATATCGCAAAAAGACAAATAACCGACAAAATCGCTGCACACATTGCAAGTGCGGTTTGCCATTTTCCTTTACGAAATCGAGAGAAAACAGGATACAGAACGAAACCGATGACGCTGATACCAAGCGCATAGTTTTGGGCATTTACCGATTGATTCCCCGAAACCGTGCAGGAGATCATATTGACAAACAGAAATTCCGCGCCCAGAAACACAAAAGTAAATAAGCTCATCAACACGATCGCCTTTGTGTAGGGGATTCGATTTTCCTCATTAAAGGCGTCGCTTTGCCTGATTTTTTTCAAAATGCTGTTCATAATTCAACCTTATCTTTAAATCATAAAAACTTCTTTATAAGTACCCACTTTCAGCCTTCAAGGGTTTTGTTGTGGGAGGACTATAAAATAGTTTTTTTCGCCTTTTCTTATTCAATTGCTTTCAATTCTTTTTCTAACACATCTGCAAAACGCTGAACAACCTCGCCAAGTGTTTCAGCATAGTCGAATGTATCTTTATCATATCGGTACTTTAACGGGCATTTGCGGACATTCAATGCGGTTGTTAGAGCGTGCACATCCGGGCAGAGATTGTTTTGAAGCGCCCATTCTGCCGCTTTTGTTTTAGAAATAATCTTGCCTGTGCGAAGTATGTATATGCAACGAGATATATCCAACAGCCAACCGAAAGAATAAAAATTTCTTCCGGTGCTTTGTGCGTACTTTCTTATAGTCTTATAGTGACGATTCACATCGGCATACAACTCATGTAAATCCGGATATCTCAGTTCTTTTCGTATATCCTTCCCGTACAAAAGAACGCTGCTCTCAATCAGTTCTGTTTTGCCAAAGCCATCTAGCAAATACCTGTCGGTAATTCTCTCTCCGCTTGTACCCCAATAAACCACTCGGTCATCAGCGTTTGCGAGAAAGGCACTTCTGGTGAGCATAGCGCCCTCAAAAGAACGGTAATAAAGATTATCGGGTTCATCTGCGAGCATAGTCCGGCGGAGATTTACAAGCAAATTTGCCTGTGACTCGGATATTTGCTTCTCTGTCAGGACTAAAATATCAATATCGCTCCAACCCAATCTGAAATCATTCAATGCAGACGAACCGTACAAATATATTGTAGGGTCACAGTCCGCAAGAATACGGCTGATTTCCCGAACCATACCGTTAATAGACATCTGTCTGGCTTTTCGCTCTGCGCCGGCGGGGAAAAGGACAAATTTTTGATTTGGGTAATCGAATTCCTCTATAAGCTCATCTGCAACAAAACCGAATTTCTCATACAATGTTCTTGGTGCAATTCCTTTTACATCATCAGCCCGAAATGTAGAAACCGATATTTCTTTTGCCCTGTCTAAATTGGCAAGCGCCTCAACCATAAGCATTGTAGCCACACCGCGGCGACGGTATCGGGGTGCAACTGCGAGACAGCAGATCATGTTGTGTTCCCTCGAAAACAATATAACTCCTGCAATTTCGGCTTCTTCTTTTACACAAACAGCCTGTCGTTTATCCATAAATTTCAGGACGCTGGTTTTATGCTCATTTAGCTTTTCCTGTGTTTCAAGCCCCGGAAAATCCCATCGAACCTCTGTTATTAAGTCCATCCATTTTTCAATATCTTCAGGTACGCCATAAAGAAGCTGCACAGTATTTCACCTCAGTTCATTGTGTGTTTTAGCTGCAAAAAAGGTTGTTTTACTTATAGATTTTTGATTTCTATCTGCCTGCGTATTGGGTGTTCGGTTGTGTGAGAGTTCAAAACCTTATATAAAGGGAAAACGACCGATTTATATCTACAAAAACGGTCGCTGAAATTTTGCCGTATAAAACGGTGAAAACCCCGATAAAATCAGGGTTTTCACGGGCTATATCTTTTTTATAGCCTCTTGATGGCGCAGACGGTGAGATTCGAACTCACGTGCGGTTGCCCGCAAACTGATTTCGAGTCAGCCCCGTTATGACCACTTCGATACGTCTGCATATACGTTCCGACATCTTCCGATATCAGAACATAAATATTATACACTAAAACTGTCGTTTTGTCAATCACTTTTTGCATTTTCCTGTTCCGAATGCTCTTGAGATTATACTCAGCAGTAAAAATATCATTATTACATCAAGTGCGCCGAGCAGTAGTATGCTTACTACAGGCATATCCTGTATACAGTTTACCGCAACTATAGCCATTATCGCAATTATCACGGCAAAAGCAAGTGATGCCGGCACACAGCAGATTATCCTTAACGGTTTAGGCATTCTGTGGCTTGTGCTTGTCGCTGTTCCTGTATCGAAAAGTATATCGCATAACACCTCTATAATGAGATCCGTATTACTTTCCTCCTGCAATTTCCGAAAGCTTAAGTGTAGCGTCAACGCTTATCTCACGGCTCTTGTAAATGCCCTTGTCGGCAAGCTCAAGCGCCTGCTTTGCATATTTTACCGCCGCCGCCTTATCGCCGTTTTCTGTAGCTTTATCGGACAAAGCAATACAGCAACGTGCGATAATTGCTTGACCCTCATCTTCAAATTCAGTGCCGATGAGCTTTTCCGCTGTTTCAACACATCCGAGGTGATCGCGGTTTTTGTACATTTGTTTTGCTTTTATCAATAATTCTGCATTTTGGTCGGGTATATCGGTATCGGGTGTTTCGTCTGATATAAGGCTTCCTGCAGGCAGATCAAGCCGGCCTGCCAGATATTCAAGCGTTTTCACGGACGGGCAGGCATTGCCGCTTTCAATACGGCTAAGCATATTTCTTGTGATAAATGTGCCTACAAGCTCTGACTGAGTCATCTTCTTGGCAAGTCGTGCTTCTTTAATTCGCTTTCCGAGTTCTCCGGAATTCATGTGCTCACTCCTCTCACACTCTATCACAGTTACAGATAATTACCTTTACTTGATTATGGTAAATGAAATTTACATTTATATTGATAGTTTAGCAGATACTCATAGAAAAATCAAGAGCGTTTACTGAAAAAATCAATATCAAGGCACAATTTCAGATCGTTTTCTGCGGTATGCACAAGAAATATATCCTGAAATTGTGCAAAATGCTTATTTTGAGCAAACGCAAGGTTTGATATTGACATTTCGTTCAAATGTGCTATAATTAAGGTAAATTAAATTTACATAGCAAAATCTGCTACTGCCTATAAGCAGAAAGGACTAATAAAGTTGAATATTTCATATATAAAAATAAAACGATACGCCGTAAGAGCCTTAATTTTGGTATGTACCATGGTATTTATGCTCACTTTTGCGGGATGTCACAGAGGTGAAACGGCAACCGAAACCAAGCACTTAACTCCTAAGGAAACCATAGAAGAGATAATGAGTCTTGCCAAAGCAGGTGAGTATGACGATCTTGCTTCATATTGCCGCAGCTTTTCCAAGAGAAGCATGGAGCTTTACTTTTCAGATACAGATACTGCATATGAAGATAGCTGGCTATCACGTTATTCTGAAACTATGGCATCGTTATTCAAAAATTATGTAACTTGTGATAATCTTACCGAAAAGACCGATAAAACTGCCAGAACCGGTAGCGTGACCGGTACTTTCACATCTTTTGATATGGAGAAGTTCAACGAAAAGACCGATTCCAAGATCAACAGTGAGCTAAAGAACGATTTCAACGCCCAGATGGATTACATCGATTCGCTTATCGGTGATGACGAGTTCAAATCGGATAAGTTTGAGTTTACTGTAGATTTCCGTTATATCAATGATGAGTGGGTGCTTGCAGATAAGAATTTCCTTATCTTGCTTACGCTCGGATACTACAACAATTGATATACATAGAGTAATTGTTAAACAGAATATACGCATCGTTATTTCAACAATGTGAATTTAGCATAATACAGCGCAAAAAGAGATACTTATACGGGATAGAAAAACCGCATAATAATGCGAAATGAATAAACGCAAAGTTTACTGTTCGTAATAGAGAAACTAAATTTAACAGGCTGTAAAATTACTTGTTGCTATTATGTTTGGACTGTTCACAAAAGCAGTTTGATATGAAATTTGAAAGGGTGAAAGATATGTTAGAATGGTGGGCTTCGCTGGGGATTACAATGCAGATCTTTTATTGTATAGCAATTCCCGCAACACTTATAATCGTCATTCAGACGATATTGCTGATGATAGGTATAGGTCACGGCGGGACAGGGGTCGAGTTTAGTGACACAAGCGGGATTGACGGACTTGACATTTCGGATGTTTCCGATATTCCGACAGATGCACCTGATATTACGGGTGCTCATGCAATTGACGGTTGTGACCATACAGCCATCGGCGACGGCTCTAATCCGTCAGACTTCGGAACAATGCAGCTTTTCACATTGCAGGGAATTATGACATTCCTGTGCGTATTCGGCTGGACGGGTATTATATGTACCTCGCTCGGACTTCACGTTGCGATAGCTATAATAATTGCGCTTGTGCTGGGATTCCTTGCGATGCTCGGTGTTGCAAAGGTGCTTCAGCTAACAAAGAAGCTGACGCAGGACGGAAGCCTTGATGTGCGCAGACTGCTTGGCGAAAAGGGCAGGGTGTATATCCCTATTCCCGCAAACGAGAGCGGAGAGGGAAAGGTGACAGTTGCGGCAGGAGAGCGTTTCATAGAGCTTTCGGCGGTCACCGATGAGCAGGAAACAATCCCCACGGGAACACAGGTGCGGATAATAGACGTGCGTGGCGATGTCGTGGCGGTTGAAAAGGATAAATAAGCAATAAAGCAATTTTTAAGTTACAGGAGGAAATATTCATGCAGCCCGAAATTTTAATTGCAATATGCGTTGCGGTAGTTATCGTATTCGCATTATTGATGGGTATCTTATCAAGATACCGTAAGTGTCCCTCAGATAAGATACTCGTTATCTACGGTAAAGTCGGAAGCGACAAGAACGGTCAGGCAAGAAGTGCTAAGTGCGTACACGGCGGTGCGGCATTCATTATGCCTATTATCCAGTCGTACCAGTTTATGGATCTGACGCCCATATCTATCAATGTAGATTTGAAGAACGCGCTGTCAAAGCAGAATATCCGTGTTGACGTACCCTCAAGATTCACAGTAGGTATTTCGACAGAGCCGGGTATAATGCAGAATGCCGCTGAGCGTCTGCTCGGTCTGAGAATGAACGAGATACAGGAGCTTGCAAAGGACATTATATTCGGTCAGTTACGTCTTGTAGTTGCTACTATGGAGATTGAGGAGATCAATAACGACCGTGACAAGTTCCTTGTTGCCGTATCAAACAACGTTGAGATAGAGCTTAAGAAGATAGGCTTACGTCTTATCAACGTTAACGTAACAGATATTAACGATGAGTCGGGATATATCGAAGCGCTCGGTAAGGAAGCTGCCGCAAAGGCTATCAACGATGCTAAGAAATCTGTTGCCGAAAAGGATCGTGACGGTGAGATCGGTCAGGCTAACGCTCAGCGTGACCAGCGTATACAGGTTGCTGCCGCAAACGCTCTTGCTATCAAGGGTGAGAACGAGTCCAAGATTGAGGTCGCTCAGTCTGAGGCTTTAAGGCGTGAAAAGGAAGCGGAATCAATGCGTCTTGCTACAGCCGCAGAAGCTGTTCAGGCGGCAAAGGCAAAGGAAGAAGCCTACATAGCACAGCAGCAGGCAGAGCAGACCCGTGCCGCTCTCGAAACTGCGACACAGCAGGCGGACATTATCGTTAAGGCAAAGATCGCCAAGGAGCAGGCTGAGATCGAGGCCGAGGCTCAGGCTGAGGTTGCACGCCGTACCGCAAAGGGTGAGGCTGATGCTCTTTATGCAAAGATGGAAGCACAGGCACGAGGTGCTCAGGAGATACTCATCAAGCAGGCTGACGGTATGAGAGAGCTTGTAAACGCCGCAGGCGGAAACGCAGACAGTGCGATCAAGCTTATCCTTGCAAACAATATGGAAGAGCTGATGAAGATACAGGTAGAAGCTATCAAGAACATCAAGATAGACAAGGTAACCGTTTGGGACGGCGGCTCAAATGGCGAAAACGGCAAGACCGCTACA
>ULKC01016046.1_pt1 | contig 11829 bp, 9 predicted proteins | sample 1951041 | NCBI WGS metagenome assembly ULKC01 (sample SAMEA4835489, study PRJEB28245) | human gut metagenome | biome: gut microbiome; material: fecal sample | place: Denmark | collected 2008
GAAGGTACGGTTGGGGTTTTCAGCCTCACCGAATCTTCCGAGTTGTTTTTTTCTGATAAATGCAAAGCAGAACTCAACGAGGTTTATATATTCGCCCTTGTGGATAGTAAGATTAACAAGGTTTTCTTTTATTCTTGCCTGTTCTTCTTCCGATACCTTGAAGATGATCTCTGTACCTTTGAATACAGGAGCAGTCAGATTAAGCTCTCTTATCTTAAGAATGCCGGCATCGTTTACGATCCTGAAATTGAAGTTATTTGAACGCAGTTTCAGCCATTCGACATTCATAAATACGCTCTTTGAACCTACGCCGAAACGACCCTCACGGGACTTATCGCCGTCACTTCTGCCGATACTCAGATAGTAGAGTATCTGTTCAAGCGTGAAACCGTCTTCGTTATATGTAAGCCTTACTTCGCCGTCCTGCTCAAAGTTGAACAGTACCTTGATATCCGGGTCTGAATAGTAACAGCCGAATGTGTTTTGTAAAAGCTCTCTGATTATCGACTCTTTCGGATAGTCGCTTACCGACAGAGAAGCGTTGTACGGAGTACGTCCTCCGAATACCGAGTTGAAATAGTCTTTGAACGGAGTGCTGTCGGCTTCACCTGTGTAAAGCAGGTTCTGCATCTTCATCAGCGACTGTTCCATTACCTCGCTGTTTTCGTTGGCATGCGCCTGATAAAAGTCGCCTAAAAGTCCCGCGATTTCTTCGTTACGAAAAGCCTCCACCTTACATCACTCCCTCGTTGTATTTTTTCATAAATTGTCTGAAAGTTTCCTGTATCATAAAGTTGTCGGTGAGAAACCGCCACGAATTAAGCAATACAGGCATCTTTAACGTGTCGGGAAGCTCATTTACGCATAAACGCAGCTCTGCATTTTTGTTGTCGGTAATGAAATTCTCAAACATCTTCTGTGCGGCGCGAATACCTGATGAAATGTCATCTGTGGTGCACCGCTCCTTATATGCCCGGAACTGTTCGCTGTAAAGGCTCTCTTCAAGCTCTGCACCGCCGAGTGCAACGATGTGCTGCTGTTCGTCAAGATAGAGCAGAGAACCGCTAAAGCGCTCAAGCGCTTCCTTTATCATAGGCTTCAGCACCTTTTCATCGGTGGTAGTGTTTTCCTTTATCCTGTTTTCGATGCCGAACGCACGGTATATCTTGTCAAGCTTCAGCTTTGTATATTCGTGAGTCTTGACTGCCGTGGAGATATCTATTAACGGTGAGATATTATAATCGGCTCTGAACTGGGTAATCACATCATGACAGTTTGAAACTTCACCTGTGTATGAGCATACATACTGCAGATCCCTTATCCCGTTTGTTATCAGCTGTGCGGCATTCGGAATGTCAAACAGCACATTTCTGCCGGGAAGTCCTGCGACTATGCTCTTGTATATTTTGCCGAAAAGCACCTTTGACAGCATTCTTGAATCAAGCAGATTGTTCTTGTCGGAGAATATGATAAATTCTCTTGACTGTTCGTTCTTTCCGCCGTGACGCGCGGCACGCTGTTCAAATATAACGGGGCTGTCGGGAAGCTCATAGTTGAATATGTGAGTGAAGTTTTTTACCTGTGGATTTATAGAACCTATCTTGTCAACGGTAAGAACAATTCTTGCGTTGTCGCGGGTTTCATTTGTGAAGTTGTCGTATCTTGTGTTGAAGATGTCGCCTCTGTCGATCTTTAACAGTCCGTTGATATTCGGATAAAGAGCAGAAATAACTTTTTTCAGGTACAGTATAGTCGAACCTGTCACGCAGTAAACAACAGCACGGTTCTCCGAGCCTTTGAGCACATCGTCAAGCTTTGTCAGGAAACAGTCAAGCTTCTTGTCGACATCGCGTAACTCCTGAACATCGGCTACGTTATATGACGGCTTGGTATAGGTCTTTTTTGCTTCAAGACCGTATTCTTCAAAAATGTTGCCGCCCTGTGCGTAAAGCGGGAGTCCTGTTTTAATATCGATGAGTCTTCGTGAATTTGAAATGAAATCCTGCGAGAACTCATATTCAAGCATTGTGACGTTTCTTGACACTTCGCCGTTATATACAGACTTGTCAAAATAGCGCATTACGGGGGTATCGGGATCAAAGCAGATAGTCTTTTTGTCAAAGCTTATGCTGTCTACTGCCGCCGCTTTGCTTTCATCGGCAAGCAGGCTCTTTACAAGACCTCTTATTTCATCATAGCTCTGCATATAGCCGCAGGGGATAGGGCTGAGTATTACAAGCTTTTCTGTCTTTGCGCGCAAATGCTCTGTATACAGGTCGCATTTAATTCCTGAGGTGCTGAGACCTGCGTCGATTATGACAAGATCCCAGGTAAGACCCGCATCTGCAAACCTCTGCATAAGAGAATTATCGGATGCAAGCGCTTCTTCTGCGATTATATATGTATTCGGCATATTCTCGTTGAAGTAGGTGATAGCTTTTGATGAACCGGATATCATCTTGAAATCAACGCCGTTTGATGTTACAACCGAGCGATACCAGCTATGCATAAGATGCCTGGGGCATATCAGCAGGATATTGGGAGTCTGCTTTTCAAGCACGGTATCGAGTATGCTTATCTGAGCCTTTGTCGATTTGTCTGCGCCGTATTCGTCGAGAACAAGGCAAAAGCCGAATTTATTTAACTTTTCGTGAAAAGAACAGCTGATCGCACTTATATCTTTGCCATAGTACGATATCCATTTTATCTCTTCGGTATTCACTGGATCACCCTCCGCTCTGCCCGCATACACAAACCGGGCTGAATAATATAACTATTATAATACATTTGAGCATTTTTTACAACCGATATTTCGCATTTTATAGAATTTCAATAAAAATTTGCACACGAATTTAGCAAAAAGCTACAAATGCCTGATCGGTTTACTCTATATGATTATAAGAAAAAATTTACGGAAATGTCTTCACTTTGTTCGACTTTACTTGACAAAACACGATAAATATAGTATGATACTGGTATATGTCAAAAGGGAGTGGTGCGCTTGTATTTCGGTAGCGTCAGATTTTTCAAGCATCTGATACTGACTGTTACGGCTTTGCTCATAATTGTGCCTACGGTGCTTTGTATAATTTTTGCTGTAGACAATGCCAAAAAGGCGGAAGAGATAGACAGGCTCAATTCACGTCTGTCGGCACAGTCGGAAGACATATCGGCTTCGGCGACAGAAAGTTCCGATGACTCTAAAGGCGATAGCACTGCGGAGAATACAAATAAAGCGGAACCTTCTGTGACCGAAAGCAAGCCCGCTGAAACGACTACATCGCAGACTACAGCGCAGACAACACCCGTTGCTTCATCACAGACAGAAACAACACCGGACACAACAAAAGAGCCGGCAAGTACACCTGAGAGCAGTGATGAAACATCAAACAGCAGTGCTGATGATAAGCTGTATACTGAACTTTACCCGGAGCTTTATGCGGATAAATATGACGGTGAATATGAAGACAGCAAAAACACCGTATATCTCACATTTGATGACGGCCCTTCGGTGCTGACAGAAAATCTGCTGTATTATTTACGGCAGGAAAACGTAAAGGCTACATTCTTTGTTGTTCCCGAGCGCACGGAGTATTGTTATTCGTTACTGAAAGAAATAAGTGATGCGGGACATACGATAGGTATCCATTCCGCCTCCCATGATTACGAAAAGATATATGCTTCGGTAGACGCGTTTCTTGACGATTTCAAGGAAGCGTATGATATCGTTCTTGAAGCGACGGGAAAAGCACCTGATATATACAGATTTCCCGGTGGCAGTGTAAATGACTATAATGCGGCTACGCGCGATGATATAATTGCGGAAATGGACCGCAGAGGATTTACATATTTCGATTGGAACGTGGACAGCAACGACTGGCAAGGCTATGGTTGGACAACGCTTTACACAAATGTACTTGCAGACGCACAGGAGTTTTCGACACCCGTTATACTGTTTCACAACACAGGGGATCGAGATAATACCGTACTTGTGATAGAGGATATCATCAAGGCGCTGAAAGATAAAGGATATAAATTCGGCAGTCTTTCGCAGAAGACCGAACCGATCCAATTTCAATAAATAATTCTGATTTCAAGAAAGGGATAACAATGGGAATCAAGGATAATTTTTCACAGGCTATGAAGGAGCTTACAAATCCCAGATCGTCCGATAACCGCAAAGAGGTCAAGGATGTTGCGGCATATATGAATGATACTGCCGACACACAGCCGGGTGAACCTGCACAGAATGCGCAGCCTGCTCAGGATAACGTACAGCCCTCACAGACTTTCGGAGCAAATGCACAGGAACAGAATGCACAGCAGGGTACAACTGCAAACAGCGGTTTTTCCGGACAGAATGCAGGACAGGATTTTTCACAGCGTATAGCGCGTGACATGAATGATCAGTATAATCAGAATAACAGCTATTCTCAGAGTACGCAGAACAGCGGATTTGCTCAGAACGTTCAGGATAACAGCTTTAACCAGGGTATGCAGAGCAATCAGAATAACGGCTTTGCACAGAATATGCAGAATGCACAGAGCGGCACATTTGCACAGGATAACGGCGGTTCGGGCTATGGCGGAACGCCTTTTGCAGGCAGCGTGAGAGCAGACGGCGCTCAGGAAATGACGGTTATCTCAAAGAACACGATGATCGACGGCAATGTACGCTCGTTCGCCGATATGAAGATAGACGGCAACATCAAGGGCAATGTTGAAACTACCAAGAATATCAACATAAACGGCAAGGTCGTAGGCGACCTCACCTGCGATAACATCAGTATGAAAAACTCTGCCGTGCAGGGCAACGTTCGTCTTAAGGGTCAGGCGATAATGGCAAATGACTCTATGCTGATAGGCGACCTTACATCTCAGGTAGCCCAGCTCAACGGCAAGATAAAGGGCAATATCGAGATCTCCGGCAAGATACAGCTTGACAGGGATTCTGTTATAATCGGTGATATCAAGGCAGGCTCTATCGCTATATCGGATGGCGCAGTCATAAACGGTTTTGTAACGACAACTTACCTTTCAAAGGACGAAAGTGCAAACATCTTCCCCGAAAGCATAGCACTCGGAGAATAAGCGTATCATTTAACATTCAGCCCTGCCATGCGGGGCTTTTGTTGACGTAGGAGAATTTTATGCCGGTTAATACAGAAAATAAGGTGTTGACACCTGAACAGACAGAAAGCAACAAGCAGGAGATACTCGATATCTTTGCAAAGCACGTTCACAGGGACGGCGTTGAAAAGCTGCTCGACTATCTTGTAAATAAGAGCGATTTCTTTACAGCACCCGCAAGCACACGCTTTCACGGCTCGTATGACGGCGGACTTGCACAGCATTCGCTGAATGTATATCACTGCTTCAAGGCGTACCTTGAGCGCGAGCGTGTGCGTGATATGTACAAGCTCACGGCAAGCGAGGAAACTATCGCGATATGCGCTCTGCTACACGATATTTGCAAGGTGGACGTTTACACAAGAGGCACGCGCAACGTCAAGAATGAGCAGACAGGGCAGTGGGAAAAAGTGCCTACATACTTCTTTGATGATAAGTTGCCTTACGGACACGGCGAAAAGTCCGTTTATATGATAACGGGCTTTATGCGGCTTACTCGCGAGGAGGCGTTCGCTATCCGCTATCATATGGGATTTTCGGGAGAAGAGAACGTAAACAACGTAGGAAAGGCATTCGAGATGTTCCCGCTTGCATTTGCGCTGAGCACGGCGGATATGGAAGCTTCGTATTTCCTTGATTGATATTTAAAAGGAGCTGTGACGGAATTTTCATGTTTCGTTACAGCTCCTTTTTCGACAGCGGCAAAGCGGTCGGCGGCGGTTCTCACTATGGTTGAATTTTTCTCAACAAATGAGCTATGGACAAATTCGCCTAAATCGAATATTATTTTAACAGGAGCTCCAAATGAATAATACGGAGGTAAACACTATGCTTAAACTTGGCGAAAACCTAAAGAAATTCCGATTACAGCGAGAGCTTACGCAGGAACAGCTTGCGGATATTCTCGGCGTTTCGGCACAGGCGGTAAGCCGTTGGGAGAATGGAACGACTTATCCCGATATAACACTGCTCCCGACTGTTGCAAGCTATTTTGAGATCACGCTTGACGAGCTTATGGGAATGGATAATTGGAGGAGCGAGGAACAGCTGAAAGGATTGATATCGCAGTTGGATGAGAACGGCTCAAAGGGCTTTATCTATGAGAACATTCTGCTTTTGCGTGATGCGGTAAAAACCTATCCTACAAATTACGAGCTTCAATTCAGGCTTGTCGACCAGCTTACATTCTGCGGGTATAAAAACGGTCGGGGATTATCCGAAGAAGAAACAATCAGCTTTAATCGAGAGGCTGCCGAAATCGGAAACCGCATTTTATCGCATTGCACAGACGGTGTAATTATCAACTGCACGACTAAGCAGCTCTGTTATATCTATTCAAGGCTCGGAGAAAAGGAAAAGGCGATAGAATATGCTAAGAAGCTTCCGAATATATGGTGTACCGATACGGTAGTTCTCGGGGATCTGTATGAGGGTGAACAGCAGAAAGCTCATCTTAAACGCGCAATCACATGGTATACGAATGTATTTTGGTGTGCGCTTATAAATCTTGCTGACCTCGGACACAAGGACGAAACGATGTCTGACGCGGAAAGAATAAAAATTCTGAAAAAGGCGCTCGCAATGTTTGAGCTTGTGTTTGAGAACGGTGATTATCTTAAGTACAGCTGTACGGTGTCGGCTACACATCGGTATATAGCGGATCTGGCTGTGTCGAAGGGTGATTACGAGCTTGCGTTATCAAGCTTTGAAAAAGCGGCTGAATTTGCGATAATGTCAGACACTCTCCCCGATAAGGCACATCACACATCTCTTCTTGTGAATGACCTTGAATACAGCCCGATCAATCTGGTCAAGAATTACGATTTCACTGACTGCAGGGAATTATACGATAAAATGCAGTCGGACAGATACGATGTAATCCGTGACGATAAGCGGTTTATAGCCGCGCTTGAGAAAATCGGCAGGTATTGTTAATTCGGAGTGCGGCAACTATCTATAAAATCCGCAAAGGCGCTTGAGGTGCTTGCACCGAGGACGGTGGATATAAAAGCTTCACATTTCCACGGTTGATAATAACCTACGCATAAGCAAAGAACCCCGCGAAATGCGGGGTTCAAACTGTTTATGAAGTGTTCAGCTTACTTACCGAGTGCAATCTTACCCATAGCGTCAGCCTGCATAATAGCGTCATACAGCTCAACGGGCTGTACATCGCCTGCGAGGTTGTGGATAGTTTCGCCGGGGATACAAGCGTTCTCGGAAATAGTCTTAACCTGCTCAGGTGTAGTAACGCCGATCTCTTCAAGTGTTACGGGCAGTCCTACCTCAAGGCAGAAGTCCTGTACTTCCTTAAATTCTTCCTTGGGTGCACCCTCAAGCACGAGCTGTACAAGTGTGCCGAGTGCAACGCAGCAGCCGTGATCTGCGTGCTTTATTCCGAGAGAAGTTACGCCGTTGTAGAACGAATGAGCGGCGGCACAGTTTACGTTATCAGCACCGACACCGGAGAGGTAAACGTTAGCCTCAACGATATTCTCAAGCGCGGGAGTAACTGCGTGTACCTTACAAGCCTCAATAGCCTGCTTGCCATATTCGCGGAGCGTGTCGTAGCAAAGACGTGCGAGCGCCTGTCCCGCTCTTGTGATACCTGTACCCTCAAGGCTAGCGGACTCCGTACGGATAGAAGCACGACCCTCAAAATATGTGCCGAGCGCATCGCCCATACCTGCGATAAGGAACTTGACGGGCGCATTGGCGATAACGGTCGTATCGACCATTACGGCATCAGGATTTGTGGGGTAGAACAGATACTTGTCGAAGCTGTGGTCATCATTATAAATTACCGAAAGACCTGTGCAGGGAGCATCTGTAGCCGCAACTGTAGGCACGATAACAATGTGTCTGCCGCTGTAATATGCGGTAGCCTTAGCTGTATCAACGGCACTTCCGCCGCCTACAGCTACAACTGTATCAATATTATCCTGCTCGACAATAGCCTTCATCTTGTTTATTTCGCCATTGCTGGATATTCCGCCGAAAATCTCGTAACGTCTGTAGTCGTCAAGACCGTCAAAGCTCTTTTCTATCTTGTCATGGCAGGCTTTGTAGCCGCTGTTTGAGCATACAAACAGCCAACGCTTGCCCATATAACCCATTTCTTCATGGAATTTAAGAAGAGCATCTCTGCCCTGAACATATTTGAGCGGTTCACGCATCGCTCTGAGTCTTCCCATCATAATTGAAGCACCTCCGTAGATTTATAGAAATTAGCGGATATTATATCCGTTTTTACGACTTATTTATATCACATTTTAGGAGCAATGTCAATATTTATGGGCATTCCGATTTTTGATATTGATATGCTGAATTTTCATTACTGAGAATTTTAAGCCAAATCAAATAAGCAGTTACACTGTTTATCGCCGGATCATAAGATGATAAACAATGTAACTGCTTATTATTTGCGGAAGAAATTTTAATGCTTTTTCTTTTGCGCGTTAATTTCCAAAGTAAGCTCCGCTTTCTTTTCCACAGTTTAACTTACATCGGAAATAAACGTATAAAGTCGGCGAGAGTCAGACTTCTGCGTACTGCTTTCTGCCTGTTTCAAATATATTTCCGCCGACAGCATCTATCGCTACTATAAGCGGAAATTTATCAAACGTCAGTTTTTTTACACTTTCACAGCCGAGGTCTTCAAATGCAATAACCTCGCACTCTGTGATACATTGGCAGGCAAGCGCACCTGCGCCTCCTATTGCACAGAAATATACTGCGCCGTTGCGTTTTATGGCATCGACCACTGCCGGTTTACGTTCGCCCTTGCCTATCATTGCAGAAAGCCCCATATCAAGGAGCAGAGGAGCATACGGATCCATTCTGCCCGATGTTGTCGGACCGCATGAGCCGATAGCCATACCGTCTTTTGTGCCTGTCGGACCGGCATAGTAGATAGCCGCACCGTCTATTTTGAAAGGGAGCTTACCGCCGTTTTCGATAAGTTGTTTTATGCGCTTGTGCGCCGCATCGCGCGATGTGTATACTGTGCCGCTGAGTTCTACCTTGTCGCCGGCTCTGAGTGTTTTCGCTTTTTCTTTAAGTTCGCTTGTGTTGAGTTCCAAAACTGTTCTCCTTGTTTTTACCGAATTTATTATGCCGGAAAGCAAAAGCTTTCCGGCATTTGATTATTAAAGGTCAAAGAAGCCGACGTTGTCTGAGCTCATCTCATCATCGTCATCGTTATCATTAAGCCCTTCCATCATCTTAAGATCCCACGAAGGATCATACTGTGCGGTGTTAGTGTTCATATTGTCATTGATGCCGCCGAGCATTGAAGAATAATCCGACATATCGATCTTTTCTTCTTTTGCCGATGCCGCAGGAGCGGTAGGATCATCAAACGAAGATGTCATTCCGTCATCATCGACCGTCTTGTGAGAAGGAGGCGGTGTGATTGTCATTCCGTTCATCTGAGCTTCAAGATCTTTCCAAGGATCATTAGCGTTACTTTCTTTACCGGCAACACCCATCGAACGACTCTCGTTCAATTTTTCTTTAGGCTTTTCGGTTCCGCGGTCAGCTGTACGTCCAACCTCGGCGGGCGTATCGGCAAGTAAATCGCTGAAATCGTCCGTTGCGGGAGCGGGCTCAGGCTTGGCTTCAGGCGCAGGAGCGGGCTCTTCCGCTAACAGGTCGCTGAAATCGTCTGTTGCGGGAGCAGGCTCGGTCTTGGCTATAGGCGCGGGAGCGGGCTCTTCCGCTAACAGGTCGCTGAAATCGTCTGTTGCGGGAGCAGGCTCGCCCTTGGTTACTGGCGCAGGAGCGGGCTCTTCTGCTAACAGATCGCTGAAATCGTCTGTTGCGTGAGCAGGCTCGACCTTGGCTACTGGCGCGGGAGCGGGCTCTTCTGCTAATAGATCGCTGAAATCGTCAGCTTCGGGAGCGGGCTCTTCTGCCGGTGCGGCAGTGACCTCCGGTTCTTCTGTCAGGAGATCGGAAATGCCGGTGACAGCAGGTGCTTCTTCTACAAGAAGATCGCCGGGATCGACATTATCTGCTGAAATATCATCATCGCCGGATACTATTTCAAATGAGCTTAACAGACCGTTATTGTCCGAAAGCATATCATCAATATCATCATCGCCGTCATCTGTCTGTGCCGGCATATCAAGCTTAAGTTCAAAGCTGTAAGGTTCAACATTCATCGGAGCATATGAATTTAGCTCGCTTTCGTCAAAGCCGCCGATATTCTCAAGCTCGGCTTTCGCAGCACTGAGCTCTTCGTTGTCGGAAAGCTTTTCTTCCAGGATATCTGCGGCTTCAGCAGCCGGAACATCTTTGCTCTTAGCTTCTTCAACAGCCTTTGAAACCGCATCGTTTACAGCGCTTACCTCATCGGAAGCCTTGCTTTTTGCTTCGTCCATTGCTTCGGTGATGGCACTTTGAGCATTTGCAATCGCATCATTTAAAGCACTGCTTACAGCAGCAAGTACAGCGGCAATGTCAATTGCAGGAGCAACAGCTCCGCTTGACGTTACATTTTCGGCGAAAGTGCCGGCTTTTTCAAGAACCGCCTGTTTGTAATCATATGTTTTCTGAACAGTATCGGCAAAATATGCCTTTGCGGCTGTGATGATCTCTTCCGCTTTTTTCTGCGCGTCTGCGATAACCGCATTTGCATCGGCGTTTGCCTTGGCGGATATCTCGGCAAGCTGTGCGGGATCTATTGTTCCGCCGCTGTGCTTTGCCTTGTCTATCTTGGTTGCCGCCTGCTTTTTGAATGCGGCAAACTCTTCTGTCAGAGCGGAATGCTTATCCTGGAGGACATGGAGCTCCTTTTCGGTCTGTGCAAGCTTGCGTCTTTCATCGAGAACTTGTTTTCTGCTTTCGAGTATCTGCGCGTCAAGCTCGGCTTTTTTCTTTTCAAGCTCTGCTGTAAGCTCATTGTCTGCGCCTTCGTTTGCCTGCTTTTTTTCCTCAAGAGCTCTCTTCAGTTCGTCGTTTTCTTCCTTAAGGGCTTTGCGCTCTTTGTTATGCTGTACTATGTATGCCATTACTTCGTTTTTGTCGAAGCCTAGAGGCGATGTTTTAAATTCACCGTTTGATGAAGTCGGTTTTTTCTGTTCAGCCATTATCTTACCCCCTGAAAATCTGGTTATTGTTATTATAACAAAAATACTTCGTTAATTCAATAGCGATTTGTAAAGTTTTATCAATTACCCAAAAATGAGAGCCGCTATTGGTGATTTTAACGAAAATTTGATGCCCGCTATTGTATTTTATCGGTTTGTAGTGTATAATAGTATAAACAACCTTAAAATTATTTCGGTTTTTTGAAGATATTAACGAAAGGACTGATACTTTATGATCGATAAAACAATGCCGTTTTCACTTAAAGACGAAAGAGAAAACGAGATGAAGGAAATATTGACTACCGTTTACGGCGCGCTCAAGGAGAAAGGCTACAATCCTATAAATCAGCTCGTCGGCTATATTTTGTCCGAAGATCCTACCTATATAACTACATACAACAATGCCCGCAGTCTCATACGTCATATAGATCGTGATGAGCTTTTGCAGGCTATGGTAAAGACATATCTGGGCAACTGACACCAATAATTACAATGAATTACGATCACTCTTTTACGGATACTATTTTCGTAAAGGGGTGATTTTTTTGCATGAAAAACTGGCGGCGGTTATAACGGCGGTGATATTTATGTGCGGCTGTACCGCAGA
>ULKC01030569.1_pt1 | contig 11248 bp, 10 predicted proteins | sample 1951041 | NCBI WGS metagenome assembly ULKC01 (sample SAMEA4835489, study PRJEB28245) | human gut metagenome | biome: gut microbiome; material: fecal sample | place: Denmark | collected 2008
ACAGCGCAGACTATCTTTTGAATATATTGTTTTTAAGGGCGTGAATGATTCGTTGCTTTATGCTAAAGAATTATTGAAACTCTTGCGCGGACTGGATTGCCGTATCAATCTTATTCGTTTTCATGCCATTCCCGGGGTAGACCTGGAAGGGGCGGATATGGAAACGATGACTAAACTCCGTGATTACCTGACTTCCCACGGTTTGTTTACTACGATACGTGCTTCCAGAGGTGAAGATATATTCGCTGCCTGTGGTATGCTTTCTACTGCCAAACAGGAAGAGAATAAACAAGAATTAATATAAATTATTAACTTTGGCTCGGATGATATACGTATTCTTCGTAGTTTTGTAAAAACATTAACTGGTAAGTATATGAGAAAGCACCTGTTTTATCTAAGTTTAGCTCTTGTAGCAATAGCCTTTTCCGCATGTAGTAGCGGTAAGAAGGGCGTGTTTGGTGCGACTTCAAGTGGTCGTGCGTATGAAATCCTGGTAGTAGTAGATCCAGCTATGTGGGAACGTCCTGCCGGTAGGGCGCTTTATGATGTACTTGATACGGATGTACCGGGGCTTCCCCAGTCTGAGCGTTCATTCCGCATGATGTACACTTCTCCGGCAAATTATGATGCTACATTAAAGCTGATTCGCAATATTATCATTGCTGATGTGCAGGATATTTATACTCAGCCTAAATTTAAATATGCGAAGGATGTATATGCATCTCCGCAGACTATCCTGACGATACAGGCTCCTGATGAAGCTTCATTCCAAACGTTTGTGACGGAAAACAAACAGACCATTATTGATTTCTTTACCCGTGCGGAGATGAATCGTCAGATTGCACAGCTGGAAAGGAAACATAATGATTATGTGTCTACGAAGGTTAAGAGTATGTTTGATTGTGATGTATGGGTGCCGGCAGAGCTTTCTTCTACCAAGCAAGGAGAGAATTTCTTCTGGGCAGGTACGAATGCAGCTACTGCTGATCAGAACTTTGTCATTTACTCTTTCCCTTATAGAGACAAGAATACTTTTACTAAGGAATATTTTGTGCAGATGCGTGACTCTGTTATGAAAGCTAACATTCCGGGAGCTAAGGAAGGTATGTATATGGCTACTGATACCTTGATGACTGATGTACGTCCTCTCAATATTCAAGGAGAATATGCACTGGAAGCTCGTGGCTTGTGGCGTATGAAAGGTGATTTTATGGGTGGTCCGTATGTATCGCACATGCGTCTGGACCCGGTGAACCAGCGTATCATTGTTGTAGAAGCCTTCATTTATTCACCTGATAAACTGAAACGCAATCTAATGCGTCAGATGGAAGCATCTCTTTATACATTGAGATTTCCGGGTGATAAGCAGACAGGTGCAGAGATACCATTGGGGGTGAAGAAAGAGCAAGTTCAAACTGCTGATCAAGAAAAATAATATTGAATGTATAAGGAGAATCATTATTGAAGAAATATTTTTCATCCGCAGATTACGCGGATAATGCAGATTGGGATTTTAATGAATCTGTGTAATCCGCGTAATCTGCGGATGAAAAGTTATCACTGGGACTCCTGACGCATCCTCATCTAAAAATGATATATATATTGAAAAATGGAAGATAATAAAATAAGAGTCGGCATTACACAAGGAGATATAAACGGCGTGGGTTATGAGGTTATATTGAAGACATTCTCTGACCCTGTTATGTTGGAACTGTGTACACCTATTATTTATGGTTCGCCTAAAGTGGCTGCTTATCATCGTAAGTCACTCGATTTGCCGACAAACTTCAGTATCGTGAACTCTGCTGCAGAAGCGGTTCATAATCGTCTGAGCGTAGTGAACTGTACGGATGATGAAGTAAAGGTGGAATTTTCGAAAGCAGATCCCGAAGCCGGAAAAGCTGCACTTGGAGCACTGGAAAGAGCTATTGAAGAATACAAGGAGGGACTGGTCGATGTGATTGTTACTGCTCCTATCAATAAGCATACCATTCAGTCGGAGACTTTTGCATTTCCCGGTCATACGGAATATATAGAAGAACGTCTGGGCGATGGTGCCAAGTCACTGATGATTCTGATGAAAGATGATTTTCGGGTGGCTTTGGTTACAGGGCATATTCCTGTCAGCCAGATTGCATCGACTATAACGAAAGAACTGATACAGGAGAAATTAGCTATCTTCAATCATTCATTAAAGCAGGATTTTGCTATCGGTGCACCACGTATAGCTGTGCTTTCTCTGAACCCGCATGCGGGCGACGAAGGATTGCTGGGAAAAGAAGAGGAAGAGATTATTATTCCTGCATTGAAAGAAATGGCTGCAAAAGGCATATTGTGCTATGGCCCATATCCGGCTGACGGTTTCATGGGTTCAGGTAATTTCACTCATTTCGATGGAGTGCTTGCCATGTACCACGATCAGGGATTGGCTCCGTTCAAGGCACTGGCAATGGATGAAGGTGTGAACTATACTGCCGGATTGCCTGTGATACGTACTTCACCGGCTCATGGCACTGCTTATGATATTGCAGGAAAAGGATTGGCCAGTGCGGACTCTTTCCGTCAGGCTATTTATGTGGCTATCGATGTATTCCGTAATCGCCTGCGCGATAAGGAAGCACATGCCAACCCCTTGCGAAAACAATATTACGAAAAGCGTGATGACAGCGATAAGCTGAAACTCGATAGTGTGGAAGAAGATTTATAGAATGACAAAAGCGGAAATACAACAAGTAAAATTACGATTCGGTATCATTGGGAACAATGAAGCATTGATGCGTGCGATAGACGTTGCCATTCAGGTAGCGCCTACCGACCTGTCTGTACTGATAACCGGAGAAAGTGGTGTGGGTAAGGAGAGCTTTCCCCAGATCATTCACCAATACAGTAGGCGTAAGCACGGCCAGTACATTGCAGTGAACTGTGGTGCCATTCCCGAGGGAACCATTGACTCTGAGTTATTCGGTCACGAGAAAGGTGCCTTTACCGGTGCCATCGGTGAGCGGAAAGGATACTTTGGGGAGGCGGATGGTGGAACAATCTTCCTGGATGAAGTGGGAGAATTGCCTTTGCCTACGCAGGCTCGACTGCTCCGGGTACTCGAGAGTGGCGAGTTTCTAAAAGTCGGTTCGTCTAAGGTGCAGAAAACCAATGTTCGTATTGTGGCAGCTACTAATGTTAATTTGACACAGGCCATTTCCGAAGGACGTTTCCGTGAAGATTTGTATTACCGTTTGAATACTGTACCTATTCAGGTACCCCCTCTTCGTGAGCGTGGAGAGGATGCATTCCTGTTATTCCGTAAGTTTGCTTCAGATTTTGCAGAAAAGTATCGTATGCCTGCCATCCAGTTGACGGAAGATGCTAAGCAATTATTGATTTCTTATTCATGGCCCGGTAATGTACGGCAGTTGAAGAATATTACGGAACAGATTTCCATCATTGAAACTAACCGTGAAATCAATGCTGCCATTTTGAGTGGATACCTGCCGGCGCAGAATAGTATGCAACGCCTTCCCGCTTTGTTTGGTGTGAAGGAATCCAAGAGTTTTGAAAGTGAGCGGGAAATCCTGTATCAGGTTCTTTTCGATATGCGCCAGGATGTGACGGAATTGAAAAAGCTGGTGCATGAGATCATGACTGAACGTGGGAAAGCTGCTGCTCCGGCTGTGCCTGCTACTTATTTCGCCCAACCGCCTGCTGTGGTAACTCCGGTTTCTCAGAGTGTGCCTACCATCATTCATCCTTCCATAAAACCGTCTCATGATATTGATGATGACATACAGGATACGGAAGAATATGTAGAAGAATCTCTCTCTCTGGATGAGGTGGAGAAAGAAATGATACGAAAAGCCTTGGAAAAACATCATGGTAAACGCAAGAGTGCGGCAAAGGATCTGAATATTTCCGAGCGTACCTTATACAGAAAGATTAAAGAATATGGATTGGATTAGAAAAATAGCTTCGACAGCATTGTTGTTGAGCGTGTTACTGATAGTAAATTCGTGTAGTATTAAAGTAGGACTGGCACCGATTAGTTCGATTGACTACTCCAAGGTAAAGACAGTCTCGATAGCTGATTTCCAGAATCGTGCGGAGTATGTTTATGCTCCGCTGGCTACTGAATTTAATCAGGGGCTGAAAGATTTGTTCATTCGTCAGACCCGTTTATCACTTGTGAATGGCAATGCCGATATTGAAATTGATGGCGAGATTACCGGTTATAACCAATATAACGAAGCGGTGGATGCCAGTGGGTATTCTTCAAAAGTAAAAGTCACCTTGACAGTGAAGGTTTCTTTTGTGAATAATACGGATCACAAAGACGATTTTACTGACCAACAATTCTCCGCTTTCCAGACTTATGACTCTTCCAAATTGCTGACCGAAGTGCAGGATGAGTTAATTAAACTGATGGTGAAAGACATAACGGAACAAATATTTAACGCAACCGTAGCTAACTGGTAGGAGTAGGAATGACGCCTGTACATTTGCAACAATGGATACAGCATCCCGAGGCGTTGAACCGGGATACCTTATACGAACTTCGTACGTTGGTAACCCGCTATCCTTACTTTCAGTCCCTGCGTTTGCTCTATCTCAAGAACCTCTATGTGCTGCACGATGTTAACTTCGGTGCAGAATTACGTAAGGCCGTACTGTATGTATCGGACCGCCGTGTATTGTTTTACCTGATTGAAGGTGACCGATATGCCCTTCATCCTCGTACTTCAGAGTCTGTTGTAGGGAGGGAGTTGGAGGAAGAGCCGAGTGTCGACCGTACCCTTTCATTAATAGACGCTTTCCTTGCTACTGTGCCGGAAGAACATTCTCAGACGACAGAGTTGGATTATTCAATGGATTATACCGCCTATCTGATGCAGGATGATGAAGATACGGACGAGGCAGATACATCATCGACTGTTCCGGTGGAAGTACCCAAGTTGCGTGGACAGGATTTGATAGACGGATTTATCCGGCAGAGTGAAACTGAGGAAGGTATCAGCCTGAAGTTGCTGAAAGAGGAAAATCCGCTTCTACTTCCATTGATTGAGGAGGAAGAGGACGAAGTCGAAGAAGAAACACCGGTTATAGCCGAAGAGATTCCTCAGCCCACAGAGGTAGAAACAGAGCAGGAAGATGATTCCGAAGATACGGATACTGATGAAGAGACGACTCCTAAATCAGCTTCGGATGATTTGGATGACAGTTGTTTTACTGAAACTTTGGCGAAAATTTATATCAAACAGCGCCGATATGACAAGGCTCTTGAAATTATTAAAAAATTAAGTTTGAATTATCCAAAAAAAAATGCTTACTTTGCAGACCAAATCAGATTTTTGGAGAAATTGATTATTAACGCTAAATCAAAATAACAAAATGTATTTATTCTTAGTTATCTTAATGGTGATTGCATCTTTGCTGATGTGCTTCATTGTATTGATTCAAAATTCCAAAGGAGGCGGTTTAGCATCCGGCTTTTCTTCTTCCAATCAGATTATGGGTGTACGCAAGACTACTGACTTTCTGGAAAAAGGAACATGGTTCTTGGCAGGATTCATGGTCGTAATGAGTATTGCTACTGCTTATGTGGTTCCTACTTCTTCCGGTAAGGGAGGCGATGTGATTCTGGAGCAAGCTCAAAAAGAAGAAAAGACCAATCCGTATAACATGCCTACTGGTACAGCTGCTCCGCAGACAGAAGCTCCTGCTACAACAGAAACTCCTGCAACAACTGCTCCGGCTGCTGAAGATTCAGCTAACTAAAGCTAAGCGCGGATGATCCCGCAAAAGAAATAAGAAAGAGGTTGATGCCGAAAAGGTGTCAGCCTTTTTTCTTTTTATGACGGATTTAACTACCTTTGTCGGGATTATGCAGTCTGACTAATAATTAATCTAAATAGTACAATGACAGAACAATTAAAACTTAAATTGAATGACTCCAAAGCTACCCGGTGGGGAGCATTGGTAATTGTTGCTTTCACAATGATGGCAGCTTACTATGTAAACGATGTGGTAGCGCCACTGAAAACAATGTTGGAGTCGGATCTTGCCTGGACAAGTAGTGATTTTGGATTCTTCACAGGTGGATATAGTTTCCTGAATGTATTCTTCCTGATGCTGATTTGGGGTGGATTAATCCTTGACCGTTTTGGTATCCGTTTCACTGGTAAATTATCAACTATCTTGATGGTGGGAGGTACGGCACTTGAATATTATGCCATGACAGGGCTTGCCGGTCCGGATGCACAGATTTTCGGTCTTAACGAGATTTTCGGTTATAAAGCAGGCGTATTCGTTGCATTTGCCGGCTATTCCATTTTTGGTGTAGGTGCGGAAGTTGCCGGTATCACTGTTTCTAAAATTATAGCCAAGTGGTTCAGGGGTAAAGAACTGGCTACGGCTATGGGTGTACAGGTAGCACTGGCACGTATCGGTTCGCAAGCCGGTTATGCAGTGGCTATTCCTTTGGCACGTGCTTTCGGTATCACTACTCCGGTATTGGTAGGATTGATTCTTCTCTTAGGTGGTCTGGTTGCTTTCTTTATTTTTTCAGTAATGGATAAGAAGCTTGACAGGCAGATGGAAGCAGAAGCTATAGCAGCAGGTACAGAAGGGGAGGAAGAGAAATTCTCTTTCAAAGATGTGAAGAATATCCTCGTTAACCCGGGCTTCTGGTTGATAGCTTTGCTGTGCGTATTATTCTATTCCTGTGTATTCCCTTTCCAGAAGTTTGCTTCCGAGTTGATGATTATCAAATATGGTATTAATGAGAATGTAGCGGGTACTTTTGCCGGATTGCCGGCTTTGGGTGCTTTGATTCTTACTCCAATATTCGGTGGATTTATAGATAAACGCGGTAAGTCAGCTTCTATTATGATACTGGGTGCTGCAATGCTGATAGGTGTGCACTTTATTTATGCCATTCCTGCCATTAATTACTGGTTAGTGGCTATTGGTTTGATGATTATTCTGGGTATTGCTTTCTCGTTGGTGCCTTCTGCTATGTGGCCTGCGGTGGCTAAGATATTCCCTGTAAGCCAGTTGGGTACAGCTTATGCATTGATTTTCTTTATTCAGAATATTGGTTTGTGGGGTATTCCTACGCTGATTGGTAAGGTACTTGATCTTTATTGTATCGTGGGCAAGAAGGCGGATGGAACGAATCTGTACGACTATACGATACCTATGTGTATATTTACAGGTATTGCTTGTTTGTCTCTTGTGGTAGCCTTTATGCTGAAGAGAGCCGATAAAAAGTTTGGTTATCAATTGGAAGAACCCAATATTCAGAAATAAGTGTAAACAGATACGAGTATGGAAACACCAGAAGGAAAAGTCAGTCTGTTGGATGCTGTTCCGGTTCGTTGTGACCACATCTTGACCGAATGGGAGGGAGATTACGCTGTAATCTCCTATCCCCGCTTCAAGTATGAGTGGATGCGCCGGCTTTTGTTACCGCAAAGCATGTCTCCTGATATTCATGTCCGCCTTGAAGAACACGGCAGTGCAGTGTGGCGTCTGATAGACGGGCGGCGTACGGTACGGGAGATTGTTTTCCAGCTTGCTGATCATTTCCATCCTGATGAGAATTATGCTTCACGAGTCACAACTTATGTGGTGCAATTACGAAAGGATGGATTTATAAAATTACTCTCTGTCAACTTTTAATAAAGCCCCTGTTTCAGGATCGAATAATACCTTTATTGTGGAATTCTTATTGAACAGTACAGGAGCGAGATATTCGACTACACCAAATTGTGTGACAGGAATTTCTGAATTATACAATTCTTTATTGTTATAGCTTAATGTAACGTGAGCTCTGCCCGGTACATTGTAGGCAACACCTTCATCCAGCTTCTTCTTTGGATCGACTTCAGGGATTTTTATGCTTTTAAGGTCAGTTACCGTGATATAAATAGGTTCGCCTGCCAGGTCATTGTTGGCTACAATACCCAACTTCTTAGAAAAACGGAAAGCAACTTCATTCTTCATCTCTTTGGGGACGATGCGGATGGTATATATTTTCTCTTCATCGGTCACTTTGCCTGCAAACATTTCGGTCATTGCACGTTCCTGCAAGGTCAGGTTATCCAGCATAAGCTTTAGTTGTGCACCGTCTTTGGGCATGTTGTCCGATTCACCGCGCAACAGGGCATTTTTGCTTTCACGGATGTTATAGATTTCTTTTGCAACCAACTCCGCCATCTTTGCCGTTGAATTTGCCATCAGGATTTCTTCTGTCAGGAAGCTACGGGGATTGACGTAAGGAGTATTATCAGCTGCCTTGGGAGTGGCAGGAGCTGCTTTCTTTTGTCCGCTGCCCAACGGCATGTTGATGGAGTAGACGATGCCGTCTTTGCTCAATTCGATAAGAGGAGCCACGGTTTTGTCTTTCATCTTTACAAAATATACATTCTCTTTATCAGGTATACCGACTACTGCTGTTTGTATCTTGTCCAATGTCCAGTAAGTTTTCGGTTCGGAAGAAACATTAGTTAATCGCAGATAACGGTCAGCATACTTGGAAAATTCTCCGGGAGTATAGATATGTTTAGTGGCTTGCACGGTAAGTTCGATTTCTGTTTTCGGAAGTACGTAAGTAACGCCGTAGTCTTTGCCACGCATGATACCTGTTGTCACTTCTGTTTGCGCTATGGCAGAAACGGAGAACAACAGTGCTGAAAGTAATACTATGTTTTTTTTCTTCATAAATCGCGTTGTTTAAACAATTTCGGTTAAGGGACAAAGTTAATGAAGTTATTTTTGTCAAGAGTAAGATTATAGAATATTAACAGAATAGGCTGTCAGTGCCGTCAGAAGCCTTTCTGGACGGGGTGACTGTTTTTTACTAAAACCTTATCGGGTTTTTACTAATTTTCCGGTAGATTTTTACTAATTTTCAGTCGTGAATTTAGTAAAAATCCGAAGCCATTTTAGTAAAGGGTGGGACGGATGTATTTTGCCTCAAAGTATCTTATTTTTCGCCTGAAAAAGTATCGGATATAAAAAAACAGGGAGAAGCAAATGCTTTTCCCTGTTACTATCTGTGACCCTGAATCTAAATCAGGATTACGATGACAAATATACAAGATTAAAAACCGGAAGTTAAGCTTTTACCCGGCTATTTTACGAATTGGATGCAGACGGGTTTATCAATACGGATATCTTGATGCGTATCTGATAACAGACCTGTTACGGGATCTCGTTGGAATACCTGAATGACATGACTGTCGCGGCAGGCGGCCAACAGATATTTCCCGTTCGGGGTGATAATAAAGTTACGCGGATGAATCCCCGTCAACTGGTAGCCTACCTTTGCTAACATGCCGGTTTCCGGATTTACTTCGAAGATGGCAAGACCGTCACCTTTCAGGCGATTGCTGGCATACAAGTATTTCCCATCGGGACTGAGATGTATATCGGCACTGCCACGTGCACGGAGTGTGTCGGCTGCAATGGTCTGTATCTTTTCCAGTTTACCATCCAGGTAACTGAAAGCTGTGATATTACCGGATAATTCGCTGATAAGATACGCGTACTTGCCGTTCGGGCTGAAGGTGAGATGACGTGGACCGGAATTAGGATCTACGTCAATAGCTTCGGCAGAAGGGTGGGGGATAATGCTCTTCGGGTGTATGACAAAGCGTAGGATACGGTCGGCACTGAAATCAGTGGCAAAGATATATTTTCCATCCGGAGAGAAGACAGTGCAATGTACGTGGGGTGTTGCCTGTCTTTCAGCGTCCGGTCCGCCGGTACTGCCTTCAAAAAGGGTATCGATAGGCTCTAATGAACCATTCTTTTTCAACGGGAAGATAGACATGCTACCTCCGCTGTAGTTGGCTGTGAGTACTTCTTTTCCGTTGGTGGCAACGTAGCAAGGATCGGCTCCCATAGTGGGCTGGCGGTTCAACAAACTGAGTTTCCCTGTTTCCTTATCGAAGGAGAAAGCATTGAGAGCAGCTGTTGTGTCGTTCATTTCGCTGACGGCATAGACAAACTTTCCATCTTCCGAAGGGATGAGGTAAGACGGGTTGAGTACTTCGATGGAACTGAGCGAGGTGGCAAGTCCCGTTTCCTGGTTGAAACGGAAGGTGTAAATACCTTTGCTGTTTCCATCAGTGTACGTACCTACCAGCATGGCGAGTTCGTCACTTTCGTTGTTTACGTTTCCCGCTTTGCGGGGTGCACAGGCTGTCATTGCTAATCCAAGCATACAGAAAAGAAGTTTTCTCATGATATTATGTTATAGAGTGATAATGTTATAGAGTGATAAGGCGATAAGGTGGTAATATGATAAAATATCACGCTATAACTTTATCACCTTATCACTCTTTAGCGTGCTTCGCACACTATTTCTGCCACTCCTACGCGGTCATCATTTAGTACAATGCGCAAGTCGCTGGCAATAGTTCCTTTGAACGTATATGAAATCAACTTTCCGTACTCGCTGACTGTACCCGAATAAACCGTCAGGAATTGTCCGCCGCCACTTGAAAGCTGGATTTCAAACTCCGCCGGCAGACCGTTGCCTCTGCTGAATGCAATGGAAACGCCATCTACCTTGGAGCCGTTCTCCAAGGCAAAGGTAATATAATCTCCTTTATTTCCTTCCCAAACAGTATTCATTTTTTTATCGAGCACGTTCATTACACTTTCCGGATTGGTGCTGGCAGTTACGGGAGCATCCGGTTTTGCCTGTGCTTGCATGGGGGCGTTTGGATCTTCTACTGTCAATTTTCCACTCAGGCGGATGTCTTCGGAAGAAGCACCTACCATAATGCTGAAGTCTCCCGGTTCCACTACCCATTCCATGTGCTTATCCAGTAATTCCAGCTGTTTGCGGTCGAGGGTGAAAACTACCTCTTTCGTTTCTCCCGGTTGCAGGTGGATACGCTCAAAGCCTGCCAGATTCTTTTCGTAAGTGGTAACGCTGCTCAGGATGTCGCGAACATACAGCTGAACTACTTCATCGCCTGCACGTTTTCCGGTATTTGTTACTTTGCAGCGCACAGTTGCCTTTTGGTTCGGTGTAATCACTTTCGGACTGATTTCGATGCCGGAATACTCAAAGGTGGTGTAACTCAGACCGTATCCGAATGAATAGAGTGCACCGTTGACACGCGACATGTTTCCATCCAGTCCCGGATTCTTTCCGCCGTCAATCTGTGAAGAAGGTTTGCAGGGGAAGTTGAAAGGAATTTGTCCGACACTTTTCGGGAAAGTGACTGTCATTTTTCCGCCC
>ULKC01003269.1_pt1 | contig 10440 bp, 13 predicted proteins | sample 1951041 | NCBI WGS metagenome assembly ULKC01 (sample SAMEA4835489, study PRJEB28245) | human gut metagenome | biome: gut microbiome; material: fecal sample | place: Denmark | collected 2008
CCATTTCTTGCCCTAGCATTTGAAAGTGATATATTTTCCATTTTTCTCCTATGGTTTTCTTGGAATATAGTTGAGCCAATTGAAATAGCACTTGATATCAATGCAGCTGTAGGGCTAATAACAGCCATTGTTGCCAATCCTATACCAGTTTGGAAATTATTAATTTGTTGTTGAAGGTGTGAATCGCCTGTATAAGTACCAACATTAGCTAGAACCTGATTAGACACTGTTTTAGCTACATTGTAAGCTCCAATCATACTTTTAGCGAAGGCTGAATTAGAATCTCCGCCATCCTTCTTTTTAGAAGGCGAAGCTTTCTTAACTTGCTCATGTGATGTAATAGTTGTAGTAGTTACTTCTTGACCTGTACCTTTTATTTCATCCGTTACTATAACTTTAATTATTGACTCAGCCATTGGAATTCTCCTTAACTAGCACTACATTAAGTCCACCATAATTACCTTTATTGAGATTTAAAGTTAAATCCTTAATAAAAAATTTACCCGACACATTTAGCAATGTAGGAATTTCAGCAGAGCTTTCATAAGGCCATTTGATAGATACATCAACGCTTTCCTCGTCAAGCGTATTAAAATGTTCAATTAAAGCATTGGATGCTTCATTATGTGCAAGTGGCAAATATGAAATAGTAACTACAAGCGTCTTGCTTTGCGGTTCATACTGAGGCAATGTTTCGCCTTGCCTTACAAAACCTTCTTTTGAAAATGAATATGTTGGAACACAGCTTATTATTCCTTTAAGAACGTTTCCATCAATAGTAACTAATAAGTCATCTGATGGAATCAAACTTTCATATAAGTTGAGTGAAAAGCTTAATTCATAAGGAATGAATAATTCACCATTGGACTTAACTATTTCAGCTGATTGAATAAGTTTTCCAAAATAAAACTTTCCTCTAATACCATCTTCAAGAGATAGAGTGTTGTCCTCAAATTCAACATTGGAGGCTTTTTCAGTTAAAGCTAAGCTTCTTACTTTTTTCAAAAACTCATCATTATCGTCCTCGTGAATAATATACTCAATAACATAAGAAGCTTCTTCGGTATATATTTCATCATTAACACCATGATCATCTTCTTGAATTCTTAAAATACCATGTGAAGTATTTTGAATGTCAATTTGTACAGGTTCATCATTCCCAGGAGTTATTTCAACTCCAAGTTTTTTGCTTAGCCAATTAGCTAATTGACTTTCTATTGAATTGTCCATCATTCATCATTTCCTTTCTTTTCAAACCTCATCTTATAATCTACAGTTCTTTTAATCTCATCAGCCCATTGCTGGATTCCATGCTCAACAAACTTATAATCACGTCTTAGCTTTCTGCTCTTTGGATAAATCTCGTGGCCGTAATTAACAAAGCTAGCATAGGTTGAAGGACTAGCCCCTGACATGCCTGTTTTTTTAATACCAACCGCAACAACAAAGCCATCAGTAGTCATTCTAACGAATTGTATGGACGCTTTTAAATTACCTGTGACAACTGGAGTATGTTGCTTAATGCAGCTAATCAAACTCCTGGCTTCCATTTCAGTTAGATACTTACTCAAGGCTAACCACTATTCCTCCAGTCACTCTATCCCAGTCCTTACGACGAATTAACGGCCTTGGAGAATGTTCACGACCGATAGATGTGACATTATATTTTCTGCCATCAGCAAGGCTTAGAACATCATTATTATTAATGTTTGACCTTCCATTTATTTGAATGACTAAGGAAGCTCCTTCAATATGAAGTCCCATTAATATTGACACTCGTTGCTGTTCCTGTTGGTTGAGTTCTTTGTATTTAAAGCTAGTTTGGTTATTCTCATTAAAGCCATTTAAGTAGCATTCACCATTTCTATGAATTGTGTTAAATCCCATTAGTAAATACCTCCGAATAAGTATTTAAGAGTACTTTTCAAATGATTATAAGCAATAGCTGAATAGGCTTTTTGACCTCTAATATCTTCAAGTGTAAGCTGTGTACCTTCTCCAGAAGTAGCTAGCAAGTTACCATTTTCAAGGATGTAAATGGCTTGTTCAAGTTGAGCATAAGCTATATCGTTAGAATAATTGACTGACTGACATATAGCCGTTGCTATTCCTGTGTCTTTAGTTAAATCAAGAACTAAGTTATAGACAGAGCTTGCGACCTCAGTTAAGAAGGCATCTACTGTCTTAGAAATCTCGCCCTGGTCATCAAGTGCAAGTGAATCCTTTAAGCTATAGTCACGCTTTAACACGTCTTCTTCTGTAATATAAACATTATATGGTAAGTCCATCTTATCACCTCATTAAATAGTAATTGAAGGGTAGGATTTACCTACCCAACAATATTAGGCTGCAACTTTAGAGGCTGCAGTTTTAGCAACGTAAACACCAACTTGGCGGTCTTGTTGAATGAAGCAGTCATGAACGATACGACGATTAACTAAGATTCCGTCGAAGTCCTCAGGATCTTCAACTAACTTATTAACGTTTCGTTTAATACCACAAATTAAAGCAAGTGGAGACACCAGCATGAATTGACATGTAGCATCAGGCCAACGAGTAGATGGAATAACACGAATTTTAGTTGTACTATCGAGATATTCGACTTCACGATTAATGTCGCCATTCTTTTGATTAACAGAAATAATACGTTTAACCTGACTTGAATTTTTAATTGCGTTGTAGCCATTAGTTGTTGTATAAAAAATTAGTCCTGAAGTTGGGTATTCATGATTAACTAAATCTGCGACGGCTGCATCATATAAATCTAAAATGTTATCAGCTGTAGCAGCTGCAACTTCGTGTTGACTACCACCAGTAAATAGCTTCGTTAAACGATACTTATCAATTGATGGGACATCCTTTTGACGGATTTTATTATTAATATGCATTATAGCAGTTGTATGAGAATCAATTAAATCAAGTGCATCAATAGGGATTTGGTATCCTTTATCTTGAGACACTGTAACTTCTCTACGTTCATAAGTTGTTTTATCACGGGCATAGCCTGTAGCTGGGTCATAGTCTTCAAGCTCACCATTCTCAAGTGGGAATACTGGGTAAGACATTGTCTTAGCTCCGATAAAATTTACAAATGGAGTTTCAAGATCAGTTGTTAAAGACGCTGCTCTAAATACTCCGTAGGCTGATTCTGGATCGTCTACATATTTTTTAACTAGTGCGATATTATTCGCAATTGCTGGATTTACTGCCATTTTAAATTACCTCTTCTTTCATTTTTATTATAATTTTTGCATTTCAGCGATAAAATTACCTGTTGCAGGGGCTAAATCCTTTGGTGTAATAGCTACAGGCTTTTCAGGTGCATCAAATAAGTACGCGTCGCTCTTCTGAAGCTCCTTTAATTGGTCTTCTAAGCCATCTAGCTTACCATCCTTATAAGTAATCTTATCATTATCTACTAGGGCTAAAATTGCCTTAGCGTTCTTACCTTTAGCATTGGAAATAGCTTGATTAATAGCTGTGTTCTTTTCCTTGTCTGCATATGACTTAACAAGGTCATCATATTCCTTTTGCTTGGCTGTAAGCTTGCCATTAAGCTCGTCAAATTGATTCTTTGGAATGTAATCATCTAGATTTACTTTGTTTTTTTCTAAATCTACTCCATGAAGGGTCATTATTTGCTGAATCATATCATCTGTGATTCCTTCTATTCCTTCGAATACCTTTTTAACTGCTTCTCTTGTAAAACTCATAAATTCCTCCTACTGTTTTTTACGTGTACATCTCACGATTAGATTTTTTATGTGCCTTTCTTTTACGTTGTAAGTGCTCTCAACCAAAAAGCTAATTTATATTGCGGCAACTTCTAACCGCATTTGGATAAAATAAAAAGGATTCAAAATCCTCTTATTTACAGCACTTAGGGCGGGTCAAAAAGACAACTAAGTACTATCCATATAAACGCAAGAACACCCGCTCCTGCTAAAACATATTTCATAGTATCAACTCCTTGTACAAATATTGACATTTTTTATTTTTATTGCATGAAAAAAGCACCCCGTCATGGAGTGCTTAATTGTTATTCAATTATTTAATTGCTATTTTATAACTTCAATTGATTTTATATAAATCTCATGAATTATTGTATATCCATCATAATCAACGTTCTTTATAACTTTGAAAGGCCTTTCATCAAAGGTAAGATTTTCTTTCCCATATATCGGCAAATCCTCAGCTTCGTCATAACCATCTTCCCACCAAGTAGGAGTACATTCTATAATATTTCCACTCGTGTCTTCAATCCTAATTTTTTTATTTAAATATTGACGTAAATTCATATTATTTTACTCACTAAGTGGCTTTACACCATACTTTTCATGATCGTAACTACCATCAGTTATACGATATTTAATTTTTTCTTCCAATGTAAAGTCTGATACTGATTTGCCTGTTCTCCTACAATAATTGATTAATTCACCAATAGCCTTTCCATCTATTTTCCTACCATCTAGTGGGACAACAAAAGGAAAAAAATCATCTTCTTCATCAATTGGATTTCTAGTGTCCTTTTCCGTAATATCTTTCATAAAGCGCCTTAGCCTCCTTAGTTTCAATAAACATATCACCTTTTCCGTTAAGCAATTTAGCCCCTAATTCTTTGGAATAATGGTCAATTAATCTTGTTTTAGCGGTAAAGAAAACATATCCATCAAGATTATTTTCAAAACTTAATTTTACAGCATACGCAAATAAATGTCCGCCTATTCCAGAAAACTCTTTACTCTTAAATTTTTTATTATGTGGGTTATTTTGCGGCGAGCTTTCAACCAAATGAACCATAACTGCTTGATAATCTTTTTTATCAATTGATAAAGATATTAAGCCTTTTATATCATCATCGCCATTAACTCTTAATGCATAAATATCACGATTTTGTTTTTTTTCTAGTGTCCAGTCAAATTCCCAGTTTTTTGTATTTTGTTTAGTAGGTGAAAATGGTGAAATATTAGTATCAACAATCATGCCATTTTTTGCATTTTTTAAACAAGGTGTTAGTTCATCAACCTCTATGTTTATTTTATCACTTTGTGAAGTTTTTGTCAATTTTCTCGCGACTCTTTCACTTCTAGTAATACTGCATCTCCACTCGTTAATTACGCGGCCATGCTTTGTTGCATAAGCTCTATATTTAGCTTGAGCTTGCTTACTAGCCTTAATGTAGGCTTTTCTTTCCTTAGGGTCTAGCGACAATACCTCACGTTCCTTAAGCATTCTTATTTGCCGTTCTAACGCTCTCATATTAGTATCAATCTCTCTTTTGGCTTCTGCTGCTTTAGAATCATACTGATATTGAGGTGTTATCTTTTGCCCTGGAATATACTTAATGAACCTATGCCTGCAATTATAACTAAATAGACCATAGCTCATTGCTTCCTTGAGTGAGTAATAAGGGTTGCCGTCAACCTTGCCAATTTCCTTAGGTTTCTTGGAACCAAGCTCCTTAGAACTAAGTACAACCTTAATATGATCTTCAGGATTAACGTCTAACTTATATAAGCGTCCTTGTAGGGGGGAGCATCTTAAGGAAGCGTCAGCGTGTTGGGATACAATAACATATTGCTCCTTATCCGCTACAAGCTCCTTAAGCTCTTCTTTCATTGCGTCATACCTAACAGCCATCTCAGCTTTATTTCTAATACTTACAAAGACGGGAGCACCAACCTTACGGCCATTCACTTCACGATAGGTCTTTTCAGTTAGTGTTTGCTTTGATATGGTATTAATTGCTTCCTTAACTCTGGCTTGGTAATCATCAATAATCATTTGGTCATAGCCAAACTCTCCTGAAGTCTCTTTGAACTTAACTGACATATCCTCTTCTAAGGTGGCTTCACCGCCATTTATTACGAAGGTTCTATTAACTGTCTTTTTAGGCTTATCACTCTTAGCAAATGCTTGAGCAAGGTTCCTAGCAAGAAGATTATCTTTGTTGTTCTTAAAGAATGCCTGAACCTCATTTAAACACCTATTAGCAAGGCTCCTAAGGCCGTTATACGAGCTTTTTATTAAATCTTGATAATTTGTACCATAATCACTTAAAAAGTCCTTACAAGACTTAAGCACACTATTGATTTTGTCCTTAACAAGCTCTTCACTTGTAGGAGTAGCTAAAGCCTCAGTAGTTATCTTTTTAACAAGGATTTTGGATTCTTCAATTTTAAGCAGAATTTCTTTTGCTTTAGGTGTATCTTCAGGTTTGATTTTGCTGCTTGGCATTAAGCTACCTCAGTTAAGTCACTATCTTGGCTATCTTCTGAGACTACATTTTCTTCAGCTTCAATACGCTTGATTTCCTCTTTAACCTCAGCGTCAGACCATTCAGGGTTAAGTCTCTTAATTGCAGTTTCTCGGCTAATTAAATGAGCATCATATTGTTCTCTAACGACTTGTGTTTGGACCTGTGGATTAGCCAGTCCTTGCTTTGGCCATTCAATGAAGCAATCAATATCCTTAAACTCATCCGCTAATGAATGAACTAAACACTCAATTAAGGCATCAAGCCCCGGAGTAAATAACTCCTTTTTGGCTGAGGCTGTAGTAAGTGTCTTATCGGAATCTCTATTGACTTCCGTTGCCGTTCTTTGTTGAGAGCCATTAAGCCTTGTGTCAAGGTCAACAGCACTAATTCCGACTCTTGAAGCTATATCGCCTAATGCTCCATTTAATTCTTCTCGCCATTCAACGGTCCTTAAGTTAAACTGAATTGAAGTAGGCCTTACAGGTTCGCCTGTGCCTTGAGCAATCTCATCATAGAATGTTTTATCAAGTTCAGGCTTTTTTCGCCTAGCAATACGAGGTGCTTCTTGACTTCCACCAATTGCACTTATTGTCATTGAGCCGATAATGCTTTTCTTTTTTTCAGTCAAGTTCTCATCGTTTTGAAATTGAGATGGAATTAAAGCTCTACCACGTCCTAAGTACTTGTCGTTCTCTTTAGCTGTAAAAGCGTGATCATACGCATAAAGGGAATCACCTACATCTGAAAGCATTGCTTCGCCGAACCAGCAGTTAGGGAACTTCGAATTAGTTTCAGTGTAGTTAAATAACTCCACACCTAAGTAATTGTCGAATGGTAGCTCAACTTCATTGTAAAGTGGATAATCAGGGTAAATTCCTTGAAGATTCTTTAAATCTAATGGTGTTAAGCTCTTCTTATCGAACTCAATAGTCTTTAGTTGACTTGCATCTTCCACTAGGGAATTAAACATCATCTTGATAACTCCGTAATAAGCTTTAGGCTTATTGTCATTATCGAAGTATCTACGTTCAATTAAAACGTATCTTGTAAGGGTCCCTTCCTCAGTTGCTTTCTTAGACTCTAAGTAGCAAGTTGATTTAATTACTCTTTCAGATTCATCAATATCAACTCTAAATCGTCCTAAAGGCACTGAATCTATGTAAGCATTTTTTGTAATTGAATTAAAGCAAATACGACCCAACGCTGAGCCGTATTGTGTTGCTTGTTTGATTAGCTTTTTAACATTCTTAGACAAGTGCTTTTCAAGCATTTCATTTACTTGCTCTATTTGAGGGTCTTTTCCTCCCACTTTAGCCTTGGAAGGAAGCATTTTATCAACAAGAACATTTACAGTCTCAACACCTATTCCTGATGAAAGAAATAACTCATGAACTTCTGGAACATAGCCTAAGGACCATCTAGCAGCCTTAATGTTGTTCATAAGAGCCAAGCGCTCTATCTCAGGATAAAGTAGTACATAAGTGTTAAGGTCCGCGTAATTTATTCTAGGACCTGCTCCGCAAAACGTTCTAAAATTAGTTGGCATGTATGGATTCATTTTATATCACTCCTTCCTCTTGTAATCTGTATGTTGCGTATTTTAGCGCATCAATATCGTGGTCGCCGCCATCCTCAGGCTTACCAGTTTTTTCGTCAATAACCTTGCTTTGCAATTCTTCGATTAACATATCGTGCTCACCTAGAATTGAACCCGTAAGAGGGTCTTTGTAGCCTTGGTCGATAATCTTGAAGGCGCCTTGGTATGATAGCAAAGCTTGAACGCGCCTCATATCGACCATAATGTCTTTCTTTCCAACCTTCATTGTGTTATAGTGGCCGTATTGTAATAGTTGCAAGAATATATCGCTTGCGGCCGAATCTATGACTAGCTCCACCATACTAGGTTGATAACCTAAAGCATTCCATAGCTGCTCTAAGTGGTTCTCAATTAAAATAGCCTGGTCTTGTGTTGCTAATGGTTGATGTCCTGGAGCGGTTGGGTCGTAGTACATTGTTGGAAGACATACTATTCTGCCATGAGTAGTAATTGCAAGTGGTACGCAGGTTGTAGCATCTATAATTGCTCCTCCATCTATACCACACACAACTCTTACGACAGCCTCTTTGCCTTCAAGCTGCTTGATAACGTGTTCTTCCATCGAAAACATTGGATATACTAATCCATCACGTCCTACAGCTTCTCCTAGGTACTCATGGCGATAAGTTCTTTCGTCCACTTCCTTAACTCTTTGAGCTTCATCGTAGAACTCTTTAGGAAGCCATCCTGTAGGAACATCAAGATAGGTCGTTGCAAGAACATACCAGTTAGGATTGTTCTTAACTTCCTTAGCATGCTTATTGATCCAATTGTTTGGCTCTCTTGGCGGGTTGTAGCTGAAAAATACTTTGAAGTGCGTTTCAAGGTTAACATCAGATTTACGGAATAAAGAGTTTAAGGCTGTTCTAATTTCACCATAATTAGTAAAAGCGTTCGCCTCTTCAAACCAAATGTACTTGAAATAGCCTGTTGTAAGCTTAAGACCTTTAGTGACCTTCTCAGGGTCATCAAGTCCTCTTATGAAGATTTTTTGCCCTGTGTAAATATTGATGAAGTTGCAAGGCCTTTTTGTCATTTTCCATTCGTGGGCTAAATGGAGCACATTGATAGCCCATTGAATTTGCATTGCTACTTTATCTTCAATCTTATCTGCGACTTTCATAAAAACTGCTGCATGAGCTATAGGGTCTTTCTTAAGTCCTAAGACAAGGGCAATTGATATAAAAGACGATTTACAAGAGGAACGACCGCCTTTATTCAAAAAATAAGTTACTAAATCCTCTTTGATTTTTCTATACTCATCATAGTAGCAGGGGGCAATAAGTTCAGATAGCTTCACTATAGTAGGTTCTTGTTGTGACTGTATCATACTATACGTCCTCCTGAACTATTGTAGAAGTTGCCAAAGAGCCCTCAATGCTAACCTTCTTCTCGGTAAATCCGCATAGGTCAACAATAAGTCTTAAAGCATCATTGGCATCACGAACGTTTGTCTCGAAGGTTCCTGTCTCCTCAAACTTGTGGGTTTCTTTGTTGAACCGAACAATTGGAGTTCCCTTCTTGGCCATCTCGTAATTTTCGAGGGCTTTCTTTAGTGCCCAGCTTGAATCAACTTGTAGTTCTTCAGCCCTTTGAGCTTTAAGATTCTCGATATAGGCGCGGACCTTAGTTAATCTAAGCGTTTTAGAAGCATTAGCGCAACAAGTGTCTCTATTCGCCTTTGACGGGTCTTCCGGATAGTATGCCCTAGCATAAGCTTCAGTCGCATTCAATATGTCGATATAAATTCGACAAAATTGCTCCTGTTTAGCCGTCAACTTACTTGAGGTATTTGTCACCTTCGATTTAGTTTTAGATTTTGCCTTCTTTGCTTTTTTCTCCATACTATCACCGCCTTTCAATTACGAGTATAAAAAAAGCCACCACATTGTGATGACCTTTAGTTGGAGAATTTGGTCCCGAAATAAGATAGATGTAAAAATTAACCAAATTCATTTTAGAAAGGAGTTTCAGATTGTACTTATGAACAACCAAAAACGTAGTAGAGTTTAAAAGGGGGCTTTATGTCTTGCATATTAGGGAGAGAGTTAATGTCTATGCCCTGTATCCAAAACTCTACGATACCATTTTAGCACAAAGTATTGTTACTTTTTGTTACTTGTTTAACTTTTTTGGCTATTTTTGTTAAGTATTCTTAAAAGTTTGTTAACAGCAATAGTCTTAATTCTTCTCATGTAGCAATAGTCATAACCTAGTTCATCTGCAACATCACTTAGCTTCTTTGCATCCCAATAAAAAAATTGAATTGCTAACCTGTATTTAGATTCAGGAATTTGATTAATCATTGTATTCCAGTATATTTGCTCAAGTTCTAATTGTACAAGCTTGTTTTTGTATTCTTGCTTTATAGCTAAAAAAGCATATTGCTCATCTTCAGTCTTATTAGCTCCTCCTGTTGAGGTTTGGACCTTTTCTTCATATGTAGGTGATTTATACCCTAAAGCTTCACCTAAATTTATTACCTTTTTTTGCAATCTATCAATTTCTAGTTTCTTAGTTCTAAGATTAGATAGAGTAAGATTAAGTTCTTTATAAATCATTTCTTAATTTACAACATAGTAAG
>ULKC01025648.1_pt1 | contig 10141 bp, 6 predicted proteins | sample 1951041 | NCBI WGS metagenome assembly ULKC01 (sample SAMEA4835489, study PRJEB28245) | human gut metagenome | biome: gut microbiome; material: fecal sample | place: Denmark | collected 2008
GTCCGGTCACTCCTTCCATTTTATAAGCGCCGGTTGTCAGTTCACCCCAATAAAGCGTTTCTTTGACAGGAACATAGATCACTCCAAAAACAGGAATTCCTTCTTTTACTAAAGCAATATTGACAGTAAATTCCCCATTTCGTTTTATAAATTCCTTTGTTCCATCCAAGGGATCGACTATCCACAACGTATCCCATTGCGCCCGTTTCTCGTAAGGCAAATGCTTTCCTTCCTCACTCAATACCGGATAGTCTGTTTCTTGCAAATAAGTCATAATGATTTCATGCGCCTTACGGTCTGCAAGAGTCAGTGGAGAATTATCGGCTTTCCTTTCAATCTGAAAATCAGAAAAAGGATCATTATAAACGTTCAGAATTTCTTTACCGGCAGCTAAAGCCGCATCCATCGCTCTTAATATATATTCGGTCTGCATAGTGTTTACTTCCATTAAAATGCTTCTGTCATATTGAAATAGAACAAACTTTGGTCATTGGCAAAATTACGTCCGAAGTCCAGACGTACATTCATACGCGGCTGCACCTCAATACGAAGTCCCACACCAGCATTGGGAAGAACTCCTTCAATCTTACCCATGGTAGGCCCCATAAAACCGCACCCTCCCCAAGCAACAAAACCCAAATGATGCAACATACGCTTTACCCATGTACTTTTATCCGTATTGAACATCTGACGATATTCGGCAAGCACCACATGAGAGGATTTATCACGATACTGCCCCATATAATATCCACGAAGATCAAAAGGAGTGCCACTTAAAGCATATTGGTTCATAGGAACATCACCAAACACATTCTTGGTTTGGGCAGTCCAAGCTATAACTTTTCTATTTCCTACCCTTTTGTATTGGCGGTAGTCCATTTCCAAGCGGTAAAAGTTATTATCTCCTCCCAAAAACTTCTGGTACATCAGCCCACGAAAATCCAGATAAATGCCCTTATAAGCATTAGCAGGAATATCCCGGCTGTCATAAGTCAGCAGAAATCCTACCCCCGAACTGAAATTAGAATATCCGTGAGCAGTACCTCCCAACCTTTTATAATCAGACTGATCTACCAAATATTTGGCAGGCTCGGACATTTTATCATAACTCAAGTCAATCTGGGGACCGGCAAAGAAATTACTTTTACCTAAACGGAATAAAAACCACGGATTAATCTGGAAACCGCTATAACGATATTCACTGGTAGAGTCACTGCGCTCATAATGCTTATTGGTAGCATAGCCGATACCATAAAAATTCTCCAATGTATTCTTGTAAGTGAATTTTCCAAAAATACGGAATTTATCATTCTTGAAAAACAACTGAGGTTTCACCATCAGATTCAAGCCCCCCTCGAACATTACCGCAACAGCCATCGGCAACACAGAACGTTTCTGCAAGGTATCCGATGGATTCATACGAAATGTAACAAGAGCACTACCTCCTATTAACGCACCAAAATCCGGAGTATAACTCGGTCCTCCCAATATATTATAATGTATATTGCGCTTAGCCACCTTCTGGCGTCTTAATTCTTTTTTTGAAAGTTGATGAATGGTGGTATCCTCAGGATTACTACCTATGTCACTTCCTTGTGCCGCCATATTCAAAGGACAAAACAGGCACAGGACCAAGCTAAGTAATGTTATTTTCATATAATAGTTTATTGTCTGCCCAAAGTCCTTACTCAAAAAAACTTTCTACGGCAAATGAGTTTTCAAAAGTACAAAAGTCCTGCCAAAGAATAACGGTGTATTGAATTTGTTTTTATTTAGTTCAAGAATCTTCACGTTCTTTATAACGTAACAATGCATCAATATGCCAATATGTCAATTGCCATGTGGACATAGCGCAGCACATTGGCAAATCAGCACATTAGCAAATTATTTAAACAGCTTTTCCAAATCATCTTCATTAATCACAGAAAGAACCGTTTTACCATCCGGAGTATAATTAGGGGTAGCCACAGCAAATAAGCCATCCACCAAACCAGTCATTTCTTCATTCGTCAACACTTGTCCGGGAACAATTGCCGTCGCTTTTGCCAAAGTCAATGCCAAAATACTCTGCACCTCTTCTTTTACTTTGCCACCTTTTTCCATAGCAGTGTGCACCATATTTTGGATCAAGTCTATCGGGTTAAGGCCTTCAATACCTGCAGGAACACCGTTTATGGCATAACTTCCTCCTCCCAAATCAGTCAGTTCAAATCCTAGGAAAGACAAGTCTTCCATAATTTCCTGCAAAATAGCAACTTCGGAAAGTGGAAACTGTACAATGTCTGGAAACAACATTCCTTGAGAAATACCTTGACGACGACTTATCTGATCTATATACTTGTCATATAAAATACGGATATGGGCACGCTGCTGATCAATGATCATTAACCCGGACTTTACAGAAGTCAAAATAAAACGTCCTTTAAACTGATAATGCTGGCCGGATTTCTCACTGACTGAAGAGTCCTCCACATGATCATACAATCCGGGATTTTCCTCCGCAGGAGAAGTCTCTTCCGCCCTATAATCATTCTCGTCAGGATGAAAGTTTTGAGAAGAAGCATGACGTTCCAGCCCCGCATACAGTTGTTCCCAGTCCTTACTAGGCTTTGAATAAGAGGAGGGAGGAGCAGCCGAAACATTAAAAGGATTATAATCAGGATTATAAGTCGTCTTTGGTGGCTGTATACCAGTGTATGGAGATGCATCAAAGGCTGGAATATCCGGCATTCCCTCCGTGTCAAAATCAATAGAAGGTACCGCATTGAACTTACCTAGAGTTTCTTTCACGGCAGCCGCCAATATCTGCCAGATGGCTTGCTCGTTCTCAAACTTTATCTCTGTTTTAGTAGGATGTATGTTCACATCAATATTAGCAGGATTCACCTCAAAATAAATGAAATAAGATACTTGCTCACCCACGGGAACTAACTGCTCGTATGCATCCATGATAGCCTTATGAAAATAAGGATGGCGCATATATCGCCCGTTTACAAAAAAATATTGGCGGGCTCCTTTCTTACGGGCTGTTTCAGGTTTTCCTACAAACCCGGAAACACGGACCATTGTAGTATCTACATCCAGCGATAACAACTCCTGATTTATTTTCTTTCCGAAAACTCCCATGATACGTTGGCGCAACTGAAGTGCAGGAAGATTGAACAGTTCCGCCCCATTATGGTGCAAAGTGAAAGACACCTCCGGATTAACCAATACAATCCGTTCAAACTCCGTCAATATATTACTCAGCTCCGTCTGATTCGATTTCAAGAACTTACGACGCGCCGGTACATTAAAGAATAAATTCTTCACACAGAAGCTACTACCTTTCGGGCACGAAACCGCTTCCTGTCCCTCTACCTTGGAACCGGATATCGTCAACATCGTTCCCAATTCCTCCCCTTCCATACGAGTGCGAAGCTCCACCTGAGCCACAGCGGCAATAGAAGCCAAAGCCTCTCCACGAAATCCCATGGTATGCAAAGCAAATAAATCAGCAGCTTCACGAATTTTAGAAGTCGCATGGCGCTCAAAAGACAAACGTGCATCTGTTTCCGACATACCTTTTCCATCATCAATCACCTGAATGGAAGTCTTTCCTGCATCCACAACCAACACATCAACGTGCTGCGCACCTGCATCGATAGCATTCTCCACCAATTCTTTAATCACTGATGCAGGACGCTGAATCACCTCTCCCGCTGCTATCTGATTGGCAACGGAATCCGGCAGCAAACGGATAATATCGCTCATATATCTTATAAACTTGCGTAATTAAAAAGTAAACTCACCGGTCACCAGGTAATGCAAAATATACAACAAAACCAAAATGGCCACAAACAAAGCCCCATAAGTCATTGGCTTACGTCCGCTTTCTTTTCTGCGTTTTAAATGCTTAGTACCTTCAACGAACTTTCCACGGATATCTTCCGGAGAAAATTCTTTGGGAGGAAGCATACCCAAATCGCGTTTAGCTTTCTCCTCCAGTTTCTGCAGCTTCTCCTTCCGTTCATCCACATAAATATATTGATGGTTGAAACGGCGGGGCTTTTCCATCTTAAACATTCCCATAGCTATTTCTTTTTATTAAATAAATTATGATTGGGCAAAGGAACAGCACTCCGATTGCTCTTCTTCAACTCCTGACCAGCTTTCTTTCCACGCCACTCAAAGATATCCTCTTTATCAAGCGGACGGATATAATCAAACCACACAAAGTTATCCAGCTTCATCTTCTCCGGCGGACGTTGAAGCATAGGATAAAGAGTACCGTTCGATTTCGGACTCATAATCATTTTTTTCATCTTTCGGTTCTCCAAAAACATATTCAGCAGACTGGTTTCAGAAACATTCATTCCAATCAGCGTACTGTCGCTTTCCATCGGATAATATACCAGACGAACCGAACCGATCACATCTACTTTGCGCATCTCACCGCCTTGAAACCAAGCCTTCATCTCTTTTCCTGTCACCTGATTATAACTAGTAGAATCCAGTTGCTCTACAGACAAAGCCTGGTTCTGAATATGCGCCCAGTCTATCGTACTGTCATTCATATAAATCATGATTTTCTCTCCCAACAACTGCTGGTTGTTATTCCACAGTATAGGGTCATAATACATGGTCAAGCAACTATCCTTAGAGGAAAAGACCAACGAGTCACATACCCCCTGCACATCCGCGCGATACATACGCACTTTATGATACGCCCGCGTTTCCCGGAACATAGAATCAGTATTCAAATAATAGGTATACATTTGCAATGTATCGGCATGCATAAACAAACTGTCACCTTGTGAATAATCCACTACTACCGCTTTTTTAGTAGCAAAAGCATACTTGGTCAATTCATTATAATAACAATAATCACCAGTCAGCATATTCTTGTTTACTGTATCTGTCATGATCACATTATCAAACGCCTCCCCGTATCCTTTTACACGATCATAAAACAGACTGTCTCCTATCAAACGCTTCCCCTCATTGGTCAGCACGGAACGGTCCAACAATTCTGCCTGCCCTATCTGAGTATTATAAAAACCCAATTCTGAATAAATATGGTTAGCATCACTGACAATATCAGACGGGCCAAGGATATTAGCAATTTTGGTTGCTGTGCTGTATCGTAATGTATCGGAAGTCAAAGTAAACTTAGGATTGACCAACTTCACATCATAATTGAACACAGATATTTTGGTAGCCGGACTATATTCCCCCCATTCCGAAATCAATACATTTTCCTCGTCCATCAATGTCCCGCCATCAAAGTAGTATCCCAAATTATAAATACGATCGTAGTTTAAACTATCTGTCAACAAAGTCGTGTTCTTGTTTTCCATACGCACATTATAGCGTACCTGGGCAATCTGGGTATTCCCGTCATAAAACAAATAGTCCCCATACAGAAACAAGGTATCCCCCTGCACCATCTTCACATTGTCAAAAGCTTCCAGCGAATTCGTTTTCTCATAGAAACAAGCACTGTCACAATACATATATACACTGTCGTGACGGAACGCAACGTTTCCAATCAGAATCTGTGCATCCGGGTCTGGATTCAACGGACTTTTCTTCAACACATCCGAATGCAACAGATACACCTTACTTTTAGCCGGTTTCTGTTCCCCTTTTTTAGCTGGTCTCACTTGAGCCAGCAAGCAAAAGCCGAACAGGCACAGGACACTTACCACAAGTATCCTATGCCTGCCCGAAGAGTATGTATTCTTTCTTTTTCCAAGCATATACTTTATACACTACATTATTTCTTTACCCAACCTGGATATTTGAAATCACATTTCTGCCACTTCTCATTAATACGCACATAGGTATGTTTTTGTTTATCCTTGATCCACTTGTCAAGTTTTTCTTCGCTGCGTTTTTCCATCACGATGCCTTTCAGGCGTTGGTAGTCTTCCGTAATGGTTGCCTTATGCCCGTTCAAGCGGGTTTTCAATTTCACGATAGCACAAATTTCCTTTCCTTTTGCATTAATCATGGTAAAAGGTGTGGAAATTTCCCCCACATTCATGCCTTCCACCATCTTTGCGGCCTCTTGTGACACCTGTGCCAATTGTTGCATTTCAAAACGCGCCGTACCAGTCTGCGGATTCGCCATCAAACCATGGTTGTTACGCGTATCCTTATCGTGAGAGATATAAGTAGCGGCATCATCAAAAGTAAATTTCTCATTACGGATATCATTGGCAATAGAATCCAGACGTAACAAGGCTGCTTCCAAATCTTTTTCATCCACTTTCGGTTTTAACAAGATATGGCGGGTATTGATACGGTCACCACGTTTTTCGATCAACTGGATAATATGGAAGCCGAATTCAGACTCCACAATCTTGGATACCTTGTTAGGATCTTGCAGATTGAATGCCACATTCGCATATTCAGGTACCAGCTCAGCCCTGCCCATAAAGCCGAGTTCGCCACCACGGCGGCGCGAACCTTCATCTTCCGAATACAGACGTGCCAAAGTGGAGAAAGCTATTTCACCGGAAGTAACACGTTCCGTATAGTCACGCAAAGTCTTCTTCACACGCTCAATTTCTTCCTGCGGAATCTTAGGTTCCATAGTAATGATCTGCACTTCTACCTGAGTAGGAATAAAAGGAATACTGTCTTGAGGAAGATCCTTGAAATAACGACGGACTTCGGCCGGAGTAATCTTGATATCCCCCACAATCTGCTGCTGCATTTTCTGTACCGTTTTTCCATCACGTATATTCTCGCGGAGCATTTCGCGTATTTGTGTAGAAGTCTTATTATAATATTCTTCTACTTTTTCCTTAGAACCAATCTGATCAATCAGCCAATTTGTACGTCTTTCCACATCACTGATAATTTCCTGTTCGGAAACCTCAATACTATCAATAGCAGCCTGATGAAGGAATAGTTTCTGAATAGCAAGCTGTTCCGGAATAATACAATACGGATCACCATCGAACTTGCGTCCTTCATACTGGGCATTCAGACGCTCATTCTCTACATCCGATTTAAGAATGGCCTCGTCACCTACTACCCATACAACCTCGTCTATCACATTGTCCTGCCCGTATACAGAAACGGCAGCAAACAGCATCAACACCAGTGCATAAACTTTGGTACACATCAATTTATTCATTTGAATTCAAATAATAGTAATTAATCTTGTTCCTATCTGAAGCACGTTGGTATAACTCTTCTTTGACTTTATTTATAAAGTCAACCCGCTTCAGATTTATTAAAATCTCCTTAATTTCTTTTCTTGCAAAATCCAACGGCCTCTGTTCATCCTTACCCAAGAATTCTTCCACATGCAGAAAATAGCAAAACGCCGTGTCTTTTACTTCTATATTCCGGTTCTTGTCCAAATAATTCTCATCCGTATCAAGCGCTTTCAAAGGAATCTTGACAGCAATATCGGACAATGGCAGCCATCGGTCATAAAAGTAATCATAGCTTACCGCATTACGTAAGCTGTATTTTTCCAAATTCTCAATAGCATCCTGGTTATTCTTCTTATACCACTTGCGCACACTCGCCAAATCCTGAGAATGGAGAGGTACTTTTATAAACAATCCTTTCACAAAAGGATGTTCCGTATGAAACAGCTCCTTATTTTTCTCATAATAAGCGCTGATTTCCTCATCACTTATCTCATTTGCCAATTTCTGATTAACCAGTTCCTCCTGATACGTATGCATAATCAACGCCCTGCGATAGTTCTCCACCAGCTTGGCAATCTTCGCGTTATCAGGAATATTCCCTTCCGCCTTATCAAAAAGCAGCACATCTTCCACCCAATTCCTTATATAGTGTTCGGCAAACAAGACACTATCATCTTTTGAAATATTAAAAGGAAGTGCAGCCTGCAAGTCTTCTTTATAGAGATATTCACCGGCTACTTCCACTAAAGGAGTTTTTCCCTTATGGTCGTGCTCCGGACCGCACCCCGACAAAACACCCGCAACAACAAGTAACACTCCCCAGTTTTTCACGATATTCATATAACATTAAAATAGTGAACGAAGATACTGCAATAATTAATTACTTCCGTTATTATTAACTGTTTTTAAAACCTCTTGGTTAATTTCAACCTTATATTTCCGCTTCAAATCTTTCAACCAGGCATCCTGATAAACAGCCTGATAATCTTTGATAACCGCATCCTTTACGTCCTCATAACTCTCCGGACCTTTTTTCAGTTTCTTTCCCATCACAAAAACATAAGGCAAAGCGGGATCGGGCTGAAAGTCACCACATTTAAAAACCAGCTTATCAATATATCTATTGGTTCCTATCTGAAAGACACCTGCTTCTATACGAGCTTTGGGAAAAGAAGCGTTTCCAATCAGTCTATGCAATACATCTTCCCATTGGGATACCGGCTTTCTTTTCAGTTGTTTCTTAATGGCGGAAGCCATCTTTTTATCCTTACAATGAATCACTGCTCCACGGTAGTGCGGCAAATCCCAAGAATAATCCGATTTATGCTGTTTGAAAAAATGCTCCAAGTCACTTTCCTGCCAAGTTCCATCACCCGACTGATATTTTTGCGATAAACAGGCGGCAAGTAACCCATCATGTAATTCCTGCACCTGAAATGCCAGCCTTTCTCTCTGCCCGGCAGAAAGTTCCTGCCAGGTACGATTACCATTTTTCTCCAGATAATTCAATAATTGTTCCCGTTTCTCTTCAAAACTAATTCCAGGCTTGCGGTCTATCCATTTTATAATATGAATTCCCATAGGAGAATAAAAAGGAGCTGAAATCTTATTCTTTTCCAGAGAAGCCAGTTTATCTATCCATTCTTGCATATTTTTATTCACAGGCATCCAAGGTAACAGCCCTCCCATATTCTTACAAGTCGTATCATCTGAATACCGGCAAGCCAACGCAGAAAAATCCGCACCTCCCTGCAATGCTGCATAAACAGAATCCATTTGCTGCAATACCCTCAATTCATCTTGACGACCGACATTCTGAGGCAGGTATTTACTGATATGAGCAATTCTTATCCAATCATTCGTCTGTAGGCGTTGCTCACTTCGCAGGTATAGCTGACGGACTGTCTGCTCTTCCTTCTCAGCATCCACCAGATATTTTTTCAACAGCTTACCACGATACCAAGCCATCTGCCTGCGGAATGCCGATAAAGTATCAATTCCCGTATCATGAGCATAGTGTACTTTTAATTTATAGTTGATAAAAGAAGATAGAAAAGAATCCGGAGTATGCTTATGGCTTTTACGAAAATAGTATTCAAATTCAGTGCGTTTTACCGGTTCTCCACCAATAGATAACACAACTTCTCCTTGCGCCCGCATTTTGAACGCGAACACAAGGAGAAGCGACAGAATACCGACAACTCTACGCGGCATCATTTATAAGTTTTTATTGAGGACGGCTATAGTTAGGAGCCTCACTAGTTATAGCGACATCATGCGGATGACTTTCCAGGACACCTGCATTCGTGATGCGGGTAAATTTGGCATCGTGCAACTGCTCTATATTGGCAGCGCCACAGTATCCCATACCTGCACGAAGACCGCCTACCAACTGATAGATTACTTCATACAAAGTACCTTTATAAGGAACACGGGCTGCAATACCTTCCGGAACCAGTTTCTTCACATCAGCAGTTCCACTCTGGAAATAACGGTCTTTCGAGCCATTCTCCATCGCTTCCAAAGAACCCATACCCCGATAAGACTTGAATTTACGTCCGTTGAAGATAATTGTATCACCCGGTGACTCTTCCGTTCCGGCAACCAGCGAACCAATCATCACACTATACCCACCGGCAGCCAAAGCCTTCACTACATCTCCCGAATAACGCAGACCACCGTCGGCAATCAAAGGTATACCGGTGCCTTTCAGTGCTTTGGCAACATCATATACGGCAGAAAGTTGAGGAACACCCACACCGGCAACCACACGGGTAGTACAGATAGAGCCCGGACCGATCCCTACTTTCACCCCATCCGCACCGGCTTCCACCAGCATCTTGGCGGCTTCGCCCGTAGCGATATTACCTACCACAATATCAATATTCGGGAAGCGTTTCTTGGCCTCTTTCAATTTTTCAATCACATACATGGAATGTCCATGGGCAGTATCAATAACGATAGCATCCGCACCGGCATCCACCAAA
>ULKC01016924.1_pt1 | contig 10086 bp, 8 predicted proteins | sample 1951041 | NCBI WGS metagenome assembly ULKC01 (sample SAMEA4835489, study PRJEB28245) | human gut metagenome | biome: gut microbiome; material: fecal sample | place: Denmark | collected 2008
CGGTTGACTGAGCCACAGTTCAAGGGGCTGGAGTTGGAGTGGCATAGGCCGGAGGAGCCTGAAAAGGAGAAAACGTAAAATGATAAACCAGTATAGAGTTTTCCAAATCAAAGAGGTTCATCATCAGCATTGGGCAAAATCCTATGTACAGCAGGTAGAGGACGGGTTCCTGATCCATCATCAGAATTACCAGAGTGCGTACAAAGGAAAGCCTGCACCCAGCGATACGCCAATGACAGCTCGGAAGCGGTTGGAAGAAAAGCGGCCAAATACATTTATTGGACGCGCCTTTGGTGTTGGCGATGTGATCGTATGGGATGAAGAAAAGGGCCGGAAGTTTTTCTATGTCGATAAAGAAGAACTGGTGGAGTTTGGTGGTTTTATGGATGCTGACGCAGCTGGAAACACTGTCGTCTACATGGTTCCCAATTATCAGATTGATGGAAAGACTGGAACATGGCTTCCGTATGACAGCGAAGTTGTAGAAGACGTTTGCTTTTTTATGATGCGTAACGAGCAGCGCAAAGATGCTGTTTCTCCAATCGTGGTAGATAGCAAAGGTGTATTTGTGACGGATGCGCCGAACGGCTTTGAAAATGTTCGCTCTATCCTTACAGAGTACGTTCACCGCGATAAAAAGAAACAGCCGAATATGACCGAGCATGAAAAATGCTTGACGAACGGAACGTATGAACGTGCGCGAGAATCCGGCACAGAGCAGAATTACGACATGATAGATGGCTGCGTGAACAATGTACCGAAGAAGCCACGGCGCATTGGTGGCAGATGGTCGGTGCTGGATCGGTTGCATATCAAGCAGGCACAGCGGAAACAGAAAGACCAGACCCAGCAACAACAGCAGCAGGAGAAAAGCCGTAAAAGCTAAATATCCGTTATGACGCAGAGTGGTGGTTCCCCTAAAAAGGAACTGCCACTCTTTTTTATTGAAAGGTCTTGCTATTTGTAAAATGGTTGTACATAATAGAAGAAAATAAGAAAATGGGGGAAACCAAGGTGCAAGGCTGCGAAGAAAAAGAAAAGGTTCTTCTACTGTGGGAGAATGCATTGACTCTGCTTTATGAGAATGATTTGGACTTGTTTACGGCTAAAGCACAAGAACGAACGATTGCAGGAAAAATTGCAATGTATATGGACAGGGCATACCCAAAGTTCTTTCAAATGCCTGGACTGGTGATTGATATTGAATATAACCGTTCGGGAGAAAATAGAAAGCCGAATAACTTATCAATAAAGGAGAGAAGTTGGACTGCACCGGATATTGTCTTACATAAAAGGCTGACCGATGATTATAATATTTTCTGCTGCGAAATGAAAAAGAATTCAGATTCTGGAAAATACGATGCAAGAAAAGTAAGAAGTCTTATACGCCACAGACATTATAAGTATGGGATTGATCTGTACAAGATAAATGAGGATGGTGTGAAATTTACGTTGTACTACCTGCGTGAAAATCATAAGCGGTATGAGAAGGAGGAATATATTTTCAATCTCAATAGTAACCGAATTGTGCAGGTAAAGGCGGAGAGTATCAAAGAATAAAACAGAAGGCCAGCCATAGGACTTTGGAAAAGTCTTATGGCTGGCTTTTTCATGCCATCGCTTAGTGTGATGGTTCGTGACTGCGCTTGGGCTGGGTATGGCTGTGTTGCTGCGTATGTTCCGTTTCAAGAATCATATCAACATTCCTGCAAGCGGTTTGCAGTTCGTGGTAGTAATCTTTGAAATAGGTGTAGCTTTCGTATTGTGCGGTTTGAGCAGAAAGCAACTTTTCCTTTTCTACTCGTAAATCTTTCATCGTGGGAATTGTGCCATCCGTGGAATTGCGTTTCAAGAATTGAACAGCTTCTTCATATCTGGCCATTTCATCCTGATGTGCGGAGCGGTACATCCTCTTGTTGCCCGCCTGCAAAAACGCTTTGTATGCAGCCTTTGTGGAAAGATACTGCCCCAGATAGTGAATCTTCTCATTCAGCAGCTTCAAGTCAGCATCGGTGGATTTTGCTGCATTGCGGGCATCTGACATTTTTGTGGATAGTTCGTCACGAGCCTTTTTCAAATCTTCATAGCTATCATAACCGTGCTGTTGTACATAAACGATGGTATTTGCCATCTGCTGCAAATTGGAAATTTTGACTTTCTGGGCATAAGCACGGCTTTGATGGGCTTTTACGCAGTCCTGTAAATTCACCACCAGACGGAGATTCGATTTGATATAGAGAACGGCAATGGGGTCAGCAACACTACTCCATTGCTGTTTTTCTTTTGCGGCGGTGATCGCGTTGCTTTCAAAAAGTGTCAGAAGATGTTCGCGGTCAAAACTGGTTCCCAGAGTCCTGGCAGATATGTATTTCTCTCTGTCAGGCAAAAGATAACTAAATCGGCCTCGATGGTCTTTTACCAAAATATTGGATTCAGTTTGAAGCAGGCAGCTGAATTCTTCAAAAGATTCTGCTTTCTTCGCCGCAGCGGTAATAGCGTCGCGCAGTTTATCTTTTTCCGTTTGAAACTTGGTTTTCATGGGCGTGAAGCCCTCTGCAACAAGTTCGGTGTTCAGCTTGTCCAGATTGATCTGCCCACGCTGTTTAGCATAATACTCCTGCTGCGTAATTTTGTTGACAGAGGGAGAAAGCAAATCAACTTGATTTAGATTTTCTCTCATACAGATGTTCATAAGGGATTGCTGTAAATGCTTCAGATAGTCTTTTGTCAGATGGTGCTTATAGCCCGCCTTGCAGTCGATGGGGCGTTCCATAAAGGGCTGTTGCGGAACATCCAGTTTTCGCAGACTGTTGATCACGATATGCACATGGATATTGCCGCTGCCATTGTGACCGTCCATGTGAGTGCAAACTAACGCCTGATGTCCCGGAAAATTGGCTTTTACATATTCCATGCCGATGGCCTGCGCCCGTTCTCCTGTCAGCCCACACTCATCTTTGTCAGCAGGATCGAAGCTGATGAGATAGTGGTGAGTCTTGATTTCATCATAATTCTGATTCTTGTGGTACTGCGCATTAAGCATTTCGCACTCTACATCAAAAAGTTCCGGCTCACAGTTTATGCCCTCCAGCAGAATATCCCGGCGAAGCACCCAATTCCCATTGGCATCCAGCAAAGGTTTCTTCAAAACCTCATCATGCTCATATTTCAAATAGTCGAGTGCAACACCATAGTCTGCGCTTTTACCCGCGACGTGTTTTAAGATTGCCACGATAATCACCTGCCAATTCTGCAACTTCTTTCCGCATGGCGCGAAGGTCAGTCATGCAGCAGTTGATTTCTTTCAGCATAGCACGGGATTGGATGCCGCCGCTGTTGAAGAAAGCTGCAATTTGGTTCAGATTGTTCCCAATGTGAGAAAGCTGTCTTGCAAAATCTCGCAGTTCTGCAATGTCAGCAACAATATTATAGTGGATATGGAGTTTTTCGGCGATAGCCTGTTTTCGTACATAAACGGCAACAGGATAACCAGCCTGTTCAGCGGAACATGAAACCAGTGCATACTCCACATCGGTAAACCGAACCATTACATTATTAGTCCGTCTGATACTTTCATCCTTTTTCGGTCGAGCCATAGTGTGATCCTCCTGCGTTTTATAGTTGCGAAGCAACTCCCGATAAGCCGTAGGCGTTCGGCTGCGAACACATTCATGTGGAGCCAGATAGCCAAAATCCAAGATTTTGTGCGTACCGTGGGAATGGGGAACGGAATCCCCATCAAGATTGCCGGGAACGAAAAATCACGAAAGTGAGTTTTGAGTTACCATAGGCGAATCTTGCTCTAAGACAGAAAAAGACCTGTCTTTTACCGTATGCCGTAGACCTATCAAAAGAAGTCCTTCTATAAATAGGAATCCGCAGCCCCGATTTGGAATACACTTTTCAGATTTTTTTGAAATTTTTTCAAAAATTGTATTCCAAAATGCCCCTCTGGATTCCTATTAGTAAAGGAGGATTGATTTCTATGAAGCAGAAAGAACGATTTGATGAAAAGCCTAAACAGGAACATACGGAACCTGTGCATCACAGAAAAGCCATCATCAAGGGCATCACCGTATATGAATCGTTCCGGCCAAAGGGCAGCGAACTGTGGGATTGCCTGCTGCAGAGTATGGGAAAGCACTGAAAAAGAAATTTTGAAAAATGTGCGCAGCAGCTTGATTTTTGTGCGGCAGCTTGGTAAAATACAGACGGGTTAAGTGAATAGTGCAATCAAAAGCCATTAACTTTCTGGATTTTACCATGCAATATGCGTGGAGACGGGAGGTTTAATGGCTTTGTTTTTTTACAAGGAAAAGAATAAAGACATACGGGCAGCGGCTTATCTGAGATTGTCCATCGAGGATGGCGACAAGGCTGAGAGCAACAGCATCGGCAATCAGAGAGAACTGATTCGGGATTTTGCAACAGAACGGCCAGGACTGCATTTGGTCGAAGAGTACGCTGATGATGGCTACACAGGAACCAACTTTGAACGTCCGGGCTTTAAGCGGATGATGGAGGATATTAAATCTGGCAAAATCAACTGCATCATCGTCAAGGACTTATCCCGACTTGGCCGTAACTACATCGAGATGGGAAAGTATCTGGAACAGATTTTCCCGATGATGGGGATTCGCTTCATCGCTATCAATGACAACTATGACAATGCAAATTCCGAGAGCAGTGATTCGGACAGTATAGTAGTTCCGTTCAAGAATCTTCTGAACGATTCCTACTGCCGGGATATTTCCATCAAGGTGCGCAGCCAGTTGGACATGAAACGGCGCAAAGGAGAGTTCATCGGTGGCTATGCAATCTACGGCTACTGCAAAGATGAACGGAACAAAAACCGTCTGGTGGTAGACGAGTATGCAGCAGATATTGTCCGTTCTATCTACCGCAGAAAACTGGAAGGTATGAGCGCACAGGCGATTGCCGAACAGCTGAACAGCGAGAATGTGCTGGCCCCCAGCGAGTACAAACGGCTGTGCGGTTTGAATTACCATAGTGGGTTCAAAGCTGGCACTCATGCAAAGTGGCAGGCGATTCAGGTGCTTCGGATTCTGAAAAATGAAGTCTACACAGGGACGATGGTACAGGGCAGGCGGCAGAAGATCAATTACAAAATCAAAAAGATTCGGGACGTGGAAGAATCCGGCTGGATCAGAGTTCCTAATATGCACGAAGCCATCATTCCGCAAAAGCTGTTCGATACTGTGCAGGAAGTCTTGAAGTTGGACACCTGTGCATCGAAAGGACAGCAGGCTGTCAATCTCTTTTCGGGCATCGTTCGCTGTGGTGGTTGTGGGCAGAACATGGTGCGGCGCACGGTGTCGAAAAACGGAAAGAAATATATTTATCTGCACTGCGTCACAAACCACAATGGTTTGGGCTGTTCCTCACATCTTATCAGCGAAAGTAAGCTGGCCGAAGTGGTGCTGGCCGCATTGCAGGGAAAAGTTCAGCAGATCAGCGGACTGGAACATCGGCTTGATGAAATCAATGAGATCCCCAAGAATGAACGCAGACTGAAATCTGTGGAAGAACATCTGAAAATGCTGGAGCAGGAAGAACAGAAATACCAGACCTTGCGCCGCCAGCTCTATGAAGATATGAGCAGCGGTATTGTCAGCAAGGAAGAGTATAAGGAATTCAGCCATTCCTTTAATGAAAAGGTTGAAACCATCCGCAAGGCCAAAGCAGAAATGAACCGTCAGAGAGATTGCCTGAACAATCTGGATGTGGAACATCTGCCATGGATCGAAGATTTCAAGTCCTACCAAAACCTGACAAGTCTGAACCGCCGCGTTCTGGTGGAACTGGTAGAGAGCATCACCGTCTATGATAAGGAACACATTCATATCCAGTATCGGTTCGATCAGGAAATTCGCAATGTGCTGGAATATTGCAGTAGTGTTCCGGCAACAGAAACGGAGGAAAGTGCAGTATGAAGTGTGTAAGCTATACCCGGACACTTCCTTGGAAGAACCATCAAAGTGAACTGACGATTGCCGAGCAGAATCAGCGTATTGCGGCATATTTGGACGAGCATAAAGAACTGGATTTGCAGAAAAAGTATTCTGACCGTAAGAACGATGAAAACGCGCGCACCGCGTTCGACCAAATGACCAATGATGGCGTAGAGCGAAAATTTGACTGCATTATTGTGGCATCCATGTACTACTGTGGGCCTGATTTCCCGGCGGTACGGCAGGCAATCAAGGAAACGCTCTATGCAGCGGGCATCGACCTGATCGTACTGGATGAGGGCTTGGACACCAGAACAGCCAGCCGAAAAGAAGTCGAGGACTATTTTGAAGCAAAACGCTGTGAGATGCACGCAGAAATCATGTTTGCGTGGAGAAGAAAACAAGGCGCGGGATTCCGGCTGACAAACTCTGTTCCATTTGGCTATCTCCGCAGGAATGGCGAAAGCAACATGATAAAGGATGAAGAAGTTGCTCCTTATTTAAGCGAGGCTTTTTTCAGATATGAGTCCGGCCAGAAAATGCGTAACATTGCAAAGTGGTTGAATGAGCAAGGCGTAGAACCCCCAATGAAACACAAAAAGAGAATTCTGGGAAAGCCTTATGATGCAGAGCCCGACCAGTGGACAACGGATATGCTTCGTTGCTTGTTCCGAAATCCGACTTATACAGGTGCGACGGCAAATGGAAGCCGCCAGATCATTGCAGAAAACTGCCACGAACCATACATAACCAAAGAACAGTTCTATGCTTTCCCTTGCAATATGAGGGAGGGTGAGAACAAAATCTCCATTCGGAAAAGCTACAAAAAACCGAACCCGCTGGCAAAACACATTGTCTGCACTTGCGGCCACGCACTCTGCTGGCACAAGGATAAGAGAACAGGGAAAGAACTTTTCTATTGCCGTTACTGCCGCGCACACAAGGAAAACGGAAAGAATCTGAAAGTCCCGGCAGCTACCATTTATAAAAAGGTGATGGATGCTCTGGAACTGGAACATCTGGAAGAAGAAAAGCTGGCTGCAGCGATTCAGCAGGGAGCAGGCAAGAAAGCAATCGAGGTAGTTCGAGCCGAAAAGTCGTTGCAGATGAAGTCCGTTCTGGCTGAACTGAATATGGAACAGTTTCGCCGTGTGCCGTTGTATGAGAGTTATATAGCCGATGAAATCACCGAAGAACAATATCGTGCCGAACTGCTGGACTACGAAGAAGCACATCGGAAATTGAATGAACAGCTTACAGCAATTATGGAAGATACGCTGGTATGGGAACGAGCGTTGAGCCTACGCAATCCGTGGATTCAGCAGATGGCACAGTATAAGACCCCGGAGGAACTTGACCGCAATTTTGTGAAAAAGTATATCGAGCAGGTCACAGTCACATTATTGGACGATGGTCAGGCAGAAATCAGCCTGACCATGAAAACGGATGAATGGAAACAGATGCTTAGTCGGATAGAAGTGGAGGGTACAGACAGTGGCACGAAAGAGTAGAAAAAATCTCCCGCAGCCGGAACAGGCGGCAGCTTCTGTGCTGCTCCCGGAACTGGAAGAAGCAAAAATGCCTGCGGCAATCTATGGGCGGCTTTCTGTTGAGGATGAAGAAACAGAAGAGAGCATGGAAACGCAGATCGCACTGGTGCAGGACTATATCAACCGCAGCAGGGAACTGAGCTATGTGGATACCTACTTCGACAATGGATTTACGGGAACAAATTTCAAGCGGCCTGCATTTACCCGCCTGATGAACGATGTGCGGCAGAAGAAAATCAAGTGCATCGTGGTGAAAGACCTCTCACGCTTTGGCCGCAACTATCTGGAAGCAGGATACTATATCGAAACGGTGTTCCCATTTTTGGGGATTCGATTGATTGCTGTTACAGATAATTTTGACAGTACGCGCAAAGAGGACATGGAAAGTCTGGCTCTCCCGATTCGGAATATGGTCAACGCAATGTACGCGAAAGACATATCCAAAAAGATATGGACTTCTTTGCAGCGTAAGAAAGAAGCAGGCTATGCAGTCGGAAACGATGCTCCGTATGGCTATATTCGGAACCCCGTGACAAAGCGCAATGAAATTGACCCGGAAGCTGCATTTTATGTGCAGTTGATTTTCCAGTGGGAACTGATGGGTGTACCAATTTTTGAAATTGCTCGACGGATGACATTGCTGCAGGTTCCGACTCCACGGGAGTGGCATAGAAAAATGGTTGAGGGAAAAGAAGTGCTTACCTGTAAAAAGTGGGGCGTAACCACGATCCGGCACATTCTGGAAAATCAAACCTATGTGGGCGATACCATCAACAATAAGAGTACACAGAAGTTATTCGCAGGACAGGACAGGCACGACCTTCCCAAAGAACAGTGGTATGTGGCAAAGAACACACATCCGGCTATCATTGCAAGGGATGATTTTGAAAAGGTGCAAAAAATCTTGAAGAGGAATCAAAAGGTGTTTCATACAATAAGAGCAAAGTCGGAGCAGATTCGGGCAGAATATCAGAATGACCTTGCAGGAATGGTGTTTTGCGCAGACTGCGGCAGAGCGATGGAGTTTGAACGACTGCCGCATGGAGCGGAAGAAAGTAAAAAGGTCTGCTATTACATCTGCAAGGCAAGACAGGCTGACGATAAGTGCATCGGCCATCAGATTCCGGAAAAACTGCTGAAAGCCCTGATAATGGATCAGCTGCATTTGTTCATTGTCCAGCTGAGCGATAAACGGAAGGTGCTGGAAGAATTGCAGAAAATCGAGGATGTGCAGAATCCCGTTTACCGGGCAAAGGGTGAAATTATGAGCCTGACCGATAAAGTCAGCCAGATGGCCAAGAAGCGGGAACAGCTTTATGCGGACTATGTGGCTGGTGTGGTGGATTCCGAAGATTACCAGCTGATTCGGGAAGATTATTCCAGACAGTATGATGGTCTACGGGCTGCGCTGCAGGAAGCAGAAAACAAAAAAGCGGAAGTAGAACGGCAGATCGAAGAATACCTGAATATGACTTCTCATTTGGAAGAACATCTGGACAACTTTGAATTTGACATTCAGTTGGTAAAATCTCTTGTGCAGAAAATCGAAGTGAGTGCGGACAAGCGGATTCGGATTGTTTTCGGATTTCAGGATGTGTTTACAGAACTTGGAAAGGAGAGTGCAGAAACATGATTGCAGCGTATCAGCGCATTTCAAGGGCTGATGGCGACTTGGGCAAAGATGGCAAGGATAAGAGCAACAGCATTGAAAACCAGAAAGAACTGATCCTGCGGTATATCTCCTGCAAAGAAAGCCTGCAAAATGTGCCTGTGATGGATTTTGTAGATGACGGCTACACAGGCAGCAATTTTGACAGACCTGGATTCCAGCAGATGATGGACGGTGTGCGCAATGGCAAGATTGATACCATCATCGTGAAAGACCTTTCCCGTTTTGGCCGTGATTATATCGGTGTGGGCGAATACATGGAGCAGATTTTCCCCCTGCTGGGTGTCCGGCTCATTGCCATCAACGATAACTATGACAGCAATAATTATAAAGGTACAACGCTGGGAATGGATGTGATCGTCAGTAATCTGGTAAATACCATGTACTGCCGGGATGCAGGAAAGAAACTGCGGACTGCTAATCAGGTCAAGTGGCGCAAGGGTATTACAACGGCATCTGCTGCACCGTTCGGCTATCAGTTTGACCCGGACAAAAAGGGCGCATTTATCATTGACCCGCCAGCCGCAAAAATCGTGCGGCGTATTTTCGACCTTGCGATTCTGGGGCTGGGAACAAGAGATATAGCGATGATGCTCAATGACGAAAATGTTCCTGTGCCAAGCGTATATAACAAAGAAAATAAGGCGTATGGCAAGGAAACGACCTATACCATAGCTCCTGTGATCTTATGGGATAGTTCTCGCGTTTGGAAAATCCTCACGGCGTATGTGTACACCGGGGCGATGGTTTTGGGCAAAACCAAAACACTGATTTCCGGCAAAAGCATTATCCGAACGGTTCCCAAAGGGCAGCGGTACATTACAGAGGGAACCCATGAAGCAATCGTAAGTCGTGAGGAATTTGAAAAAGCGCAGCTTGTCATAAAAAGCAACAG
>ULKC01007612.1_pt1 | contig 9778 bp, 7 predicted proteins | sample 1951041 | NCBI WGS metagenome assembly ULKC01 (sample SAMEA4835489, study PRJEB28245) | human gut metagenome | biome: gut microbiome; material: fecal sample | place: Denmark | collected 2008
ATAAATTTTAAAATTGTATCTTATATGTCACTCTCTGCACTATTTCTGTTCCAATTTGGCGAATTTTTAGCCATGGTCGTGTTATTGCGGGTTAAACGTTTAACAGTCAAATCTTGAGCTTTATTATTCACCAAACGCAAGTTATTTTCAGAAGAAAGCAAGGCATCTTTACAAATGGTCGTAAGAATACATCAGCTAATATATAAAGTATTAAAGTAGGCCTTCTGTAAAACATATTGTACACCAATATAAAAGTTATTAGCAGAATAAAATCTCTGTTAATCCTTGGTATTCCTAATTGACAGCGAAATTGTGCTAATATATTTTATTAGCAGTGCTAATGAAAACTGCTAATAACTTTGAGGTTTACACCCCAGACGATATTTAGGTAAGTTATTGATTTTACACAAAACAAGGTTTTATGGGTTGGTATTGACGCATCCAGCCACCCCAGCCAAACTTGACAAGAGCCTATTTTAGCCAGTGCTAAGATAGGCTTTCTTATTGAAATATCTACATTTTTACCGTCTAATAAAATTTCCGAACAAAGTAATTTTAAAACCTGCTGTTTTTTGTCGTTGTTCAGAAAATTCCATATCTGATCTGACATCAAAAGCAAGCCAGCCAAGTATTTGAGCGTTATTAGACCTTGCTTAGTCAGATGACTATAGTCGGTTAATCGCTCTTCCAGTTTTTTCTTATCCTGTCTGTACTCGGTTAGTTTTTTGGTATATAAATCCTGTGTAATACTGCCTCCCGTAAACAAGTCTATCAATCGGCTTTCCTTTTCGGCAAAACCGGCAATCTGCCTGTCCAATGCCTTCTTGGCTTCTATTTCCATTTTATGGTCTTTGTAAATTTCTTCATCCAAACAGGCAACTAATTTTTCGACAACGCTTTTAGGCATGTTTTTAAGCGTTTTTAATGCCTCTCTCACTTTTTCAACCCCATTTTCCTCTCTCGTCCGATAGCCGCCGCATTGCGGACAAAAAAGGTATTTATAAACGATTTTTTCTCCGCCCTTCTTTTTCGCCGAATGTACATTGATATCGGTTGAAACAACACCACCGCAGTTTTTACAACGAACCAGTCCTTTAAATACATATTCATGCTTCTGCACCTTATGATTTGCCTTGCCTTCCAAAATTTCCTGACACCGTTCAAACGTATAGCTGTCCGTCAGCCGCGGATAACAATGCGGATAATATTGCCCGCCGCTATACATTTCCCCGATATAAAAACGGTTGCTTAATATTCCGCGGATAGTCTGTTTATGAAGCTTCTTACTGGTCTTCATCTTAAGCCCGAAATCTGCGGCTTTCCGCGTTATTTGCTCAAGATTATAGGTGCCAATCGAAAATTCCTTAAACAACCGCGTAATGATGAAATGGTTGTCCTCATCCAACACAATATCACTGTTACCATTGGCATCCCTTACATTTTTATAGCCGACTGGTGCATGGTGTGCCCATTTTCCCTCTTTACGCATTTTTTCAAAACTGCGTATTACATTATCACTCATCGTGTCTGTTTGCGACTGTGCAACCGTAACCCGAAAGTTCCACATCATCTTATCATGCGCTTTGGCATTTTTTGCCATAATTGCTTGTTCCGTCTGAAAATGAATTACCATTTTTTCTTTTTCAATAAGCTCATTCAAAACATTATATTCCTTAAAGCTTCTTTGCAGCCTATCAACTTTGTCACAAACCAACGCGACCGGATCTTTATATTTTTTTATGAAATTTATCATATTATAAAATTCTTTCCGCTCACCTCTGGTCGAACTTTCAACAATAGTAAACTGTTTGATAACTGTCAGTCCTTTCCTAATACAATAATTCTTCACCCGGTCTTCCTGAGCATCAAGCGAATAACCCTCTTTCTGCTCCCTGCTTGATACACGTATCCATAAAACGGCATGCTTTATATTTTTATCATTCACAACTTTTACTACTTTTCTTCCCATCTTCTTACCTTTCTATATTAAAATTACGTTTTATTTTAAGATTCATCATTCTGACAGGTCAAGGAAGGCCGGATTTCTTATCCAGCCTTCGCTGGCCTAATTTGCTTTATGCTGCGACCTGCACCTCCGTTTCTTTGTTGATAACTCTACCGAGCTCCTTGTCTAATTTTTTTTGCACCTCAGCAAAAACATCTTCATTTACCAACAGCGCATAACCATGTCGGTATAATTTTCCACCGCTTTTCATCTGTCCACAATAGAAAGAATTGCGCAGCATATGAATTAATGTTCTTCGACTGATTAAACTACCAGTAGTTGTATACAGAGGTAATGATTGAGCAATTTCAAGCAACTTTTTGATACTGATTTCTGACCGTAAGTAGGTATCAAATAGAAACTTAACTTTGTCAGCCTGTTCATCCGGCAGAATCCAAGGGCACCAACTTGGACGGCAATTTTTATATCCTATCGGTGCCTTGCCTGGGTAAAATCCATTCTCACGCATCGTTTGCATTGCCTTTTTTGTCATGTTTGATAATTCTGCAGAGAAACGTTCGGCTTCTGCTATAAGCATCCGGTAATCATATACATCATCCGCCGTAGAAAACGGAGTAATTATCATGCCTTCTTTAACAAAATGAATTTCTATCTTGCCCGTTTTCACTAAATCGTCCAATACACTTATATGGTTAAAGCTTCGTGCCAGACGATTAGATTCCGACAGAACCAAAGCTACTGGCGCCACTTTTACTTGCTGGATTAAATTCAATATCTCATTAAATTTCGGACGTCTTTTAGTAAAGGCGCTTTCAATTGCTTGCTTATTTTGTATGACTTCAAAATTCTTACTTCGGCAATACTCTTTACAGATAGCTTCCTGTTCAGAGAGAGAGTTACCGATATTCTGCTTTACAGAAGAAATTCGACACATAATTATTGCATCTCTAGCAAAGTTCATCTTTATTTCCTTTCGTTAAAGTTATGATTTGATTTTCATTAATAGCTGCGGTTATGCCGTCCAAATCTGGCTGCAGCCAATTGTTTTGCGGTTCGAGCCGGTTAATCAGCCGAAACAGTTCATAAATTGCCGGTGAAAAAGAGTTCCCCGCATGTAGCCGCAGTTCTCGTTTGCCCATCTTCTTCAGTATCGTTACCAAACCGACAAGTTGCAGGGCTTTTAGAAACTTATATTTGGCATCCAGCAGACGTTTGAATAAATCTGCCGCATTTTCTTCGCTTAACTGCTGGTATCTGGCTGCTGCCAAAATTTCATTCCAATAAACCAGCGTAACAGCTCGGCAAATTTGGCTGCTGAAAAGATTTTGAAATGTCAGCTCCGGAACTAGAAGCCCCGCTTTGCTGATGGCTTGGCGGATATTCTCAGAATTGCCTAACTGAATTTCAAACCGTAAGTATTGGCTTGAACCTAAGACTGCCCAATCAATCGCCTGAGCATTTTCGGAACTGACAGCCCGACTTTTACAATACCGGGCTTTTTGAATATCCCTGAGTTTGTCGTAAATAACGACATTCCGGTGCCGGGCTAAGAAATGCAGCGAATGCCCTTCATTTCGGTATGACACCTTGGTACAATCGAGCCGGCGGCTGATGTCGGCTTTGTTCAAGTATTGTAAAATCACACAGGGGGCGACTTTAACCAAGACATTCTTACCATAGTCAATCCTTACAACTTGTGCCGACCGCAACACTTGCGGCGAAACCTCAACACCCATCTCGTGAAGCCGTAATGCCAAAATGCTGATGACATCTTCAAAGTCGGCATCGCAAACTTCTTCCAGATTGTTGGGCGGAAAATGCAGAAGTTTCGGTGCGGAAAACTCAATTTTCAGCTTAACGCTGAAACCACCGTGCCGCAGTACGCTGCTTAGTGACAGCTTGGGGTAGTAATGCTGTTGCTGCTCTTCACGCGTTGCGAAGTTATAGCAGGTCACAGCCTCCGCCCCTTGCATATCCCAGAGGATTTGCGGATTAGGCTTAAAACGCCCAAGCTCCTTTATTGTGATGTCTGTGTAGTCAACCAGCAAAACGCAGGTATCACAGACGTTTTTCTTGTTATTTGTGCTCATTTAAAAATCTCCTTTTATTTGAGCTGAAATTAATGTTTGTAACTCAGGATTTTCCTGAACGGCTTCTAACAACAGCTTGGCGATTTGAAGCAGAGAAGTACCCGCCTCAATGACTTCCTCTTCGGAAAGCTTGGGACAGACATTGTGGATTTCTCTCCAATATGCTTCAAAATTTTGATTCACCATTCGTTTTGACCATTACCGCACACAAACAACCATTAGTTAAAACCGAATAACTTTTATAAGCTTAGGTATAGATTCAGGATAACAAAGTAAAAAATATTGTATTACAATACGTTAGCATAAATTAGTGGGCAGATTTTAAACACAAAAAGGCACCTAAAAGGTGCCTTTTATCTTATTGTATTTTTATTTAATCTGCCTACATCATCAAACCAACTACCTGAAATCTTCTCCTTTAAAACTTGCTATGCTTCACAGCTGAAAATTCTATTGCTGCTATGCTGCATGAGCTTCTTATAACGTGATTATTTTGGAGATATCAAAAAAAAATTCCTGAAACACCCCATTATAATCATATTCGGTGTTCTTCAGGAACTTAACGAGCAGTAAGAACTAAGGTGCTCGGCTCACCGAGTCTGGTAAAAATCATACCAAATTCTCAATGACGGTTATCAAATATAATAAAAAAATTTCATTGTCAAGAGCATTTTTTAAAGAAAAAAACAGCCCCGAATAAAAAATATCCGGGGCGGCTTCGTTTGGACTGTTTAACTCTTAAAATTTATATTTAGCGTTAATCAAGCCTGTATGGTCTTGGTAGTCCTCGCGGAATTTGCCTTCATAACCAAGCGAGAGTTCGACATTGTCGTTGACTTCCGCGGTTACACCGGCACCAAATTCCATTCCGAAGCGGTCAAGAGCTTCGCCGTCAACCGCATAAGCCGAACCATTGGCCAAGGTTACAACCGAATTAACATCATCGTTAAACAAGTCATATGTCGCGGCAATGCGGGCTTCCGGTTTGATGTTCATACCGTTGGACAGCTCAAAGTTTTTGCTGACTTTGGCACCAATGACACCGGTCAAAATATCGCTGTCGTTGGCAGAAACTCTCTGGTCGGCAGAATCTGTGTAAGCGTCCTGCTTGATATGAACATAACGCAAACCGGCTTCCGGTGTAACGCCTAAGCCGTTGATATTCATATCGTAACCGGTCATTGCCTGCAAACCAAAGGTTTCGACATCGTAGTCAGCTTTGACACCAACTCCGGCGACACTCTTGCTTTCTTCATAATCAGACCAGCCATAGGTCGCAATACCATTTACATACCAGTTTGACGGTTTATATTCACCATACAGGATGGCAGTATGTGTATCGACATCCGTATCACGCATGAAACCATCAATATCGGTGTTGGTATAAGCGTAACCGATACCAACTTTGGTATCATCGGTTACAAACTTCTCGGCACCGAAGGCAATACCGTTAGAATCTGCATCAAAACCTTTGGCTTTGGATGTATCGTCCAGTTTGGATTTGTTGAACAAGCCCTGAACCCACATTGCACCACGTTTGAAGATATTATCGCCGGAAGCCATACCTTCGCCACCGGTTGAGATTGAACCCCCGGTTAAACGGGTTGATACGGCACCAAAGACCTGATTGGCTGTTTCTGTCTGTGTTTTTTGAACCATCGGCGCAACTTCCGGAGCTACAGCCGTCAAAGCGTCAACATAGGCTTTCTGCTCGGCAGCATTTGTGCTGTTGGAAAGCTGTGCCAGTTTTTCCGTAACTGCGGCAGCAACCGGAGAGCTGGTTGAAGCACTGACGCTGTCCCATGCCTCGGCTGTTCCGGCATTGTTGGCGGAACCACCGGCATCAACAACAGCATCTGTGGCAGAACCGACAGAAGTAACATTAAAAGTTCCGTCGCCATTGTCCGTAAATTCATAACGGGAATTTTGGCTCAGGTTGGCAAACTTACCTTCGATTTCTACCGTATCGGAATCTTCACCATTAAATAATTTTAAGGTTGTTGTTTCACCTTTGGCCAAAGCGGCACCGTTTAAGGTCATATTCAAATTTGTACCGTTTTCGCTGATATTAACGTAATTGGCATGGATTTTACCATAAGTGTCTTTATCGGTTACAGTAAAGGCTAAAGTCGAATTGTCTTTGAAGTGAACACCTTCACTGTCAACACCTTTTTCACCGCCGGAATGCAAAGCATTTGTTCCTATATCAAGCGTTGCGCCTTCGCCGACAATAACGCTGGAAGCGCCGCCGTTGATTTCCTTATCATAAATCATGGTGCCTTTTTTAATTTCAAAAATATCCAATCCGCCGATGGTTCCGGTTACGGCTTTGCTCAAGGTATGGCTGTCTTCAAATATCATGCTGGCGCCTTCGACATTACCATCAATCTGAGCACCGGAATTTTGAAAATGAATTTTTCCGCGATCATCACCGTTAATATTGGCACTTAACGTTCCGGCCAGATTAATTTTTGAAGTGTTGTCATTCATTGTTATTGTGGCTTTATTACCAAAGCTTACAACATCAAGGTCAGAGTTATCTAAATCCGGCTCATCAATTTTGTAATTTTCATAAGCAAATAAGGTTGCTCCCTCTTTAATGTCCAGAGTTGCATCACCTCTTAATTTAATAGAGGTACCAAAAATAACATTACCATTATCGTAAATGTCATTTGCCGAACTGCCAAGACCTACACCGCCTTTAACATTTATCACGCCGCCGCTGATATCCGTTGTTCCTCCGGCATAGCTTGTTACGGTGCCTTCAACTTTTTCAGTATCTCTTCCGACAGAACCTATTTGCGTTTGGCCGTTTGCGTTAATTGTACCGCCTGTCATGGTAAAACTATTATTCTGACGAAGTTCACCCTTATTAAGGTTGATTGTTCCTCCGCTGATGGTTAATTTGTTGGTGTCGATATCGCTGTCATTATTTAAATTAAGAACAGCATCTCCGCTGATTTCCGTATTGCCGTTAAAAGTGTAAATGGTGGAATCGTTTAAGGATAAGTTTCCGCCGTTAACTGTTAAATTTTTTCCGTCAGGATAATTCAGGCTAACGGTAGAACTGTCTTTGGTTGTAACATTGCCTCCGGAAATTATTACATTGTCGGTATATTCACTTTCCAGAACTGTGTCTGAATTAATAGTTACATCTGCATGAGCATTGCCGGACACAGAAAGTGCCACCAATGCCGTTGTAATTAAAAGTTTATTTTTCATGTATCAAACATCCTTTTTCTAACTAGTTAAAAGAAAAACCCGCTTTTCTTTGAAAGGCGGGCGGATGTTCGAAAACCGTATAGACTTAAACGGCTCGGCTTATTTGGCTGAGCCTTATTCACCGACATCCGTCCATAGAACAAGAAGTCGGCACAATTTAGAGTCGTGTGCACACGACTAAGTCTATAAAAGGGTTTTCGACGCCCTAAGCAGTAAACTGCTCGGATTTATATTATAAAGCCTTTTGAAGACAATCAAGCTAAAAGTCAAAAACCCTCTGGAATTTTTATAAATAAGCCGATATAGTCCTTTTATAAGGAGCTTAACGTATGATAAAAGTATTAGTAACATTGCTGTTTCTGGTCGGGTGTACGACAATCAAGGTGCCGGCTGACTTTGTGTATAAAGAGGTTAAAACACGGGATTTTATCCTTGCCAGTTGGCAAAAGGTTACAAATCCGGCGGCTCCTTATAAAATATATATAGAAGGTGACGGTTATGCCTTTAATGCCCGAGGCAAAGCAACCCAAGACCCGACACCTCGCGGAACTTTAGTCCGTGAACTGGCTTTTGGCGACAACAGTCCGAATGTCATATACTTAGCCCGACCATGCCAATATGTTAAAAGTCCGATATGTTCCAAACGTCATTGGACAACTGCTCGTTTTGCCCCGGAAGTTATTAATGCAGAATATGAGGCAATTAAAAATATTGTCGGTAACAATCCGGTCATTTTGGTAGGATTTTCCGGTGGTGCACAGATTGCCGGACTGGCGGCAACTGCCAAACCGGGGCTGAATGTCAAAAAAATTATCACCATTGCCGGAAATCTCGACCACTTGGCATGGACACAATATCATAATCTACCGCCGCTTAATGAATCAATGAATTTGGAAAGCTACCGCAAACAGTTCGCTAAAATTCCACAAATCCACTATGTCGGCAGTAAAGATGAAGTCACACCACCAATATTGGCACGCGAATTTGTCGGAAAGGACGATTTAATTATTGAAGTCAGCGGAGCGAGCCATAATGAAGGCTGGGGAAAAATTTATAATAAAGTCTGGAGCGAAAGATGAAAAGAACCGTATGTTTATTAATTTTCCTGCTTTTATCCGCACCTGTCTTAGCTGCCGACAACTCAGCCGTAGTTATGAATACCAAGACTTATATTTATCATAGCCCCACCTGCAAATGGGCAAAACGCTGTACCAAAAACTGTATAAAAACCACCAAAGACAAGGCAAAATCACAAGGTGCCAGACCTTGCAAAGTTTGCGGCGGATAAACTCATTATATAATCTAAGTTTTATAATGAGTCCTTATTTTTCAAGCGTTACAAGACTTTGAACCTGGACTTTTATTTTATACTCATTATAATTTATTACATAGATTCAATAACATAATGAGTTTTAAATAAAAATGGCACTTAACAAACAAGCAAAAATTCTGACATCAAAGCAACAGGAACTGGCATTGAGTTATCTGGAACGGACGCGATATCCGCTCCGTAACAAAATTATTTTTATGCTTAGCTATAAAGCTGGATTACGAGCAAAGGAAATAGCAAATCTAAGCTGGCTGATGGTTTGCGATTCGGAAGGACAACTGAGCCGCGAAATTAACCTTATTAATAAAGCATCCAAAGGCAAACAATCCGGACGGATTATTCCTCTGCATAAAGATTTGGCGGTTTTATTGGCAGAATTACTAAGCAAACAACAGAAGGACGAGCATTTCAATTTGACGAATCGGATTATTACCACAGAACGCGACAACAAAACCAGTCCGCAGGCAATCGTCAATTTCTTTTATAATTTATATAAAGAAATAGGTTTTGAGGGCTGCTCTTCGCATAGCGGCCGCAGAACCTTCATTACCACTGCCGCTAAAAACATCAGCCTTGCCGGCGGAACCTTAAACGACATCCGTATGCTGGCTGGACATTCCACCCTTGCTACCACCCAACGCTATATCGAATACAACACCGATGCTCAGAAGAAAATTGTAGAGATGGTTTGAAAAAATTATTCATCATCATTAATTTCCAAAATCCATCCTTCCTGACGTACTAGTTTAAATTGCTCTTTTTGATCTATTCCATATTCTTTTATAGCCAAAATACCATTATTTATAGCTTTTTGAAAAATACTTTTGATATCATCATAAAAATTATTTTTTCGACTATTTTCATTAATATTTAAAAATATAATCTCAACTGCAAAATATTGATTACGTCTTGAATTATTAATATCATTCATAATTCTTATATATTTGTAAAATTTTTCCATACGGGAAAATGCTGTTCCTGTAACAACTAATGAATTTATATATCTTCTTGCTCTACCTCGCCCCATATAGCGATAAGAAAAATCAAATAATAACTTTTCAAATGAAACCACAGGGTCACTCGTTACATCTATTTTACTATTCAATGTAAAATTTTCGATATTTTGTTTATTGATATTATCTACAGCAAAGCGATATAATTCTCCTCTTT
>ULKC01035364.1_pt1 | contig 9654 bp, 10 predicted proteins | sample 1951041 | NCBI WGS metagenome assembly ULKC01 (sample SAMEA4835489, study PRJEB28245) | human gut metagenome | biome: gut microbiome; material: fecal sample | place: Denmark | collected 2008
CTTTTTCACCCCATAAATATTTTATGAAAAGATAAAAAATATGTGAATCAATTACTATTTTAAAATATCAAAAACTAATTTAGCAAAAGGATATTCTCTTTTAGCAACAAGTCTTGCAATAGGCGTATCCTGCATTTTAGGATAAAGATTTAAAAGCTCAAGAGGTTTTATCCAGCAAATCTCTGAAATTAAAGAGTCACCTTCTGATACATGATGAATATGCGTTTTATTTATAGTTTTACATAAAAAATAATGATTTTCATTTTGACGATTAATCAAATTATACTCATCATAAACGCAGCCTAAATATTTTATAATTTCACATTTAAAGCCGATTTCTTCATCAAGCTCTCTTAAAACCGCTTCTTCTTTAGTTTCACCTGCATCGACTCCTCCACCGGAGGTTTCGTAATAATCACGATGACCAAACATATCATCACCTTTAATATGTAAAATTGCAATTTTATTTTCTTCATTAATAACAAACGCTCTTGCGACTTGTCTTTTATGAGTATAACCATTATTAGGAAATTCATTATCATGAAGAAAAAAATTTAAAATATCCATTTTATCACCTATATTTAAAAAAATAGGACACCCGAAGGTATCCTATCCTTAGTTTGAATTTAATCTTACTTAACGTTTTCAGCAAAGTACTTAATTGTTCTAACCATTTGGCTAGTGTATGAATTTTCATTATCGTACCAAGAAACAACCTCAACTTGGTAAGTATCTTCATCAATCTTAGATACCATAGTTTGAGTTGAATCGAATAATGAACCATAAGTCATACCGATAACATCTGAAGAAACGATTTGGTCAACATTATAACCGAAAGTTTCAGGATCAGAAGCAGCCTTCATAGCAGCATTAACGCTATCAACAGTAATATCCTTACCCTTAACAACAGCTACTAAAATAGTAGTTGAACCAGTAGGAACTGGAACACGTTGAGCAGCACCAATTAGCTTACCCTTTAATTCAGGAATAACTAGGCCGATTGCTTTAGCAGCACCTGTTGAGTTTGGAACGATGTTGCAAGCACCAGCACGGCTTCTTCTTAAATCACCCTTACGTTGAGGACCATCAAGAATCATTTGATCTCCTGTGTAAGCATGAATAGTAGTCATAATACCACTTTGAATAGGTGCATAGTCATTTAAAGCTTTAGCCATAGGAGCTAAGCAGTTAGTTGTACAAGATGCAGCAGAAATAATCTTATCTCCATCAGCTAAGATGTTGTGGTTTACATTATAAACAACAGTCTTAGGCATTGCAAAATGCTCAGGGTCCTTCTTGCAAGCAGCTGGGGCAGAAATAACAACCTTCTTAGCACCTGCTAAAATGTGCTTATTTGCATCAGCAACATCTGTATAGAAACCAGTACATTCAAGAACTACGTCTACATCTAGAGCCTTCCAAGGGCAGTTAATTGCATCCTTTTCAGCATAAATCTTGATTGTCTTACCTTTTACAGTAATTGTACCTGCTTCATCATCAGCAGTAACATCATTTTCATGACCCATCTCAACATATCTTCCTTGAGCTGTATCATACTTTAATAAGTGAGCTAACATTTTTGGGCTTGTTAAGTCGTTGATTGCAACAACTTCATAACCTTCAGCACCAAACATTTGTCTGAAAGCTAGACGTCCAATACGTCCAAAACCATTAATAGCAACTTTAACCATATTAATTAAATCCTCCTAAAAATATTTGATTTTCATCATTAATATTCTACCACTTTTTTAAAAATTATCAACTAGTATTATCTAAAAAAGTCAAGAATCATTTACAAAAATTTGCACTCTTTAAATAGATTGCTTATTAATCAAATTATTTAATTCTTAAATATTACAAAATATGCCATGCATGTTGTTTATAATAATTATGAAAGGATGATTATATGAATTATATTCCCTATGTAGTTGACCAAAAAAATGAAAGAGGATATGATATCTTCTCTCGTCTTTTAAATGATAGAATCATTATGCTAAGTGGTGAAATTAACGATGATAGTGCCTCAATTATTGTTGCATCACTTTTATATCTTGATTCTATCTGTCATGATAAAATAAGTCTTTATATTAATTCCGGTGGTGGAAGTGTAACATCAGGAATGCAAATCATTGATACTATGAGCTTTATCGCCTCTCCCGTTGAAACAATTTGTCTTGGGTGTGCTATGTCAATGGCCGCAGTAATTCTTGCATGTGGTGAAAAAAGAATGCGTTATGCACTTGCAAATAGTGAAATAATGATTCATCAGCCTAGCGGTGGCTTTAATGGTACTGAGCTTGATGTTAAAATTTATGCCCAAAGATTGACCAAAATCAAAGACAAGCTTTATAAAATATTGGCCGAAAAAACGGGCAATCCTCTGGATTTAATTGAAGAAAAATCCCAAAGAGATTGCTTCTTAGATAGTGATGAAGCATTAAGCTTTGGGATAATTGATAAAATTATAAGCAAACGTCCTAGATAAAGTTTTTAATTAAACGCTTAATTAAGGTTATGCCATTTTTAGCATAACTTATTTTTTTATCTGATAGGGTTATAGCAATTGAATTAAAATTGTTAATGTTAATACTCTTTGAATCAACAGTAATCCAAATTGTAGAATTTCCTTCTGATTTAAATTCAACCTCATGACGCTTAGATAAAACAAGAGGAGATGATAGAGTGTGGAAAATTTTAGAATTAATCGATGCTATTTCCGTTACCTGAAATGCATCAAGGGAAGCGTCAATTACTGCTCCACCAAGAGACTTATTATAAGCCGTAGATCCGGCAGGAGTTGAAATGCAAACACCTGTTCCTCTAAAATGCTCTAATAAAACATTATCCATAAAAACATCAAGCATTAAGGTTCTTGTTGGGTTAATAATTGTCACCTCGTTGAGTGCTCTTCCTTCAATTATACCATCAGAGGTATTAATTTTATAGTCAAGCATCGAATATTGTGATACCTTATACTCATTACTATTAACCTGTTCAATCAACGCGTTAAGCGAATCATCATCATAATTTGAAAAATAACCAAGATGTCCTGTATTATAAATAAAAAAGACAATGTTATCTATATTTTTCTCAAACATATGCACCGCTTTTAAAAAAGTACCATCTCCTCCTACCGTAATTACTTTAGTTGGTTTTGTCTCATCATACTCATCCTTAATTTTATCAATTAAGAAATCTCTAATCTTATAGCTTTTTTCATCTTCTTTAGTTACAATTGCATAGCTCATATAAAATCCATCCTTATTGATTTTATTTTAGCATAATCCTTGCTTTTTTGCCACAAATAATAGATAATTTAACTATAGAAATGAGGAGATAATATGTCTGATCGTACCAGTCTTGAAATCGAATTTAAATGTTTAATAAATAAGGAACAATATGAAAGTCTTTTAAAAGAATTTAATATTAAGCCTCAAGATATTAAAGAACAAATTAATTATTACTTTGATACAAAAGACCTTGAGCTTAGAAAAAAGCACATCATGTGCCGAATAAGACAAAAGGGTGAGCAATATAAAATTACTGTTAAAACCAAAAATGAAAATAATGACAATGTTGAAAATCATTATTTTTTAACTACAAATGAGGGAAAAGAAATGATTAAAAACGGAATGGATGGCAAATATGCAAATACCTCTTCTTTCTTATCTAATGTAGCTACCCTAAAAACAGAAAGAGTATCATTTCCTTATGAAGGGGGAAAATTATTTTTTGACAAATCAACCTACGGTAAAATTACAGATTATGAAATTGAATATGAAGTTATAGATAAAATAAAGGGTGAGGCTATCTTTAACACATTCTTAGATAATCACAAGATTACTCATAAGGAGGCTATTTCAAAATCACAGCGTTGTTTTAAAGAAGCAGGTCTTATTTAGTGAATTAGATTTTTCTAATTCCTTTTTCATTTAAAAAAGGCGATCAATTTTAATCGCCTTTTATTGCATTCTTCTGTAAATATTCTTGAACTAAACGCTTATAATCACAATCGCCACATTCACAAGGAAGAATCTTCCTAAGCTCAGCCGGAATAAAAGCTCTTATTTCATCATCATTATAGCCAATTTGCATTTTTCTATCATCAACAATAATTGGTCTTCTTAAAACGCTCGGATTATTAATAATAAAATCAACAAGCTCATTATATGTCATATCATCAATGCTAACATTCAAATTTTGGAATGCCTTAGACCGCGTTGATATAATATCCTCAAAACCATTTTCAGTATTTTCAAGCATTATTTTAATATCTTGCCTAGTAATTGGTTCTGTAAATAAATTTTTTTCAGTAAATTTAATTTGATGGTCATTTAACCATTTAATTGCCTTCTTACAGGAAGAGCAGCTATTTGTTGTATAAACTGTAATCATTAAATACCACCTCGTAGTTTTATTATATAATGTATGATTTATACTTTCAAGAAAAAAATAATAAGAGTTTTAAAGCTCCTATTATTTTAAATCTTATTTAAGCTTTTTACCACAATTTTTGCAAAATGTATCTTCAGCACTAACAATTTCACCACAATTAGGACATTTAGCATCTAATGAAGTGCCACATTTCTTACAAAAATGTGAGTTAGTATCATTTAGTTCATTGCAGTTAGGGCAAACCTTTTTATCAACATTTTTGATTCCTTCATAAATATAGTTAGCACTTCCACTTATAACGGGAGTAGTCTCACCTGCAACATAACTTGAAACAGTTTTCATAAAACCATACATAAGACAAACTGCACCAATAAAAATAAAAGGCGCACCAATAAAATTCAAGAAAAATAATGACGTATCACCCATAAAAAAGAAAATATCGGCAATAATCATTAAAGCAAGTCCTACCGGCAAAACAATAAAGCCTATAATTCTAAGTGTTTTTCTAGCTTTAGGATGTTCCTTAATATAATTTCTATTCATATAAATCATCTCCATTTTCTTTTTCACCCATAAAAAGGAAGCCAACAACAAAGGCTCCCTTTTTATTTATAATAAAATATCAACAGTACTAAAGAAATTGCAATATAAACTGTACCAACAATAATTAAATGCAAAACAGGTTTAGGATTGTCTAACTTTTGAGTTCGATATTCCGCATATGATCTTGAAATAGAACTATCCATTTTTTTAGAAAACAAAGAAATAAATCTTTTCATGCTATATCCTAGCATTGTAAAAGCACCTTTATTGGCTGAATAGGCAATAGCTCCCAAGCAAAAAATAACACATCCAACAGCAAAAAAGGCATCTACTAAGACATGAAAAACTTCTTTTGATGTTTCAAGCTTGAATACATTTTTCAAACAGCATATTAATATAACAAACATTAATCCTATTATAGTAGGAATAAAATAATCAAAAAACTTTTTCATGCTAACACCTATTTAATCATTCAATTTTTTTTTGTATAGTTCAAACTCAGTTTCATTACAATAAATTAAATGTCCTGGTTTAATTTCTCGCATTTGAGGCTTATCAATTGAATAATCATGATCAATCAACGGATTATAAATGATTCTCTTACGTTTCTTTTCATAATGAGGATCTGGAAGTGGAATAGCCGATAATAATGACTTAGTGTATGGATGTAATGGATTTTTAAATAACTCATCACTAGATGCCATTTCAACAATCTTTCCATAATACATTACTGCAATTCGATCTGAAAAATATTTAACAACTGAAAGGTCATGAGCAATAAACAAAGTCGTTAAGCCCATTTTATCTCTTAATTCATTTAAAAGATTGATAACCTGTGCTTGAATAGATACGTCAAGAGCAGAAATCGGTTCATCTGCAATAATAAGTTGCGGATTTAAAATTATAGCACGAGCTATACCAATACGCTGACGTTGTCCACCTGAAAATTCATGAGGATAACGAGATGCGTGTTCAGGCACTAAACCTACTAGTTCTAGAACACGATATACCTCTTTATCAATAAATTTCTTATCCCTAATACCTCTAACAACAAGTCCTTCAGCGATAATGTCATGAACAGTCATACGAGGATCAAGAGAAGCAATTGGATCTTGGAAAATCATTTGCATTTTATTCATAATACGGTCCTTTTTAGCAAGGCGTATTTCTTCATTATATTTTTCCATAATTTCTGCCTTTTCTTCATCTGATTTAGAATCAAGGTTTTCAAGCAAAGGAGCATATTTTTCTTTGACAAGTTCAACCTGATGGGCAGCAAATTCCTTATCACAATTTTTATGATCGTATTTAGCCTTTTTAATTTCCTCAACATTCTTTGCTACAACATCATCACACTTACTTTTAGCATCAGCTAATTTATTAGATAATGATACTTTTTCATCCTCTGAAGCTGTTTTTAATTGTTGATTTATGTCTTTTGCGATTTTACGATATTCATTTTTTGCATTTGCAATAGCTTCTTTATATTCATTAATACCAGCTGCTATACGAGAGCCATCAAAATAAATTGATCCTCCCGTAATATCGTAAAGTTTAATGATTGAACGTCCAGTTGTTGTTTTTCCACAGCCAGACTCACCAACCAAACCAAACACTTCACCCTCATATATTTCAAAATTAACGTCATCAACAGCCTTAAGCGTTTTTTTACCAAGCTTAAAGTATTGCTCAAGGTGCTCTACTTTTAATAATACTTTTTTATTTTCATTATTCATGATGAGCTCCTTTCATACGTTCAATACGATCTGTAATAATTTTTGGTGGATTAACCTTCGGTGCATTTGGATGTAACAACCACGTTGCTGCATAATGAGTACTAGAAACCTCAAATAAAGGTGGTTCAACTTCAAAATCAATATCAAGAGCATATTTATTACGTTCTGCAAATGCATCACCCTTAGGAGGATAAATCATATTAGGTGGTGTGCCAGGAATCGCCTCAAGCTTTTCTTTTGTATCAAGGTCTGGCATACTACTTAATAATGCCCATGTATATGGGTGTCTAGGATCATAGAAAATATCATCCGCTGTACCATACTCAACAATTTTTCCAGCATACATTACAGCAATTCGGTCAGCCATATTGGCAACAACACCTAAATCGTGAGTAATAAATATAATTGATAATTTTCTTTCCACTTTTAGTTTGTTAATTAACTCCAAAATTTGTGATTGAATAGTAACATCCAAAGCAGTTGTTGGCTCATCACAAATAAGTACATCTGGATTTGAAGCAAGAGCGATTGCAATAACAATTCTTTGTCTCATTCCTCCTGAAAACTCAAATGGATACTGCTTATAACGTATAGCTGGTTCAGATATACCAACTTCCTCAAGAAGTTTAATTGCTTGTGCTTTGGCCATTTTCTTAGTAACTTTATATACAACCTTAGCAGCCTCAGCCTTAAATTCATCAACTAAGGCAATCGCAACCTCATTATAATTTTTCTTAGCACGAGTAAAATCATTTTCAAGGCTTTCAATTAAACGTTTAACTAAATTTATAATATTTTCTTGTGCAAGTTTTAAATCAACAAGCATAGCTGGTGTAACTTTCCAAGTAGGCTTTTTTCCATTTTCGACAAGTTTATTATATTTAACTAATTGACGTTCATGCTTCTTCTCATTTTTAGGATTAGTTATAAGTGCTTCATAATATCGATGTAGTAAAGATTTACTTGCATCTCTAAAGGAATATTGTGCACTATCCTTCACAAGCTCAAGCTTATCGATAGCCGCATAAACGCTTTGATATAGTTCAATATCAGCTTCAAAAATTTCTTTTTTGTTTGTTAAATCTCCACTAACAAGCGTCAAGAATGATTTAGCCTTTTCTAAAGCATTTTTCTTTAATTCAAGAGCATTTGCATTACTATATTCCATAGCTTTAGCTGTTTTTTCAAGAAAATGTAGCATGAAATCATCATCGATGTACTTACGCGTCATTTTATTCAATTCTTCAATTGAATAGCTAGAAATATCACTTTCTTTATTTTTATAGCGATAATATCCTAGCGTAAAGAAATTAGGCTTTGTTGCATTTTCAACCTTCTCTAAATATTCCTTAATATTTGTCATCAAGTCAATAACAGCAGCATAATCATCATGTTCAGTATAAGTTTCACATAATGAATCAATAGCTAATGAATACTCATCAATTTTTTCTTCAGAAACTAAAAATTCATTTTTTGTTCCCTTTAACTGTTTTTTTATTGCCTTTAAGCTTTTAATAATATTAATTGGTTGTTTCTTATCGATTAAAAATAAATAGCCATCAATACTTGTAACAAGGCCAAGCAAATTTGAACATGCATTGTTATATGCTAATTCAATTCGAGTCGATTCAATACAAAAACCATCAAACGTTTTACACATCTTATTATTTTGTTCAATCTCTTCAGGTGAAGAAAAGACCTTATTTAAGTTTTCATTTAAATAATGTAGTGTTTTATTAAAAGATTTTCGTGAACTTTTAGCTGTTGACTTAGCATTATAAATCATCGCTTCCGTTAATTGACGACCAACTCTCATAATTGGATTTAAACTAGACATAGGATCTTGGAAAATCATTGAGATTTTGTTACCTCTAATCTTGTGGAAATCCTCTTCACTTATTTTAAGCAAATCATGACCATCGTAAATAATTTCTCCACCATCGACACTAGCATTAGGTGCTAAAATACCAATAATAGCTTTACTGGTTACTGATTTACCTGAGCCTGATTCACCTACAATGGCAAGTGTTTCACCTTCATTCAAATCAAATGATATATTTCTAACAGCCTTTACGCTACCATTTTGGGTACGGAAGGAAATTTGTAAATTATTAACTTCAATTTTCTTATTCATAATTTTATTCCTCCGATCCTCTAAGTGATGGATTAAATGCATCTCTTAAGCCATTACCAAATAAATTAAAGCTTAGCATCAATAAACAAATAAATACAGCTGGGAAAACAATCATATATGGATATGAAGACAAGTATGGTTGAGCATTTGCAAGTAAGGTACCAATACTAGTTAAATTACCTGTATTCAAATTAATAATTCCTAAATAACTAAGACTTGTTTCTGAGAAAATTGTACTTGGAATAATTAATACACAGCTAGTAATAAGAGTACCAATAGCATTTGTAAATATATGCTTGAACATAATTCTTGCATCACTTGCTCCTAAAGTTCGTGCTGCTAAAACATATTCTTGATTTTTAAAACGATAAAACTGCATACGCGTTCTACTTGCCATACCAATCCATCCGGTTAAAAAGAATGCAATAAACAATACAAGAACCTGACTTGATGTTCCCATATGATATTTCAATAGTGTAATTACTACCATAAATGGAACTGCACTTAGAATTTCTACAATACGTTCCATTATTAAGTCAATCTTTCCTCCATAATATCCTTCGATTGCACCATAAATAGCACCTACAAAAAGGTTAACAACGGAAATACAAATAGCAAGTAAGAAGCTAAATCTTGCACCATGAGCTAAACAAGTGAAAATATCTTGTCCTGAATGAGTTGAACCAAATAAGAAAGAAGGTTCTGTTATACCATCCTTTAAAACATATGAATGATAATATACATAGTAATCATAGTAGCTTATTCTAACACTATAGCCAGTTTGATTTTTAGTTGCATAGGCATAAGTACCATCATCACCACTAATTCTTAAACTATTATAATCAT